>Ga0097691_1001171_pt1 | contig 20061 bp, 19 predicted proteins | sample NGESurdeep072012_8_FD_72858 | JGI IMG/M metagenome (GOLD analysis project Ga0097691, IMG submission 72858) | Arctic peat soil microbial communities from Barrow, Alaska - NGEE Surface sample 210-1 deep-072012 | ecosystem: Environmental > Terrestrial > Soil > Wetlands > Peat ... | reverse complement strand
CGCACGCGCAGTCGCCCCACCCCCACCAGCACAGCTTCGGCGGCGCCGAGCACTGGGCCGAGGTGTTCGACGATCCCAGCCGCGACGCCTGGCAGAAGCCGCATCAGGTGATCGAGGCCCTGGCACTCAAGCCCGATGCCGCGGTGGCGGACATCGGATCGGGCACCGGCTACTTCGCCGTGCGCCTGGCGCATTTCGTGCCTCAGGGCCGGGTGTACGCGGTGGACATCGAACCGGACATGGTGAAGTACCTTGCCGACCGCGCCAGGCGCGAAGGCCTCGACCATCTCACTGCGGTCGCGGGAGCGCCGGACGACGCGCGCCTGCCGGGCAAGGTCGATCTCGTCCTCATGGTCGACACTTATCACCACGTCGAGCAGCGCGAGGGCTACTTTCGCAAGCTCGCGCAGTCGCTCAAACCCGATGGGCGCGTCGCCATCATCGACTTCAACGCCAAATCCGCGATGGGACCGCCGCCGAGCCAGCGCATCGCGTCCAAGCGCGTGGTGGCCGAGATGGCCAAGGCGGGATACCGGCTCCAGCGCGAGCATCGCTTCCTCCCCAACCAGTATTTCCTCGTGTTCCAGGCCCGGGGCGAAAACTGACGCTGCGCAAGCTCAAGGGGCGGTTGCAGTTCGCGCGCGCGGCGCACGCTCCTCCCGCTGCAGCGGATTCGCCAGATCAACGCCGATTTCAGCTATGCTTGCCCGCATGCCCCGCCTGATCCGCAATACGCTGGTCTCGGTCCGTGACCTGATCGCCGCCGCCGGGCCGTTCGTGCTGCTCGCCCTGCTGTTGCTCGCCGGCGCCTATTTTCTGCTCGACCCGGCCCCGCCCAAGCGCGTGGTGCTCGCGACCGGGCCGGAGCAAAGCGACTACGCCGAGTTCGGCAAGCGCTACGCGGCCGAACTCAAGCGCTACGGCATCGAGGTGGTGCTCAGGCCCACGGAGGGATCGTCGGAGAACCGGCGCCTGCTGCACGACTCCGCGCAGGGCGTCGACCTGGGTTTCGTGCGCGGCGGCTCCAGCGACGCCACGCGCGCCGCCGACGAGGAAAAAAGCGGCGTGCCGCTGGTGTCCCTGGGCAGTCTCTATCTCGAGCCGGTATGGCTGTTCTACCGCGGCGAGGCGGCAAAGCGCCTGAACCGCGAAGCGACGCTGACGCGCCTCACCGAGCTGCGCGGCTGGCGCGTGAACGTGGGTGCGCGCGGCAGCGGCGTGACCGGCCTCATGGGCAAGCTGCTGCACGCCAACGGCGTCGAACGCGACAGCCTGCAGGCGAGCCGTCTGGAGCAGACGCCGGCGGTGGTGGCGCTGCTCGCGGGCGAGATCGATGCGCTCGTCATGACCGCGGCGCCCGAGTCGCTCATGGTGCAGATGCTGCTGCAGACTCCGGGGGTGAAGCTGTTCGAGTTTGCGCAGGCCGATGCCTATGCGCGCCGGCTTCCGTTCCTCTCCGCGGTGGTGCTGCCGCGCGGGGTGGTGGACCTCGCCCGCAACCTGCCCGCGCAGGACCTGCCGCTCGTCGCCACCACGACCACGCTGGTGGCGCGCGAGGGCACGCACCCGGCGCTGCTGCAACTGTTCGTGCAGGCGGCGCACAACATCCACGGCGGCACCGGCTGGCTCGCGCGCGCCGGGCAATTTCCGTCGCCGCAGAACACGGAGTTGCCGCTGGCCAAGGAAGCCGAGCGTTACTACCGTAACGGCCCGCCGCTGTTGCAGCGCTACCTGCCTTTCTGGCTCGCCAATCCGATCGACCGCATGTGGGTGGTGCTGGTGTCCATCATTGCCGTGCTGATCCCGCTCGCGCGCGTGGTGCCGCCGCTGTACGAGTTCCGCATCCGCTCGCGCGTTTTCCGCTGGTACCGGCAGTTGCGCGAAATCGAGAATGCGCTGCAGGCAAAATCGGCCTCGCCAGCCGATCTGCTGGACGAAGTAAACAAGCTCGACGCCAAGGCGCAGCACGTCACCGTGCCCCTGTCCTATGCCGATCAGCTCTACGGCCTGCGCAGCCACATCCAGCTGGTGCGCGAGCGGCTGACCTCGGCGAAAGAGGCGTAGCCATGACCGCGCAGACCGGACGGGACCGGCTTTTTTTGCGGACCACGGCAGTGGTGGCAAGCAGATGGCAATGACCAAGTCCACGGTGCCGCTGCGCACGCCCTTGTTCCGCGGCGAGCGGCGCTTGCGCATCGCGCTCGTCGGCATGCCGAACGCCGGCAAGAGCACGCTGTTCAACGCCGTGTCGAGCACGGCGCCGCGCACCGGCCGGCTGGCCGGCACGCAGCGCGCCTACGGCGAATGCACGGTTCAGATCGGCTTCGACGAGGCGAGCGTGATCGAGCTGCCGAGCATCGGCTCGCTGCACCACCTGGGCGAAGACGATCTGCCGGCGTTGAAGTATCTCTTGTGGGGAGACGAGCGTCCGCCCATATCGCTGCACGAGCCGGGCGGCCCGCCCGCGCCGTTCGCGCCGCCCGACCTGATCGTGCAGGTGGTCGATGCCACAGCTCTTGCGAGTCATCTGGAACTCACGCTGGAACTGTCGCAACTGGGCCGGCCGATGGTCATCGCGCTGAACATGATGGACGAGGCCTGGGACAAAGGCCTGCACATCAACGTCAAGGCCCTGGAGAAGCTGCTGGGCATGCCGGTGGTGCCGACCGTGGCGCTGATGGGGCAGGGCATCTCGGAGCTGTTCGCCACCGCAGTGGCTGCGGTGCGCGCGGCCGCCTGTCCCCTGCCGCAGCCGGCGAGCAAGCACCTCTGCGACAGCCTCCAGCCCTTGAGCCAGGCGCTGAACCGCCCGGAAATACAGGCGGCATTCCGCGTGCCGCACGCGCTGCTGCTGATGCAGTTCGCCGCGGGCGATGCTTATTTTCAGGACGAACTGCGCCAGCACTTCCCGCAACTGCTGCCGCAACTCGCGCAATTGCGCAGCGAGGCCGCAGGCAAACTCCCGCGGCCGCTGGAAGAGGAACTGCACGCGGACCGCCACCACCGCGCCGCCACCCTGTTCGAGGCCAGCACACGCATGGGCGCCCCGCACGAAGGCCGCGGCTGGCGGTACTGGCTGGACGAACTGTTCCTGCATCCGCAGTGGGGCCTGATCGGCAGCCTGGCGGTGTTTGCCGCGGTGCTGTTCATGGTATTCGAGGTCAGCGCCTGGCTCGATTCCATGACCTCGGCGCGCCTGGTCGAAGCGCTGGCCGGCTGGCAGCCAAGCTCGACCGGCGGCGTCATCGGCCGCGCGGTGGCCGATGGCCTGATCGGACTGGTCGGCATCGTCGTGCCCTATATGCTCCCGCTGGTGCTGCTGCTGGTGGCGCTGGAGGAAGCCGGCGTGATGCAGCGCATCGCCTTCGTCGTCGACCGCGGCTTCCACCAGATCGGCCTGCACGGCGGCGTCGCCGTGCCCTTCCTCACCGGCCTCGGCTGCAATGTCCCGGCGATCTCGGCCGCGGCGAAGGTCGCGAGCGGCCGCGAGCGGGTCATCGCCTCGGTGCTGATCACCTTCGTTCCCTGCTCGGCGCGTTCGGCCATCATCCTTGCGCTGGCCGGCAAGTACCTGGGCGGCAGCGGCGTGTTCGCCATTTTCGCGCTGACCATCGTCGTGGTCGCTCTGATGGGTCGCCTGCTGGCGCGCAACCGGCGCGAATTCGGCCCGGGGCAGGTGCAGGAAATCCCGCCCTACGCGCTGCCGCACTGGCGCTCGATGTTGTCCGAAACCTGGGAGCGGACCGAGGACATACTCACCATCGTCACCCCGCTCCTGGTCGGAGGCAGCGTGGTGCTGGCCTTGCTCCACCACGTCGGCGCCGATACGGCGATCAATACGCTGTTCACGCCGGTGACCTCCTGGTGGCTGGGCCTGCCGGCGGTGCTGTGCGTGCCCATCCTGTTCGGCATCCTGAGGAAGGAGTTGTCGCTGCTGATGATTTATCAGGCGCTCGGGACGTTCGAGGTCGGCACCCGGCTCGACTGGGTGCAGATCACCACCTTCCTGCTGTTCCTGACCTTCTACATCCCCTGCATTTCCACCTTCGCCGTGATGCTGAAGACCATCGGCCGCAAGGAGGCGCTCGTTTCGGTGTCGCTGTCGGTAGGCGTGGCGCTGCTGGTGAGCGGGGCGGTGCGCCTGCTGCTGGAAGGGGTGCGCACGTTTTCGGCCTGATAATTCAGAAGGCGCTTGCACGAAACAGAATAATCGATTCGGGCAATCAGCGCTCAACCTCATTTTTTCCGGGACTACACCATGACCGGCACGCAAACCATCCGCATGCTCGCGCGCTACAACGCCTGGGCGAATAAAACGATGTTCAACGCGGTCTTTGCCCTGCCGTCCGGGGAGGCGGCGAAACAGCGTCCGACCCTGTTCAAGAACATGGTCAACACCCTCAACCATGTTTACGTCGTCGACCTGATCTGGCAGGCGCATCTGCAGGGACGCGAGCACGGCATAGCGGCACTCAGTGCCGTTCTGCACGCCGATGTCGGAGAACTTTGGCAGGCGCAGCAGGCGATCGACGGCTGGTACGTAACCTGGAGCGATGCGCTAGCGGAAACGGCGGCGGGCGAGATCGTGCAGTTCAAGCTCATCGGCGGGAACCAGGGCGCCATGCGCCGCGGCGACATCCTGCTGCACGTGGTCAACCATACGAGCTATCACCGCGGCTTCGTCGCCGACCTGTTCTTTCAGGTCCCGGCGCGTCCGCCGCTGACCGACCTGCCGATTTTCCTGAGGGAGACTGCCGCGTGACTGAAAAATCCTTCCGCCGCGAAGACGAGCGCCTGCTGACCGGCAGGGGCTGCTACACCGCCGACTGGAATCTTCCGCGGCAACTCCACGCCTACGTGCTGCGCGCCGATCGCGCGCACGCGAAAATCCTCGGCATCGACGCGCAGGCGGCGCGCGCGCGCCCGGGCGTGCACCTGGTGCTTACCGCCGCGGATCTGGACGCGGCCGGGTTCAAATCGCTCCCCGGCGGCGTCGCCCTCGACGGCGTCGGCGGACAGAAAATGAAAAAACCCTTCTGGCCGGCGCTCGCGCGCACCCGCGTGCATTACGTCGGCCAGCCGCTCGCGCTGGTCGTGGCCGAGAGCGTGCTGCTCGCGCAGGACGCAGCCGAAGACATCGCGCTCGACTACGAGGACCTGCCGGCGGCGGTGGGATTTGACGACGCGACCCGCGCCGGCGCAACACAGATACACTCCGAGGCGCCGGGCAACCTCGCCTTCGAATATGAGTCGGGCGATGCGGCGGCGGTCGAGGCGGCGTTCGCGCGCGCGGCGTTCACGAGCCGCATGACCATGAACAGCCAGCGCCTGGTGGGCAGCCCGATCGAGCCGCGCGCATTCATCGCCGACTGCGACGCCGAGAGCGGCGTGGTCACCGTGTATACGCCGAGCCAGGGCATCAACGCCATGCGCGGCCAGCTGGCGCAGGTCACCGGCGTGCCGGCGGAAAAGCTGCGCGTGGTCACGCGCGACGTCGGCGGCAGCTTCGGCGTGCGCGGCCCCGCCTACGCCGAGTCGATCGCGCTGGTGCTCGCCGCGCAGAAGCTCGGCCGCCCGGTGAAATGGGTGGCGACGCGCTCGGAGTTGTTCCTGTCGGAGAACCACGGCCGCGCGCTTTCGCTGACGGGCGAACTCGCGCTCGACGCCGACGGGCGCTTCCTCGCCATCCGCTTCGACGATCGCGGCGACCTCGGCGCTTATGCCACCTTGTTCGGCGCCCTGGTCGGCACGCGCAATCTCGCCATCACCATGGGCGGCGTCTACCGCATCCCGGCGCTGTACGCGCGCGCCCGGCTCGCCTACTCGAACGCCACGCCGGTGTCTTCCTACCGCGGCGCCGGGCGGCCGGACATCGCCTGCGCCATCGAACGGCTGGTCGATCACGCCGCGGCCGAACACGGCTTCGACCCGGTCGAGTTGCGGCGCCGGAATTTCGTCCCGCCCGAGGCCATGCCCTACAAAACCGCGAACGGCACCACCTACGACTGCGGCGAGTTCGCCGCGGTGATGGACAAGGCGCTCGCGCTCGCCGACTGGGCGGGATTCCCCGCGCGCCGCGCGCAATCGGCGCGCGCGGGAAGGCTGCGCGGCATCGGCATGGCCACCTTCCTCGAAGCCAGCGGCGCCGGGGGCGCGCCCAAGGATGAGGTCTTCGCGCGCTTCGATTCCGGGGGCGACCTGCACCTCTATGCGGTGTCGCAGTCCGGCGGCCAGGGCCACGAGACGACCTTCGTCAACATCGTCACTTCCGAGCTGGGCATATCGGGCGCGCGCGTGCATTTCCACGAAGGCGATCCGGACCTGACGCTGGTGGGCAACGGCACCGGCGGCTCGCGCTCGCTCTACGGCGCGGGCAGCGCGTTCAAGCTGCTCGGGCCGAAGATCATCGAGACGGCGAAAGCGCACGCCGCCGCGGCGCTACGCGCGGAGTTGCCAGCAGTGCACTACGCAGGCGGCGCCTTCCACGCCGCGGGCCGCAGCATCGGCCTGTTCGAACTCTCGCGCCAGCTCGCCGCAACAGCGGGCATGGCGCAGGCCGCGGCGCATCGCGCAGCGCACCCGATGGATTGCGCCGCCGATTGCCTGTTCGGCGTGACCTTCCCCAACGGCTGCCACATCGCAGAGGTCGAAATCGATGCGGACACGGGCACGGTGGACCTCCTCGCCTATACCACGGTGGATGACGTCGGCAACGCCATCGATCGCGCCAGCGTCGAGGGGCAGGTGCACGGCGGCGTGATGCAGGGAGTGGGACAGGTACTGGGCGAGCACGCGATTCACGATCACGACACCGGGCAACTGCTTACCGGCAGCTTCATGGACTACCCGATGCCGCGCGCCGACTGGATGCGCGGCATACGCTGCGCCGAGCACCCCGTGCCGACCAAGGCCAACGCGCTCGGCGCCAAGGGCGTGGGCGAATCCGGCACCTCGGGCGCGCTGCCTGCGACCATGAACGCAGTCCTCGCCGCGCTGCGGCCCGCGGGCGTGCGCGAGCTCGACATGCCGGCGACCCCGGACCGGGTGTGGCGCGCGCTGCGCGCTGCGCGCACCGTTGCTGCCGCGCCGGACCGGTAAATAGCCGCACCTGCGATCGCGACGGCGGACCCGATTCGAACGCTCGCCAGTCCACGGTTGCGTTTATACTCTCGACGAGGGCGCCGAAGGGCTCCCATTTGTCTCCCATTTGCAAGCTGCCATGACACCCCCCGACCCGAATCCGACCTTTTCCCTCGTGGGGCAGATGCTGCGCTTGCCGGAGGAGATTTCGCGGGTGCTCAACTCGCTGGTCATGCGCGGGGAGCCCATCGTCACCGACGTGGGGGGCGGCAAGCGGCTGTTCCACTCGAGGCTGCGCTTCGTCGATCCGGCGCGGGCCTACATCATCATCGAACTTAGCGCGGATGAATTGGCCAATAAGGCCCTGCTGGCCCGGCCGCGCGCGACATTTCATGCCGAGCCCGGCGGCTGGCGGGTCGAGTTTGCCGCCGCAGACCCGCAGCCGACCTCCCCGCACGAAGGCGCTCCGGGAATCCGGTTGCGCTTTCCCGAGATCGTCGCCGGCCATCGGCGCCGCGCCGACGAACGCGCGGATGCGCCGCCGCAAAAGGATCTGCGCTGCATCATCGACGAGGGCGGCGTGATGGCTTTCGACGGCACCATGGCCAACGTCAGCAAGGGCGGGATCGGCTTCCTGCAATACAATCCGAAGATCAGCCTGGAGCCGGGAACAGTGCTCAAGGGCTGCCGCATCGAAAGCCCGAGCGGGGATTCGATCGTGGTGGACATGGAGGTGCGCTATTCGCAACTCGTGGACCTCGCGGACGGCAGGCAGGTGCAAAGCTCCGGCTGCCGCTTCCTCAATCTGTCGGCCGAAGAGACCGCGCGGATCGAGGAGTTGTTCGACCTGAAGCCCTAGGGCCTGTTGCCGCGCACCTCGATCCCTTCCTCGATCGCTGCGGTACCATGAGGGTTCCTGGACCATTGAACCAGATCATCGGAGAAAAGGAGACTGAAGCATGAGTTCTCGCAACAAAGTTGCCATCGTCACCGGCGCCGGCACCGGCATCGGCAAGAGCGCCGCGCTTGCGCTGCTCAACGACGGGTATCGCGTCGGGTTGGTCGGGCGGCGCAAGGAGTTGCTCGACAAGACGGTGGCGGATTCGGGGCCGGTGGCTGCGAACACGCTGGTCCTGCCCGCCGACGTGGGCAATCCGGAATCGGTGAAAGCCCTGTTCGCCAAGGTGAAGCAGGCCTGGGGGCGGCTGGACGTGCTGTTCAACAACGCCGGCATGGGCGCACCGGCGATCCCGATGGAAGACCTAGGCTTCGAGCAGTGGAAAGCGGTGGTGGACGTCAACCTCACCGGCATGTTCCTGTGTTCGCAGGAAGCGATCAAAATCATGAAAAGCCAGGACCCCCGCGGCGGGCGCATCATCAACAACGGCTCGATCTCGGCCCATGCGCCGCGGCCCAACTCGGCTCCCTACACGGCCACCAAGCACGCGGTAACCGGTCTCACCAAGTGCATCTCGCTCGATTGCAGGAAGTACGACATCGCCTGCGGCCAGATCGACATCGGCAACGCCGCGACCGAGATGACCGAGCGGATGAAAAACGGCGTGGCGCAGGCGAACGGTTCGATCGCGATCGAACCGCGCATGGACGTGGCCCACGTCGGCAGCGCCGTGCTCTACATGGCCAACCTGCCGCTGGATGCGAACGTGCAGTTCATGACCATCATGGCGACGAAAATGCCGTTCGTCGGGCGCGGATAACTGCCGCGTGCCGCTGCGTCTCGCGGCGATGCGCGGCGCCGGCCATTGCGATAAGCTAGCCAGCTTCACCACAGGAGGACCCAGCATGCGCGCGCAATTCGCAATCCTGGCCGCTCTTCAGGCAGCGGCGTTTTGCACCCCCGGCCTGGCCGCCGACATGTCGCCGGGTCTGTGGGAAATCACGCTGGAAACGCGGATCGCCGCCCAGCCCGGCTTCGCGCCGGAGCCCTTTCGCCTGCAGCAATGCCTCAGCGCGGCCGACACGCGCGACCCGAGCGCGCTGCTTGGCGGGATGGCCAATCCCGGCGCGAGCGGCTGCACGTATACCAACAAGGCGTATGCGGGCAATAGCTTCCGCTTTTCGATGCAGTGCGCCGGCAGCCTTGCAATCCAGTCGCAGGGCGAAGTCTCCTTCACCGCAGACACCATGAGCGGGAGCATTACCGCCGTTGCAAACGTAGGCGGAGAGAAAACCGAGCTCAGCAACAAGGTCTCCGCCCGCCGCCTCGGCGGTTGTTAGCGTCAAGCGCTCAGCGGCCGCCTGACCGGCGCGCGGCGCGGCGGGAGGACCGGTCCAGGTAGCGCCACAGCAGCGCGAGCGAGCCGCCGGATACGATATGCCAGATGCCCCACAACCCCGCCACTGCAACCATCGCCAGGTCGGAATTGAACTGCGCGGCGATGATGCCGAGCGCGAGGCCGGAGTTCTGCATTCCGCCCTCGATGACCACCGCGCGCCGGTCGGCAACGCTGAGGCGCGCGAGCACCGACGCGCCGTAGCCGAGAGCCAGGCCGAGCGTGTTGTGCCCGATCACGATAGGCAACGTGCGCGTGAGCTCGATCAGGAACAGCTTCCACTGGGCCGCGACCGCGCCGACGATGAACAGCATCAGCGCCGCCACGGCGAACCGTCCCAGGGGCTTGCGCAGGCGCACGGCCAGCTGCGGCGCGCGATGCGAGGTGAGCAGCGCCGCGCTCATCGGCAGCGCCAGCAGCAGCACCAGGCTGACGACGAGATCGCGCGGGTCCACCGCGATCGCGCGCGCCCAGACCTCGGTGCGCGGGTTGGCGGCGATCATCAGGCTGAAGTTGAGCGGCGTAAACACCAGCGCCAGCACGTTCGAGACCGCCGAGATGGAAAGCGACAGCGCCAGGTTGCCGCGCCCGAAATAGGTGACCACGTTCGACAGCGCGCCGCCGGGGCAGGCGGCCACCAGCATCATCGCCGCCATGGTCGCCGCCGGCAGATCGAGCAAGAGCGTGACGCCCAGGGTGGCGGCCGGCAGCAGCACGAACTGCGCCACCAGGCCCGCGCCCACCGCCAGCGGATGGCGCGCGACGTAGCGAAAATCCTCCACGCGCAGATCCAGGGACACGGCGTAGACCATGGTCGCCAGCACGGCCATCAAGATAATCTGTTGCATGTCCTCTCCCCGGTCCGGCGCGTAGTCGCGACATCCTTCCCTCGGCGCAACGGAAGGCGTGGACTAACTTCAGTTCTAATTATTTGAGCGGTTTGTAGCGTATCCGCTTCGGCTTGGCCGCTTCTTCGCCCAGACGCTTCACCTTGTCCGCCTCATACTCTTGATAGTTGCCGTCGAAGAAGCTCACCTTGGAGTCGCCCTCGAAGGCGAGGATGTGGGTGGCGATGCGGTCGAGGAACCAGCGGTCGTGGGCGATGACGAGCACGCTGCCGGCGAATTCCAGCAGCGCGTCCTCCAGCGCGCGCAGGGTTTCCACGTCGAGGTCGTTGGTGGGCTCATCCAGCAGCAGCACGTTGCCGCCGGCGATCAGCGTCTTGGCGAGATGCAGCCGCCCGCGCTCGCCGCCGGAGAGGTTGCCGACTTTTTTGCCCTGATCGGTGCCCTTGAAGTTGAAGCGGCCGAGATACGCGCGTGAAGGCATCTCGAACTTGCCGACGTTGAGCATGTCCGCGCCGCCGGCGACGTATTCGAACACGGTCTTGTCGCCCTCCAGCGCATCGCGCGACTGGTCCACGTAGGCCATTTTTACCGTCGGGCCGATCGCCACTTCGCCCTTGCCCGGTTTCTCCTTGCCCGTGATCATGCGGAACAGCGTGGACTTGCCCGCGCCGTTGGGGCCGATGATGCCGACGATCGCGCCGGCCGGGACCCGGAACGAGAGGTCGTCGATCAGCAGGCGTTCGCCATAGCCTTTGCTCACGCCCTTGAACTCGATCACGGCATCGCCCAGGCGCTCGGCCACCGGGATGAAAATCTCCTGCGTCTCGTTGCGCTTCTGATAATCGTAGGAGCTCAGTTCGTCGAAGCGCGCCAGACGCGCCTTGCTTTTCGCCTGGCGCGCCTTGGGGTTCTGGCGCACCCATTCCAGCTCCCTCTTGATGGTCTTCCGGCGCGCAGACTCGGTCGCCTCCTCCTGCTCCAGGCGCGCTTCCTTCTGCGCCAGCCAGGAACTGTAATTGCCCTCCCACGGGATGCCGTAGCCGCGGTCGAGTTCGAGTATCCACTGCGCCGCGTTGTCGAGAAAGTAGCGGTCGTGGGTCACCGCCACCACGGTGCCGGGGAATTTCTGCAGAAACTGCTCCAGCCACTCGACGCTCTCGGCGTCGAGGTGGTTGGTGGGCTCGTCGAGCAGCAGCAGGTCGGGCTTGGACAGCAACAGGCGGCACAGCGACACGCGGCGCTTCTCGCCGCCGGAGAGCGGGCCGATTTTCGCCTCCCACGGCGGCAGGCGCAACGCGTCGGCGGCGATCTCGAGCTGATGCTCGACGTTGTCGCCGGCGGAAGCGGCGATGACCGCCTCGAGGTCCGCCTGCTCGGCCGCGAGTTTGTCAAAGTCGGCGTCGGGCTCGGCATAGGCGGCGTAGACTTCGTCCAGGCGCTTCTTCGCGCCGAATATCTCGCCCAGGCCTTCTTCCACCGCCTCGCGCACACTCTTGTCCGCGTCGAGCTGCGGCTCCTGCGGCAAATAGCCGATGCGCATATTGGGCTTGGCGACCACCTCCCCGTCGTAATCCTTGTCCTCGCCCGCCATGATGCGCAGCAAGGTCGACTTGCCCGAGCCGTTCAGGCCGAGCACGCCGATCTTGGCGCCGGCGAAAAAGTTGAGCGAGATGTTCTTGAGGATGAAACGCTTGGGCGGCACGACTTTGCCGACCCGGCGCATGGTGTAGACGTATTGGGCCATGGGTGCTTTCGCTGCAAAATGTAGACGGACAGCCTGGAACGACTGCTCCGAGTCCGGTATTCTACGTGCTTCATTCCATCGCGTCCGAGGTGATCCGCCATGTCCTATGCAATCCAGACCCTCGACCAACCCGGCCGCGGCCATCGGTGCGCCCAAACGCGCGCCTGGCGCGCGAATTGAATCGCGGCATCCCGATATGGCCATAACGGCAAAGCGCAGCCTGTTCTCGATCCTCGTGCGCTCGCCGTGGTGGCTGAGCGTGCTCATCGCCGCCGCACTGTTCATGGCGGTGCGGCAGTTCATGCCCGACTACGCGGCCCTGGCCTCGACGCTGCCCTTCCTCGCCATCGCCGGGTACGCCGGCTGGCGCCAGATGCGCGCCCCGAGCGCCGAGCGTGGCGCCGATGCGCTGGCGCGACTGCGCGCCTTGTCCTGGCGGGCCTTTGCGGCACTGATCGAAGAGGCTTTTCGCCGCGACGGCCACACGGTCGTCGCCCTCGCCGACGGAGTCGCCGATTACGAGTTGCGCAAGAACGGCCGCGTTACGCTGCTGGGCTGCAAGCGCTGGAAGGTCGCGCAGACGGGCATGGAACCGCTGCGCGAACTGCTCCACGCGAAACAGGCGGCGGACGCGCAGGAGTGCATCTACGTGGCGGCCGGAGACTTGAGCCCGAACGCGCGGCAGTTCGCTGCGCAGAACGGGATACGCCTGCTGTGCGCAGCGGAACTTGCGCAGTTCCTTGGGCGAGCCGGGGGCGGGAAGCGCAAGCGCTCGGCCGGGCGCCGGCCCTGACGCAAAGCGATACGACCCCATGACACAGGTTGCAATTGCCGGACGATTGCTGGTCGCGGCGCAGTTCGCGCTGCTCGCCTGGCTGATCTGGCCGTTGACGCCGCAACGATGGTCGCTGCCGGCGCTGCTACTCGTTGGATGCGCAGCGGGCCTCGGTCTGTGGACGCTCATCCACAACCGGCCCGGAAATTTCAATATCCGGCCCGAACCTGAGCAATGTTTCAGCGTTCTTGTTTGCGCCTTTGCTACGCGGCACGACGGAACGGTTCGACGGCCGGACGCGGTTTTTGCGATGCCTGCCACAAATCCCATTTTGTTTGTCCAGTGAGCCACGACTCCGGCGTCGTGTTAGTCAGCAAACCGATCCGGATGGCCATATCGGCTGAAATCGCTGAACGACCGTTCAGAACGCGAGACAACTGGACGCGAGACACACCGAGGCGCCGTGCGACTTCCTCGATCGTCATTCCGTCCGGCAGAAATTCTCGAAGCACCTCGCCCGGGTGCGGGGGGTTATACATGCGTGCCATGACTGTCTCCTAGTGATAGTCCTGGTAGTTCACCAGGATTGCATCCTTACCGTCAAAGGTGAAGGTAAGACGCCAGTTTCCATCGACCCACACAGCCCAATGGCCTTTTAGCTCGCCCTTGAGCGCGTGAAGTTTCCAACTTGGTGCGTCCATATCCGTCGCCTTTGTTATATCATCCAAGCGGGATAGCATCAATCGCAGTCGGCGCTCATGCTGAGCCTGAATACCGGACTTGGAACCCTTCTCAAAAAATCGCTGCAGGCCCTTGTGCCGGAAGTTTTTGATCATAAGTTGATCGTAGCATGTAACGCGACGCTTTACAAGCGTACAAAGCTAACAGACCGGCCACGGCCATGAGCACGCAAGAGTGCATCTATGTAGCGGCAGGCGGCCTGCGCCAGCAGCACGCCGGCTATGCCGAATATGCGCAGCGGGTGCGGCGATTCATACCGGGCGTGTTCTGACACCGGGCGACCGGGGCCGCACCCGACGTCTTTTGCCGCTTACCGTTAAACGGTATATTGTGGCACAATGATCAAAACGTTTCGCTGTGGCGAGACTGCCGCGTTGTTCGCTGGCAAGCGGGTAGCCCGATTCGCGAACATCTCGGCGGTTGCCACCAGGAAGCTGCAGCAGATCGACAGCGCCGCGACGATCGATTCCCTGCGCGCCCCGCCCGGCAACCGGCTGGAGCAGTTGACGGGCGACCGGCGCGGGCAGCACAGCATTCGCATCAACGATCAATGGCGCGTGTGTTTCGTCTGGCGAAGCGACGGCGTCTTCGACGTGCAGATCGTCGATTACCACTGAGAGGCAGACATGAAGGCAGACACCAGCATCCCGGCCCCGAAGAACGGCATGCGCCCGGTTCATCCCGGAGAGGTGCTGCGCGAGGAATTCCTCAAGCCCCTGGGTATGAGCGCCAACGCGCTTGCCAGGGCGCTGCGCGTTCCGGCTTCGCGCATCAACGACATCGTCCTGCAAAGGCGCGGCGTCAGCGTGGATACCGCGATGCGCCTGGTGCGCTACTTCGGCGGCGACGTACAGAGCTGGCTGAACCTGCAGCTTGCTTACGATCTGAAAGTCGCGCAAAAGACCATCGCTTCGAAAATCGCCAAGGAAGTCGAGCCCAAAGCGGCGTGACATTCGCCCGACACTAATGACAGATCGAAGCCGCATCTAAGAGCGTATTTCGGAATGACAATGCCAAGAATTGTCATTCCGAGCATAGCGATGAATCTGCTTTTGAATCAAACAAAAAGCAGATTCCTCAGCCTTCGGCCTCGGAATGACAGGTAATTTTAAAATGGCCTCTTAGAACCTCAGCGTTACTCCAAACCTCAACCCAGCCCTTTTCCGGATCGATGCGCCTCATGGCTTTGCCCAATTCTCTCCAACCGCCTTCAACGGATGGCTCCCCAGCGCCGCCCGGCTTCGCGCTGTGGAACCTCGGCTTTCGTCCCTTCTATCTGCTGGCCGGCTTGTTTGCGACGTTCAGCGTACCGGTGTGGATGGCGCAATACGCAGGCTGGCTCGGCGGATACGTGATCATCGAAGGACCGCTGTGGCATGCGCACGAAATGCTCTTCGGCTACGCCCTCGCCGTGATCGTCGGTTTTCTGTTCACCGCGGGCCGCGCCTGGGCCAACCAGCCGACCCCGACGGGGCCGACGCTCGCCGCTATAGCCGCGCTCTGGATCGCGGGCCGGGTGCTGGTGTTCACGCCCTACGCGCTCGCGGCCGCGGCAGCCGACACCGCCTTCGCCCTCGCCGCAGCCGCCGCCATTGCGGTGCCATTCGTGCGCGGCGGCAACCGCCGCAATTACTTTTTTGTCGCCCTGCTGCTCGGCATGGGCCTGGCGAACCTCGCCTTCCATCTGGGCATGGCGGGGGTGCTCGACCTGCCGGTGCAGCGCGGGTTGCAGGTCGGCCTGGACCTGGTGCTGTTCATCATGGTGGTGATGGGCGGACGCGTGATCCCGATGTTCACCATGAACGGCGTCCCCGGCGTGATTTGCGTCCGCGTCCCATGGATCGAGCGTCTGGCCCCCGGCAGCGTCCTTTTGCTGCTCGCGGCCGACGTCGTCGGCGCTCCCGCTGCGGTCATCGGACCGATCGCCGCAGTCGCCGCGGCGGCCCACGCGGCGCGGCTCGTGCTGTGGCGGCCGTGGCTGACGCTAAGGACGCCGATCGTATGGATCCTGCACTTTGCCTACGCCTGGATCGTGCTCGCGCTGGCGCTGCATGCCCTCGCCGCCTTCGACCTGGTGCCAGCCAGCCTGGCCACCCACGCGCTCACCGTAGGCGCGATCGGCGGCCTGACTATCGGCATGATGACGCGCACCTCGCGCGGCCATACCGGACGACCGCTGCTGGCAGGACGCGCAGAGCGGTTCTGTTACATCGCGATCCAGCTCGCCGCCCTGACGCGCGTGTTCCTGCCGCTCGCTTTACCCTCGCTCTACCTGCAGGCCATCGTCGGCTCGGGCTTGTTGTGGTCGCTCGCGTTCGCCGTGTTCACCATCACCTACTGGCCGATCCTGTCGCGGCCGCGGCTGGACGGCAAGCCCGGCTGACACCGGCCCGAAGAACCGCAGATCGAGAACTGCGCTGCCGGGCTTGCGGGTAGAATGCCCACTCCGCGTCTTTAACCGCCCGCTTCGCGCCGGATAGCGCGTGCGGCGCGACCAGCGTCGCGCGCAGCCATTCATCCACGAGGAGGATTCATGCCTAATCTGTCTTTTTCGCGCAGCGCGCGTTTCGCACTCACGCTCGCTGCTTTCGTCTTCGCCGGCGCCGCCGCCGCGCAGGCCTACCCGTCGAAGCCGATCCACATCATCGTGCCGTTTGCCGCGGGCGGCACCTCCGACATCCTTGCGCGCTTCATCGCCCCGAAGCTGATCGAGGCCTGGGGCCAGCCGGTGATCGTCGAGAACCGGACCGGCGCCAACGGCAACGTTGCCGCCGAGTACGTCTCCAGATCGGCGCCGGACGGCTACACGGTGATGCTCGGCGACATCGGTGCGCTGTCGATCGCGCCGAGCGTGTATCCGACCCTGCCCTTCGACCCGGTGAAGGACTTCAGCCCGGTGGTCATGGTGTCCTATTCGCCGCACATCCTGGCAGTGCATCCTTCGGTGCCCGTGTCCAATGTGAAGGAATTGATCGCCTACGCCAAAGCGCGGCCGGGGCAGCTCAATTTCGCCGTCTCCGGCACCGGCGGCGCGCCGCACCTCGCCGGCATCGAGTTCCAGCAACGCACTGGCGTGCAATGGACCTACATTCCCTACAAGGGCGGTTCGGCGGCCGTGCTCGACGTGGTGGCCGGGCAGGCCAACATCCTGTTCAATGGCATGCTCGCCACCTATGGACAGGTAAAGAACGGCAAGCTGAAAGCGCTCGGAGTGTCGAGCGCGAAGCGGGTCGCCGCGGCCCCTGACCTGCCGACGGTTGCCGAACAAGGACTCCCCGGCTTCGAAACCGGCTCCTGGCAGGGTGTCGTGGCGGCGGCGGGGACCCCGCGCGACATCGTCGCCAAGCTGAACGCCGAACTCACGCGCATCCTGAACACGCAGGACATGAAGGACAAGCTTGCGGCGCAGGGAACGGAAGTGCGCACCGACACGCCCGAATCCTTCGCGGCCTTCATCCGCAACGAGAAGGCGCGCTGGGCGAAGGTGGTGAAGGAGTCGGGCGCGAAATTCGATTGACCGAACCCGACCGCAGTGCAAAGCGATATCGTCAAGTACGCCCGCATCATCAAGGAGTCGGGCTACAAGGCCGAGTGAGCAAGAGGCATGCTGCCAGCATGGCTGGTATCATGCCGAACAGCGCCAAACCATCGGTTCATTCCCGCACGACAGCCGCATCCAGCACGCCGCAATTTCCACTATCCGCACCAAGGAGCCGTCATGATTTTCGATCTGCGCATCTATACGTTCAAGCCGGGCAAACAGAGCGCCTGGCTCGCCATGTACGAGAAGCACGCCTATCCGATCCAACTGCGCTATCTGGGCAAGCCGGTGGTATTCACCATCACCGAGGTCGGGCCGCTCAACCAGGTGGTCCATCTTTGGGCCTACGCCGACCAGGCCGAGCGCGAGCGCAAGCGCAACGCGATGCAGCAGGACCCGGAATGGCAGGCGTATCTGAAGATGAACACTGAAGCGGGCTACATGGACCACATGGAAAACCGCATCCTGCGCTCGACGTCGTTCTCGCCTCTGTAACTGCCACCGCAACGGCTCGCCGCGATCTTTTTCGAATCGCTCTACTGATCAATCTTCAATCGGAGTCATTTCATGCCCAATATAGGATTTCGCATCCTGCCCATGCCGGCGCGTCCACCCAAGAAGCTCATCAAGGCGCTCGCGGCGATGGTAACCGCGCATCTGTCGGATAACATGAACCGCCTGGTCGCCGGCGGCGCGGCGCTGCGCCCGATGCACCGCGGCGGCAAGCTGTGCGGCCCGGCATTTACGGTCAAGGTCTCGCCTGGCGACAATCTCATGGTGCACAAGGCGATAGACATCGCCGCGCCGGGCGACGTCATCGTGGTCGATGCCGGCGGCGATCTCACGCACGCCATCATCGGCGACATCATGTCCAGCCATGCCGAAAAACGCGGCGTGGCCGGCTTCGTGATTTACGGCGCGATCCGCGATTCGGCCGAGATCGGCGCCAGGCGCTTCCCGGTGTACGCCTGCGGCGTGACCCACCGCGGCCCGTACAAGAACGGGCCGGGCGAGATCAACGCGCCGATCGCCCTGGGAGGGATGGTGGTGCACCCGGGCGACATCATCGTCGGCGATGCCGACGGCGTGGTCGCAGTGCCGCTGGCGCACGCCGCGGAAATCCTCGCGCTGGCGCGCTCGCAGCTCGCCAAGGAAACCGCGACCCTCAAAGCCATCGCCGCGGGCAAGGCAGACCGCCGCTGGGTGGACGAACTGCTGCGGCAGCGCGGCTGCGATTTCTGAATGTGCATAACAAAACGAGGGGACACGTCCCCTCGTGCTCCCCTAAGTCAGCCGCCTAACAGCAATGCTGTTAGGCGCTATAAGTAAGCTCACACCCCGGAGAAAACATGGAATTGCCAATCAATCATTTCAAACGCGGCATGAAGGCAGGCAAGCCGCAGATCGGACTGTGGTCGAGCCTGTCGTCCCACTACAGCGTCGAGGTCATCGCCGGCTCCGGCTTCGACTGGCTGCTGCTGGACACCGAGCACTCGCCCAACGATCTGGAGAACGTGGTCACCCAGTTGCAGGCGGCTTCGGCCTACCCGACCACGGCCATCGTGCGCCCGGCGTGGAACGACATGGTGCTGATCAAACGCTTTCTCGACGTCGGCGTGCAGACGCTGCTGATCCCCTACATCCAGACAGCGCAGGAAGCGGCCGACGCCGTGGCGTACACGCGCTATCCGCCGCGCGGCGTGCGCGGGGTCGCCGGCACCACGCGCGCCACGCGCTTCGGCCGGGTCAAGGACTATTTCAAGCGCGCCGAGGAAGAGCTGTGCGTGCTGGTGCAGGTGGAGACCAGGCTGGGGCTGGACAACCTCGATGCGATCATCAACACCGACGGCGTCGACGGCGTGTTCATCGGACCTGCCGACCTGTCAGCAGGCCTGGGGCATCTGGGCAACATCCCGCACCCGGAGGTGCAGAAAGCGATCGACGATGCGATCAAACGCATCCGCAAGGCGGGCAAGGCCCCCGGCATCCTCGCGCCGATCGAAGCCGACGCGCGCCGCTACCTCGAACTGGGCTGCCTGTTCGTCGCCGTCGGCGCCGACGTGGGCCTGCTCGCGCGCGAGTCCGAAAAACTTTGCGCCAAGTTCAAATCATGAAAAACGTCGACATCCTTTCGGTCGGGCCGATGTATCCCGCCTCTTTGGAGGCTATGGAGCGCGATTTTACTGTCCACAAGCTGTGGGAGGCGAAAGACAAGCCAAGGTTGCTCGCCGAGGTCGGCGGCTGCATCCGCGGCATCCAGAGCTTCGGCGCCGTAGACGCCAAGCTAATGGATGCTCTGCCCCGACTCGAGATCGTCGCCAATGCCGGCGTCGGCGTCGACGCGATCGACCTTACTGCAGCCAAGCAGCGCGGCGTCATCGTGACGAATACGCCGGACGTGTTGAACGAGTGCGTCGCCGACCTCGCCATGGGCCTAACGGTCGCAAGCTTGCGCCGAATCAGTCTCGGCGACCGCTTCGTGCGCGCCGGCAGTTGGTTGAAAAGCGCTCTGCCGCTCGCGCGAAAAGTGGGCGGCAAGACCATGGGCATACTCGGCTACGGGCGGATCGGCAAGGCCATCGCCAAGCGCGCAGAAGCCTTCGGCATGCGCATCGTTTACCACGGCCGCAAAGAGCAGGCAGGGGTTGCGCACAAGTACTACGCCAGCCTGACCGAGATGGCACGCGACTGCGACGTGCTGATGGTGATTTGCCCGGGCGGCGCCGCGACGCACCACATCGTCAACGCCGAAGTGCTCAAGGCCCTGGGACCAGAGGGCACGCTGATCAATGTCGCGCGCGGCTCCGTGGTGGATGAACAGGCGCTGGTCAAGGCGCTTGCCGACGGCAGCCTGGGTGCAGCCGGCCTGGATGTGTTCGAGTCCGAGCCCCAGGTACCGGAGGCGCTGTTTGGCATGGACCAGGTGGTGCTGCAGCCGCACGTTGCCAGCGCCACGCACGAGACGCGCAAGGCCATGGGCGATCTCACCGTGGACAACCTGCGCGCGCATTTTGCCGGCAAGCCCGCGCTGACTCCCG
>Ga0097691_1001170_pt1 | contig 20067 bp, 19 predicted proteins | sample NGESurdeep072012_8_FD_72858 | JGI IMG/M metagenome (GOLD analysis project Ga0097691, IMG submission 72858) | Arctic peat soil microbial communities from Barrow, Alaska - NGEE Surface sample 210-1 deep-072012 | ecosystem: Environmental > Terrestrial > Soil > Wetlands > Peat ... | reverse complement strand
GCCCTCACGCCCCGGGCTGTACGACCGAAAGGCGGGCCTTGCGGGCAGCGTCCCGCTGGCGGTCGTCGTACGTCACGAAGGCGAGAAGGTCGGCCCCGAGGGAGAGCGCCGACGCGATGTGGATCGCGTCCAGCGTCCTGAGCTCCTTTGGCGCGAGGCGCGCGGCCCTTTCGAGGACGTCCTGGTCCACGGCGAGGAGGGCGACGCCATCCAGAACGAGCCGCGCGCGGTCCGAGAGGCCGCGCCTTGGCGAGAGGCGAGAGATGGCCCGGCGCACCTCGGTCACGGCGAGAGCGGACGTGACGGCCGCGGGGTGTGCGGCGACCCAGACGCGCAGCGCATCGCTTTCCGCCTCGCGCACGACGAGCTTCACGAGCGCGGACGAGTCGAGATAGACGAGCTCGGCCTTCACCGTTCGTCGCGCTGAAGGCGGAGTGCTTCGCTCGCCGTCAGCCTGCCTGTCGCCGCCCGCGGGGGAGGCAGCTCGGAAAGCTCGAGCCTCGGCGGAGCCGCGCGGCCCGCCGAGACGAGTCGTTCCAGGGCACTCCCGTGTCCCGGCAGCGGCGTCAGCAGCGCGACCGGACGCCCGCGCTCGAGGACCCGCAGCGTCCGCCCGGCCTTGACGAGGCGCAGGTGGACGCTCAGGTTCTGCCGGAGATCACGCACGTTCACGCCGTCATCCATGACGCACATGGTAGCACATGGCCGGTTTGGCTCCTACCGGTCGAAGCCTCAGGCCCTGCGCGCATCGGCCAGCACTCGGTTCAGGGAGAGGCCCGGTACCCTCTCGAAGTGCCTGACGTTTCCGGTCACGAGCTCGAGGCCGTGATGGAGCGCCGTGGCGGCGATCTGGAGGTCCGCGTCGGCCAGCGGCCGGCCGCCTTTCCTCAGCGTCGACTCGATCTGCCCGTAGACGCGCGCGACCGCGACGTCGAACGGCAGGATCGTCAGGCTCGGAAGGACACGCGTCTCGATGTTCGAGACGTGAACCGTCGCGCGCTCGGAGCCGAACGCACCCTTATAGAGCTCGGCCACGACGACGGCGCTGGTGAACTGGTCCTCGCGCGGCACCGTACGCAGCCACCGAATGTAGGCTTCTGCGGGGCGCTTCCGAAGCACCTCCGAGATCGCGTCCGTATCGAAGAGAAACGCCACTCAACTCCGGCCGAGACGGGCCCGCCGGCGAGGCGGTGTCCGGCGGGCGGCATCGACCCGGTCCGCCAGGTCCTCGGAGCCCTTCCAGCCCCCCGCGATGCTCGCGAGACCCTTCTCGGGCCCCACCGCCCGGAGGCGGCGCAGCCGCTCGACATCGCCCGCGGAGACCACCGCCGCCACGTCCCGCCCGTGCCTGCGAATCACGACGATCCCGCCCGCTTCGGCCTCGCGCACGACTTCCGAGAAGCGCGCCTTGGCGTCGACGATGGATACCGGATGAACGGGCTTGGCGCTCATAAGACCTCTCTGACCATTCTGACCTTTTCAAGGTCATCCGTCAACCGAGGCCAGGCCGCCGGGGGCGACGCGCCCGCCGGCAATGGCCTACTTCTTCCGGAGCTCCATCAGGACCTGCTTCGCGATGGCCTTGAGCGTGTCGAACACGCCCAACCCGTTCGGAGCGCTGGCCTCGAACGTGGGCTCGCCCTTGAAGTTGAGCTGCCGGTAGAGGTCGTCCGCGGGCACCGCCGTCGGCAGGTCGCGCTTGTTGAGCTGAAGGACGTAGGGAATCGCCTGCAGGTCGAAGCCGTGGTCGATCAGGTTCTTCTCGAGGTTCCGGAGCGACTCCACGTTCGCGTCCACGCGCGCCTCCTGCGAGTCGGCCACGAACACGACGCCGTCGACGCCCTTCAGGATCAGCTTGCGGCTCGCGTCGTAAAAGACCTGCCCGGGCACCGTGTAGAGGTGGAAGCGCGTCTTGAAGCCGCGCACGGTGCCGAGGTCGAGCGGGAGGAAGTCGAAGAAGAGCGTCCGGTCGGTCTCCGTGGCCAGCGAGATGAGCTTGCCCTTGGCCGCTGGATTCGTGCGGTCGTAGATGTACTGGAGATTCGTGGTCTTCCCGCAGAGACCCGGACCGTAGTACACGATCTTGCAGTTGATCTCACGAGCGGCGTAGTTGATGAACGTCATGGCGGCTACTCGCGGAATAGGCTGTCGATGTCTTCGTCGGTGATCTCGGCGAAGGGCGAGTCGTAGCCCTCCTGGCGCCGCGTCTTCTCGCTCTCGACTTTCTTCTGGATCGTTTCGAAGATGCGCTCGAGCTCGCTGTTCGCCTTGCGCACCCTGAGGCGCACGAGGCCGAGGGACGAGCGCTCGTCGAAGATAACGACGAGGATGACGCGCTGCCCGACGATCGAGATGTAGACGTTGTCGCGCTCGCCCTCGTGGAAGAGCACCGGAAATTCCTTCTCGCCGATGAGCCGCGCAAGACCGTCCGTCGCGGCCACGTTGCCGGCCGTGAGAGACGCGAGCGACGTCGTGTCCAGGGATTCCATTTCGCCCTGGACGGCGATCTGCTGCCCGTTTTTGTCGACGATGAAGACGACTTTCGCCTGGGCGTCCGCCTTCAGACGCCCGATGACGTCCTTGATCTGATGAAACTCCTCGTCAAAGAGAATGAAATCGGACATGGGCCTTTAAAGGCCAAGTCTACCCGATCAGATCTCCCGGCGGCCCGAAAGGGACCTCGAGAGGGTGACTTCGTCCGCGAACTCGAGCGCGGCGCCCACCGGCAGACCCAGCGCGAGGCGCGTCACCCGCACGCCGAGGGGCTTGAGCCGGCGGGCGAGGTAGAGAGCCGTGGACTCCCCTTCCACGTTCGGATTCGTCGCGAGGAGGACCTCCTCGACGGCTTCCCCTTCGGCAGGATGCTCGACGCGCGCGACGAGATCGGCGACGTGGAGGTCGTCCGGCCCGATGCCGCGGAGCGGCGCGAGCACCCCGCCGAGCACGTGATAGCGGCCGCGGAACTCGTGGGTCCGCTCGAGCACGTAAACGTCCGCGGCGTCCTCCACGACGGCGAGAAGCCGCCGGTCGCGCGTCGGATCCGAGCAGATGTTGCAGGGATCGGTCTCGGTGAGGGCGTGGCAGATCGAACACGAATGCGTGCGCTCGCGTGCCTCGGCGATGGCCGCCGTGAGGGCTCCGGCCTCGTGCTCGGGGGCGGCGAGGAGGTAGTAAGCGAGCCGGCGCGCGCTCTTCGGCCCGACGCCCGGCAACCTCTCGAGAGCCGCAACAAGGCGGTCGAACGCAGGGAGACCGGCCACCTTCTATCGGCCCTTCGCCCGGTCAGGGCCGCCGTCGCGCTTCACGTCGGCGATCTCGCCGCCGAAGAGATCCATCATCCTTTTGACGCGCTCGTCGGTCGCGACTTTCATCTTCAGGTGCTCCTTTTCGAGGGTCTGAGGATCCGCGTTCGCCGCGGCCGCCGTGAGATCGCCGGCGGGCGGGGACACGCTTTCGACGGCCACCCGCGCGCCGCGCCCGAAAACGGCGACGGCGGCTTCTTCGAGCACCTTCGCCATCGCCGGCTCGGCGAGGCGTCTCTCGGTCACGACGCTCGGCGGATCGAGCGAGATCCGTACGGTTTTCCCGTCGAGCCGGATCGACGCGTCCTCCAGGACGGCCCCGAGCTGCGAATGCTTCTTCTCGACGGCGGCGCGGAACGCGCCCGCTGGGTCGGGCGTCTCCACCGGGTCGGCAATGATCTCCAGCGGCGTCAGGCCGACGAAGCGGGGAACGTCGGAAGAGGAATCCTTTGCTTCGGAACGCGCGCCGTGGCCGCGGTGCGATTCGAGCGATGTTTCGACAGGGGAAGCGGCGGAAGATTTCTTAGAAGGGGAGGAGGGGGCCGGGGCTGGCGCCGGGGACGCACCGGGCGGCACGGGAGTCCGACCAGAAAGAAATTCTTCGATCGGCACGAGCCGGGGCAGCTCCGCGAGCCTCAGGAGCAGCACCTCGAAGGCGAGGGCGGGCACGTCCGAGCGGCGGAGCGTGCCGTCGGACTCGGACAGGAGAGTGAGCAGCCGGAGCAGCGTGGCATACGGCGTCGTCCGCGCGAAGTCCCGGATGCGGCCGGCGCCCTCTTCCGAGAGCCCGGTGGGCGGCGGCGCTTTCGGGTCGGCCGCGAGGCGCACGGCGCCGCGCACGAGCGCGGTGAGATCGTGAAGCGTGGCGCGGGGCTCGGCGCCCGCGGCCTCCAGCTCGGCGCAGCCCTTGAAGACGGCGACGCGGTCCGAGGCCAGCACCGCGCCGAGAAGCGTCACGAGCGCGGTGCGGTCCGGCGCGCCGAGGAGCGCCGCGACGTCCGCCGACGTGACGCCGCTTCCGGAGCGCGCGGCGGCCTGGTCGAAGAGCGAGAGGCCGTCGCGAAGACTGCCCGTGGCGGCCGCGGCCAGGGCGGTGAGGGCGGCGCGCTCGACGACGGGCTTTTTTCCCTTCGCCTCGCGTCCCTCGTCCACGATGTCGAACCCCTCGCGCCCGGCGATGTCGGCGAGGCGGCCCGCGACCTCGTCGTCCGTGAGGCGGCGGAAGTCGAAGCGCTGGCAGCGCGACAGGATCGTCGCGGGAATCTTGTGCCTCTCGGTCGTCGCGAGAATGAAGACGGCGTGAGACGGCGGCTCCTCGAGGGTCTTCAGGAGCGCCTGAAACGCGGCCGAGGAGATCGCGTGGACCTCGTCGATGATGAAGACCTTCCGGCGGTCGCGCGACGGAGCGTACGACACGATCTCGATGAGGTCGCGCGCCTGGTCGACCTTGCCGTGCGTGGCGCCGTCGATCTCGAGCGTGTCGAGCGACCGGCCTTCGAGAACTTCCAGGCACGACGCGCATGTGCCGCACGGCGTCGCGGTGGGGTGGTCCGAGGTGTTGCAGTTGATGGCCGCGGCGAGGAGGCGCGCCGTCGTGGTCTTGCCGACGCCGCGCGGTCCCGAGAAGAGGTACGCGTGCGCCAGCCGGTCGGCCGTGACGGCGTTCGTCAGGGCGCGGACGATTTCTTCCTGTCCGACGACGTCCGCGAACGTGCGGGGCCGCCACTTGCGGGCGAGTGGGACGTAGGCGGGAGAGTCGCTCACGACACGGACTGTACTAGAGAACGCGGCCGCTGAAAGTGGCTGAAACACCGCTCCTGTATAACCTCCGGCCCATGACGATTCGAGCCGCGCTGATCGCGGGCCTGCTGGCCGCCGGAAGGCTGGCCGCGGACGACGATCCCGGTCCGCCGCGCGACTTTTCCGTCCACGGCCAGCTCACGTATCAGCTCCAGGGTCACGGCGCGTTCGACGCGCCGTACGAAGGCGCGAACAGCTTTCAGAGCCGGAAGGAGATCCGCGGCTCTTTCACGTCGACGCTTTTCGTGGGCCGGCGTCTCTGGGCCGGCGCCGAGGCCTACGTCAACGTCGAGGCGCTCGCGGGCCAGGGCCTGAGCAGCGTTCTCGGTCTCGCGGCGCCCCCCAACGGCGAGACGTACCGCGTCGACAGCACGCAGCTGAAAGTCAACCTCGCGCGCCTCTTCGTGCGTCAGACGTTCGCGCTGGGCGGCGCGAGCGAGGAACAGGAGGACGACGAGAACCAGATTCGGGGACCCCGCGGCACGCGGCGGCTCGTCGTGACGGCCGGGAAGATCTCGGGCACGGACGTCTTCGACGGAAACGCCTATGCCCACGAGCCGCGCACGCAGTTCAACAACTGGTCGCTGTGGGCGAATGGCGCCTGGGACTATCCGGCCGACACGCGCGGCTACACGTGGGGCGTCGCCCTGGAGCTTTATCGCGACGCCTGGGCCGTGCGGCTCGGATCGTTCATGGAGCCGCGCGAGGCCAACGGGCTGGAGTTCGACCACGACGTGTCGCGAGCCCACGGCGACGTCCTGGAAGTGGAACACCGCCACACCCTCTCCGCGCGGCCGGGAGCCGTCCGCGTCCTCGCGTTCTGGAATCACGCGAACATGGGTGTCTACCGCGAGGCCCTGGAACGCGCGGCCGCAGCGCCCGACGTCACCGCGACACGGGTCCCCGGCCGCTCGAAGTACGGCTTCGGCCTCAATCTGGAACAGGAATTGGCGCCCGGCCTCGGGGTCTTCCTCCGCGCCGGCTGGAACGACGGGAAGACGGAGTCGTGGGCCTTCACGGAGATCGAGCGCACGTTGAGCCTCGGCGCGACCCTGAACGGAAGTTCCTGGAAGCGGCCGCGCGACCTCTTCGGCGTGGCCCTCGCGCTGAACGGGATCAACGGGGACCACCGCGACTATCTCGCGGCCGGAGGGCTCGGCTTCATGCTGGGGGACGGGGCGCTGAACGCGACGGCCGAGTGCGTCTTCGACGCGTTCTACCGCGCCTCACTCGCTTCCTTCGCGGCCGTCACCCTCGAAGTCGAGCATTACCGCAACCCGGCATTCAACGGCGATCGAGGCCCCGTGACCGTGTACGGCCTGCGTTTTCACGCGGGGTTCTGAAGGCCCCGAGCCCCCCGATGAGTCCGGGCGATCCGCGGCGCTCGAGCCTTACTCCTGAGTGCTGCTTCCTTCCGGATCTGACACGGTTCGGAGGGGACCGTCGCGCGGGACCCGAACTCATCCGAGGGCCCGGGGGGACGCGATTCTAGCAGCCGGGCTCGACTTGTGTCCGGTCGCCCTCGACGGTAAAACGGGAGGACGTGACCGCACCGCCGCTCCGCGTCGTCTTCATCTGGCATTTCCATCAGCCGTGGTACCCGACGTTCGACGGCGCGCCTCCCGCGCTCCCGTGGGTGCGCCTCCACGCGCTGAAGGACTACTACGACCTCCCCGCGCTGCTGACCGAGGAGCCCCGCGTCCACCACACGGCGAACCTCGTGCCTGCTCTGCTCGACCAGATCGACCTTCTCGCGCGAGGCGGCTCCGACGCCTTTCTCGAAATCGCCCGCACGCCCGCGACGGAATGGGACGCGGCCGCCGTCCGGTTCGCGCGCGCGAACTTCTTCTCGGTCCATCCGCGCATCCTCGAGCGCCATCCGCGGCTGGCCGACCTCAAGGGCCGGGTGGAGGCCCGTGAAGACCTCGGCGCGTCCGACCTCACGGATCTCGTCGTACTCTTCCATCTCGCCTGGTCCGGGCCGACTCTCCTGAAGGACCCGCTCCTCGTCCATCTCCGAAAGCGCGGAAAAGGCTTCACGGAATCCGAGAAGAACGCCCTTCTCGACCATCAGGCCGCCTTCCTCGGCAAGGTGATTCCCGCGTGGAAGCGCGCCTTCGAGTCGGGGGTTGTCGAGGCCGCGACGAGCCCCTACCACCACCCGATCCTGCCGCTGCTTCTGGACTCGAGCGCGGGCCGCGACGCGCGTCCCGACCTGCCGGTTCCGGTGCCGCGTTTCTCCCATCCCGACGACGCCCGGTCGCAGCTCTTCCTCGGGCTCGCGACGTTCGAGAAGCACTTCGGCTTCCGTCCGCGCGGCATGTGGCCGCCCGAGGGCGCGCTCTCGGAAGGCACGCTCGCGCTTCTCGGAGAGTCGGGGGTCTCGTGGACCGCGTCGGACGAAGCCGTCCTCCTTCAGTCCCTGCCGGCCGGCAAGCGCGACTTCGGCGAAGGCGATCGCGCGCGCACCGTGTTCCGGCCGTGGCGTCTCTCGGGTGTCCCGTCGCCCGACATCTTCTTCCGCGACCGCGTTCTTTCGGACCGGATCGGCTTCTCGTACGCGACGTGGAATCCGGCCGACGCCGCCACCGACTTCGTGGCGCGCCTGCTTTCGATCCGCGCCGCCGCGCCCGAGGCCGAGCTCGTCGTGCCCGTGATCCTCGACGGCGAGAACGCCTGGGAGGCCTACCCCGACAACGGCGCTCCGTTCCTGCGCGCGCTCGCCTCGGCGCTCGTTGCGCAAAACGAGTTCGAAGTCGTCACGCCGACCGAAGCGCTCTCACGCCTCTCCGTACCGCCCGGGCACCTCGAGCGCGTCGTCGCGGGCTCGTGGGTGGAGGGGACGCTAGCGACCTGGGTCGGCGCGACACCAAAGAACAAGGCGTGGAGCCTGCTCCACGACGCGCGCGAGGCGCTCGGCGGTGAGATCGCGGCGGCGCCCCTCGTCTCGCCGGCGGACGTGCTCGCGGGCGACGCGTCGCCCGCGACCGCAAAGGCCGCGCTGTTCGCGGCGGAAGCTTCCGACTGGTTCTGGTGGCTCGGCGACGACCACTCGTCCGATCATGACGCCGTCTTCGACGCCCTGTTCCGCCGTCATCTCGCGGACGCTTACCGCGCGTTGTCCCGCCCGGTGCCGCCCGCGCTCCTCGAGCCCGTCGACCCGCTGAATGCTCCCGTCGTCGAGCTTCCCCGCTCGGCGCTCTGGCCGGAGGTGGATGGGCTTGCGGGCGAAGCCGACTGGGCGGGCGCCGGCTGCGTGAGGGGCGGGAGCCGCGGAACGATGCATCGCGGCGCGGGGCTCGTCAAACAGCTCCTCTTCGGCGCGTCCGCGGCGGGCGACATGCTCTTCCTCCGGCTCGACCCCGAGGGAGACGTGTCCGCTTTTCACGGCCAGACGCTGCGCGTCGAGATCCTGCCGTCGGGCGACGGCAACGCTCCCGTCGTGACGGACCTGCACCTTTCGCCCGGAGTGACGGGCGACGGCACGTTCCGGGTGGGCCTGAACCGTGTGCTCGAGGCGCGGCTTCCCTGCTCCCTCGGCGCGCGCGCCGTACTCGCATTTCGGATCGCGGTCCTCGACGTCGCAGGCCGCATGCTCGAGGCGATCCCGGAGGACGGGTGGGTGAGGTTCCGCCCGCCCGGACCCGCGTCTTCCCCGGGAAGCGCGCGAAGAGCCGCGCAAACACCGGCGTAGAATCGCCCCCCTTCATGAGGCGCCCTCCGTCGACGCTCGTCCTCGTGCTGCACGGCCACATTCCGGACGTGCTCGGGCATGGGACGTGGCCGCACGGCGCGAACTGGCTCTACGAGGCCGCCGCCGAGACGTACCTGCCCTTCCTCGTCGCGGTCGAACGGCTGCTCATGGCCGGGATTCCCGTCAAGGCCACGGTCGGGATGACACCCGTTCTGTGCGAGCAGCTCCAGGACCCGCGCTTCGCCCCGGGATTCGACGCGTATCTCGCGCAGCGCGCGCGGGCGGCCCGCGAGGACGAGGAGCGGCTCCTCGCGGCGGGCGATGCGCACGCCGCCTCCCTGGCCGCCTCCTGGTCCGCGTTCTACGCCGGACACCGCGCGGATTTCGCGCGCCGCCCGAACGGCCTCATTCCGGCCTTTCGCCACCTCGCCAAACGCGGTGCCCTCGAGATGATCGCGTCCGCCGCGACGCACGGCTTCCTGCCGCTCCTCCCGAACGATCGAGCGATCGACCGCCAGCTCGACGCCGGGCTCGCGACGCATCGGCGGCACTTCGGTCGCGACGCGCGCGGCATCTGGCTGCCGGAATGCGCGTACCGGCCGGCCGGCCCGTGGACCTCGCCCGCGGACGGACACGTCGAGATCCGGTGCGGACTCGAGGACTTCCTCGCGGCCCGCGGACTCAAGTACTTCTTCGTGGAAACGCATCTCGTTACGGGCGGCCGCCACGTGCCGGCCTACGGCGGCGAGGTCGATCTGCCCGAGCGCGGCCGCACGCCGTACCGCATCCACTCCGTGCGCGCGTCCGACGGGACGCGCGTGGGCGTCTTCGCGCGCGATCCGCTCTCGTCGCAGCAGGTCTGGTCCGGCAAGGTCGGCTATCCCGGCGACGGGCGCTACCTGGAATTTCACAAGAAGCGCGCCCCGAGCGGCCACCGCTACTGGCGCGTCACGGACTCGAAGCTCGATCTCGGCCACAAGCTCCCCTACGATCGCGCGGCCGTCGCCGCCGCCCTCGCGTCGCACGCGGAGCATTTCGTGAGACTCCTCGAGAGCGCGCCGTCCCCGCCGGGCGGCGACGCCCCCGTCGTCGTCGCCATGTTCGACTTCGAGCTCTTCGGCCACTGGTGGTTCGAGGGCGTGGACTTCCTCGAAGCCGTCTTCACGCGGCTCTTGGGAAGCGACAAGGTCGTGCTTCGCACGGCGTCCGAGGCGCTCGCAGCCTCGCCCGCCCCCGACGTCCTCGGCCTCTCGAGCGGCACCTGGGGCCGGGGCGGCGACTTCCAGGTCTGGTGGAACGACCATACGATCGCCTACTGGAAGGAAGTGGACGCCGTCGAGCGCGCGCTCGAGATGTTCGAGAAGCGCCGCGCGGCGATCCCGCCCCCGCTCTTCGCGGCGCTCGAGCAGCAGGCGCTGCTCCTCCAGTCGTCCGACTGGCCGTTCCTCATCGACAACGAGGTCTCGAAGGACTACGCCGAGACCCGGATACGCGAGCACGTCGGCGACTTCTGGCACCTTGCGCGCATGGCCGATTCAGGGCTCGTGGACGATGCCGCCTTCGCGGCGATCGCCAAGCGCGACCGCCTCTTCGAGCCCGAGCTCGCGTCGCGCTAGGCCGGAATGGCGGTGAGGGTGGGATTCGAACCCACGTTACCCTTTCGGGTAAAACGGTTTTCGAGACCGTCCTGATCAACCACTCCAGCACCTCACCGCAATCGACGAATTATACGGGCAACTACTTCAGAAAGCTCGCGGTGACTTTCATCTTCACCGCATTCGGCCAGTCCACGGTGCGGAGCTTCATCGGGAAACTCAGCGTGTCGCTCGTCTGACCCTTGTCCATTGTGCCCGTCCGCCCGGCGTCCGCAACGATGTTCCCCGAGGCGTCGAGCAGCACGGCTCGCAGGCGCACCCGGTGGTCGATCCAGTCCGAGTTCTTGTAGCGGAAACGCACGAGAAGAAACGTGTGGTCCTTCGGGTCGTGCTCCTCCGCCGCCTGGACCGCCTTGTCGCCGGGGTCGTTCTGCGTCTCGACGTCTACGAGAACGCACTTTCCCCACGTCAGATCGAGCGGGATGCGCGTCGCGCGCGGGACCTCGATCTCCTTTTCGAGCAGCGGGCCTCCGGCGGCGAGCGCCATCGGCGCGGCGAGACAGGCGGAAACGGCCAGGACGAAAGAACGAAGCAGATTCTTCATCAGTAGAGACCCCTTTCGGCGCCGCGAACCGACACCACACCGGGGAGTGCGAAATGCGTGCCGGATCTTTTCTGCCGAGGCGGAGATGGCGGACAGGGTGGGATTCGAACCCACGGTAACCTTTCAGCTACACACGGCTTCCAACCGTGCTCCTTAAACCACTCGGACACCTGTCCGCGAGCGGCAGAACGCAGAGGTTGCCCCGAACAGGGCCGGGGCGTCAAGGCCAGGAGGTCCGAGGAGCTCAGGGCCTCCAGAAGGAGCCGAGAAACCCAATCACCTGAGACAGCCCGCCACCGGGACGCGCCTCGAGGTCGAGCGCTCCCCACTTCCTGCTCTCTAAAGCAGAAATCTCCTCTTCCATCCTCTGTTTCTCGCGCTTCTTCACGCGCTCCCAGCCGCCCTTTTCGAGGAAGTCCACGATCTTCGTCAGCTCGCCCCGGTCCAGAAAGACGCCGTGCGGCCCGCACACGTCCACGATGACGCCCGAGCCCCCGCCGTAATTCGACCGGTTCATGAGCTTCCGGCACACGGGACAAGGCCGGTAATGGAATCCGGGCTCGGGCACGGGCGCCCCTCGAGGGATCGCGTCGAACGCTCGCGCTCGCTCGCGCGTGCCGGCGTCCTTCGCCACGGCATCGAACGCCTCCTGCCCGAGAAAGAGCCCACCGCACCGGGCGCACTCGGAGAACCCGACGACACCCGTGAGCCGCGAGACGAGCGCCTGCCGGCAGTCCGGGCAGCTCCCGGCGGCCGCCTGGAGCGCCTCGGCCGGAAGCAGCGCACCGCACCTCACACACCTCTCGGCATCCCGCGGCGAGAGGGCGAAGCACGTCGTGCACCGGCGCGTGGCGAGAAGCGATCCGCAGTGGCCGCACGCCCGGTCGCCTTCGGTGGCCGCCGCGCCGCACGACGGGCAGCGGAGTGCAGGCGCCTCGGGAGCGTCGAACGGCGCCTCAGCGCGGGGGGCGGGTCTTTTCGGCTCGTCGTTCACGGAAAAACTCCACGAGTATTCTCCCGCATTCTGCGGCAAGGACGCCTTTCGTCACGTCGACCCGGTGGTTGAGGCGGGGATGGCGAACCAGATCCCCCAGGGAGCCGGTGAAACCCGCCTTCGGGTCCGTCGCCCCGTAGACGAGGCGCGGAAGGCGCGCGAGCACCATCGCCCCGGCGCACATGGCGCACGGTTCCAGGGTCACGTAGAGCGTGCAGCCGGAAAGCCGCCACGATCCCAGCCGGCGGGCGGCGCGCCTTATGGCCACGATCTCGGCGTGCGCCGTGGGGTCGCTGTCCCTCTCCCGGGCATTCTGCCCGCGCGCGATCACGACTCCGTCTTTCACGACGGCCGCCCCCACGGGGACGTCGCCGTGCGCGAGCGCGCGGCGAGCCGAGGCGAGGGCATCTCGCATGTAGCGCTCGTCGGGGAGCGCTTTCCCGGCCGTTTTCACCGACCAAGGTTACGGCATGGGGCCGCCCGCCGCGCATAATGCCGGGGGAAGACCATGCGCCACACGCCGACCGCCGCGATCTGTTTTTCTCTTTTCCTCGCCGCCCCCCTCGCGAGCGCCCAGAAGCCCGACTGCTCGATCCGTCCCCCTCGGGGCACGGGCCAGTCCGAGCTCCGGAGCCTCGCGAAGATCAGCTCGAAGGACGCCGAGGCGCGAGCCGTCCTCTCCGTCGCGCCGAACAAGGTGAACGCCATCATGTCCTCGGAAGTCGAGGTCGTGAACGGCTGCCTCGCCTATCCATTCGATCTGCGTTTCGCCAACAAGGGCGGCGTTCAGGAGGTCATGGTCGACGCGGGGGACGGGAAGATTCTGTCGTCCGAGTACGAACCTCCGGCGGCTGGGGCTGCGAGTGGGACGACGGGTGGACCGGCGCCGGAGACCACGGCTCCCGCCGTGCCGGCGACGCTGGAAGGAACGCCGCCTGCGGCCCTTCCCCCCGGCGTCGTCCCCGTGGCGGATCCCGTCGCCGCCGCGGAGGAGGCTTCGATCCGGAAGGTGATCGACGCGGAAGAAGACGCGTGGAACCGAGGCGACGCGAAGGCGTTCGCGGCCCGCTTCCAGGAGGACGGCGCCTTCACCGACGTCTTCGGTGCGGTCTCCCACACCCGCGCCGAGCTGGAGAAGCGCCAGGTCGAGTTCTTCACGTCCCTCTTCAAGGGCAGCCGGTTGGCCCTCAAGGTGCGAAAAGTCCGCTTCCTTCGTCCGGACGTCGCGATCGTGGAGATCGACACGGAAGTGTCCGGCTTCCGGAAGCTTCCTCCGGTCGTGTACGTGGACGCGGAAAAGGTGCTCCGGACGCGGCTTCAACAGGTGATGGCGAAGACGGGGACCAACTGGATGGTCGCGGCGTTCCACAACGTGGACGTCAAGACACCGCCGGAGACGCTCGTCAACCCGGAAGACCCCGCGCGCGTCCGCCGCCGGTGACCCGCCTCCTTCGCCTCAGGTCAGGATGGTGCGCCCGACCTTGCCCCTGAAAACTGGTCCACGGGGGGTGAGTTCTCCATAGACTTACGAAAGGAGAGCTCATGAAGGGGAAGACCACGACGGGGCACTCCGTCAGCCTTCCCTTCGCCCTGGGGGGCGGCGCTACCCCCCAGGCCTCTCGCACCCCGTCCCGACCTTCAGCCGCGCCTTGGACGAGAATCAAAGTTACTATCCCTTGTTGCGAGTGAAGAGCGGCAGAGCTGCGGCCGAACCTCGGCAGACCTGGCGAGCCCTCCTAGAGATGGTGGGGCTGGCGGTCTGCTACCTGCTCGCCGCCTTCGTCGGTCTCAGGTTCGCCATCCCTCCGGGCAACGCAACCGTCATCTGGCCGCCGTCCGGTATCGCCCTGGCCGGTGTCTTGCTCCTCGGCCCATGGGCCTGGCCTGGCATCTGGCTGGGAGCCACGCTGGCGAACCTGACCACGACGGTCACCTTCCCCACTGCAGCGGCAATCGGTCTGGGCAACACCCTGGAGGCTTTGATCGGTGCCTGGTTGCTCCGACGTAAGGGACGGACCGCGTCCGCCCACTTCCGAAACGCAAAAGGGGTATTCGTCTTCGCGACCGTTGCCGTGGTTGCGAGCACTTCTGCCGCGACCGTCGGCGTGCTCGCTCTCAAGGCTGCCGGCCACCTGCCGTGGCCGTCGCTAGCGCTGAACTGGGTCACGTGGTCGCTGGGGGACATCGCAGGCATGGTCATCGTGACCCCGTTCCTGATCGCGCTCCGGGGCGCTCCGCGCTTTTCTGCCTCAAGAGCGCGATGGCTCGAGGCCGGGCTCGCAACCCTGGCGCTGGTGGTGGTGAGCCAGTCACTCTTCGGTGGTTTCCTCGAGGGGGCGTCGGCCAGGGCCCTCCTCTACCTTCCCCTCTTCCTTCTGATCTGGCTCGCGCTGCGCTTCGAACTCCGCGGGGTCACGACGGCCACCCTCCTGATGGCGGTCACCGCCGTCTGGGGGACCTCCCGCGGGGTCGGTGCGTACGGTGGCAGAGCGGTCCCCGAGTCGTTGCTCCACCTGCAGGTTCTCATGATCAGCTACGCCTTGACCGGTCTGGCCGTGGTGGCCACGGTGAACCGGCGGCGGCGGGTTGAGAGTGTGCTGCTGAGTTCGCGTCACCGCTTGGCAAGGGTGGTGAGTGAAAGGACCGCAGACCTGCTGAACGCCAACCGCGCGCTGCGCCGCGAGGTTGCAGAGCGTACGCGGCTCCAGGAGATGGAACGGCTGCGCCTGGCAACCGCGCTCAACTCAGCCGGCGAGGGGATCATGATCACCGACGCCGACGGCACAATCACCCATGTGAACCCGGCCTTCGAGCTCATGACCGGCTACTCACGGCACGACGTGGTAGGCAAGAACCCCCGCCTGCTGAAGAGCGGCAAGCACGACGCCGGCTTCTACCGACAGCTCTGGGAGACCATCTCGCATGGCGGCCTCTGGCGCGGGTCTTTCGTCGACCGCAAGAAGGACTCGACTCTCTACGACGTGGACAGCACCATAGCCCCGATCCACGAGGCCGGCGGCAGCCTCGCCGGGTATGTTGCCGTGACCCGGGATGTCACCTTACAGAGGAACGCCGAGAGGGCGCTGCGAAACAGCGAGAGCCGCCTGCGGACGATCTTCGAGTCGGCCGCCGACGGGATCATCGTTGTTGACGAGGAGGGATTGATCGAGTCGGCGAACGCGGCGGTGGAGGCGATCTTCGGTAACGCGATCGGGGAGCTGGTGGGTCGCCCGGTCACGACGCTGCTACCACCATCTCAAGGTTACGACGCCTCAGGTTTACAGGAGGGGCTACAACTGGGGGAGGTCAGACTGCCGCTTGGAGTCGTCAGGGAGCTCGTCGGCCGGCGGCGGGACGGGACGACGTTTCGCATGGACCTCATGCTCAATGAGCTGTTGCTCGAGGGTCGGCGTCTGTTCGCAGGCTTCATCCGCGACGCCACCGAGCGGCACGCCCGGCTTGACGCCGAGCGCGCTCTACTCATCACCAACGAGGAACTCCGCCTGGCCCACGAAATCCAGCAGCGCTTTTTCCCCACCGTAGCGCCTGCGGTTCCTGGCTTCGACATTGCCGGTGCTTCCCGCGCAGCGGTTCAGGCCAGCGGCGACTATTTCGACTACCTCTCGATGACCGACGGACAGCTGGCGCTGGTGATTGGTGACGTGAGCGGGCACGGGCTCGGGCCGGCGCTGTTGATGTCTCAGACGCGGGCCTGTCTGCGGACCTTGCTCCTGCTTTCTCAAGACGTCAGTGACCTGCTCACCCGCCTCAACGCTTTCCTCGCCGCGGACTGCGGTGCGGAGCGCTTCGTGACTCTGTTCCTCGCCCGCGTTGACCCACAAGAGCGCAAAATGATCTACGCGAGCGGGGGCCACCAGTCCTACCTGCTGCGAGCCGGCGGGCGCGTTGAGATCCTCGTCGCGACGGGCATCCCCCTCGGCATCATGCCCCGTCCGATACCCGCCGCTCCCGAGCTGTGGCTTCAGCCTGGCGACCTGCTGCTGATGGTGACCGACGGGATGGAGGAGACGGTGTCGCCCGACGGCTGCGAGCTGGGCCGCGGGAGGATCCTGGAGGTGGCGCAGGCCAACCGCCACCGGTCGGCTTCCGAGATCGTGACCGCTCTGTTCTCGGCGGCCAGCGACTTCGCCGCTGGTGGGGTGCAGCAGGACGACATCACGGCTGTCGTCGCCAAGGTCTTGGGCTGAGCTACTACTCCCCAGATTCATCGCGGGGCGCGTAGGGGTGCAATGGGAATCAGAGCGCGGTGGTCCGGGACTACCGGGCGCTCGCGATCGGACGGCGCCGGGCGAACCGACTCGTTCTAACTGTCGCGGGATGAACGAGTTGGAGTGGGCCGACGTGCGCGCACCGAGCGGTAGAGCAAAGGCGGAACGCTGGACTGATCGCGCCAAGACGTCGGGCAATTCCCATTGCACCTCTACACTTGCGCTCGCCGCTGAGCGCGGTATCGTTAGTCCCGTAAATCATGAAACAGCGGCACACCCCACTCGGGCTCATCGCCGTGGCCGCACTCCTGCCCGCCTGCCGGGCGGCCACGCCGCAGCCGTCCGTGTCGGCCGTGCCCGTCTACGAGGAGCCTCTCCACCGGCCCGTCTTCCAGAATCGTTTCGTGCGCGTGCTCGATGTCGTCATTCCCGCTGGCGTAGCGACCGGCTATCACACGCACGCAGTGCGCATCGTGGGCACAGTGATCCAGGACGCGCGAAGCTGGACGCAGATACAGGGTGCCGCGCCCGACGAGGCCCTGCCGCCCCGGGACGCGGGCGCCGTCTTGGAGAACTGGACGGCCGATCTGCCGTACACGCATCGGGTCGCCAACATCGACAAGGCGCCGATCCACTACATCGTCGGCGAGTGGCTGGCCTCCCCCGGCATCGACGGGGCGCCGCTGCCAGAGACCTCGTCGAGGAAGCTGGTGCGCGAAGGAACCATCGCGCGCATCTACCGGGTCTTGCTCGCTCCCGGGGAGTCAACCGAACTGCACGCACACGCCGCGCCGGGTCTTACGATTCAGGTCACAAGCGGCTCAGTCGACGACACCGGCACGACCCCGGCCGCGACCGGAGGCAAGGACGCGGGAGCCTGGCGCTGGCGGGACGCCGGCCACGCCCACGTCCTCCGCAACGGCGGCGCCGAGCGAGCTCTCGTCATTGAGATCGACTGGAAATGATGGCGTCGGCCCGGGCTGTTAACTACGGCCTCGCCTGAGGGTCCGGCCTGTTAACCGCTCTCTGTCGCTCTCGACATTTCAGGCCCTCAAAGAGCGCCGTCGTTCCCGAAATCGGGTCCCGAGCATGGGCCGCCGTTCTCAGTTCCAGCGACAGAGAACCAGCCCGCACCAGCGCACCACGCGCAAATCGTTCTGATTACACGGGCTTTAGGCGCAAAACCCCGCGAAGAGATCTCGCGGGGTGGCAGTTAACCGCGGACCCTTCTGGAGTTCGCGGGGAAGAAGAGTGGCTCCCCGGGCTGATGTCTCAGAGCGCGGTAGTCCGGGACTACCGGGCCCTGGAAATCGGGCGGCGCCGGGCGAACCGCCTCGTGCTAACCGTTGCAGGGTAAGGGTCTTACCGCGACCCAACCCCTTATATTGACGTCCGGAGCGGCTGCTGCCGCTGCTGGTTCGAAAAACAGCCTGAAGGGGCGGTCACGATGATCAGCGACGGGCGCTGAAGTGAGTCGACGTGTTTGCGCCCGGCGCGCTAACGACGAGGAATCCACTGGTCTGTGCCCGCCAGGAGGGGCCACAACTCCCATTGCGCCCCTACACATCCTGCTATAGAGTCTCAACCTCAACGAAAGGAGAGAAACAGTGGCGCAAGCAGAGGCTGCGACTCGAGAGTACAGGGAAAAGAGAAGCAGGAATTCCGTCGCTTCAGGAGCGGCCCGACGATCTGACCGCATCGGCTGCTGGAGATGGCAGTCTCCTCGAGACGGAGAGGGCCCTGATCCGCAAAACGGAAATCCCGGCCAAAAAGGAAAGCCCGAACAAAAATGTTTGTTGGAGGAGAACAATATGATAACTCTCGGTTGGAGTAAGGCGCGCCACTCTTTGGCAGCCGTCGGTTTCCTCATCCTCGGCTGCGCCAGCGTTCAGGCCGCCGACTTGTGCGTCGACGCCTCGGGCGAGGGCGGATGTTCGACGACGATCGGAGCCGCCGTTGCAGCTGCCGCTCCGAACGACGTGATTCGTGTCGCCAAAGGCACCTATCATGAAGACGTCGTCATTGGGAAACCGCTGTCGCTTCTGGGCAAGAGCCCGGAGAACACCATCATCGACGCCACGGGCCTGCTGAACGGCGTCAACGTCGACGGCTACAACAACGCCGGCCTGGCGCACGTCATCGTCAGCGGCTTCACCGTGCAGAACGCAAACGCGCAGGGCATTGTGGTCACCAACGCGTCCGACGTGACGGTCTCGAACAATCACGTAACGGGGAATGATCAGAGTCTCGATCCGGTCGCCCTGACGTGTCCCCCGTTGCCGACCTACTTCCAGGCTGGTGAGGCGTTCGACTGCGGCGAAGCCATCCATCTGAGCGGCGTCAATCATTCCATCGTGTCCGATAACTTGGTGCATCACAACGCGGGCGGCATCCTGATCAGCGACGATACCGGCCCCAACCACGACAATCTGATCTCAGGAAACGTCGTGCAGGACAACCCGTTCGATTGCGGGATCACCATCGCCTCGCATCACTTCAATTTCGCACCGACTGATCCCTCGGTGGGCATTTACCACATCACCGTCGTGGGCAACACCTCGAGGCGGAATGGTCTGATCTCGGGTGAGGGCGCGGGCGTCGGCATTTTCGCCGGCCCGCCGGGCGCGCAGAACAACGGCAACGTCGTAGCGAACAATATCCTCACGGGCAATGCGTTGCCGGGCGTCGCGATGCATACGCACGGACCGTTCCAGAGCCTGAACGACCACCTGATTGTCGGCAACCAGATCTCCGGTAACGGTCCGGACGGCGACCCCGGCACGACCGTCCCCACCGGCATCTCCATCTTCAGCCCCGTGGTGCCGCTGACCGGAATCGTGATCGCTCAGAACGTGTTCAAGGGCGAGGGCATCGATATCGGTATGAAGGCGGCGAATGGCTCGAGTGTCGACGCGCACTTCAACTCGTTCTTCGGCGATGTCGGCGTCGACAACATCGGCTCTGGGACCATCAGCGCGACGGGCAACTGGTGGAAGTGCGCCGGCGGTCCCGGCGCGGACGGTTGCTCGACCGTAATCGGCAGCGGCGTCACGACCAATCCCTGGCTCACGCGGCCGTACTGAGCGTCTTCTGTGGGTGTGGGGGCGCTTGCCCTCACACTCACTGCTCCGGCTATTCCGATTTAATTGAGGTCGTGTGTAGGGGTGCAATGGGAATTGCGGGACGCTGTGGCGCGTAGAGACCAGCGTCACGCCCTCGGTTTCCTTCTCGATCCCGGCCCGTAGATGGTCTTTCTGTCTGGACGGCGTTTAGATTCGAGAAACCCGCCTTTTTCCTGAAGGATCCCCGAGTGGATGGCTCAGAGCGCGGTAGTCCGGGACTATCGGGCGCTGGAGACTGGGCGGAGGCGGGCGAACCGGTCCGTCCTAACCCTCCGGGGATGCACCCGGGGGAACGTCAGTTGACGTGTGCGCGAACGGAGGCATCGTAGTGGCCGCGACGGTGGTCCGTGCGGCCAGCGCAAGCCGCAATTCCCATTGCGCCCCTATAGTCAACGCGATGACGGGATGGCCCGAGCCCTTCGCGTGCTGGCTGGCGTGCCGGTGCGGCGAGGAATCGCAGCAGCGCGTTCCGCCGCAGGTTCTGGCAGGTCCTCAGGTGGACCCACTCCGATCCGGTCTTCACGCATTCCTCGCACTCCCGGCGCTTCGCGGGAGCGACGGTCTTCAGGCTCGCGATGTGGGCGCAAGCTCCGGGAATCTTCATCGGTCCTCCTCGGCTCTTATCGCGGAGACGGCGCGGCATAGCGTCAATGCGAATTTCGCAGAGTCGTCAAGCCAACGGCGCTCGCGGAGGAAGCCGGCCGTTGCGGCGAGCCGGTCGACGTCC
>Ga0097691_1001169_pt1 | contig 20075 bp, 20 predicted proteins | sample NGESurdeep072012_8_FD_72858 | JGI IMG/M metagenome (GOLD analysis project Ga0097691, IMG submission 72858) | Arctic peat soil microbial communities from Barrow, Alaska - NGEE Surface sample 210-1 deep-072012 | ecosystem: Environmental > Terrestrial > Soil > Wetlands > Peat ... | reverse complement strand
CTGTCTCCGGATGGGTGGCCACCCACATGTAATCACCCACACCTTTGCCCTCCAGAGGGTCAATACTCCCGCTGAGTTCGGCTCGGCCAAAGACATCCTCGAGTGCTTCAGCGGCGCGACCGTCCACGAGCTTGCGGCCCATGTAGACGTCCTGGGGCAGCGATCAGGTCGGGTCACCACACGACGAGCACGGACCGAGCACCGCTGAGGCCCACACACGGCATCTCTCTGGCACCAGGACTCCAGACACGGCGTCATAATTCGTGAGTGTTCAGGGCGAGTTTTGACCTCGCAGGAGCGGTGCCGGGGTAGCGGGTTTGGTCGTCGGTCAGGACCTCACCCCGTGCTGAGCAGCGGTTATGGCCCGTCCGTTGGCAATTGAACCGCCTTGATCGCCGTCGTTCGCTGTCTCATTATTGGACTTCACCATCACATCAATTTTGGCGCACCCAAGGCGAGAAGCAGCCGTCCCATAGCTACAAACAGCCAGGTCAAACGGTCAAGGCTGCCGGCTTGGCGCGCACCATGTCCGGAGCCCTGGAGGCTGGGCAACGGGCTTTTCTTCGGGTGGCTGACGATACTGTCGGAGCCCGCGGGCGCTGCGGCAGGTGATTTCGGCCTTCCCCCGCCCAGAGCGAGTCGTGCCACAAGGGAGAGTCATACGAAAGGCGGATGGACATGCAATCAGCGGAAGCCCTCCGCCGTACCTGATACTTGGTGGTGTTCACAGTGACTTGAGGCCAAACACCGGTAGCCCACGATGACTCCGGGAACAGGATTTCGATATGGAGGCAGTGTGCGACGGTTAAGCATGGTGGCTGTCTACTCAGTCATCGGAGTAACGATTGCCACGGTGAGCATTGTCACTTTTGGACCTCACCCAGTCGTATCCGTGGCCAGTTCAACCACATACTTCCCCAAAGAGATGATCAGCAAGCCGACTGATCGAATTGTGCTCGTTTCATGGTGGGTTCTTGCAGCTATGTTGGCGAATTTTGCGGTTTGGCGATCCCGTCGCTCGAACCGCTCGAGGCTGGTCGGGGCCGCGCACTGGCGTTGGTACCTTGATCTTTCCCTGGCAATCATTGCTTCTGCGATCTGTATCACTGCGATTACCTGGCAGATCGATCCCGTGAACATTTGGCACGGTGTCCCTGCAATAGGAGTCGCTCTCGGGTGTGTCATTGCTGTTGCCGTTTTCTGGCTATTTCAGGCGTCGCGGCGGGCTGCCCTGCTGGGGGCAATCCCTTTACTTGGGCTTACGTTGGTGTACGCAATCCCTGCTTGGATTCAACTTCCCGGTTCCGTGCGCGACATGTACCATTTCCAGTTCACCGCTGACGAGATATCTGCTGTCGCTGCTGGTCATTTTCCACTATTTGACTACATTCCCCAGTACTCGATTCTCCTAGGGTTCCCAGTTGCTCCTTTGCTTAGAATCGCGCCAAGCAAGGCCGTGCTGATCTCTCTTACCTGGCTGCTATTCCTACAACTCGTCGCTGTGGCAATTGCCGTTGCGTTGCCAGTGCTGCAGGGCGGCATGAGGATGGCCGTCCCGGCCCTACTCGTCGTGCTCGCTCCGACTTTGGCTACTACGCTTCGTGGAACAAGCACATCCACCTACTTCGCAGTCATGCCAATGCGGGTGGTCTTACCGTCAATTGTGATTCTTGTGGCCTACCTTGTGTTACGCAACAGACGCTCTCCGAGTCTCCGAAGACCAGCACGCTGGTTGGTACTCGGGTTCGTGTCTGGTCTTGCCTCCCTCAACAACCCAGATTATGGACTGCCGGTGCTGGTTGTGGTGCTGGTTGTTCTTCTTGCGGCAATCGACGGCGCCCAAGGGAAGATGATCGCTTGCTCTCTCGTTCTCGCTTCTGCTATTTCTTGTTTCCTCGGATACTGGATTATCGGTCAAATTCTTTCCCGGCACGTCAACTGGAGCTATTGGACAGTCTTTCAAAGGATCTTTGGTGCGTCGGGCTTCCTGGACGTGCCAATGGCTGAATTTGGTCTACACATCGCAATTGTCGCCTTGTTTGTCGCCGCGTCTGCCCTGGGATTCATTCTGGTGCGAAACGCGCCAGCAGGACCAAGATCCTTCTCCTATCGCCAAGGCGTCATACTATGTCTCACAGGCGGTTGGTCGTTACTGACACTGCCCTATTTTGCGGGAAGGTCTCTTCCATCTACTGCGGTCGGAGGGTATGCGTTTTCTGTCGGGCTCGTAACGGCCTCATTGCTCCCTCTCATTCAGCTGAGCTTCCGCGCCTTGAAAGGGTCACGCGTGGGGCAGGAACGGGTCTACGCAGGAATTGCTGTCGGCATGGGCCTCGTTGTGATTGTCGGTACAACGTCCGCTGCCAGCTTATGGCAGGAACCCTCCCAATACTTGTCGAAACTTCATGTCGACAAGCCCCTGACATACCCTGCGCTATCTAAGGAGTTGACGAATCTTGCAGCCTTAGTAGATAGACCCAAAAACGCAACACTTCGGCGAGCCATTTCGTCCGGTCTTGTAGAACAGGCGCTTCCGATGGCGAGTTTGATAGGGATTTCGTCGCGTATGAACTCAGGTGCACTGATGAGCACTGCCGACTATTACGATCTCAGCCGGTTCTTCACAAGCGCGCAGTGTAGTTCAGAGTGGAGGAACGGGACTGCATACCTACTAGTGTTGCCGGCGACTGCTCAGAGCTTCGCCAAAGATCAAAGCTGTCAGGGCCATTTTGATTTCTCGAAAACCGAAGTCTTTGTCAACGGCCCTTTGAAACTCACGCTTCTTGCGCGTAGGTTCTAGCCCGGGCCCTTGACCTAGCGCCGTGAACAACCGTTGTCGGCGATCCTATCTACCGCAGCGCCTATGTCGACCTCTTGCGCGCCCGCCAGGGGGCGGTGCAGGCACGAAGCCCAGCAAGACCTCGAGTAATCGCCAACTGAGCCGCCATCAGCCCGGCGACGGTGATGCCGTTCTCCAGCTCCCCTGAAAAACAGCGCTCCACCGCGCTGTCCAGAGGCACCCACGCCATCTCCATCTCGGCCTCTTCGTGCACCCCGACGTGCCGCTCTGACACGGGGATCTCCGTAAGGTCGCGGGCCAAAAAGATACGTACGGTCTCGTCGGACATCCCGGGAGAGGTCAGTGTGTCAACCAGTGTGAACCACTCCGCGGCGCGGAGATGGCCCTCCTCGAACAGCTCACGCTCGGCCGCCCGGGCTGCCGACTCAACTGGGGAGTCCAGGAGGCCTGCCGGGATTTCCCACAGGCGACGCTGCACGGGATGGCGATACTGCCGGACGAGCAGAACACGGCCTTTATCGTCGAGCGCCACGATGCCCACCGCGCCGGGCAGCTCGACGACATCCCGTTGCGAGGAGACACCTCCTGGCATAGCGACCTGGTCCGAGCGCATCGAAGTGACCCGTCCCACGAAGACAATCCGGGAGGCGATCACCTCGTACTCGTTCGGTGTCATCTCAGAGGCTCCTGTCTGGTCGGGGCGCCCTCATGCTCCCCTACTCACCCGTGAGCCACGCGGACGTCTCACGAACGAGAGCGGGCAGCGACCGAAGGGAGAGTCCGGCCTCATTGGCGAGCGTCTCCATCAGCCGACCGTCGCCGACGTATCGATCTGGAGCAACGTCGGGATCCGAGGTACGCCGAACAACGTCAGCATCAAGACCGTGCTCCTGCGCCACCACGCGCGCGAGTTCCTCGACCTCCACAACGGGGCCGCACGTGTCGAACACGACATCCCGACCAGACAGCGCCGCCCACACAGCAAGCGCCAGGACTTCGTCGACGCCGCAGTACGACCGGAACACGGGTCCCACGGCCCGCACCTCGATCGGGCCACCTGCGCTGGCCATCTCGATCATGCTGCCCAGCGCATACAGCCCTGGCTTGGTCATCCTGGCCCCGGCCACGCTGAAGACACGCGGGATCACGCAGACGCCGCCCACATCCCGTGTCGCGGTCTGGAATGCGAGCTCGTCCAGGTGCTTGAGCGTTCCATACGGATCGGTACGCAGGTCGGACACCAACCGACCGGTCGATGAGTGGACGGCACCGGCGCTCGCCACCACGACGTGTCGTGGCCTGTGCTTCGCTACCGCGTCGAGGACCGTGGCCGTGATCGCTACGTTCTGGCTCGTGTAAGCGTCGATGCCGAGCGCAGCAACCTTGTCCCTGGTCAGGAACGCGAAGTGCAGCAGAGTTGTCGGCGGGGGGTCCTGAGAGACGAGGTCGACCAGTGGTCGCACTCCTACGGTTCGCCCATCGGACACCGTCACCTCGCGGGCCGAACTCGCATACCCCACAACCCGAGTTGCAGCTTGGTCGCCGAGCGCCTCGTAGAGCAGGTCCAAGGCCACACCACCGAACCAGCCCGTCGCGCCAGTCACCGCGACTATCTCATCCGTTCCCCTGAGCGCTTCAGCGACCAGGTCGACCGGTCTCACACGGGCTGGTTCAGCAGCTGCCATCTGCTCTCAAGCATCTCGATGCGCTTCTCGTCCTCGCGGAATATGGACCCGTAGTACTCCCGCTTGTTCAGCAACCACAAGAGCTCGAAGTGCACCGCGTTGAGCAGTCCCTGCTTCAGGTCGACCTGATCAAGCGCCTCAGCGAGGAAGACGACCTTGCGGGTCTCGAAGCGGGTCAAGTGCTCCGCGCGGACCTCCTTGAGGATATCCAGGGCGTCGATCGAGACCGCTCCCCCGACGACGAAGTCCAGATTCTTGCTCTTGCACAGATTCGACACATCCAGCACGTACTTGGTAATGACGTCCGAGTTGATGACGTCGCGACCCAGTCCGAGGCTGCCGGAGAAGTCGACCCGGCCGAACACGATGCCATTGACGCCCGGCTTTGCGGCGGCCAGCGTGGTGATCTCCTCACGGCGCTCAAAGCAGGTGATCGTCTCCATGTTGAACAGGAACTGGGTGTCGATCGCCTCGTCAGCCGAGTAGACCTGTTCCTTGGCCGCGATGTACTTCGTCAATGCGTATGGGGTCTCGACCATCGGTGCCACGACGTACTGCACACCGATCTGTTTGGATTCGAGCAGGTCCCGGATCGCCTCGCAACCGCCGATCTTCACCGTAAGGGGAAGGCCTGCCCCGTGCGCGATCTCTACGAGCCTGAGCAACTCGTCCATGCGGGTTCCTTCGGCTTCGAACTCCGCCTTCACGGCGCCGTAGCCGTACTGCTCCTTGCCCTTGCGGAGGATATCGGTCATCTGGCGTTCGGTCTTGTTCATCGTGTGAACTCCTTCTGTTCGAGTAGTGAGTACTAAACCATGCGCGCCGCAAGATCTTCCGGTCGATCACGCGACACGCGGCGACAGGGGTGGTCTCCAGGCTGCCAGCCATGCCGGCACCCGAAATGGATCTCGGGATGGACGTTCACTGCCTCACGCCCAGCAAGGCTGTGGTGAAGTCGGCCAGATCCCCGTATCCCCGCGTCAGATCCCCGACGAGCACCCCTGGCACGCCCGCGGCCTCAGCCATGCCAAGGTCTGAATGGATGCTGTCACCGATGACGAACCAGTCCTTGTCCGAGGTATCGGTCGATGCCCACAGTTCCGTGAGGATCGCCGCCTCGGGCTTGCCCACCACGGCGTCGGCTTTTCGACCGGCCGCCGCCTCCACCGCTGCAAGCAGGGGCCCGCAGCCTGGCAGGAGCACCCCACCCACGCCGGGGTAGCTGCGATCCCGATTGCAGCCCACCAGAGGAACCCCCCGCCCGAGAGCAACGAGTGCAGCAGCGAGGCGCTCATAGCTGAAGGAGGTGTCCAACCCGACAATGACCACGCCGGCCTTCTGCGGGTCATCGGTGACGACGAGGTCCTCAGCCACGCACTCTTCGGCCAAGCCTGCGCTGCCCAACACAAGCACGGGTTGCCCGTCCTGCACCAACTGCCGGGCGAAGCGCGCAGCAACGTTACCGGAGGTCGTGACGCGGTCGGCCTCGCACGGTATGCCCAGGCCGCGAAGCTTGTCCGCGACGCGCCGACGGGTGGCTGCGGAGCCATTCGTGACGAAGAAAACCTGCAAACCCGCGTCGCGCAAAGCTCTGACTGACTCCACCGCGCCCGGCAGGGCCGCAGAGCCTTGGTAGACGACCCCGTCGAGGTCGAGCGCCACCCAGGTCCGTCCGGCAAGCTCCGTCGCGAGCGCGCTCATTGCTCGAGCATGGGTACGAGCATGTTGGCGCGAAGCTCGTCCCGGTCCAGGAACGGCGCCAGGTCCTCGAGCGGAGCGGAAACCATCCGGCCGTCCGGCAGCATCCGCGACGCAGCCTTTGGCGCAAACTGCTGAGCGAGGTCTAGCACCACCTCACACACCTGCGGACCTGGAGCGGCCAACACGTGGGCGAGCACGTCGTCCAGGCTCTCGTTCGAGGCTACTCGTGAGAACGGGATCTCGAAGGCCGCCGCAAGCCGCTCGAATCGCGGAAACCACACGCCGCTCTCCGTGCCGCAGCCGACTTCGCGACCGGGGAAGTAGTTGTTCTGGGTCTGTCGGATGGAGTGATATCCAGCGTTGTTGAGCACGAATAGCTTCACGTTCAGGTCGTGGCCCCGAATCGTGGCCAGCTCCTGGACATTCATCATCAGGCTCCCGTCACCGGCCAGACACACCACGCTCTGTTCCCGGCCGACCGCGATGGCAGCCCCCACCGCCGCCGGCAAGTCGTACCCCATGGGGGCGGCCCCGGAGTTGGTGTAGAGGCGCTGGCCCTGCTTGATTCGGGCCGCCTGGAAGGTGACGACGCAGGCAGTCCCGTCACCGCAAACCGTCACCTGCCCGGTTGGCAGCAGACGTGTCAGCCGGTCCACGAAGACGTATGGGTTCACGGATGAAGAATCCGCGTGCTCCGGTGACACCGCCGGATAGTCCTGCAGTCGCTGTCGACACCAGAGGAGCCACCCGCCGTGCGTGGGTTCTCGCCTCGGCTCGAGTTTCGGCAGCGCGCTTGCGAAGAAGTCGCACAGGTCGGCGTGCACAGGCTGATCCACGTGCAGCGTTGGCTTGGCCAGCTCGGCGGCATCGACGTCGACCATGACGACCCGGGCGCTGCGCGCCCAGGTCTCCCACGCGTACCCCACCTGGCGTATGTTCAGCCGACTGCCGAGGACGATGAGCAGGTCGGCGTTCTGCACTGCGAAGTTGCCGGGTCTGGTCCCCACGGTCCCCGGACGGCCCGCATAGAGCTCATGGTCGTCCCAGAGGAGGTCGTGCGCATTCCAGCCGGTCACCACTGGGACGCCCAGCGCCTCCACGAACCGCAGGAACTCGTCGTGGGTCCCGGCAGCGCGGATACCGCCGCCGGCAAGGACGACCGGGCGCTCTGCGGCCGCAACGGCGACCAGCATCGCCTCGACCTGCTCGTCCAGAGCACTCCCGGTCAGGGGCGCAACACTGTCGACCCCGACTGAGGCAGGGTCAAAACCATCAAGCTCGGCCGGGTCAACGAGGGCCGACTGCACGTCAATGGGGATGTCGAGCCACACGGGGCCCGGTCGTCCCGTGGTGGCCTCCCACAGCGCCCGCTCGACGTGCTTCCTCACGTTACGAGGGTCGTCGAGCACGACGGCGTACTTGGTCACGCTGCGCATGATCGTGACGATGTCGATTTCCTGGTCACCTAGCTGACGCAGGAGCAGGTCGGTGCTCCCGACCATCGTCTCGCGCTTGACCTGCCCCGAGATGACCAGGAGAGGCACCGAGTCGGTCCAGGCTCCGAACACGCCCGTCAGGGTATTGGTCCCGCCAGGCCCAGAGGTGACATTCACGGCGCACAGCCGCCCAGACAGGCGCGCGTAGCTCTCGCCCGCCATCGCGCACGCCTGCTCGTGGTGACACGGGACGACCCTCAGGCCGGGGTTCCCGCCGAGGGCGTCGTTGAGGTGCATCGCGCCACCTCCGGTGACCATGAAGACGTCGGTCACTCCGTGCTCCACGAGAAGCTGGGCCACGTAATCTGCGACGCGCGTCTTGGTCATGTCCTACCTTCTGAAGGAGAAACGATCATCGGACTGTATGTCGGGGCGCCCGTCTCTGCGCCACCCGTGTCAGCGGCACCAGTGTCAGCATCGGCGCCAAGAGTGTCCCGGGCCCGGCGGAAGGTGAAGCCGCGATGCGCAACATAGGTTCCCAGCGCCGTGCCTAGCATGACGATCGCCTGTGCCGGCAGAACCGGCACATGCGCGATCTCGACCAGCAGGGGCAGGGCCACCAGGTTGACTCCAAGCGCCACCAGGTAGACCGACCAGAAACGCGCAAGTTCCCGCCACCAGCGCCCGCTGACCCGGAATACGAGCCATCGCGACAACACGTAGGCTTCAAGAACAGCCACCACGTGCGTGATCAGGAGAACCACGAGGTAGTGCACACGCCCGCCGATGGTGAGCTGCAGGACGGCAAAGACAGAGAAGCCGAAGACCGAGTTCACGACGCCCACCATCACAAAGCGCAGGACCTGGCGGTCGAGCAGACCCTGAACGACCTGCCCCTTGCCCGCCCTCAAAGGCCAACCCGGCGCCGCACGACGAAGTTCGGACGCTGTTTGACTTCCTCGTAGATGAGTCCGATGTACTCACTCATCACGCCGATCATCGAGAAGAGGATCCCGAAGAGCAGCAGGATGAAGCCGACCAACGTGCCGAAGCCGGCAAATGGTACTCCGGAGAACACGAAACGCAGCGAGAGCACTACCAGGGCGATCGCCGAGAGAAGCGAAACGGACAGCCCGGTCAACGTGATCAGCCGCAGGGGGACATAGGAGTGCGCGAAGATACCCTTGAACGCCAAGTCAACGACCTGGAAAGAGTAGGCCTTTGACTCTCCCCCAAACCGGGGTGGCCGCTCGTGCTCAATGCCGATGGACTTGTACCCCGCCCAGGCAAACAAGCCCCTGACGAAGCGGTTTCGCTCCTGCATCTCGTTAACGGTCTGGTAGACCTCACGATCCACGAGACGGAAATCGCTGGCATTGCGCGGGATAGCGCCGTCCGTCAGCTGTCCGGCCAGCCAGTAGAACGCCTTGCTGTTGATCGTCCGCAACGGTCCGGTGCCCCGTCGCTCACTCACGACCATGTAGATGTTCTCGTATCCTTCCTCCCACTTGCGGAGGAAGTCGGAGATGAGCTCCGGCGGGTCCTGCAGATCCGCCGTCATCACGACGGCGGCGTCGCCGCTGGCGTTCGCGAGTCCGGCAGTCAAACCCCCGTCCATACGGAAGTTGCGGGCCAGCTGCAGGATCTTGAAGCGGGGGTCGCTCACATGGATGAGGTTCAGCTTCTCCCAGGTGTCGTCCTGGGACCCGTTCTCGACGACGATGACCTCGAAGTCATAGGCAGGCTCGGCCTTCATCACGCCCTGCAGGCGCCGTGCCAGCTCGTCCACGCACTCGGACTCGTTGTACGCCGGGATGACCACGGAGATGAGCTTGCGCGTCTCAGGCTCTGCTTGCGTTACGGGCTCTGCTGGCTGGGTCACTGCCAAACCTTCCAAGGCGCCTTACCCTGGTCCCACATCTCGTTGAGCAGAACGGACTCGCGATATGTGTCCATAGGCTGCCAGAAACCGTCATGCCGATAAGCCGCCAGCTCCCCGTCGGCGGCGAGCCGTGCCAGCGGTTCATGCTCCAGCATCACGCCGTCGCCGTTGCGCAGATAGTCGAACATGGACGGCTCGAAGACAAAGAAGCCAGCGCTGACCCAGTCGTCCATCTGTGGTTTTTCCCGAAAGCGCGTCACCAGGGAGTTCTCTACGTCAACAAGACCGAATCGAGAGAGAGGACGGACGGTGGTAATTGTCGCCTTGCGCCCATGTTCGGTGTGAAATGCGAGCAACTTGGAAACGTCAAGGTCAGCCAAGCCGTCGCCGTACGTCACGATAAACTGCTCACCCTGGACAAAGCGCTCTATGCGCTCGACCCTTCCAGCAGTCAATGTGGTCGGCCCGGTGTCCGCGACCGTCACATGCCAGTCGCTCTCTTGATGATCGTCGTGAAAGACGAGGTCGCTGGATTTCCCCAGCGTGATCGTGAAATCGTTGTTGTGAGCGGCGTAGTTGAGGAAGTACTCCTTGATCTGCTCGCCCTTGTATCCAGTACATATCACAAAGTCCGTGATTGAGTACGCTGCAAACAACTTCATCAGGTGCCAAAGGACCGGCTTACCGCCGACCTCGACCATAGGCTTGGGACGGAACTCAGTCTCTTCCCGCATCCGGGTACCCAGACCACCTGCCAGCAGAACGGCCTTCATCAGTCTGGTCTCGCCTTCCCATGCAGAAACGATCGAACTCGGCGAACGATCGGAGTCGGCGCTGGTGGTCGCCCCGCGGTCGTATGGAAGTCTAGCCCGCACGTACGTATGTGCGTACGTGCGCGCTGGGACCCGTCAGGAGAGGCATCAATGCACTATCTCGTCACCGGCCACACTGGCTTCAAGGGAGCCTGGCTTACGCTGATGCTCACCGAACAGGGTCATACGGTCTCCGGACTTGCCCTTCAACCAGCCCCTGGGTCTCTGTATGAGCGAGCGCGGTTATCGGAGCTGCTGCTACGTGATCTGCGAGTCGACATCCGCGACGGCGCCGCCACCCAGGAGGCCATCACGGCTGTAGAACCGGAGGTGGTGCTGCATCTTGCGGCTCAGCCCCTCGTGCGTGAGTCGTATAAGAATCCTCGTTTCACGTACGAGACCAACACCCTGGGCAGCCTCAACGTCCTTGAGGCTGTCGAGCACACACCGAGCGTCAAAGCCCAGGTGATCATCACGACCGACAAGGTCTACCGGAACGTCAATCAGATCTGGGGGTACCGGGAGTCCGACCCTTTGGGTGGCGTGGACCCGTACTCGACGTCGAAGGCCGCAGCGGACCTCATCACGCAGTCGTGGATGGCCAGTTCTGGTTCCTTGGTCCCGACCGCGATCGCCCGGGCAGGTAACGTCATCGGCGGCGGGGACGTGTGTGCGGACCGTCTCATGGTCGATCTCGTGGCGGCCTTCTCCACAGGCCAAGCTGTCCAGCTCAGGAACCCAGAAGCGGTCCGGCCCTGGCAACATGTCCTGGACTGCCTTCATGGCTACCTTGAGCTCACTGATGCGCTCCTGCGTGGCGAGTCATCAGGGCAGGCCTTCAATTTCGGGCCTGACAGCGGGTCGTTCGTCCCGGTGGGATCAGTGGCGAGCGAGGTCGCCTCACTGTGGGGCGCAAGTTCAGTCGTCGAGGTCGACGAAGGCCCGCACGTCCACGAGGCAGCACTCCTTTCTCTCGACTCGCGCAAGGCAGAGCTGGCGCTCGGATGGCGAAACAGGATGCACTTTCATGATGCCCTCGCCTGGACCGTGGCCTGGGAGAAGCAGGTTCGCGCAGGCGCGGACGCGCGGACGGTGACCGTCGCCCAGATCGGTGAGTTCATGCGTCTCCCGAAGGGCGACCCCCAGTGAGTGGGTAGAGACGCTTCGCAGGTGAACCATGTACATCGTGCTCGTCGGTCGGGGTGATCCTCATCTGTTCGACTGCGACCACCCGAAGGCGCCGAGCCGGCGCTCGGCCAGCGCACTGTAGCCTGTGACTGAATCAGACCACCGTGGATACGAAGGGCATCTAAGTGCAAGAGGACGGTGTTGACCTTGAAGACGCAGGTCCGACCAAATTCGTGACCCTGACACACTATTGGGCCTGCAAGCTGTTCGCTGTTTCCAGTTCATTGCGGCGCAAAGTCACCAACATCGGGGAAATTGCGGACTACTACTCGTGGGTCACAGAGCACTTCGGCGATGTTCGACCTGTGCAGAGCCGCGAAGAACTCTGGTCCCTCATGACGCGTCGCCTCAACTCCGGAACAGCCCGGGGAATAGAGTTTGGGGTCGCCTGGGGTTACGGCACCAGTTGGTGGTTACGTCACATCAAGGATGAGAAGCTGCGTTGGGACGGGTTCGATCGCTTTACGGGACTGCCACGCGATTGGCGAGACCTGCCACTCGGACACTTTGACACTGACGGCAAGCCCCCTGCGATCGCCGACAGCCGTGTCACCTGGCACGTCGGAGACGTAGAGCAGCGCGTGGTCGATCTCAACTTGGACAGGGATTCGTCTTGTCAGTTCGTGATCCTTTTTGACCTTGACGTGTTCGAACCGTCCCTGGCCGCCTGGGAGTACATCCGCGGCTACCTGAGACCGGGCGACCTGCTCTATTTCGACGAGGCATTCGATCGGGATGAGCGCCACCTCCTGGATCACTTCGTCTTGCCTGCAGGACGCTTTGAATACGTGGGGTCAACACCCCTGGCACTCGCCTTGTCCGTTGAGGAAATCTACTAACCGACGCGTCTGTTGCTGTCAACGCGCCAACTTGAGCGCGAGTAGCGGCCTGAAAGTGCTACTCGACCACGAGTCGAACGACGCGATCACGAGCCCTACAGGGTAATTTAGGGGTTCATGGGCCCACCACTGATGAGCCGGCTATGAGTGGCGACACGGTTGCGGTCGCCGTAGACAACAGCTGAGACCGTCGTCCAGGGCCAACCAAAAGGCCTCACCAACCGTGGGGCTCTTGGCGCCCCGGGCGGCATGGAGGACTGCCAACGGTGCCACCACCAGGAGCACGCGAGGTCTGAGAAACTGGTGGCGTGGTCCCAACAGGAGGACCACCTCGATAGACTCGACCATCTCATTTCAGCACACGAGGAGTACTTCATCTCCGATCCACAGCAGCCGATCTCCGATCCACTGCAGAAGCGACAGCAGATTCTTGACCTGGTTCGCAGCTACGCCGAGACGGCGCTGTCCACTCAAGAGTTCATTCCTGGCGAGTCAGTGGTGCCGGTTTCGGGAAAAGTGCTCGACCCAGAGGATTTCGCGGCGCTCGTTGACGCGTCACTGGATGGCTGGCTGACCGCCGGACGCTTCCATCCGCTGTTCGAACGCGCCCTCGCGCGCTACGTCGGCGCCCGCAGCGCGATCTTCGTCAACAGCGGGTCAAGCGCCAACCTCGTCGCACTCAGCGGCCTCACCAGTCAAAAGCTCGGCAAGCGCGCGCTCGTACCCGGTGACGAAGTCCTGACCGTTGCCGCAGGCTTCCCGACGACTATCAACCCGATCATTCAGAACGGACTCACGCCCGTCGTCGTCGACGTCGAGCTCGGCACGTACGACGCCATCGCCGATCGGCTCAGAGAGGCCATCAGTCCCAAGACCAGAGCCATCATGATGGCCCACACGTTGGGTAATCCCTTCGATCTCGACACGGTGCGCGAGCTCTGCAAGGAACACCATCTGTGGCTGGTCGAGGACTCGTGCGACGCGCTCGGGTCAACCTACGACGGTCAGCGCACAGGCAGCTTCGGGGACACGGCAACGGTGAGTTTCTACCCAGCGCACCACATCACCACGGGTGAGGGCGGCGCGGTTTTCGTCAAGTCGCCACTCGTTCGCAAACAGGTTGAGTCCTTCCGCGACTGGGGACGTGACTGCTATTGCGAGACCGGGCATGACAACACCTGCCTCAAGAGATTCGAATGGCAGCTCGGGGACCTTCCTCTGGGCTATGACCACAAGTACATCTACAGCCACATTGGCTACAACCTCAAAGCGACCGACATGCAGGCCGCCCTTGGACTGTCGCAGCTGAACAAGCTCGACGGTTTTGTCGCAGCCCGCAAGGACAACTTCGCCTACCTCAACAAACGCCTGGTAGGCGTGGAAGGCCTGATCCTGCCTCGGGCGACGCCCAAGTCAGACCCATCGTGGTTCGGTTACCCGATCACCCTCGAGCCTGGCCACCCGGCGGATCGACGGGCACTCATGCAATTCCTGGGTGACCGTAAGATCGGCACACGTCTGCTCTTCGCCGGCAACCTGACGAAGCAGCCTGCCTATAGAAACGTCGACTTCCGCGTGGTCGGCGATCTCGCCAACACCGACATCGTCATGAACCGGACGTTCTGGGTCGGCGTCTACCCGGGCTTGACGCCACCCATGCTGGACTTCATCGCCGACTCGATCACTGAGTTCGTGACAGACGCTGCGAGATAGCCGGATTCAGGCGTGATCAGCAGGTACAGCCACCATGCCCAGCTTGCCAAGCCGCAACCCTCCGACGGAAGCCTTCGGCTCTGCGGCATGAGCGATCACATCGAAGCCGGCCTTGGTCAACAGAGCGTTCAGTGATTGATCAGTGAAGTAGTTGATGTGTTCTGACTGCTTCACGACACCAAGCCGAGGAATTCGAAAGCCAACCTGCCTCGATACACCACTCACGAAGTCAGATGCGACCAGAGGCCAACGCATCCTTCCAACGCGAGCCAGGTACTTCTGATAAGCGTCTCGGGCATGCCAGTCATGCAGACGTGGCATGTCCATCGGCACTTCAACATAAAGCACGCCTTGAGCGTCGATCACCTGGTGCACCTCCCTCAGGAGGGCCACCGGGTCGTTGAGATGTTCGAGTACATGACAAATCATGACCAGGTCGGGGCTGGCACCGATGGACTTCAAATCGTCGTACAGCTCGACGCCTTCGAGGACTGGCTTACTCGAGACATCAATAACTATCTTTCGATCTACCGCTGAGTCCGGAAAGAACTGCCCTTCATCTCCGCCGAAATCAACGGCAACGTGAAACTTTCCATCAGTTGCCTGGGCAATCAGACCATCCATGAAGGCCCTACGTGAGTCAACTTCTGTAGAGCCCGCCTGATTGGCACTGTTAACCGCAGACCCGTACCAGGGCTCCCACCGCTTCCGGACTCTCAAATAGTCAGAGCCTCGGTACCCTCCATATATGGCAGCGAGCTCGGTCTCAGAGTATCGGTGCGAGAAGAACGACAACTGGCAGGCGTCACAGTGCTGGAGAGTCACCGGGGACATTCCAGGTGAATCTGTCAACTCCGAAATGAATGGGGCGACTAGCCCGTAACTCGAGAGACTGACCTCATGTTCACAGATTATGCAGTCCAACCTGCCCACCTGACTCTTCTCGTTAGTCCACCACGGACGTGCCTCCGAAGGGGCTGACGTGCCACCATAGCCCGAAACGCAGGGTCCAGCCTCAGACCTCCTCGGGTAGGCATGGGGTCACTGTTGAAACTTATGCCGGTGCGAGGTGGTAGGTCAGTGGGCGGGGGTCGGTGGGCATGACCGTTGGGGTGGCGTTGAGTTCTTCGGTGAGGAGTTGGAGGGCGTGGGCGACTCGTGGGCTGTCGGGCCGGTCGAGGGTGATGGTGATCGCGTTGCTCGTGTAGGCGACGTGGCCGCCGAGGTGGAGCAGGTTACGTAGGATCGCCCGGTACTCGTTGGGGTCGGCGAGGTAGGCGTTGAAGTGTTCGGCCAGCCAGGCTTCGGCGTTGAACGCCAGCAGCCGCAACACCATTTGTAGGCCGCGGCGCCCCAGGTGGGGGCGGGCCAGTTGCGCGTCGGGGTCCAGGTCGGTGGCCAGGACCTTCGCACGGATGGGCCGTAGCGCGGTCTTGGCGCCTTCGGCTGCGGCGATGGCATTGTCGATCCGTCGGTGTACTCCCGGTAGTGCGTGGACACGATTGATCATCCGAAGAAGCGTGTGTGAGGTTTGTTCATGATGAACACCCTCATCGTCGCCGTCGCTCAAAACCCTCTTCTTCCTCAACCTGTTGGCGGCGGCGATCATCTGGCTCTTACTCCCCCGACGGGACAAAGTGAGCCTGGCCGTGGAGGCGATCGTGTCCCTGGTCGTCATGGTCGTGCTGATCAAATTGGCCGCGGCCATCCACACAGACCCCCGACCCTTTGTCGTCGACCCGTCGATCAAGCCGCTGTTCCCCCACCCGGGCGACAACGGGTTCCCTTCCGACCACACCGCATTGGGGGTGACGGTTGCTCTACTGGTGATGATCTACCGCAGGTGGCTGGGAACGGTGCTGTTGGCCGCAGCCATCGTGCTGGAGACTGCCCGTATGGCTGCGCACGTGCACTACGGGCAGGACATCTTTGCTGGGATGCTGATCGCTGTCGTAGCCGTGGGTATTGCCTCAGCTGCTTGGCGGTGGGTTGGACCCCGGATGCCGCAGCGACTGACCGAACCAAACTCGGCCGCGCAGAAAGCCTCTGCTCCTAACCACGAAGGAACGACATAGAAACGGTCAAATCCGAGTCCTTCCGACCGCGGCGAACCCTCATCAACATCCGCCGTCGGGGCACCGGACGGTGATCGGTCTGCGATACTATCTACGCATGCATGCAGATAGTAGAGGGTCTGACGGGTTGCCGATCGAGCAGGCCGAGCTCGCCGTCGAGGTGTTCCGGATGTTGTCGGACACAACCCGTGTCCGCCTTTTGTGGGAGCTGATCGATCAGGAGCTTGCGGTTAACGAACTGGCGACCCGGGTAGATAAGCCGGCGCCGTCGGTGTCCCAGCACCTGGCCAAGCTGCGGATGGCCAGGTTGGTGCGGACCCGGCGGGAGGGGACGCAGGTGTTCTACCGGTTGGAGAATGAGCACGTGGCTCGGCTGGTCCGCGACGCCGTGTACAACGCCGAACACGCCGGCCCCGAGGTTCCGCGTCATCACGTGGACGACGAAGGAGTCGCGCCGCTGGAGTCCGTGCCCAGGTCAAGATCCCGCAATCAGGGCTCACCGCGGGCAAGTACGTCGTAGCCCGCCGAACAAGCCCAGCCAGCCCGCGCCTTCGTCGGGGCCCGGGCAACCGCGGCCAGGTCACCGCAACAACCACAACATTTCGAAAGTTGCCGCCATGTCTGACGTCCACCCCGAAAGTGGTCACTCCGACCCCGAGCACGCGCCTGTCGAACACGCCCACGGCCAGGACCACGAACACGAGCACGATCACGAGCACGACGACGACGATGAGGGATCGGGGGACGATCACCGACGTGGTGGTGGTCACGACCATCAGCACCCGACCGGCTTGAAGGGTTTTGTGCTGTCGCTCCTCGGCACACACAGCCACGACGCGGCAGACTCGGTCGACTCGGCATTGGAGGCCAGCGCCGAGGGCATCCGGGCGGTCAAGATCAGCCTGGTCGCCCTGGGCGTCACCGCTTTCGCGCAGCTGATCGTGGTGCTGATCACCGGATCGGTCGCCCTGTTGGCGGACACGATCCACAACTTCTCCGACGCGCTGACGGCGATACCGCTGTGGATCGCGTTCGTGTTGAGCCGGCGCGCGGCGAACCGCCGCTACACCTACGGGTATGGGCGGGCCGAGGACCTGGCCGGCGTCTTCATCGTGGCCATGATCGCGTTGTCCTCGATCCTGGCGGCGTATGAGTCGATCCGCCGGCTGATCGACCCCCAGCCGATCAGCCACGCGTGGATCGTGGTCGCGGCAGGTCTGATCGGGTTCGCCGGCAACGAACTGGTGGCGGTCTACCGGATCCGGGTGGGTAACAAGATCGGCTCCGCCGCACTGGTCGCGGACGGGCTGCATGCCCGCACCGACGGGTTCACCTCCCTGGCCGTGGTGATCGGGGCGATCGGGGTCATGTCCGGCTTCCCGCTGGCCAACCCCATCGTCGGGCTGCTCATCACGGTAGCGATCCTGGGTGTCCTACGCGGTGCGGTGCGGGACATCTACCGCCGGCTGATGGATGCCGTCGACCCCGACCTGGTTGATGACGCCGAGGCAGCGGTGCGTGACGTGCCGGGAGTCCGCAGCGTCGAAAGTGTCCGTCTGCGCTGGATCGGGCACCGGATGGGCGCAGAGATCACCCTGACGGTCGACAACACCCTGGGCGTTGTTGAAGCTCACGCGATAGCCGACGAGGCCCAGCACCAACTGATCCACCGCGTCCCTCGCCTGGATGACGCCACTGTCCATGTCAACCCCGCCGCCCTGCCCGGCGTCGACCACCACGCCGCCACGGGACACCACCGGGCCCAGGCATCAGCGGACAGACCGTAAACAGACAGAGCTATACACGGGCCGGGCTGGGAAGAGAGACCAAAGTCCACAGCAAGACTGGCATGAACGGCGCGTCATCGGCCGCCTACTCTTCGCCCGGCACTTACCTCACCCATTCGGTCAGAGCGCCCGACGTCTGGACGGCTGACTTCGGCGAAGCCAGCCCCCGATCACGGGCGGCGGTCAGGGCGCAGATGACGTCGCCCAACGCCGGCACCCCCTACAGTCCTGCCGGGGTGGCACAGACACGGCAGGCGAAAGCCGCGCTCTGTCCGGCGACATCGAATGGGTCGACACCGAATGGGTCGACGCCGTCGACGAGGATGGCGGGCGAACCAATGAACTCTCGCTCCTCCGCCTGCTGCTGACTGGCAATGACTGAGATGCGGACCGGCTGTGCGGCCAGGCCCACGCAATCAAGCGCCAAGTGCAACACTGACAGCGCAAGGGACTCGTTCGGACAGTCCGGCACGACGAGGAGCTCCACATCCATATCGCTCATCTTGCACCCGCCGCAGGTTCCACAGGAACTGCGGTTGCTGGCGCAACTCCTCTCTGGGCTGGAACCAATCCAGCTGGCCTGGCTGCGGTTCGAACAGGTGAAGGCTCAACTCGCCCTCATCTCCTGCGTGACCCCGTTCGGTCCACGGGATGGCCATGATGTCGGCACGACAGAGCGGCGTCAGTCCGGAGCGCCGAGGGTGAGTTGACGGCGGTGGTGCTCGAAGTGCTGGGTCGGGTACCGATAGACGTCTGCCAAGGTCATGTATGCCTTGAAGTAGGGATCCCAGGAGGTCGGGTAGTGCATTCCCCGCGAGATCTCAGAGTCACTCTCCCCATCCAGATGACGCAACAGCTTGGCGACCACCCGATCGAGCCGCCGTCCCATCCCCGCGTACCCGAGCAGCCTTGGCCCTGCGACGGAACCGAAGTAGTTGATGACGTGGAACGGTCTGGTCGATGCCTCGAGCGCGCCCGCGAACACCCGGCTGAAGCTGTCAGGCAGCCGGCCGAAGATCCGTACGAGAACCATCAGCCGCACGACGATCAGGTAGCCGAAGAGCATGTGGAACAGCAACTGCCCGTTGGTCCACTTCGTGCCGTTCGACGGCCGGCTCAGCTCGGCCACCGTGGCCGAATCCAGCAGACGATGGAACGTCTTTCTTGCCTGCTCCATCTCGTCGCGCACGACTTCTCGATCCACCTCATGACCTCGCTTCCCAAGGCATCGTATCGCCGCGAGGACTCCGCAATTGGTGCTCTGAGGCCACAGTCCGCGGCCCTCCGGGCCCCCAGCTCAGACTGGCCCGTCCCCAAGGATCGACCGTGACCGCCGAGGGGTGGCAGGCCGGACAGCGCTACGACTGTGGGACCCGCATGCTGACCCGGACAAGCCGGCGGGGCAGCTCTCCCTCGGTGAAGTCGCAGACGTCGATGAGCTCGAAGCCGGCAGCAAGATGTTCGATGAGCGCGCGGTTGAAGAAGTGGACGATGAACCCACCGTGTTCGTACATGTCGTCACCGCGCGGCGTGCCGGTGCCGTAATGGGCGTCAGCGGTGGTGCGGGCTGTGTAGACAACTAGCCCCCCGGGGCGCAGCACGCGGCGAAGCTCGAGGGCCAAGCGTTCAAGCTCGCCGGTGGTCAAGGCCATACAGAAAAGCATGTGGGAGTACGACGCATCGATGCTGTCATCGGACAGCGGCAACGGCTCGCGCATGTCGTGGGCGGCCACGGTCACCATGCTGGTTAGGCCGGCCGCGCGCGCCTTGGCGGAGATGATCTCGACGGTGCCGGGGGCGATGTCCAGTGCGGTCACCTGCAGACCCCGCCGGGCAAGGTAAAGGGTGTCGCGTCCCTGGCCGGCGCCGAGCTCGAGCACGTTGCGGTGGCCCGCGGCCACGAATGCCTCGGCTGCAGCGAGCGCCGGGGCGCTGGGGTCGGTGCCGTACATGTCGGGGTTGGCCTCGAATGTGGCGGCCCAGTGCTCCCGCTGACCGGCGATTGCCTCGGTGTCGACGGGCCGAGGTGGGGTCGCCGCGGTGTCCATGGTTGTCAGTGTCCTCTGGATGGCCTAACGCCGATCTTCGCCGTGTCTTCTACATCATTTCTGTCGTTGGCCCCTGGCGTTTGGCCGCGAGGGTGTCCATGGGATTCCA
>Ga0097691_1001168_pt1 | contig 20082 bp, 22 predicted proteins | sample NGESurdeep072012_8_FD_72858 | JGI IMG/M metagenome (GOLD analysis project Ga0097691, IMG submission 72858) | Arctic peat soil microbial communities from Barrow, Alaska - NGEE Surface sample 210-1 deep-072012 | ecosystem: Environmental > Terrestrial > Soil > Wetlands > Peat ... | reverse complement strand
TAGCCTCCGTATGCCTGAAAACAAGATGCTTGGACCGCAGGTTACGCTGCGGAGTTTTCCGGTGCGCGCGAGCAAGCTTCAGCGAAACTTCTGCGCTTGCGAGAGTTTTTTCGGCGCCCGTCGGCGCCACGCGCTCCGCAATGCGGCTTCGAGGATGTCAGGCGTCACCTTGGCCAGGCGGACGCGGGTGGAGCCTTTCCGGCCCCAGCCACCGGGAACGGGAGAAAAGATTTCGGGAGCGTCGGCGACCATGCCGGCCTGCTCGTCGGGCGTGAGCAGCAACACGCCGTAACCCTCTTTTGCCAGCGAGAGTGTGGCAAAGATCTTGCCGCCAACCCGGAAGTCGGGGTTCCCGAAATGCGAGCCTTCAATGGCTTCGGGAAGCGCAAGGGCGATACGGCGAAAATCGGCTGCTTTCATCTGCACCCCCACCCGGCAATCTGCTGGCGACAATGTAGCAGGGCGCGGCGTTGGGTCAAACCAGGACTCGACAGTTTGCACTATTGGGTTTGGGAAGAAGCGGAAGGTGTTGGTCGGCGTTAGCGGACGAATATTGAACTCTTGATGTTTCGGCTGTTCGCGATTTCGCTCCGCTTAGGCGTGCGAGATTGCGAATTCCCACCCTTCCCAAACCCGGGGAAGGATGGGGCACCCAATTTCGGGGTTGATTCAGAAAATCAAGGGTGGGGCACCAGGCGGCACTTTATCCGTGCACTGGAGGGCCGATCTTGAAGTTGTTGATCACCCATTGGTCGTTTTCTCTGACTAATGTGTAAGCGACGGACGCGACCTGGCCGTTCTTGCCGGTCAGACTTCCCTCCAGGGTCACAACTCCGGACGCGGTCTCAACCTTTTGTGAGCTGAAGGTGCAATCTTTGCTCTCCAGCACCGGAAGCTTTTGCACCAGTTCCGAAAAATCTTGTTCCGATATCTTCTTCTTCATGGCGCTGGAGTAGTATCCATAGGCCTTTGCGTAATCGTGCTGATTGATCGCATCCAGTTGTCCGCGGACGCTCTTCTCGGCGTCCTTGACCTGCCCGTACCCGGAAAACCCGAAGTAGCCGATCGCGGCGAGCAGGGCCACGATGAGCACCACAATTCTGGTTGCCTTCATTGTTTTGGTGCCTCCTTTTCTGTGGGTAGTTCGCAACAAGACCCTGGGCCGCGCTGCTTATTCATGCGCCAGCCGCAGCGGTACGGTGGCAGCCTGGCGCCCGCGCTTACTTTGTCGCGTGTGCGGCGAGCGAATGGTCGCCCGCCATTTGCTGCACCAGCCCGCCCAACTCCTTCACCTCCCGCGTGAGGTCGCTAACCTTCCGGTCTTCTGCGCGCAGGTCCGCGACTTCCCGCTCGAGCTGCCGGATCTCTTCGTTTTTCTGTTGACTCACGCGATACAACTCCTGGATCGCGGCCAAGGCACACCATCGGCGTCGACCGTGCCGATGTGCTTGTCGTCCTCGCCCAAGGCTGGTGGCCCCCATTTCATTCTGGCCATCCCTCCCATGATGGTGCCCCACATCTCCCCGGTTTTGGCAGGTGTGGGATTGTCCCACCGCGTCGCATCGCTGTCCATTCCGATTCGATCTCGACTGCCGCGATCTCAGCAGTTGCGTAATGCCGGAAGCTGCTCCAGTGCCAGTCAATGGGACCGGCGCACAGACCGCGGCGGACCGGGTTACGGTGAATGTAGCGCAGCTTGTTGCTGAAGCTGTCGGCGGTGCGAACGTTGTGGTCGTAATAACGCTTCTGCCAGAACGGCGGTTCGCGCCAGCCCGCAGCCGCGGCATGGCGAAACACCGAAAGCTTCAGTGCCGGGTGCCCCACCCTTGATGTTTTGTTTTTTCACGAATAACCCTAATGTGGGTGCCCCACCCTTCGCGGTGTTCGAAGGGTGGGCACGCAGAGCTCGACCCCTACGATCTTGACCCCCAGTGGATCTTGATCTCCGGCCATTCGTTCAACTTCACCTTTCCCACCTCCCCGAAAGCATACGCCCGGTAACTGCTCCAGGCCCACAACTCCGCCGCCTCCACCAGCCCACGCCGTACCGGGTTCTGGTGCATGTACTTCAGCTTCTCAACCCGTTTCCGTTCACTCCACAGGTTGAAGTCGTAATACCGCTTTTGCCAGAAATGTCCTTCTTCCTCCCATAGCCGCGCCTGCCCCGGTCGGGGCCGCGGCAGCAGTCGCCGTGCCGTCCGCTGCTTCAGCACTTGCAGAACGGTAGCCACGGTTCCGCGCTCCGGTTCCCCGATCAGCATGTGCACGTGCTCCGGCATGACCACATATCCCATGACCACAAACCGATACCTCCGCCGCACCTGCTCCAGCACCGACAGGAACGCGTCTCGCCGCCGCGCCGTCCCCAGCAACGCACGCCGCCGGTAACAACTCCAGGTAATGAAATGTCCTCGGCCGGTCTGGTGGCAGCGGCGCAGCCCGCTTGGCATAACGCGCGAGTTTATCCCGCTGGCACAGGAGTCATTACCTCCAAATTCACAAATAATCGTCGCCAGATTTCAAATGGGGAAATAAGGAGGATTGGTCGGCCCTAGCAGACGATTTTCGAACTTTTGTGCTCCAGTCTGCGTCGGAATTCGCTTCGCTAGGACTCTGAGATCATGATTCCCACCCTTCCCAAAACCGGGGAAGGGTGGGGCACCCAATTTCAGGTTTTGTTCACAACAGGCAAGGGTGGGGCACCCGGCCGGACGGCGATGCCGCCGGGTGCCCCACCCTTGATGTTTTGTTTTTTCCACGAATAACCCTAATGTGGGTGGCGGGTGGCCCACCTTTTCCGTTTGTTTTCATATCACACTACCCGAATCTGGGTGCCCCACCCTTTGCGGTTTTCAAAGGGTGGGAACACGAAAGCTCCGAGCAAAGTCATCTTGCGCCGGACGGCGATGCCGCGCACGTCAAAATTCATCGCGCACGTTAATTCGAATTCATTTTGGGAATGAAAAAAGGACTGGTCGGGGCGACTGGATTCGAACCAGCGACCCCCTGCGCCCAAGGCAGGTGCGCTACCAGGCTGCGCTACGCCCCGACTGCCTTCATTATAGCGGTAGGTCGCGGGTCGTAGGTCGTAGGTCGCAGGTCGGCGGCTCCAGCTTGCAATCCCGGTTCGGGCAAAACCTCACCCGGGGCGGTGATAACGGTCACTGAATGATGTATAAAGCGGGCAGATACTGGCCTGTTCCAGGCTGCCGTGCGCGTGGGTGAGTCCGGCGCGGCGACCGCAGGGAGGAACCCATGTTTGAGCAAGAAATCGAGATGGAGCAGAAAGAATCGTCCATCCTTCCGCTGCTGCTGATGATCGGGCTGGCGGGCGTGATCGTGGGCAGCGTCGTGTACTGGGTGTTCCAGGCGCGCAAGACACTGCCGCCGGAGCAGGCGACCATCGCCTTGACCCATATCCTGAACAAACAGGGCCCGGTAACGCTCATCTTCCGTACCGGCAACGTGGAGCCGAGCATCAACGAGAAACCGCGCGACCCGCACTACAAGCTGATGGAAAAGGCAGGGCTGATCAAGACGGCCGCCGTCAAGGGTAAAGACCTGGTAAACGTCACGCTCACGCCCGACGGCGAACAGGTGATGGCGACGTTACCCGAGCTCCGGAAACGCGAGGACAAGGACGGCACGACCGTGTATTTCGTGCCGATAGCATCGAAGAAGATCGTAGCCGTGACGAAAGTGACGATGAGCGGGCCGAACCTGGCGCGCGTGGAATACACGTGGCAGTGGAACCCGACCGCCGTCGGCGAGATATTCGATACCAACAGCAAGTACGTGAAGACCTTCAACATCTGGGACACGCAGACGCTGATCTCCAAGTACGACGTGAACTATTACCACGGCGAGCCGGCCAAGGCGGCCATCAACATGGTCCGCGGCGACAACGACCAGTGGAAGCCGTCGGCTGAATAGACAAGAAGGCTCATGGCTCATGGCGCATGGAAATGCTGAAGGCGGGGGAATGATCCCCGCCTTTCGTTTTGCCATAAGATTTCTCGACTGAAACCCGGGTTCCTCAAATCTTCACTTTCGACCCTTCCGCCATGGGCCATGCGCCTTACGCCTTCTTCAAGAACAGCGCGCCCAGCGGCGGCAGGGTGAGATTGATGGAGCAAGGGAAGCCGTGGCTTGCCTGATTTTCGCTGTTGACGCCACCGCCGTTTCCCTTGCCCGATCCGCCATACGCGTCGGCATCGCTGTTGAGCAACTCGCGCCACGAGCCGCACTGCGGAACGCCGATGCGGTAGTTCTCGCGCAACACCGGGGTGAAGTTCAGGATAACGAGCACGCTGTCGTCGGGGTCCTCGCTGCGGCGCAGGAACGACAGCACGCTATTGTCGCCATCGTTGGCGTCGACCCAGCGAAAGCCGCGGGGATCGAGGTCGAGCACGTGGAGCGCGGGTTGCTCGCGATAGAGGTGGTTCAGGTCTTCGACCAGGCGCTGGATGCCGCTGTGGAAGTAGCTCTGCGTCAAGTGCCAGTCAAGGCTGGTGTCGTGGTTCCACTCGCCCCACTGTCCGAACTCGCCGCCCATGAAGAGCAGCTTTTTCCCCGACTGCGCCCACATATACGAGAAAAGCAGGCGCAGGTTGGCGAACTTCTGCCAGACGTCGCCGGGCATTTTGTTGAGCAGCGATCCCTTGCCGTGAACGACTTCGTCGTGCGAGAGCGGCAGGACGAAGTTCTCGTTGAAGGCGTAGAGGGCACGGAAGGTGAGCTGGTTGTGGTGGAACTTGCGGTGCACCGGCTCCTTCTGCATGTAGGAGAGCGTGTCGTGCATCCAGCCCATGTCCCACTTTAAGCCGAAGCCGAGGCCGCCGAGGTACGTCGGGCGCGAGACCATCGGCCACGCCGTGGATTCTTCCGCCACGTTCTGGATGGACGGGAATGACTGGTAGGCGTCGTGGTTCAAGCGCTGGAGGAAGTTGACGGCGTCGAGGTTCTCGCGTCCACCGAAGCGGTTGGGGATCCACTCGCCTTCCTTGCGCGAGTAGTCGAGGTAGAGCATGGAAGCAACGGCGTCCACACGCAGGCCGTCGGCGTGGTAGCGGTCGAGCCAGAACATGGCGCTGGAGAGGAGGAAGCTGCGGACCTCGCTGCGCCCGTAATTGAAGATGTAGCTCTTCCAGTCGGGATGGAAGCCCTGGCGCAGGTCGGAGTGCTCGTAGAGATGGGTGCCGTCGAAATAGGCGAGGCCGTGCTCGTCGGTCGGAAAATGCGACGGCACCCAGTCGAGAAACACGCCGATTCCCTGCTGGTGCAGGTAGTCCACCAGAAACATGAAGTCCTGCGGCGTGCCGTAGCGGCTGGTGGGCGCAAAGAACCCGGTCACCTGGTATCCCCACGAACCGTAGAACGGGTGCTCCATCACGGGCATGAATTCAACGTGGGTGAAGCCGAGCCGTTGCACGTATTCGGCGAGCTTGGGCGCCAGTTCGCGATAGCCGAGCGAGCGGTTGTCCTGCTCGGCCACGCGCATCCAGGAGCCGATGTGCATTTCGTAGATCGAGATCGGCCCGCGGAGCGAGTTGCGAACGTCGCGCAGCTGCATCCACTGCTGGTCGCCCCATTTGTACTCGATTTCGCGAACGATGGACGCGGTGCGCGGCGGCACCTCGTTGAAGAAAGCGAAGGGATCGCTCTTGTCCACCTTAAAGCCGTGATAGCGCGATTCGACGTGGAACTTGTAGGCCGTGCCTTCGTCCAACCCGGGGATGAAGCCCTCCCAGATGCCGGAGGAGCCGCGCGCACGCAACGGGTGGCTGTGCTTGTTCCAGCCGTTGAAGGCGCCCATGACGAAGACGGCCCAGGCGTCGGGGGCCCAAACGGCAAAGTTCACGCCGCGGGCTCCTTTGTGCGTGGCCAGGTGCGCGCCCATCTTTTCGTAGAGACGGTTGTGCGCGCCCTCGTTGAAGAGATGGAAGTCGTATTCGCTGAGCAGGCTAAAGTCGTGGATCACGGCCGAGGTGTGGACTAACGACGACATCCGTTTGCTGTCTCCTTGGTCCCTGACAGTTAGAGCCAAGCTGCACGGGACCCGTTGCATCAGCCGCGGCCAGGAGGCGGGCGTCCTGGCTATCTTACAGGTGCGAAGACCAATGCCGCGCGTTTGCTACTTCGATGGGACCGAGTTCTTTCGTTCGACGAGCACGACCTCGTGCCGGCCGAGTTTACCCAGGCTGCGCCAGGTGTAGTCGGGATTGTCGCGGAGGCGCCATTCGAACCAGAAGTGTCCGGGCGAATGCACAACGGCAAAAACCGGATACCTTGCCAGGAAGTCCTGCCACTCCGGTGCGCCCGCGGGGAGGTATCCCAGACTCCTCCAAAGCCGCGAGCCCCGATAATGCAGCAATGCGCTGGGATCCGCCGCAGCAACGGATGCCGCCTCGAGATCGCCGACATAGAAATACGATCTCCCGGTTTGCGGCGCCGCTTGCTGGAGCGGAAGGAACAAATGGAAATTCTCCACCGCGATCGGGATGCCGCCGGGCACCAGGGCTTCGACATCCGTATTGCGAATGCCGTACCTTGGCGCCTGGTGCGAGTCTTCGCGCAACGCCGACAGCAACGGCGTGATCAATAAAGCGATCAGCAGAATGGCCCAACCGATGCCGATACAAGTGGCGCCATGTTTTGCGAGCGGGACGCGCGATACGTTTTCAACCATCCACGCCAACAGAATCGCCATTCCCAGCATGCTGGGCAATACGTACTTGGGGACGAACACCGGTCGCACCAACCAGGAGAAAATGCCGGCGGCAGGAGGCGCCGCCACGAGAACGGCTGCCGCCATCAGCAATGCCCCGCGCAATCGATCAGGGGCCCGATGTACTTGCGGGAAACCGCGCGCGGCAAGCACGATCACGAGGGCGAGCAACGCCGTCTCGAGCAGGAGGAAGTTCTTCCAGTCCAAAATGGCGGCGCCCGCGAGGCCCAGCAAGAGCAGCAAGTTCCAGCGGCGGACGGCACCGGTTGGTGCGGGAGATAGTGCGCGAGCGAACACACCAAGGATGGCCACAGAAAAGAGAACCAACGGCAACTCGGTCGAATAGAGCCGATAGAATTCGACGACGCCGGACAGCGTCGGCGGCACGATCCAATGGCGCGGCTTGGTTTGCTCGTTGACGCGATGCAAAGTGGGCAACCACGGCAGCAGGCTAAGCCAGGCCCCGGCCATGCAGGCATAAACAAGCGGCCGCACGCGGCGCATGGCGATATCACAGCAAATCAGCGCGAACAGCAACGCGGCGCTGTAGGCGACGCCGTAAACATGCGCCTGAACCAGAGCGAGATTGCTGAAGAAAAGCGCCGCCCCCAGCCGCCAGTTCAGTTCGCGAGCCTCGATGGCCCGCGCGTAGGCGGCAATCGCCAGCGCCACGCAGGCCACGAACAGCGGATAGAACCTGGCCTCGGCGCTGTGGAACAGCATCATCGCCGACGTACAAAAAACGGTGAGCACTCCGAGCGCGGTCGCGCGCAGGGAAAACGCGCGCCGCAACGTCGTCCAGATAGCTACGATGGCGACGACGCCGGCGAAGGTGGAGAACAGGCGCAACGCCAGCGTGCTCGGCCCGGTCACGGCGAGCCACATCCGCGCCAGCACGTGATACAAGCCGGGAGGGGACTCGGCCGCCATCCACAGGGCGTACATCATGTGCCGGAACGACGGGTCCGTAATCAGCGTCCAGGAATAGATTTCGTCGTACCACAGCGGCCGCTTGCCGCTCACCAGCACAGTAGCGAGAAAGAGCACGCTCGCGGCCGAAGCCATGAGCACAACATCTATTTTGTTGATTTTGAGATCGAGAGAGGGCGTGTGCATGAATGAATGAGCCGCACCATTCTCCCATTTAAGGTGCGGGCGGGCAATGCGCACGCCGCGAAGGAAGCACGCTGCACACCCGTAGACAACAGTTGGCCCAAGTAGCAGAGGGCCGGCGACCGGGGCCACCCTCCGGCTAATTCTTCTTCAGCCAGGTCCAGACGGGTGCGCCGCGCTTATCGCGCAGGGTCAGGGTGTTATTGCCCTGTACCACCTCGCGCGCCAAGATCACGTCCTTGTCGTCGATCTTGAGCTTCGACCCGGTGACTTCGACTTCCTGTCCCTTGCTGAACGTCACCTCGAAGTCCTTCAGGTAGCCGCTCGGGCAGAGGCGGACTTCGATGGTCTCGGTGGCGGTCTTGACCATCAGGTGGACACCGGCCTCGCCCTTGGCCATGGTCATTTCCTTGACGTCGTCGATGGTCCCCTTGATTTTGACTTCCTTGGAGACGTCGTACTTGGGCATGGCGGACGTATCGGCGGCCTTTTGCGCGAACGCCACGGGGACGGCGACGGCAACCACGAAGGCCAGCAACGCCTGCATTACGGGTCTGGATCGCATATGTGCTCCTCCTCCGCTGAAGTGCCTCCGGCGCACGGTGAGCTGTCGTGCTTTCTTTAACCTTAGCGCTCCCGCCGCACGGAACGCTGTGAGGTGTGTCACAGGCGATGGCTCGAAGGTCTCAATTGTGAAGAACGCCTGCATGAGTCAGAATATGGCCCAAATGCTCAAGCGACTGCGCCATCGGTTCCTGCCGCGCCTGGCTGCACCGGAAGATGCAGCGGAACGGCTGCGCGTTGAGAGAGTGCTGGCCTCGGCACGGTTGTTTCTAACGCTGGCCGCACTGGTCGCCGTTTACCTGGATCCGACCGAGCCGGTCAGTTATGCCAATTTGGCCTACGGCATCCTGATCGCGTATTTCGTCTGGGACGTGATTGTCTGGGTGCATGTCCACCGCGCCGACCATATCGGGGAATTCCGGAACCTGATCCACTTCTTCGACATCGCGTTTCCGATGACGTTCATCCTGTTTACCGCGGGCCCGAACAGCCCCTTCTTTGTCTTTCTGCTGTTCGTGCTTACGGCGGCCGCATTTCGCTGGGGATTTCCGGAAACGATGCTGACCGCCTCCATCGTGGTCGGATTACTGGTGATCGAAGCCGCCCTGCTCGGCTACGGTCCTCAGCACGGGTGGATCCAAGGCGAATACGAACTCAACCGGTTCATTATCCGCATCAGTTACATACTGACGCTCGGGGTCCTGGTGGGATACCTGGGAGAAGAGGAAAAGCAGTGGCGGGCCGAGAATTCCTCCATCAGCCGCCTGCTGGGGAAGGTCCACGCGGAGAACGGAATGCGCGCCAGCATGCAACTGGTGCTAGCGGAGGCCACGCGAATTTTTGACGCCCAACGGGTGCTGGTGACGCTCAAGCAAGCGGGCACGAACCGGATGTACTTGTGGAAGCTGGCGTCGCCCGATGCCGTGGTGCACAGCACCGAGGTGGAGCCCGCCGCGCGCGCGCGCTATGAGTACGGTATTCCGGCGGACACCCTGTTCGCTGCGAAACGCGGCCAGCATTGGCGCTGCTGGGCGGTTGCCGCCGACGGTCGAAAAGTGAAGCTGCCGCCATCTTGCGGCCTGGACGTGCTGCCGGATATGAACGGCAGCCAAGCGGTGCTGGCGGTGAGGATGAATGTCGGCGAGGAGTGGACCGGATACGTGCTGCTGTACGACGCAATCACCGGGCCGGACGTGTACAGCGAAGTTCGTTTCTTGGAGAGCTTGATGCGCCAGATCGGGCCCGCGCTTTACACCGTCTTCCTGATGCGGCATCTGCGCTCGCGGGCGGGCGCCATCGAGCGCGCGCGCGTGGCCCGCGAACTCCACGATGGCGCCATCCAGGCGCTAATCTCGGTCGAGATGCAGGTGGATGTATTGCGCCGGCAACTGGCGTCACCCGAGAAGGCGGCCAGCGTGGCCTCGAGCCTGGACCACGTGCAGGACCTGCTGCGGCAGCAAGTGTTCGAGTTGCGCATGCTGATGCAGCAGATGAAACCGGTGGAGTTGAACCCGGGACAATTGCTCGACTACATGGCCGAGATGGTGGACCGGTTCCGCCGCGATACAGGCATCGGCGCCCAGTTCGTCACCAGCCTGGAAGAGGTGCGGCTGCCGTCGCGGGTGTCTCGCGAACTGGCGCGCATTCTTCAAGAGGCGCTGGTCAACGTCCGCAAGCACAGCGGGGCGAGCAACGTGCAGGTACGTTTTGCCGCAGAAGATGGTTGCTGGAAGCTGGGAATTGTAGATAATGGGCGCGGATTCGACTTCTCCGGACGCTTAACCTTGCGGGAACTCGACGCGGCCCGACGGGGCCCCGGCATTATCAAAGAGCGGGTGCGTGCGCTGGGCGGTGAATTAACCGTACAATCGACGCCCCACAACGGAAGCGAATTGTTAATCTCCTTGCCTCAGAAGGCGGACAGCACGTATGTCTAACGGGACCATTCGTATTGCGATTGCAGACGACCATCCGATTTTCCGCGACGGATTGCGCCGACTCCTGGAATCCGAACCCAACCTCCAGGTGGTGGGAGAAGCCGCCGACGGCAGACAGGCCATCGATCTGGTCCACGAGACCAAGCCGGACATCCTGCTGCTCGACGTCGCCATGCCGAATCTGCCCGGGCTGGAAGCGTTGCGCGAACTCTCGGAAGCGCAGAGCCCGGTGCGGGTCATCATTCTGGCCGCATCCATCGAACGCCAGCAAATGCTGCAAGCCCTGCAACTAGGGGCAAGGGGAATCGTGTTGAAGGAGTCGGCCACGCAGGTGCTGATGAAGAGCCTGAGTGCGGTCATGGAGGGCAGCTACTGGGTGGGCAAGGAGAGCGTGCCCGACCTGAAAGAACTTGTCCTCAAAGACATGCCGGTGCTGGAGGAACACTCGCCCGGCGAAAAATGGGGCCTGACCCGCCGCGAGATGCAAATGGTGGCGGCCATCGTGGAAGGCTCCAGCAACCGCGACATGGCACAGAAATTCAGCGTCCGTGAAGATACCGTCAAGCACCATCTCACCAGCATCTTCAGCAAGCTGGGCGTGACCACGCGCCTGGAACTGGCCCTGTTCGCGCTGGAGCATAAGCTGGTGCCAAAGGGCGGTTCGAAGGCAATCGCGCGCAGCTGATCCTCTAGACCCTGGAGTCGCGAACGCTGGTGAGCGGCGTCACCGCCGGGACGGATATTTGCGGCCAGAATCGCAAGCGCCACGGAGCAAGCTATGGCTCGCGACCACCGCGACATGCTCGAAGTCCTGCGCTTCGAACTCTACGTATTACAGCAAGGCGGGTACCGGACCGGGAACGCGGGAGGCTGGGCGCCGATGTCCTACTTTCGCGACTCGCCAACGTGCCTGAATTTCGGGGAAACTGCGCTGCGGCGGCCATGCCGCGACTGCCTGCTCGCCGAATTCATTCCGGGTAATTACCAAAATGAAACCCCGGCCTGTCACAAAATTTCACTGGACGAACACGGAAATGCGATCGCCTCGCTCGGCCGGGGGTACAATCGACTTGCAGTGGAGGAGGCAGTTTTCGGCTGGCTCCGGGAAACGGTGGCGAGGCTCGAGCGTGAGCGCCGGCAGGAACAGGTGGCGTGCCCGTGACCCGCTTCCAAAAATACTGCCACCCCACGGCGGAGGCCGTCATGGTTTCCAAGTGCGCGAATCCCGCCTGCCTCGCTCCGTTCCGCTACCTGCATGAAGGCAGAATCTTCACCGTGCGCACCACCAGCGCGGAACACCGGCCCGACGGCGCCGATCCGAAAGTCGAACGATACTGGCTCTGCTCCACCTGTGCGGACAGCATGACGCTCGTCCTGCAGAATGGGAGAGTGTCTTTGCGCTCGCTGGCCGCGATTCCGGAAGCAGGCCCGAAGCCGGTGCGTTCGGTGGCGCGCACGACCCGGTGCGTCGCTTGAACCGGGGCATGGACTGGCGGGGAAGCCGAGAAATGGGCCGGAAATCATCATGAAACGCGAATTTTCTTCTCTTACACCCCAGGAAGCATTGCACGTGGCGATCTTTATCGAAGAGCGCAATGCCGAACTGTATGGCCAATTCGCGGAAATGTTCGCCGAGCTGAAAGATCCCGATTCGCTGGAAGTCGCGCAGGTCTTCTGGGACATGTCCACCGAGGAACGCGACCACGGCACCCGCCTGCAGGAACTGTACTTCGAGCGCTATGGCACGCAGGCATGCGTGGTCACGGAAGACGATATTCGCGAACTGATCGAAGTTCCGCGGCTGGAAAACAGCGACATTTTCGCGCTCGCGCGGGCGAAGGGTTCGGTGTCGCCGCGCAAGGCGGCACTACAGATCGCCCTCGACAGCGAACGGACGGCGATGCGCTACTACGCGCAACTCGTCGATAAGACCCGCGATCGCGCCCTGCGCCAGACCTACACCGAACTGGCCACCTTCGAGGCCGACCACACCCAAATCCTCGAGAAAAGGCTTGCCGAAGCCAAGCGCGCGGTCGGTGGCAGCGAGATCGATTAGCTCCTGCAAAACGAAAAGACACGCCACTGCGAGGCGCGTCTGCAATCGATCTGAAATCCCAGCAGCGATAAATCGCGAGCGCCGTCAGCATGCTCAGGACAGAGCACGCTCCACGTTCGGCGGCCATCTTTCCCTGGCCAACGGACAGTTGCAGCACGGTATCTACGAACTCGAAGGAAAGAAATTGAAGGTGATCTTCTCCACGCCGGGGCAGCCGCGTCCGGCGGACTTCTCCACCAAGTCAGGCGACGGCAAAACGCTGACCACGTGGAAGCTCGCAAAGCAATAAACGCCCCTTTGATGCCCCGCCCAAATCGGGGAGCGTAGAATACGCAAGACCTGATCATGCAGTGCTGCTCAGGTTGTCATAGCGATTGTCTGCGTGCTACTTTACGCAGTTTCGCTGGAGTTCACTCAACCACGAGGTCTCCGCATGAGTACGACCACGCAGCCTCCGGGCACAAAACCACGCTTTACACCATTTGTTCCACCCAACATGCCGATGAAGGAGTTCACGCTCCGGGCCATCATTCTCGGTCTTATCATGACTGTCGTTCTGGGCGCGGCCAATATGTACCTGGGCCTGCGCGCCGGCATGACGATTGCGGCCACTTACCCGGCAGCCGTGATTGGCATGGCCATTCTGCGCCTGATGAAAGGGTCGATCCTGGAAGAGAACATGGCCCGAACCATCGGCTCGATCGGCGAGTCGGTTGCGGCCGGCGCAGTCTTTACCATTCCGGCTTTCGTGCTGGCCGGTGTCTGGCCCGAGTTCGACGTCGCGCATGGATACTGGAAGTCCGTCGCCCTCATGGCGGTGGGCGGAACTTTGGGCATCCTGTTCGTGACCCTGCTGCGCCGCGTCATGGTGGAGGACCCCGAACTTCCCTTCCCGGAGTCGGTGGCCGCTTCCGAAATCCATAAAGCCGGACAGCAGGGCGCCAAAGCGGCCAAGATCCTGTTCGCGAATATGGGTATTGGCGCGTTTGTTTATTTCCTCGGCGCCATCAACATTTTCGCCGCCAGCAAGGAATTCCTGGTGCGCGTGGGAACGTTGGGGACAAGCGCCGTAAAGCTGACGAAGATCGCCGGGCAGCCGTCGGTTGCCGCCGGTTCCATGTCCACCTTCTCGGCCCCCGCGATCAGCCCGGCCTACTTGGGGGTTGGCTACATCATCGGGCCCAGGCTGGGGGCATTGAACTTTGCCGGCGGCGTGTTCGCCTGGGGGCTGCTGGTCCCCCTGCTCAGCTACTTCCTCGGTCCGCAGCTCGCAGCCAACGTGAGCGACGATGCCGGCTGGTCTTCCGTGGCCTTATCGATCTGGTTCAATATCGTGCGTCCGATCGCCGTGGGCGGCATGCTGGTGGGCGCGTCCTTCACGCTGTTCAAAATGCGCAAGAGCCTCGGCATGGGCATCAAGCGCGCCATCGCCGACCTGAAAAAATCGGCGTCGGGGCACGAAGCCGCCGACCGCACCGAGCGCGACCTGAGCAGCAAGGTCGTCTTCGGCGGACTGGCCGCGGTCTTCCTGTGCATGATTGCGCTGTACTACTACTTCACCAACGCGATCAGCGCTGCCGTGGTGGCTGCGCTGGTCATGATCATCCTCGGGTTCTTCTTTGCCGCGGTCAGCGGAAACCTGGTCGGCATGATCGGATCGTCGAACAATCCCGTCTCCGGCCTGACCCTGTGCACGCTGGTCATCGCGGCCCTGCTGATGGTCGCCATGGGGCTGCGCGGCACCAACGGCATTTCCGCGGTGCTCGCCGTGGCGGCGGTGGTTTGCGTTTCCTCGGCGGTAGCGGGCGAAATGCTCCAGGACCTGAAGGTGGGACACATCCTGGGCGGCACTCCGTCACGAATGCAGATTGGCGACATGTTCGGAATTGCGGTCTCCAGCCTGGTGCTGTTCTTCCCCCTGATGTGGCTCCACAAGGCCTACACCTTCGGCAGCCCGCAACTCCCCGCGCCGCAAGCGGGTTTGATGGCGTCGCTCGCGCAGGGCATTGTCGGTGGGAACATGGCTTGGCCACTGGTGGTGGTCGGCATCCTGATGGGATTCGGGCTGATCCTGATTGAAGTCCGCAGCCCGATGCTGTTCTCGGTAGGCATGTACCTGCCCCTGGAGACGACATTCGCCATCTTTATCGGCGGCGTGTTCCGCTGGTTCACCGACAAGATCCGCGACAAGCGCGGCTTCAACGATGCACAGAAAGCACGCGTAGAGAATGCGGGCGTGTTAACTGCGGCCGGTTTGATTGCCGGAGAAGCGTTGTGCGGATTAGTGGTTGCCGGATTCAGGGCAGCCGAGAAGAACAAGGGACACGCCATCCTGCCTGATCTCACCTGGTCAGGTACAGCATTGCTGTCGATCGTGGTGCTGATCGGGCTGGCGCTCCTGATGGTCCGCTTGCCCATCGCCAACGCCGGCAGCCCGGACGAACCGGCGCCGCCGACGGCGATCATGTAACCGAGTAAGCAGAAAGAGGAAAAACGGTCGGTCAGTTTCTCAGTCGATCAGTCGTACACTTCATGACTGACAGACTGAGAAACTGATCGGCCGATCCTTTTATGTCAATCGCAGAAAATCTCGCGCGCCTCCGCGAACGCATCGCCAAGGCCGCCCGCCGGACGAATCGCAATCCCGACGAAATTCGGTTGATGGCCGTCTGCAAGACTTTCCCGGCCGAGGCCATTCGCGAGGCGCACGACGCGGGGCAGCGGCTGTTCGGTGAAAACCGCGTCCAGGAGTTCGCCGACAAGTGGCCGCACCTGCGCGAGTTGGCAGGAACCGAGTGGCACATGATCGGCCACCTGCAATCGAACAAAGCCAAGGTGGCCGCAGAACTTTTCCACTGGGTTGACTCGGTGGATTCCATCGGGCTCGGCCAGAAGTTGAACGCAGCAGCGGCAAAGGAGGGCAAGACTCTGTCCGTCCTGTTGGAGTTGAACGTGGGTGGCGAGGAGTCAAAGAGCGGGTTGCGTCCCGACGGGGACGGCATCGACGAACTGCTCACCGCGGCGGCCGGGTGGAACAACATCGAGATCCGCGGACTGATGGCGATTCCGCCGTTCAACGAAGATCCGCAAACGGCGCGCCCATTCTTCCGCGTACTGAAGCAGTACCGCGACCGGATTGGCGCGCGCAACCTGGCGCGCGTCCGCATGGACGTGCTCTCCATGGGCATGTCGCACGACTTCGAAGTCGCCATCGAAGAGGGTTCGACTTGCGTGCGCGTGGGGACGGCAATCTTCGGCGAAAGACCACCGAGGGATTAATCACAGAGGGCACAGAGGATTTGAATGTGAAAGACAAAAAAGAAAAAACCTCTGCGCCCTCTTTGTCGAGTCCCCGGTTGTCGATTCCCATCCGAGATTCCAACGGCGGCGCGACGTTTTCCGTGCGCGTGCAGCCGCGGGCGAAGCGCAATGCCGTCACCGGAGAGATGGGCGACGCGCTCAAACTCGCTCTCACCGCCCCGCCGGTCGAGGGCAAGGCCAACCAAGCGTGCGTCAAATTCCTCGCGGATTTGTTGGACGTTCCGCGTTCCTCGATTACCATAGCGGCGGGCGAAACCAGCCGTAACAAGCTCATTCGCGTCAGCGGCCTCACCGCCGCCCAGGTCGCCGAACGTTTGCGGGCGGGGATGGAATAAGCCGCGGAACTTCCCCACCCTCCGCCAAAAGCAGGCGGAAGGGCGGGGCAACCTCTTCTGAGGAGATCACATTGAGCTTTGCGCAACGCGTGCAGGACATCCGCGAAGGCTTCGAGCGTCCGTTCTGGGTCGCCAACATCACCGAGATCTTCGAGCGCCTCTCCTATTACGGCGCTTTCGCGTCGCTGGCGCTGTACCTGAAGGACCAGCTCGGATTTTCGACGCAGCAGACAGGGACGCTGACCGGCCTCTTCGGCGGCATGGTGTGGTTCCTCGCCATCTTTGGCGGCGCCGCGGCCGACCGGCTCGGCTTCCGACGTGCGCTGTCGCTCGCCTACCTCATCCTCGCCTTCGCGTATTTCATGATCGGATCCATTGGCGCGCCCTGGCTCGCTCCCGTGCGCAATGCCATGCCGCTGACGTTGTTCGTCGGCTTCATCCTGTTGCTGCCCGCGCTCGGCATCGCGCTGGTGAAGCCGTGCGTAGTCGGCACGACCGCGCGCGCGTCGAAGGAGAATGTTCGTTCCATCGGCTACTCGATCTATTACACGATGGTGAACATCGGCGGCGCGGCCGGCCCGCTCTACGCCTCCTGGGCGCACAAGCACCTGGGCGTGGAGAACGTTTATCGCATCGCTGCCGCCAGCGTCTTTCTGATGTTCTTCGTGGTCCTGATCTTTTTCCGCGAACCCAAGAAGGCCGGCGACGCGCCGCCGCCGACCATCGGCCAGGTTGCGCGCAATTTCTGCACGGTGGTTGGCAATTACAAGCTGGTGTTTCCGGTGCTCGGTGTCGCCCTCGCACTCGGCATCGCCTCGCTATTCGGCTGGTTGACCGTCCCTTGGTGGGTGTGGCTGATTTTCGTGGCCGCGGCGCTGGCGGGGATCAGCAAGTTCATGTGGTTCCTTGTGATCTTCACCGGGTACTGGGTCGTCTTCTGGCAGCAGTACATCAGCTTCCCCGGCTACCTCGTAAAGTACGCCAACGCCCCAGCCGACGTTGCGGAGCGGCTCATATCGGTCGACGGCATTACCGTCATCCTGTTCACCGTGGCGCTGAATCTGGTCGTACGTAAGCTGCCGCCACTCATTGCGGTCATCGTGGGAACGGTAATCACGTCGCTCGCCTGGGTGGTCCTGGCTGTCCATCCGACGCTCTGGGGCGCGGCCCTTTCCATATTCGTCCTGGCGATCGGCGAGATCACCCAGCAACCGCCCTACTACGAGTACATCTCCAAGCTCGCCCCGCCGGGGCAGCAAGGCACCTACATGGGGTTTGCCTTTCTGCCCATCGGCATTGGGTCGCTCATCGGCGGCTGGTTCGGCGGGCGCATGTTCCATTATTTCGGCGAGGTGCAGGGTCAGCCGCAGTACGCCTGGTATGCAATCACCGCCGTGGGCCTGCTGACCGCCGTTGCGCTGCTGATCTACAACCAGATCATCGCGCCAAAAACAATTAAGAATTAAGAAGTCAGAATGAAGAATGGCAGAAATTGATTCTTCATTCTTAATTCTTCATTCTTCATTCCAATACTGAACTGTTTCGCATGAAGGATCCCGCCTACATCGCCGACCACATACGCCGCGTGCTCCTCGACGGCGGCTCCGCCCCGCATTCCGCGGAAGTGCAGTGGTTCTTCAAGGAAGAAGTGAAATCGCGCGGGTGGTACACGGCCGAGTTGCGCAAGGTCGCGGTGCGCTTCCGCCGAACGCTTCTTAAAGAGCACGGTCTCGGATACCTGGTGCAGGTGGCGGACCAGCTCTTTCGCGGCGAAGTCCTGGAAGAAAAAGTATTCGCCGTTTTCCTGCTGGAGAAGAATGTCTCCGACTTTACCGAGCAGCACTTTCGGCTGTTCGTCCAATGGCTGGATCGCGTGTCGAGCTGGGCCGACCACGACGCGCTGGTGCACTACCTGATCGGGCCCATGATCGCTGCGGACGAGAAGCGAACTGGGCGAATCTACACATGGGCGAAGTCACGGAACCGGTGGCGCCGGCGTGCGGCAGCCGTTTCCCTGATCCGCGCGATACGCATTCCTGCCGCCCGCGCGCGAGCGTTCCGGCACATGAAAGACATCACCGGCGTTTTGCTCAATGATCCCGATGACATCGTGCAGAAAGGTCTCGCATGGCTCTTGCGCGAAACAGCGAAAGCCGATCCCAAGCTCACAGTGCCGTTCCTGATTTCGATTCGCATGCGCGCGCCGCGGCTGGTACTGCGCACCGCCTGCGAAACGCTGCCACCCGCAGAGCGCAAGCGAATCTTGGAAAAAATGCAGGTTCCTCGACGCGGACGCGGCGTGCTGGCCAAAACCGGGCCAGCATAGTGCCGCGTCCGTGCTCGGAATGACACTTCTTAAATTCTGTGACCTAAGTCACGCGCGATTCGTCACATCCGATGCTGTAATCAGAACATGAGCGATCCCAACATTCACGAAGTCCTCACCACCCTGCGCGATGTCCGCCTCGAACTGGAAGCCCTCAAGCGCATGTTTTTCGAGCACCGTCCGCCGTTTGTGCAGGCATTCGCGGAGCAGCGCGCCGCCGTCGAATCTTCCGGTTTCCTGAAGCCGCTGGACGATGCCATCTCCGAAGTGGAACGGCGCGTCAAATCCTAGGCCGATTGGTACAATATCCTTTCGCCTATGAACCTCTCCGCCATTCAGAACGCACTGCGCGAGCGAAACCTCGACGCCTGGCTCTTTTACGATCACCACCACCGCGACGCCATCGCCTACCGCGTGCTCGGCGTGCCCGAGTCGCTGATGGTGACGCGGCGCTGGTACTACCTTGTCCCCGCGCAAGGCGAGCCCCAGAAGATGGTGCACCGCATCGAGTCCCACCACCTCGACTCGCTGCCTGGCAAGGCGACCCAGTATTCCGGCTGGCAGGAGCTGGAGAGCGGCCTCAAGCAGATGCTCGCGCCCTACAAGAAGCTGGCCATGCAGTACTCGCCCAACAACCGCATCTTCATCGTGTCGCTGGTGGACGCCGGAACGGTCGAGTTGCTGCGCAGCTTCGGGCACGAAATCGTCAGCTCGGCCGACCTGGTCACCATGTTCGAGGCAACGTGGAGCGAGGAACAGGTGAAGAGCCACTTCGAGGCCGCGAAGCTGGTGGATGAGATCACCGCCGCGGCGTTCCTCGAGATCGGCAAGCGCGTTCGCGGCGGCGGCACCAACGAATACGAAATCCAGCGCTGGTTCCGCGAGCGCTTCGACCAGGCCGGACTCGTGACCGACGACGGTCCCATCGTCGGCGTGAATGCCAATAGCGGAAATCCACACTACGAGCCCTCGGAAAAGATCCATGCGCCGATCAAGCAGGGCGACTTTGTGCTGCTCGACGTCTGGGCCAAGCGCAACACCCCCGATGCGGTTTATTACGACATCACGTGGACCGGCGTGGTCGGGCAAACGACGGACAAGCAGCGCGAACTCTTCGACATCGTCACCCGCGCGCGCGATGCCGGTGTGTCCAAGGCGCAAGCGGGCGTGAAGGCGGGGAAGATCGCTGGTTGGGAAGTGGACAAGGCCACGCGCGACGTCATCGACAGCGCCGGCTACGGCCAGTACTTCACCCATCGCACCGGCCACTCCATCGCCACCGAAGTCCACGGCAACGGCGCCAACATGGACAACCTGGAAACCCACGACATCCGCGAGTTGCTGCCCAACACCTGCTTCTCGATCGAGCCCGGTATTTACCTGCCGGAGTTCGGCGTGCGCAGCGAGGTGGACGTGCTGGTACGCAACGGGGCGGCGGAAGTGACGGGACGAATTCAGCGGGAGCTGGTGATCATCTGATGGCCGTTGCCAAAGCAAACGCCGCCGCGCCGGCGAACACGATGATGGCCGTGGTTGCGACCGCCGTCGGATGGCTCATCCCGGGTGCCGGACACCTGATCCAGAAGCGCTGGGGACGCGGCCTGCTGCTGATGGCCTCGGTCACCACGATGTTCGTGCTCGGCCTGCTGATGGAAGGCAAGCTCTACGCCGCCAACACCGGCGACATCCTCGACATTCTCGGG
>Ga0097691_1001166_pt1 | contig 20088 bp, 21 predicted proteins | sample NGESurdeep072012_8_FD_72858 | JGI IMG/M metagenome (GOLD analysis project Ga0097691, IMG submission 72858) | Arctic peat soil microbial communities from Barrow, Alaska - NGEE Surface sample 210-1 deep-072012 | ecosystem: Environmental > Terrestrial > Soil > Wetlands > Peat ... | reverse complement strand
TTCCAGATCGACCCCGATACAAGCCAAATCTTCGTCAACGTGCCCGATGCCCGCGGCATCGCCGTCGTGGACCGCGTCTCGCAAAAGCAAATCGGAGAATGGCCGCTGGCCGATCGGGGCGCCAATTTTCCGATGGCCCTGGACCACGTTCGGCGCCAGGTCCTCGTGATCTTTCGGGCTCCTGCCGCGCTCGGCGTCTTCTCCATGACGGACGGCAAGCGGATCGCGACCGCTGAAACCTGCGGTGATGCCGATGACCTGTTCATCGATGCCAAGCGCGCACGCGTTTACGTCAGTTGCGGGGCTGGCTTCCTTGATGTTTTGGAAGCGAAAGACGCGACGTATCGACGGATCGCGCGTATCCCCACGGTTTCAGGTGCGCGCACTTCGCTCTTTGTACCCGAGATGGATCGTCTGCTTGTTGCGGTCCGCGCGAGTTCCGGAGAGCCAGCAGCCATTTGGATATTCCGCCCAATGCCCTAAGTCGAAGCCGAGAGACAACGCATGTCTGCATGCCGCCAATTTGTGAAACGGCAATTTCCGAGACGGCTCGCGTCGGGATCGGTTATCGCGCTGGGCCTGATGTCGTGGTCCACTTCCGCTTTTGCTTATCGCCCCTTCGACGGGACCGATGCCGCCGTAGCAGCGCCTGGAGAGGTAGAAATCGAGTTGCAGCCCGCCGGGCGCTTGCGCGAACAGGGAAGTACCACCCTGATCGCGCCGGCAACGGTCCTTAACTACGGATTGAGCGAGGGATGGGAGGCAGTGTTTGAGGGCCAGGGCCAGACACCGCTCTCACCATCAGGTCCCACCAGCCTGACGGCGGCTGGCGCATTCCTCAAACATGTCCTGCAGCCCGGCAGCTTGCAGGACAAGAACGGACCTAGTGTAGCGACCGAATTTGGCGTGCTGCTTCCGGACAGTACCGGCGATTCAGGCGTCGGTGCCAAGCTGGCAGGAATCGTTTCGCAGCGTTGGGATTGGGGAACGATCCATTTGAACGCAGAGATGGCGCTTACCCGCGACCATCATGCGGACGTGTTTTTTGGCAGCATTATCGAGGGACCGTCAAAATGGTCGATCCGGCCTGTTGCGGAGTTTTTTTATGAAAAGGAATTTGGCCAATCCGAGACGATATCCGGGTTGGTCGGTCTCATTTGGCGGGTCCGTGATAACCTCAGCTTCGACGTGGGGCTGCGTCATGCTCTCACCAACGGCCATCCGGTCAACGAAATTCGCGCAGGGCTGACGTTCGGCTTTCCTCTGGAACAGTTCGGTGGCCGCCCTGTTCAATCCAGATGATCTGAATTCAGATCCTCTGCATGCAGCGCTTCCCTGCTAGATCGATCGAACGCCACAGTCGGAAGGATTAATCTCGATGAAAGCCAATCTCTACATCGGCTTCAATTGCCTCGGCGCAATAGTCCTCATGACAACCTGCGTGGCCAGCGAAGTGCAGGTCATACGTCTCGCCAGTCCGGAGGCGGTCGTCGGGGCCCCGCCCGACACTTGCCGTCCGGCGTTGACCGGCCAGGGCGGGCCTGTCGCCTGGCAGGTATTGCTTGTTCATAACAGGGCCGCACTCGCCGAGATGAGCCGCGTAGCGGTGGACAACCGCTTTCCGCTCTGCGTTGTCGATACGGTGAAGGCGAGCGACGTCGAACTCGGCGTGTCGTTCACGCCGATAGCTGGCAAGATCGATCAGGCGGCGGGGCTGATCTTTCGCGTCAAGGACGCGGACAACTATTACGTTGCCCGCGCCAATGCGCTGGAAAATAACGTCAACATTTACCGCGTCGTAAGGGGTGTCCGGCGGCAGATTGCCGGCGTCGATGTCCCCGTTCTAACCGGCAAGACGCAACAACTCGGTGTGCAAATTGAGGGAGACGCGATCAAGGTTTCGTTCGATGGTAGGCCACTCATCAACATCAATGATCGAACGATTCAGGGATCGGGCGCCGTCGGCCTCTGGACGAAGGCGGACAGCGTCACGGCATTTTACGAGCTGACGATCTCTGTGCTCAAGGAATAGTAATGCGCCATGGTTGGTAGGTATCGCCGCTCGGACTGTTGGTGCCCCTGGCCGGAATCGAACCAGCACTCCTTGCGGAACTCGATTTTGAGTCGAGCGCGTCTACCAATTCCGCCACAGGGGCTTTTCACAACATCAGCCGAAAGGCTGACGCCGCGAAGCCGGCGGAATATAGCGGGCGCGCACTGCCGGTCAACCCGCGCGTATCGGAATGACCCGAAGCGCGGATGGCGGTCGCCCGAACGCCTTGGCCCGGGCCAATCGTACAGAGTAGGGGCGGATGCAGCGGGCGCGGGGATGAACCGTTTCCTGCACCTCACCGACACAGCAAGACACTCCAGTGTGATCGCGCTTCACCTCGACAGCGCCATGCGCGCAGGATAGGACGCTTCCACACAGGAGATAAACGTGACGTTTGACACCACCGCAAATCCCTCGCATGCGCGCGACGACGCCAACCCCGCGCTCACGGCGGCGCTCGCAATCACGGTCATCGCGGCAGCAACGCTGGCGGGCGCCTGGTTCATTCAGCTGGTGCTGGATATCCGTCCCTGTCCGCTCTGCCTCGAGCAGCGCTACGCCTATTACCTGATGATCCCGCTCGGCGCGCTTATCGCAATCGCCGCGGCCAGGGAAGCCCCGCGCGTAATGCTGCTTGCCGGCATCGCCATTCTTGCGCTCGCTGCGTTCGGCAATGCCTGGCTCGGCACCTATCACGCCGGCGTCGAATGGCATTTATGGCAGGGGCCGACCGACTGCACCGGCCCGGTCGGAAATCTCGGCAGCGCCGGCAACCTGCTCGAGCGCCTCGACACCGTCAAGGTGGTCCGCTGCGACGAAGTGCAGTGGAAGTTTCTCGGCCTGTCGCTGGCCGGCTACAATGTGCTGATCTCGCTTTTGCTGGCCGCGATCGCGGCATGGGGGATCGTCAAGTCGGCCAGGCGAACCTAGTCGTCCACATCTTCCTGCGGGCGTCCGAACAGATGGATGATGCCGGGCGTCGCGATGGTGACGAACACGAAACGCGACAGATGATGGGCGCCGACGAAGATCGGGTCGATATGCAGCGTCAGCGCCAGCGCCAGCATGGCGTCCATCGCACCCGGCGCGAACGCGACGATGATGTCACCGAACCGCACAGGGGTGGTCAGCGCGATCACCGCGACGAAGATCGCGGAGATGGCGATGGCGATGGCGAACGAGCCCAGCGCCGCATTGACATGGCTGAGCAGGACCTTGGGCTTCATCCGCGCGAACCGCGAGCCGATCAGCGCACCGATCCCGACCAGCGCAATCCCTCGCACCCATGGCGGCAGGCCGCCCTCGATCAGTCCGGTGCCGTGCAGCACGCTTGACGCGATCATCGCGCCGAACATCCAGCTCGCCGGAAATTTTATCAGCCGCAGCAACAGCGCCACCGCGACCGCCACCGAGATCAGTCCGGCAAGTTCGAGCGGCGAGGCGACCACTATCGCGGCCGTGGGCGGGGAGGACGGGGCGATTCCGGTCAGCGCCAGCAATAGCGGCAGTGCGGCGGTGAGAATGATCACGCGCATGGTCTGCACCACCGCGATCGCCGATACATCGGCCCCTCTCTCAAGGGCGAGCATGGTGATCTGCGACAGTGCGCCGGGGCTTCCCGCCAGAAAGGCCGAGGTCCGGTCCCAGCCGTGGACGCGCTGCAGATAGAAGCTGCTGCCGAACGTCGAGCAGAACGTCGCCAGCGCCAGCAGTGCGATGGTCAAGGGATAGGCGCCCATATGCTGCAGCAGTTGCCACGACACCAGCGAGCCCAGCGAAATCCCGAGCAGCACCAGCACCGTCTGGGTCAGGATCGGCGGCATGGTGAGCGGCCTTCCTGCGATCGCGGCGATGCCCACCGCAATCATGGCGCCGGAAATCAACCCGCCCGGCAGATGTGCCCATAAAAACAGCGTGCCGCCGACGGTACCGATCGCCAGCGTTTCGAGCACGTTGAGGGTCTTGGTGCGGCTGGGAATGGCAAATGCCATCGATGCAGGGATTTGGCTCACGCCGCCTTATGACAAATCCCTGCACAGTGGACAAATGCGTCAGCGCGATGCAGCAATGCGCGCTTTTACTCCCCTTGAAAAGGGGAGGTCGGTTTGCCAGGCAGCGCCCTTGCGCGCCTGCGCAAACCGGGTGGGGATCAAATCAGCCGGCATCAATGACCCCCACCCCAACCCTCCCCCTTGAAGGGGGAGGGAGAAGTAAGAGTCGACGGAACAAGTTCACTTCGGCTTGTCGGCCGCGGCTTTCTTGCATTCGGACATGAATTTCTTGCGCTCCTTGCCGTGGATGCCTTTGGTATCGGCTTCCTTCGAGCATTCGAGCGACGCTGCGGTCCGCGGCTTCTCGGCCTTCTTTTCCGCCGGCGCCATTTTCGGTGCCGGCGCAGTTTTCGCCGCCGGAGCGGGCGTGGCCGGCGCCGTGGTTTGCGCGAACGCGGAACTCATCAAGAGCAGGGATGCGAAGGCGGTCGCGGCCGCTCGCGAAGATATTGTCATCATGGGAGCACCTCGGGTTGAAGAGGGGCGCAACGTCGCGCTGCGATGCTGAACCGCGGATGAATGAAGCCGGTTGGGCTGCGTTTTCGCGATCACGATATTTTAGCGCAATGACTGTTGGCTCCGTTGTCACGCGCCGCCGCTGCGCTAGGATGGAGGCCTTCAGATTGCCATGCCCCAAAGGAGACCGAGGATGACCATTCAAGCAAAGTTATTGTGCGCGATTGCGGTGTCGGGTTTTGCCGCGCTCGCGGCGACAGCGCCGGCCCAAGCCCTGACCACGCAGGAGTGCAGCGCGAAATATCAGGCCGCCAAGACCGCCGGCACGCTCAACGGCCAGAAGTGGAACGATTTCCGCAAAACCCAGTGCGCAGCCGACGCCGCAGCTGCACCCGCCGCCGCACCGGCTGCTGCACCGGCGGCGCCGAAAGAGGCAAAAAGCCAAGCCGAAGAAGGAAGCCGCGCCTGCCGCGGCGCCAGCCCCTGCGCCGGCCGGCCCTGCGGTATTCCCATCCGCGGTGGATCCGAAATACGCCAAGGAAACCGCTGGAAAGGGCCGGATGCACACCTGTGTCGATCAATACAACGCCAACAAGGCGACCAACGCCAATGGCGGCATGAAGTGGATCCAGAAGGGCGGCGGCTATTACAGCGAGTGCAACAAGAAGCTGAAGGGCTAAGCTCCTCCCGCCAAGCCGACGCGGCCGGACCCTAAACCGTCCGGCCGCGCTCAGGATTCGTTGTCGAGTAGTTTCTCGGCCGACCTTGCGATCAGCTGCGCGCGCTTGCGCGGGCCGCGTTCGAGAAACAGCAGGCTCTGGCCGAATATAAAGCAATAGAACAGGAACGCCTGCGCATCCGCCTGCTCGGCCGGAAGACCGGTCGCGCGATAGAGTTGCCCGACGTTCTGCAGCCGCGCGGCATCGACGCTTGCCACCGCATTGGCCGCCGCTTCGTCGGAACGGGCCCATTGCCGGATCGCCAGTTCGACGGCCATGCCCTCGGTATTCATCCGCTCCGAATAGAGCCGGATCAGCGCCCTCAGCCGGTCGCGCGCCGTGGCGCCGTCGAGGCTGGTCTGTTGCTCGATCGCTGCAATTCGCCCCGCGCTCCAGTTTTGCAGGATGCCGTCGAGCAGCGCCGCGCGGTCCCGAAAGCGCCGGTAGAAGCCGCCCTTGGTGACACCGAGGTTCTTGGCCAGAACCTCGACCCGCACGCCCTCGACGCCGGATCGCGCGAGCTCCTTAAATCCGGCCTCGATCCAGCTGTCGCCCTTGCCGCCGGTCATTTTGTTCGCGCCTCACCGATTCTTGATACGGTACCGTATTGCTAACCCGCCGGGGCCCTGATACGCTACCGTATCAACAATCGAAAGGGGGAGCGATCGATGGAATCGTCGGCGACCTATTGCGGCACGGTCTATCCGTGGCAATGCGATCACGTCGGCCACATGAATATCATGTGGTACGTCGGCAAGTTCGATGAGGCCAACTGGAATCTGTTCGCGCGGATCGGCTTGACGCCGACTTACTTGCGGGAATCCAACCGCGGCATGGCCGCGGTTCAGCAAAATATCACCTACAAGCGCGAATTGCTGGCGGGCGATATCGTCGAGGTCAAAAGCGTCCTGCTCGAGATCCGCGACAAGTCGATCCGCTTCAGGCACGAGATGCGCAACGCCGAAACCGGCGAAATCGCCGCTTCTTGCGAGATCACCGGCGTTCACATGGACCGGCAGGCCCGCAAGTCGGCAGCCTTTACCGATGCGATCCGAAAGTTGGCGATGCGGCAACTCGCTGTTGCCGAGCCGGCCGCAGCGTAAGGCCAAGCATGCCGCGCTTCGAGCCGAAGAATCCCGACTACCTGAAGGTCGCGACCGACACATTCGATCGGCAGCAGGCGATGCGCACGCTCGGGATTTCGATTGCACGGCTCGAGGCCGGCGAGGTCGAGCTGTCGATGCCGTATTCTCCTGACTGGACCCAGCAGAACGGCTTCGTCCATGCCGGAATCATCACGGCGGGGCTCGACAATGCCTGCGGTATCGCCGCCTTCACGCTGATGCCGGCGGGTTCCGATATCCTGACCGTGGAATTCAAGACCAACCTGCTTGCGCCCGCCAGGGGCGAGCGCTTTGCGTTTCGCGCCGGCGTCGTCAAGCCGGGCCGCACCCTGACGGTGTGCGAGGCCCGGGCGTTCGCGGAGCTTGACGGTGTTGAAAGCCTGATCGCGATCATGACCGGCACGCTGATGGCGCTGACGCGGCGAGAGCCGGCGAAACCGCAGGTCACGGCTCGCGCCGCCTGTTAACCTGGGACATTGACAAGCGTTCGCTCGCGCCACTTGATGCAGCAGATTCTGCTCAGGTGATGGAATGATAATCTCCGCGATGCAAGGCGTACTCGGACTAGCATCGGGAGCGCTGGTCGGATTTTCGCTTGGCCTGGTCGGCGGCGGTGGATCGATCCTCGCGGTGCCGCTGATGGTCTATGTGGTCGGCGTGCCCGACGCCCATGTGGCGATCGGCACCAGCGCCATCGCGGTGGCCGCCAACGCGGCGGTCAATCTGTCGAACCATTCACGCGGCGGCACCGTGCGGTGGTCGTGCGCGCTGACGTTCGCGGCCGCGGGAATTATCGGCGCGTTCGCGGGATCGATCTTCGGTAAAATGCTTGACGGCCAGAAACTGCTGGCGCTGTTCGCGCTGCTGATGCTGGTGATCGCCGTGCTGATGCTGAAGACGCGAGCACGGATCGGCCTGCCCGACGCGCAGATGAGCTGGGCCAACACGCCTGCCATTGTCGGCCTCGGTCTCGCCACCGGAACGCTGTCCGGCTTCTTCGGCATCGGCGGCGGATTTCTGATCGTGCCGGCGCTGATGCTGGCGACGGGAATGTCGATCATGAACGCGGTCAGCTCGTCGCTGGTCGCGGTCACGGCGTTCGGCCTGACTACCGCTGCCAGTTACGCCTATTCGGGGTTGGTCTCATGGGGGCTGGCGGGATTGTTCATCGCGGGCGGTATCGTCGGCGGATTGCTCGGCACCCGCTTCGCGCGGCTGCTGGCGGCGCGGCGTGGCGCGCTCAACATTGTGTTTGCCTCTGTAATTATCGCGGTGGCGCTCTATATGTTGGCGCGTACCTTATTCTTATCTTGAGCGCCGATGGCTGCGCCTTAAGGCCGGCCGGGAGACCAGACATGAACAAATCGATCGGCCCGGCCCGGCTGTATCACGCACGCACCCGGCGCGAAACGCTGGGGCTGCTCTGCGCGGGCGCAGTGATGCTCGGCATGGAGATCGCGCCAGGCCCGGCACGGGCGCAAAGCGACGGCGACAATGTGCTGACGGAGGCGCTGGTGCTGCGCGACCCGGATATTCCGGTGGCCGGAAACATCGATGGCGACATCACGATCGTGGAGTACTTCGATTACCAGTGTCCGTACTGCCGCAAGGTCGAGCCCGAGCTGCGCCAGGTGGTGCAGGACGACGGCAAGGTCCGGCTGGTGTTGAAGGACTGGCCGATCCTCGGCCCGGTTTCGGTGACAGCGGCGCGGATGGCGCTGGCGAGCAAATTCCAGGGCAAATACCTTGAGGCGCATGCGGCCCTGATCGGCGTTAATTCCAAGCTGACCGAGCCGCACATCCGTGAGCTGCTGGCGGGCGCCGGTATCGATGTCGATCGCGCCACGCGCGATCTTGCCACAAACGCCAAGGCGATCGACGCGATCCTCGTCCGCAACAACGATCAAGCGACCGCGTTCGGCTTCAAGGGCACGCCGTCCTTTATCGTCGGCAAGTTTCGGGTGCCGGGCGTTCTGACCATGGCGCAGTTCGATCAGGCCATCGCCGATGCGCGGAAGGCGGCGGCGAAGAAGAAGTAGCGATATGGCAGAGTATCTTTCACCTCTCCCTGAAAGGGAGAGGTCGGATCGCCTCGGCGATGCCAAGCATCGTCCGGTGCGATCCGGGTGAGGGTCATTTCAACAGGTGACCCCACCCCAACCCTCCCACTTTCAGGGGGAGGGTGTTTCCAAGATTATTTCGACGACAGCTTGATCCAGTCGCTATGGGCGCGCAGTTTCAGCGCGTTCCATTCGGTTGCCGCGACATCCCAGTTTACGATGGTGCGGTTGGCCTGCGCTACCTGGCCGTTCGCCACCGTCGAGGTCGACATCGAATCGTAGATGTAGACGCCGGCGACCAGCAACAGTGCACCCAAAATCATTCCCAGAAAAACGCGCATGATGAAAACTCCGATGAGCGCGAACAACGCGGTCAGGACCGAATGGTTCCGTGCTCAAGAAATCATCAGGCGTCGGGTCTCACGAAGGCTTGAAACAATGATCTGTAGCGCATCAATGTGTGAGAGCGCCTGATGACGATAAGGAGAGAAAATGACCGACAGAACCAACAAAGTCGCGATTGTGACCGGCGCCTCGCGCGGCATTGGTGCGGCGGTGGCGGAACGCCTCGCCGGCGACGGCTTAACCGTCGTCATCAATTATTCCGGTGACACAAGATCCGCCGAGGGGGTGGCCCACAAGATCGAAGGCAATGGCGGCCGGGCATTGGTCGCGAAGGCAGACGTCAGCGATCCCAACGCGGTGCGCGGCATGTTCGACACGGCGGAAGAGACGTTCGGCGGCGTCGATGTGCTCGTCAACAATGCCGGCATCATGAGGCTGGCAAAAATCGCCGACAGTGACGATGCGCTGTTCGACCAGCAGATCGCGGTCAATCTCAAGGGCAGCTTCAACGCGATGCGGGAAGCCGCAAAGCGGCTGCGCGACGGCGGACGGATCGTCAATTTTTCCACCAGCGTGGTCGGGCTCAAGCTCGAGACCTACGGTGTCTATGCCGCCACCAAATCGGCGGTGGAAACGATGACGGCGATCCTGTCTAAGGAGTTGCGCGGCCGCAGCATCACGGTCAACGCGGTGGCGCCGGGTCCGGTCGCGACCGACCTGTTCCTCAACGGCAAATCACCCGAGCTGATCGAGCGCATGGCCAGGATGAATCCGCTGGAGCGCCTCGGCACGCCCGAGGATATCGCGTCCGCCGTCGCCTTCCTCGTCGGTGCCGACGGCGGATGGATCAACGGCCAGGTGCTGCGCGCCAATGGCGGCATGGTCTGAGCGTCATCGTTCCCCGCCCAGCCAGTTCAGGATCGCCGCGTTCATCTCGCGCGGATAGCAATGGCTGAGATCGTCAAGCTCCCGGTAGGTCACATCGGCGCCGGCCGCCGCCAACGTCTGCTGCGTCTGCCGCGCCACTTGCACCGGAAATATCCAGTCGAGCCGGCCATGCACGAGATAGACGGGCAGCCCGCGCAATCTTTCCGCATCGGCTATTTCCGCCATCAGCGGATGGAAGGTGGCGGCAACCGGGGCAAGATGGGTGAAGGGGGAAGTGCTTTCGAGCCCGGTGACGTAGCAGAATGTGCCGCCGTCACTCATTCCGGTCAGCAGCAGTTTTGTGGAATCGATGTTCCAGCGTCCTCGCACGATATCGAGAATGCGGGCGAGGTTTGGGGTGTCGGCATCCTCGCCCATTAATGCCCAGGTGCCCCCGGTCGCAGTGGGCGCGACCAGGATGGCGCCACGGCTGCGCGCATCGCGCAGCCAGCTCCACAGGAAGCCACGGCCGTTGCCGCTGCCGCCATGCAGCGCCATCACCAGCGGCCAGGCGCGGTCGGGCGTGTAATATTCCGGCACGTAGAGCGAGAAGCCGCCGCGGCCGCCCGGCTCGTTGTGGTCGTGAATGATCCCGGTGTTCTCGTTTCCCGGCTCTGCGAGGCGCGCCAGCAGACCGGTGTCTTCGCGCAAGGCGGGATCGACGAAGAAGGCGCTGACCTGCGACAATCTTGCGGCAAGCGGGTACAATGCCTCCTGCGCGCGCGAGGCGTGACGCAGCGCGCGAAACACCGCGATCAGGTCACCGTTGCCATGCTGTACCGCGCGCAATCCCTCGAATGCCGCAAGCGCTGCGTCGCTCGCGGTCTGCAATGGCGCGCGCAAATGCGCGAATTGCTCGGGCCAATCGGCCAGCCGCGGACGGACGGCCTGCAGGGCCTGGTCCGGCGTGCCGGCGGCCTCCATGACGGAATCGAAATCCGGCGGGTTGAGGTGGCGGGCGATGAAACCAAGCGCTTCGAGCGATTGCAGCAATGGCGGCAGCACGGCCACGATGTCGTCCACCACGGCCTCGCTCATCTTGGCGTCTCCGCTGGCGTTCAATGCAGCCGCGGCGCCTTGAGCAGCCTGGTCCGATCGGTTGAGGTCAGCACCACGTCGAAGGTGACGCCGTCGTGATAGACGGTGAGCAGCACGTCGACGCCTGCAGGTCCGAGCGCCCAGAGTTTCCGGTAGAATCCGGTTTGACTTGTGATCTTTTCGCCCTTCACCGCCAGGATGACGTCGCCGGCCTTGAGTTCGGCGCGCGCCGCGGGCCCTTTCGCGGAGATGCCGATCACCACGACCTTGTTGTCGATCTCGGTCGAGTACATCCCGAGCCAGGGCCGCGCCGGCTTGTTGACGCGGCCGAACTTGCGCAAATCGTCGAGCACCGGCTTCAGCAGATCGATCGGGACGATCATGTTGACGTGCTCGGCCTTGCCCTCGCGCTCGAGCTGGAGCGATCCGATGCCGATCAACTCACCGCGGTTCGAGATCAGTCCGGTGCCGCCCGTGCTTCGCGAATTTCAGCGGGGGGCGCGCGAAACCAGTGACGATCTTATGTCGCAAATGACCATCTTGAAAGACCTCGTCATCTGACCTGCCGACCCGCTCGTGCGCTTCGTGGCCTCGGGCCGCCTCGACCTGTCCCATTCGGTCTCACACGTCGGGCCGTTGGAAGATGTCGCCCGGGGCGTGCGGCAGCTAGCTAGTTTCTGTCGCGAAACACCTGCATTTATTTTGAGGCGCGTCAATTCCTCAATAAAACTGGGGCAAACTGACAGCGGATGTCGGCATTCGCCAGGTATTCTGACGCGATTTTCGTCGCGATTTCAGAAAGCGTCCGTTCGGACGACACGGCGATTGCAATGACCTGCTGCGGTCTCTTCCCGCCACAAGCGAAGCCGCGGATGGATATTGTCAGGCGGCTTTTCGTCTGAGCAATGATCGGTCTGTCAACAAGGCTGCAATCTTCATGAGATTGTTGGCGAGCACAGCCGCCGCGACCCACAGCTCAAAACGCTCGCGACCTTGAGCGAGACAGCGCTTCATGCCGCGACCACGGAACAACACCGAGATGCGCCCCTCGATGCCGGCGCGAAAGCGCTGGCCGTTCTTGAACTCCCGGCTCTTTTCATAGGCTTCGCGCTCGGGCGCTTTGGCGCCGCCGCGCTGTGGGATGCACACCACCTCGACGCCTTCCTGCTTGCACGACATCACGTTCGTTTCGCTGAAGAAGCCGCGATCCGATCCATACAATTTGGGGGCGTAGCCGAAGGTCTGCTTGTGGCGCTCCAGCGAGGCAATCACATGCTGCTCGTCGACGGGATTTCCGTGCAACACTTCATACTGCGTGATCAAGCCGCGCGCGCTTTCGGCGAGGAAGACCTTGTGGCCGAACTCGATCGGCGTCTGCACCTTGCCGCGCTTGATGAGGTCCGTATGGGGCTCAAAAATCGAATAGAGCTTCTCGGCAGTTGGAACTTGCTCGCCGTTAAGCACACGGCGGCGCGACTGACCAATCACGCGGTCTCCCAGACCACAAAAGTCTTCGATCTCCTTGCGCATCTCCGCGATAGCCAGATCGGCGATCATATCTTTTCCGCGCGCTTTGCGGGTCTGTTGCAGCGCCGTTCGTGCGCTTTCGATGACCTCCTCGGCAATGCCGATGAGCTCTCGGTATGTCCCGGTCTGATGCTCCTGGCGCTGCCTTATGGTCATCCGCTGGATCTCTTGCATCCGACGCCTCGCCGATCGCGTCCGATCGCAAAACCCCTTGATACGCCGGCGCTCCAGCGCTGTGGCGAGGCGACCGATCAGGCGCGTGACGACGCGAACGACATCCCATAACAGCGTGTTATCGGTCGGATGATGAATGTCGGTCTGAACCACCGTGGTGTCGACGCGCAACTTTTGGCCGTCCTCCAGCCCGAGCCCGACTGCCGCCTGCACCACCAGATCATTGATCGCCTTGAGCGTCTCGGGCGTGAGCCGATTGAAGCCGCGGTGAAACGCATCGTGTCGGGGCACCGGCAGACAATAGAAGTCTGTGAACTGGCGCAGTGTGCATCCGTCGGCAATCCGCTCGCGCAATTCGCGATAGTTCCAGTTCTTGATGCGCATCAGAACCAGCGAGCGGAGGATTTGCTGCGGCGTCAGGCCGCTGCGTCCGGTCTCGGCTTTCTTCAAACCCCGCGTCAGATCGCAGCGGACCTGCTCGATCATGTCCTCCTGGGTGTCCAGAAAATCGGAAATCGCCTGCAGCAACGGCTCAAGGCGCAGGCCCTGACGCACCAGCTCCCAATCGGCAAAACTGACCTGCCGCTCCGCTGTCCGAGACATGCTCAGCCCTCGTCGCTCTTCGTAGCTCTGGCGCGCGCTCGCTTCAGCGCCTTGATATATCGCGGTGCCGCTTGGTGCAGCAGATCCTGCAGAGCGCGCCCGTTGTCCAGGCTGCGCTGAACCTCCGGCACAAGCTCTTCCGGCACGTAGACGGCAACACGACGCCCGCTCGCGCGACCGTACAGGACATAACTTTGATGCTGCTCGCCAGACCGACATGCCGGGCAATTCTCGCGGATGCAACGGCTACGACGCAGGCTCAGCGAACCAAGAACCGCAGGCCAAAGATCTGCCGATTCACTCCGCAGCCAGCGCGCGACATCAGAGGGCGATTCCGAATCAACATGCTTCATGTTGAACATGTGACACTATACACATGGTTATCTCAAGCAAAATCTTGCGGAAAATCCCAAGAAATCCGCTAATTTCAGCGCTTAAATGCGTTTCGCGACAGAAACTAGTCTAGCCAGTCACGCCCCGCTTGCGGGGGAGGGTGGGGGTTCTAGTCTTTTACGACTACGCCAGAAACTCCAGCACGATCTCGCAGAATTTCTCGGGCGCCTGGTCGAACATCCAATGGCTGGCATCTGATATCATCGCTATCTTTGCGCCGGGAACATGCGCCGCCAGCGTGCGCAGCACATGCGGCAGCGTGCCCCTGGTGTCGGCGCCGCCGATGAACAGCGTCGGCATTCCGATCGATGCCGCATCGGCCCTGGAAAACCGCGGACGCTTGTCGCCGGTCTGGCCGAGCAAGGTAAAGACATTGTCGCGCAACTGCTGCTTCGGCGTCGCCGGCAGGCGCGCCCAGGCGCCGGTGCCCTCGATCCCGTCGAAGAACAGCGTCAACCCGCCCTCGACATCGCCGGTCCCGATTTTTTCAGCCGCCGCCGCGATCCTCACGCCCAATGGTGAAGGTCCGGGAACGGCGGCCGGATCGAGTGACGCATCGCATTCGCCGCCGGGCTCGGCCAGGATCAGCTTGCGCAACAGATCAGGCCGCCGCTGTGCGACGCGAAACGAGATGTGCCCGCCGCGCGAATGCCCCATCAGATCCACCGGACCGGCATCCAGCTCCTCGAGGAAGGCGATCACGTCGGCGACATGCTGCGCGATCGAATAGTCGTCGCCGATACCATCCCAATGCTCGGGGAAAAAGTGCCGCAGGCTGACCGCGATGACGCGACGTCTTTTCGACAGCGGCCCGAACACCGCCGACCAGGTGCGAAAATCGCCCAGCGTGCCATGCACGCAGACCAGCGGCGGCCCCTGGCCGACCTCGAGATAGGCCATGTCGTATCCGTTGACGCTTAGCGTTTGCATGGGGGGCTCGGTGGCTGGGTTAGCCCGTCCTATTCGTGAGAGTGCGGTTGTTGAGTCCGATTGATGCGGCCGCAGATCTCCTCTGACGAAGCGCACAGGATTGCCTTCGGCTTTTCACCGCCTGACGACCGGTACGTTGCAACGCGCTTGAGGGATGGGTTGGGGCGAACGGGGCACACGCCCCGCCGGTCAAGGACCGAGCGGGAGCAGCGCGCCGGGCAAGCTGCGGAAGAGGTCGGCTTCGGGACATGCCGCGGCGAACGCAAGGCGGATGCGGCTCGTGGTCTCGACGACACGGGCGGCGATTTTCAAGAGACGAAGACGCAGCGTCGCGAACTCGGCAGTGGCCAATTCCCGGGCTTTGGGAATGGCGTCGCGCACGGTAAGCATCAACCAATAAGCGGCGGTGTGGAGAATGAGGCGGACTTGATTGGCGAGCGCCGAACGGCAGCTCGTGCGATCGGAGGCGAGCTGTGTCTTATGCAGCTTGATCAAATTCTCGGCTTGGCCGCGCGCGCAATACAGGCTGTCGTAGATCCACTCCGCCGAGCCGACATCGAGGCTGGTGACGACGAAGCGGATGTCGAGGCCGAGCATCGTCGCCTCAATACGGGCGACGGTGCGCCGTTCGCGATCCCAGGACTTTGCCTTGTGGCGTGTCTCGGTATAGCCGCGCAGAACAGGCAGGTTCTCGATGGCGCGTCGCGTGCGGATATCGTCGGCGACCTCGTCGATTTTTCTGGCGAGCGGCTTGGTGCCAGACAGGCCGAAGATGTAGTCGATGCCGTTGTTCTCGCACCACGTCATCGCCTCCGGCCGAGCATAGTGCCCGTCGCCACGGAACGTAATTCGCGTCTTGTGCCATCGCGTCCGGATATGCCGTACCAGGCGGCGCAGATGGGCACGCACCTCGACGCCGCCCGGCGTCTTGCCGGGCCGCAGGACGACCGCCACGGGCCGGCTCTTCTCGGTGTCATAGACATGGATCGGCAGGAAGCAGCGCTCGTCATAATGAGCGTTGAACAGCGAGAGCTGCTGATGGCCGTGAACGACATCGCAGGTATCGTCGATGTCGAGCGTGACGGATGCCGGCTCGCACGGGTAGCTATCCATCCATGCGTCGACCAAAGTGTAGGTCAGTCGGATCACGTCGCGCAGGCGCGGAGCACGCTCGACATCGCGCGGCGCTATCGAGCCGAATGGTGAGGGCGCTGGTTCCGGCTTGTAGGCAATGCGGTCGCGCATCTGATCCCACTTGCGCTCGTGTTGGTCCAGCGTCTGGCCTTTTTGATCGGCGATACGCGCCTGTTCCTGCGCAACGCGCTCGACCGCCTGCTGCTGCGCGCGCAAGTCGCGCTCGCGCTGCTCTTTGTGGGAGGTGAACAGCGCCTCGCGCTGCTGCGCGAAACGCTGTTCCACCTTGCGCTCGGCTTCTTGCCGCAGGTCGCGGCTCGGTTCGCGGGGCATGGGATCGGTCTTCCTGCTTTAGTCCTATTCGGGGATTGCGCCCGGCTGGTCGCCCCATTCGACTGCGGGGGTCAGCGGCGTTCCCTGTCCGCGTCGGGCGAAGGCGTCCAAAACGTTGTCGCAAGCATGCCTTCAAGGGCGCGTTGGGTGATTTGCCCGCCCGTAAGACTATTCTAGATCGATAATTATCGCACTGTGATCGGTAAGTTTTTTTAGAAACGGTTCGTGGTCAATATCGCATCTGAAATTTGGAAACCGTTCCATGAATGCGTTATTTCCGAAGGCATGATCAACTCGAAACCCGTACTTTGAAGAACGCCAAGTCCAATCCTGCCGGTCACCATGTCGCGCACGCCAAAGGTCTACAAGACCGGCTACCTTGTTAAGCCCCACAAAAAGGTCGGCGCAATCAAAGGGCGCGCCCTTACCCTCAATATCAAGATCATTTCGACCCGTGTTTAGATCGCCAACGATAACAAGCGGCACCTGCACATGTTCTTTGGCTATCTCGATGCAACGATGGAAAAACGGTGCCTTGGCTAACCCTTGGGGAAAATAGCATCCAACGATGCTGACACCCCCTTCCAGCAAAATCGAGACAAGGTCGCCCCTTGCAGAGTTAGGTGGCGTGACTGATGCCGAACGAGTGAGCCTGCGTGCCGCTATAAGCACAGTGTTCTTCTGTGAACCCACTGGAGTGGAAAAAATTGATTCAAGACCATAGAGCGTCAGCCGATTTCTAATAATTTGACCTGCGGTGTTATTCCGCCACTCCGTCGCAATTACTGCAGAAGGCGATTTGCTTACAAGCCAATCGGTGAGTTGTGAAATTTTAGAGCCACCGCCGTGGCGAAGGTTGAGAGATATTATCCTGTTAACTTTTTTAGAATTCACTGTTTCACCTGTTCTTTTCTCTTAGCTCGCGCTGTCGGATCGCTCGCGTGGATACAACACATGCTTAAGATTACCCGAGACCCCCTTTAAAAGGGGGACACCATGCTTCAGCCAACTAGGCTGTCGAAACGTAGAACCCGGCCATAACGACCTCCGCAGCAGACCCGCGATTTGCTTCGTCGAGTTGGGCAATGCGGCGATCAATCTCGCCGATTACATTTTTCGAGAACGGCCCGAGGTGCATGTACAGCGCCATCAGCATTACGATGTAACGCAGAGCATTTGGATTGGTCTTGGCCACCTCAACGAACGCAATCCAAAACGGCTCACGAGCTTCCGGCAGAGCTCGCATGATCCTGTGTACGCCCTCTATGCTGCCAAGCCTCTTGCGGATGTCGCCGTCCGGCAAATCGTGGCGGCGGTCGGAGCGGTCGAGCATGACGGCGAGTCGTGACAGCCGTCCTGCATATGCCAGAGGATTAAACACATGCTCGAGTACGGCTTTGTAATCCACAAGGATATCACGAAGCGGACGCTTGGTGTCGAAATTGCAGCCGAGGGTGCATTGGTCGCCCGCCTGCTCAACTTTCATGAGGTCATAGCCTTCGTGCAGGCGGCCTTCCGTTGCAAGCCGCCGCGTCAGCTGTGTCCCAGGTAGTGCGTATAGTAGTCCGACCATGCAGACTGGAATGTTTGTCTCCTCGATGAAGTCGATCATTGCCTGTCCCATCGAGACCTTCTCGGTGTCGAACCCCACGATGAAGCCGGCAGTCACGAACATACCGTAGCCGTAAATCTTATGGATGCACTCAGCGATGTTGCGCCTCGTGTTCTGCTTCTTTTTCATGTGCACGAGCGTCTCTGGGTCTGGGCTCTCGATGCCGACGAAAATCCCGAAAAAATTCGCATCCTTCATCGCTTGCAATAGATTGTCGTCATCCGCAATATTGACCGAGGCTTCGGTCGAGAACTCGAACGGATAGTCGCGTTCTTCCAACCATGCTTTAAGCCGTGGCAGAAGGGTGCGGAGATTCTTCTTGTTGCCAATGAAATTGTCGTCAACAAAATCGACATGCCCGCGATAACCGTGATCATAGAGCGCTTGCAGTTCGACCAGAATTTGGTCGTTGGTCTTGGTACGCGGCACGCGGCCATATAGCTCGATGATGTCGCAGAACTCACAGGTGAACGGGCAGCCGCGCGAATATTGCACGCCGATGAAGAGATAATGATCGAATTTGATCAGATCGTAACGCGGCATCGGGCTTTGCGTGACGTCGATCTTGAATTTCTCGGCGATGAACACGCCCTTGCGCTCGCCCCTCATCCAAGCGGAGATAAAATGTGAAATGATTTCCTCGGCCTCCCCGATCACTTGAAAGTCCGCACCCGAGTAAAGATGTGGGCTTGACGAGACGTCAGGCCCGCCGACACAGACCGGCTTGCCGTGCCGATGGACTAGATCAATCAGGTAAATGAAGTCAGGCTGCTGGTTGAGCATACCCCCGATCATCACGAGATCGGCCCAGTCGAGGTCCGCATCGGTTAAAGGCTCGGTGTTACGGTCTACGAGCCGGATGTCCCAATCGTTCGGCAGCATGGCGGCGACCGTGATCAGGCCGAGCGGGGCTGCTGGATATTTCGCGCCAACCAGTTCGCAGGCTTCCGTATAGTTCCAGAACGAGTTCGGAACGAACTTAGGGTAGACCATTAGGACGCGGCAGGTGATTGCCATGTGAGTTTCGGTCCCAGAGGTGACCGCGACAGTGCCACGCAGCCCTTCGGGACTCAAGCAATAAGCGGGTATCGGCGGGTTTGTTAGGCTGGTGCGACGAGTGAGGTCATCGGAACGTCCATCGTATATACGAACCCGGTCGGCTCATACGCGAGTCGGACTTCGCCCTTCAACCGTTGGCCAAGTGACCCGATAACCAGATGGCAAGATCTTCGGCCGTAACTGTGAGCCAGCCAAATTTGAACATGTATCGGCCCGGTTCGGTCACTCGTCCGGCTTGCTGCCAAGTGATTTTACTGACGCTCACTCATTTCCCCTTCGCCTTCAGCTCCCCACCTTCCTCACGTTTCGCGCCGAGCAAAGATCAAATTTCTATCTGGGCGCAAAAAAAGTGGCACGTCGCCGGATTCCTGGTTGTCCGGAAACTCGGTGGTGGGTTCAGGAATTTTATACGACTTACATTCCAGGCGCGCCCATTTCACCGCCTGAGAATAGCTGGGGCAGCGGAGAACCATTTCCTTGCCGCGAGCCACCACCACGACGTCGCAAATGCGGGAAGCCGGATAACATCGGATGGTAACCACCGGCGGAGCGAACTTCTCGGTCATGGCCGTGCCGTCAAGGACTTTTGCAAGCGGGACCGCCGGGTTCGGCGGTGGGCTGGCGGCCCCTGTCGCACTCACAAGTAGCCGGGCGGCTACCCAGAGCACGGCGGGGATTCCAACGGGGGCGTGGATCGAAACGCGTTGGCTTGGCATCCCGCGTCCTACGGTGCAACGCAAGCTACAGATTCTATGCGAGCGGAACATCGTCGCGCATGTGGATGGGAACAGGTACACCATTGTTGATCGAGAGCCGGGGGAGGATGACGACTACATTGACGTTGCACTGCGCCTAATAAGAAACGCCGCGCGCAAGAGTTTTGCAGTGGAAAAGTAAACGCCCATTTTGGGCACTTCAAGGAATTAGACGCTCACTTTGAACGCATCATGGTTGCCAGATCATGCCGCGATCATTTAATACTTTGTTAAACACAAGGAGGGCAGTTTGAATACTTCGTTAATAGACGCCCAGGAACAAATCAACCACATCTCGTATCGTTCAGTTCGCGCTTACAGCGAAATTGCGCAACCTGAATGGCGGGAATTTGCAGGACCACGGCATTCGCTGCCGGATTATGTAACCTGCAATATTCGGCCCGGCGATTTCCAGCCGGGCGCGTGGCGAGTGCCACTGCGAAGCGGTGTCCAACAAATTCCGAGATATGTGCAGCATGGATAGCGCCGATCATCGCGACCTTCTTGAGAGCATTGCACGCAACCTGGAATCCAGGGCCGGAAATCCAACCTATCAGCAGGCTTACAAAAAAGCCGCGATTGTTGTTCGATCATACCAGCGATGCAAACTCTACGTTCCATTGGATCATCCAACCACCACGCGTTAGCCACTCGCTTGGGAATAAGAGAATCTGGCGCGTTCGCACGCGCTGCATAGACAGACGGCAGTTTCCAAATAGCGGTAAATACCTTTGAACCGAAACTTGGCCGTCTAGCTCCGAGTGCCTGCGCCCGCATTGATAAAGCGGATCTGCA
>Ga0097691_1001163_pt1 | contig 20117 bp, 26 predicted proteins | sample NGESurdeep072012_8_FD_72858 | JGI IMG/M metagenome (GOLD analysis project Ga0097691, IMG submission 72858) | Arctic peat soil microbial communities from Barrow, Alaska - NGEE Surface sample 210-1 deep-072012 | ecosystem: Environmental > Terrestrial > Soil > Wetlands > Peat ... | reverse complement strand
CGGCGGAGTCGGCGGGCGCGCGCGAAGTCTATCTGATCGAGGAGCCGATGGCGGCCGCGATCGGCGCAGGCCTTCCGATTACCGAGCCCACTGGCAACATGATCGTCGATATCGGCGGCGGCACCACCGAGGTCGCGGTTATCTCGCTCGCCGGAGTCGTCTTCTCGCGTTCGGTGCGGGTCGCCGGCGACAAGATGGACGAGGCGATCATCCAGCACATCAAGCGCAAGTACAACTTGCTCATCGGCGAGCGCACTGCGGAACTGATCAAGATAACTATCGGATCGGCTTACCCGGGCAACGAGATCCAGACCATGGAGATCAAGGGACGCGACCTGGTCGCCGGGGTGCCCAAGATTATCGAAATCACCGATGAAGAGATCCGCGAAGCGTTGATGGAACCGGTTCGCCAGGTGGTTGAATCGGTGCGCATCGCGCTCGAGCGGACGCCGCCCGAACTCGCCTCCGACATCGTTGACAAGGGAATCGTGCTGGCCGGTGGAGGCGCGCTGCTGCGCAACCTCGACGTTTTGCTGCGCGAGGAGACCGGTCTGCCGGTGACGCTCGCCGACGATCCGCTGACGGCGGTCGTGATGGGCGCGGGCAAGGTGCTGGACGAACTGTCGCTGCTGCGCGACGTGACCGTTGACTGATTTTTTCGGGCGGATACCTGCTGACAGCCGAGTGTCGGCGTTGAATTCTCTGATTCAGGGACTGGTTGGCGGAGTCCGTCTCGGCAACAATGCACGGCTACGTGCTGATGCTGAATTTGGCGAAGCGCCGATGATCCGAGCTTACGCAGATGTCCTCGATCCCGAAGGGCGTAATGTTGCGTTCGATTCAGCTTGAAATCCGCGGGAGTGGCTTCGAAGCCCCACCGTATCGAGCGTTACTTGCTTTCGAACGATCCGGGTTGGCTCATCCTGTTGAAGAAGTCAGAGCTCTCAGGCTTGACGCTAGTGATCAAGAGAAGATTCTGGCACTAAACGCTAACGGGACGGCCTTAGCTCGGAATGAATTTCCAGTAGCGCTGGATCACGGACGCACTCGGTGATCGTTTTCCATTCTCCAAATAGCAGATATACGCAGCGCTGATCTTGAGACGAACTTGCAGCCGATCTCCGGATCGGCTGAGGATTGAAACTCGATGCCCCCCGCGAGACAGCCCAGCGTGAGCATCGTTGCAGCCGATCTCCGGATCGGCTGAGGATTGAAACAATATAAGTCTAGCGTCTGCAACGACTGTTGTCGGCGTTGCAGCCGATCTCCGGATCGGCTGAGGATTGAAACACGTCCCAATTGACGTTGCGCATCGTCATCGCCCGTTGCAGCCGATCTCCGGATCGGCTGAGGATTGAAACAAGGACCTCTCGACGTTGACGGATACCGAAGGCAAGTGCATCTCGCGTGCGAGCACCTGCATTTCGGAATCGCTGAGTCCGCGCGCGTCGGTAAAGACCGCAAGGCCGTTACCCTCGAGCGCCCGTGAGGTGAAAACGTCAACCGTGACGAAGGGAAAACGTCGCATCGCGCAAACTCTATCGGCGCGCCATGTGCGATGCCACTGCGGGTCGCGATCGTCCGAACGAAGCGAGGCGGCATTCGGCCTCACCTCGAAGCGCCCGATTTTGGTTGAGAACCTTGACGACCGACGCGACGGTCTGGTGCGGCGTGACGGTCACGACGTCATAACGTTTGAGCTTCAGGACCGACGAATCCTTTGTTCCAATGTTTCGACCTCCTGGCTTTAGATCCGGGGCCCTTGCAAATCCTCAACCCTACACTTCAAACCACGGAACCCGCGCGACTCGCAGAACTGTGAGTTTGCGAAAACGCTTCTGGTGCCTCGATCTAGTCCTCGAGCTTCTGCCAAGGGCTTCTGCTCGCTTACAATTTAGTCACCCCTAGCTGAGCCAGTGGCGGTACGCCTCGATCCAATCCGCACCCTCGGGCGGCGGGCTGGGGAGCGGAAGGTCGAGGATGGGAAGGCGCTGCCGATCGCGCCCACGTGAGCAGATGGCAACGATTTGGTCGGCCTTGTTCAGGTCGACGCCCTCGACGGTGACGGAGACTCCGAGGACCATCGTCTCGAAGGGAACTGCCAGCTTCTCCTCGATCATCGTGAACCAACCCGTAACCTGCTCCGATTCGTTGTAGCAGTCGACCGTCGCCTCCTCGATCATCGCCCTCAGGCGGGCCTTGTTGATGCGAGGCCGGCGGCTCGTGCCTCTCGTCTTGCGCCCCTGTGTTCGTGCCATCTCTCTCACGTAAGATCGGCGGGATCTTCGAGTGATCGAAGAACGTCCTGGTCGTACTCGATGACAACCTCGTCGTCGCTCTCGCCGTATCCCAGAGACGCTTCGCCCCTGGCGTAACCGATCGCCCGGTATCCGCGCAAGCGCTTCTCGAACATCCGGAGCAGCGTCGCGACGTCGCGGTCGACGTAGTCAAAGATGCGGACCTCACTCTTGCGGGGATGGAGGCCCTTCCGCTGCCCGGCGAACGCTATCCCCAAGCCATTGAAACCACCAATGAATCCGCGTGGATCAAGTTTTGAAAAGCCACAGGTATCGATACACCACCTCGGTTGGTGGGGCTCTGACTGGACGCGGCGGCAATCTAATCGTCATCGACGATCCGATCAAGCCCGAAGATGCGATGTCCAACGCCAGGCGGGATGCCGTCAACGAATGGTACGATCGCACGCTCTATTCGCGCCTGGATAGCAAGCGCGACGACGTGATCCTATTGATCATGCAGCGTCTGCACGTCGAAGATCTCGCCGGTTACGTGCTGGCGAAAGAGCCGTGGATCCATCTCAACCTGCCCGCGATTGCGGAAGTGGAGCACCGGATACCGATCGGCCCCAATCAGTTTCATTTCCGCCGAGTGGGAGACTTGCTAGACGAGGCGCGCGAATCCAAGGCGGATCTCGACCGTATCAAGGCCACCATCGGTAGCTTCAACTGGTACGCTCAGTATCAGCAGTGCCCGGTGCCGCTTGAAGGTGAGATTCTCAAGTGGGAGTGGTTTCCATTCTATGACGAGTTTCCTTCGCGACGGCCCGGGGATCTAATCATTCAGAGTTGGGATACGGCGTCCACCGCGGGAGAGCTCAGCGACTATTCCGTCTGTATGACCTTCCTCGTGCAGGGAAATGAATATTTCCTGCTCGACGTCCTGCGCGAGAAGCTGAATTATCCGGACTTGCGCCGCCGTATCATCAATCACGCATTCGAGTTCGGCGCCGATACGGTGATCATCGAAGATAAGGGATCGGGCACCTCGCTGATACAGGATTTGCACGGTGATAGCGGCGGCGCGCCTAAGCCAATCGCTTTCCAGCCGGACGGTGACAAGACTACGCGGATGGCCGCTCAGTCCGCCAAGATCGAAGGCAAGCAGGTGTTCCTGCCTCGACGGGCAAAGTGGCTGGATGAATTGCGAGCCGAACTGATGCAGTTCCCATACGGGCGCTACGACGATCAGGTCGATAGCCTGTCACAGTTTCTGAATTGGATCTCGCAGAAATCGCGCTATTGGACGATCATAACGGAGCTCCGGATCTAGAACACGAACGAGGGGTACAGATGAATCCAACTGATGGTACCTGGATCGGCGACTGGGCTTGGAGCCTGCCGTTGATCATGCTGAACGTGGTCATTCACGTATGCGGCCTCGCTCTCATCGGAGAAAGAGTCGTCCGTGTTCTGAATCAGGCGGTGGATCGTCGCAACTTCATCCCCAAATTCGCCGTGGTCATGGGCGCTACATCCTTGCTGGTCACCATACTGCACGGAATCGAGGGAGGCATTTGGGCGGCCGCGTACCGGTTTCTAGGCGCCCTACCAGACAGCAGGAGCGCGATGCTTTACTCGCTCAGCGCGATGACGAGCTACGGCCATGCGAACCTGTTTCTGAAAGCTCACTGGCAGTTAATGGGTGCTCTGGAGGCGCTAAACGGGATGCTGCTCTTCGGGCTAACCACGGCCTTCCTGTTCGCCATGATCCAGAGGGTCTGGCCGCTCGGTAGTAGAGAACGGCACCGAGAACCTTAGCGGTACAACATTCGCAACCCGGAATTCGCAAGAACTTTCTCCCGGAGAAGCGAGAGTCAGAAAAGAATCTGCCATTTTCACGCCGAACAATCGGTACCGGCAGTTCGAATCCACTTCGCTCCGCCACCCAGTCTTTGAATCGCCGCCATGCCGCCGCGCCCGCGCTTGTGGAGCTGGTATCTGATAATGCCGCCGCGAGAGGGTTGTCGGTCGCTCGCCAGTTTGCTAACTCAATGTCGATGAAGCCGCACCGCGCTCTCGCACCAACGCATTGTCCGAACTGCGGAGCGAGAATCGTTCCCACGCCCAAGGAACTCAAGCAGTGGCGGCTGGCTGCCGATCTGACTCAGCGCCAGATTGCCGCTCGTCTCAAGATCAGCGCCGCGCACGTCGCCTATTTGGAGAACGGCAAGCGGTCACCGAGCGCGACCGTGATCGCGCGCTACTGGAAATTCAAACCGCAATGAATCTCCGCCACGCCGCCGCGCTCGCGCTTGTGGGCTGGTATCTGATGATTCCGCCGCACCCAACCGCTACGACGTTGGATTCAGATGCCCCCTTGTCGAAATGGAGAGTTTACGACGCGTTCGATACGGCGGCCACTTGCGACACCGCACGTGCTAGCGAGGAGCAAGATTGGAAGAGTAAAGCCGATGCGGACCCGGACAATGCGCTGGCTAAGTTCTTAGTCAAAAGCTTGCTCACTTCACAATGTATCGCGACCGACGATCCGCGCCTCAAGGAAAAGTAGAATGAACCCCCGCCACGCTCTCACGATGACGCATTGCCCCAACTGCGGAGCGAGAATCGTTCCCACGCCGAGAGAACTCAAGCAGTGGCGAAAGGCTGCCGGATTGACGCAGCGCAAGCTCGCTGCACTTCTCAAGATCACCGCTTCGCATGTCGCTTATCTGGAGAACGGACAACGATCACCAAGCGGGGTTCTGATCGCGCGCTATTGGAAATTCAAACCGCAATGAATCTCCGCCACGCCGCCGCGCTCGCGCTTGTGGGCTGGTATCTCTTGATTCCGCCTGTCTTTAGCGCGATGGGAAACCATCCTCGCGCGTTCAACGATCTGAACGCTTCACTCAACAGATGGGATATCCAGGCATCCTTCGAGTCCGATACAAGTTGCGAGAAAGAGAAGGAACGCATTCGTAATGAGGCGCCGTTGCGCCTCAAATTTGCTCATGAACATCCCGACCAGGACCAGAACGGCAACATCGTAGCAGTTGCAGAAGCTTGGCAGCGGGCGGAATGCGTTGCGACCGACGATCCCCGCCTCAAGGAAACGAGGTAAATCCCCGCCGCACTGCCACGCTCGCGCTTGTGGGCTGAGAGGGCGAGGCACGCGTTGGCGTCACGGCATCGCGGATGCCCGATGGATGCGAACGGTCATCGGCGCGGGATCGAAGTTCGGCTCAAGCATGCGCGGGATGGCCGGTTGCCTTGACAGATATCCGTCCCGGCATGGAAATACCTCCGCTCGCGAAAACAGCGTACCAGCGCGCGCTCGACGAACTCAGCTTCTCCAGCGACTCGATTCATAATGACGAATACACGCGCGGGCAAGGATACGACGGCGCCTTGATGTCCGCATATGTTTTGTGCGGCTACATGTCGGAGCTGATGGTGAATTTTTTTGGGCATCATTGGATGAGAGACAGCCGCATCTTACTGACGTTCATAAACGGCGGCGTGCAACAGGGCGATCGCATCACTTGCCTGGGCCGCGTGACTGCTGCCACTGAATGCGCGGACGGACTGCGCGTCGAAGCGGAAATCTGGATGGAAAAAGGCGCCTCCTCGAAGAAAGTCGTGGCCGGTGCCGCGAGCGCGGTCATCAGGCGCTGATTGATGATGAGAATCCACCGAGTTGAGCCTCCGAGCCTCGTTCCCTCAGCAGGTTTGACCGCGTGCCCTGGAGCAGGCTTTGGTCCCTGATCACTTGCTGTCTCGACCACTGCGAAGCCGCGCGCAAGGCTGATTCCGACGATCGCAGACGGAAATCGTCGAAGTTGGGCGAGCGGAGTTCGATCAGCTCACCGTGGAGGACGCCCGACCTGAGGAAGATTCTGATCGCGAACCTTTCGGCTGAAGCGAGCGCGCTCCAATCATTGCCGATCAAAGGGCCCAGCGGCGTGGGAAAGAGCCGTTGCCGCGCGTTCGCAGAAATCCGGAGCCACCGCAGGGGCAGAATCCTGCGGCGAAAGCTGGCCGAGGTGAGGTTCCTGTCAAAGCGCGCATACATGATTCTGGGCTCCGCCGCGATTCCTGTCGCCTCTCAAAACCTGGTTTGCGCCGCGCCAGCCGTCCCTCGGAACCGTTCACCACGCCCCTCAGGCAATGCGAGGCCGTATAGATTTGCGAAGGAATTCGGGGCCGAACCAAGTTTTGAGAAGCGAGAGGCGCTCTCACACAGGTTCACGAACAGCCAATTCCCGAGATTCCGAAACCGACCCGAATGTGATTCACTGCCAAGCGCGTTAGGAGTGAGCGTCTCGGCGCGGCTCACGCAGTCGGAGGGAGGAATCGTGCAAACGATGTACGCCGTCATTGGCGGTGCGCTTCGCCGCTTGTGTCTACCGGCGCCAGATAAACACGTTCTACCGGGTATCCCTTGGGGGCGCTTTGACCATCTTCTTACCCCTGCATATTGGCGAGGCCAAGCTTGGCAACACGAATACCTCGGAACCTATTCGAACGTTAAACTGGGACGATCACTGGCCGAAGAGTTGTCTGCCTGTCTGCTCGGTGGCTTCGGAATGAGGGCGGAGCTGGGGCTTTCGGCGTTCGCCCGTCTGCGAAATAGGGGCCTCTTAGACTCCACACCCAGCGTGAACATTCTCGAAGAAGCTTTGCTAGAGCCCTTTCTCATCAACGGCCGATTCTCCAGATACCGATTTCCAAGACAGAAAGCTCGATATCTCGCTGCCTGCCTGAGCAAACTTGGGGAGTTCGACGAACCATCCGATGACCGAAAGTTTCGGGATCAGTTAGCCGGACTCCGCGGGATCGGGCTGAAAACAGCTTCTTGGATCGTGCGGAACTATCGAGCATCCGATGCGGTTGCAATCATCGACATTCATATCCTGCGCGCTGGCCGCCAGATTGGCATCTTCAATCCTGCGGATGAACCTGAGCGCCATTACCGCAAATTAGAAGAACAGTTTCTTCGGTTTGCGAAGGCCCTCGGCACCTCAGCTGCGCTGCTGGATAGCTTGGTGTGGGATTATATGCGTCGGCTCTCGACCGGTGCTTTGAGGATCATGCGGAAGTCGAGCTCCGCTATTCGACCGATTCGTCCGCAACAGCTCGAGTTTCCGTGAACCGGTTCCCTCAAGTTACCGCGCAACGCACTCTCGAAGCGGGTTGCCTTTCGAAGACAACGACGATGCCTTTTTAGTCGGCTAGTTCAGCGTCATCGACGGGACGACCGATCATCGCGATGCCGGCAGCCACGCTCTTCTGCTGACCTAGATCGACCGCCTCAAGAATTTCGCTACCCAGGGCGCCTAGTGGGCAAAACGCGAGCCTATACGCTACGGCACACAGAGCTAGCGTCTGCAGCAGCGCGCCAGCATCGCGCCACAAGAGAGACACTGGGTTCTCGTAAACTGCCCCGACTCGGCCAAGATCTCCAACGAGGATTAGAGCAGTTCCCTGAGCCTCTGGTGCGATGTCCGCGCAATTCGCCGCCAGCCGTTTCACAGCTGCCGCACTGGTAATCCGTAACAATTGAATAAGATGGTCCCTTGGGTCGTACCTCATCACCCGTCCTGAGCCGCGCCGGTCAAAGAGCACAGTCTCGATCGGGTGGAGTGCGCCGGCTGACGCGGTTAGACGCCGAGTGCGCTTGAGAGGATCGAGTTCGCGTACGAATCGCGGGCGAGTACCAAAGGCGAGAAAATTCAAGACTTCGCGCAGAGGCGCGTATTGCATCGTTCGGACGGAACGGCGTTTCTCCGCCACGGTTTCGAAGTCCGCCGGAATAGGTGGGACTATATCAGGGCACCGCAGCGCAGAGCGTACCGGCCAGGTAAGCGATGGTCGTTCAGCCGGAACCGCTTTGGGTCGCGGGTCGCCGTCAATAAGGGTCGATACCAAGTTCTCTCAGTGTCTCGTAATGTTTTCGGCACCCACCGCAAGACCCGCACGCATATTCTGCGACGTGGCAGGAATGTGCCCAGGCGAGGATCTCCATTGGCACGCCAGAGTTTCGGATAAGCTCGGTGGCTGTCATTGCAATAGCGGGCGCCTCCAGAGCAACTTCGCCCTCTTGAAGACGCAACAATGCACCAATCGCCTCAATCCGTTGTAAAATCTCTTTGAAAGCCGAAGCACTGGAACGCCTCTGTGGGTGAGTCGGGCAGACCAATCTTGCGACTGAAGTCACGAGCAACCTGTCCGTCAATCGCGGCTGACGCAGACCGACATCGGGGCTATTACAGCCCGCCTTATCTCATTTTGAGTCTGAGATGGATTTCAGCGAAGCGATCACCCTATCCCTTATATGGACCCATATATGGACCCAGCCCCGAGCGAAAGGCGATTGTCGGGTGGAGGGTGAATCCGGTTGCAGCCATATATTCGGCCTGTTTACGGAGCTGCATTTACCTTACGCTCTGAGGAAGCAGACGATGGCTAATCCTCGACTGAAGCCACGTTTTCCGTTCGCACTTTTTCCGTTTCGCCAACCTCCTGGCCACTTTGAAGGACACCTTAGGTCGCGAATGCGTGGTCACGCCGGACTGATGTGACGACTAGCAGGAAATGCTCGAACGTCATTCCCAGATCACGGTACCGGCCCTGACAGAAGAGAAACGCATACAATTCCAGGATTTCGTCGGGAATTATCAGAGACTGGCTCTCGCGACTGGATGCAATCGGAAAATCCCTCAGGTCGCCACCCGCCTTGTACCGGCTCAGAGTTACGGCTGGATGAGCCTTCGAGGGGCTACTATTGACACGCTGAGACTCTGCGACATTGGTTTGAACCATTGGTGTGACCTCCTAACCGCTCGTATACGCCAAACAGGTGCCAGCGGACGCTGATCCGTTGCGACCTGAATGTAAAAGACTCCGGTGCATCGAAAAATTGGATGATGCTTTCAAGAAAAAGGCGAAAAATCCTGGCTTAGTGGCCGGCGTTCTGTGCGGCCTGCTGTCGTAAGCGGCCTATTCATCCGCCCGATTCTCCTGGTGGTGCTTTGGAGTCCTCAGGTGTTCCCTGAGCCTCTCGCGCGAACGCTTGACCTTCGAATCGAGCTCCTTCGTGTATGCTCAAGACGGGTGAAGCGAGGTCGCTCCAAACCTTTCCCGTGGGAAGAATCTCGATTCGGCGGCTCGCTATGGTGTTGACCTTCACCGCACCCGCGATGACTATCGAGGCGGCGCTTATTTTGTTGGCGGTTACGAAACCGTTCTCGCCGACCGTGATCTTGTCCTGTCCAGTGATCTCACCCTCCACGTGGCCATCTATGACGACCGGCCCCCTCGAAGAACAGGGTGCCAATGATTTCGGTGCCCTTGGCGAGAATAGAATCTTGCTTGGTAGCTGACGAGAACTCAGCAACTCCATCCAGCTTACCAGATTGAGAAGCCCACGAAATAACCCTCGGTTCGATCCGTTGCAGTTCGGGCAGGGTCAATATTGGCGGACATTATGGCGTTCGCGGACTGAATACTGTACAGGATTGCTCAGTTTGGCCACTGGCGGACAGGATTCATCCGGCCTTTCACATCGGCAACGCAAATTCAAATCTGCTCCGCGGAGGCCAAGAATTTTTCCCCTTCGAAGCATCTGACAGCCGGCGTGTTCGGGCAGTTCGGGTGATAAACAGCCAAAGTCGAGTCCAAGTAACGTAATAGCCGTTGATTCCGCTAGCTAATTCTGCGGGCTGCGAAGTGATCATCCGCTGCGTCGAGACAATCACAGTGTGTAAAATCGGCCGATACCAGACAGCTGTGGAGCGGTTTCGGACCTGAGAAGGGTCGCAACCAGCCGACTACGCCGCCGCCCCTGCGCTTAGCCGAGCCGCAGAGGCGCAAAATGTTTGGCTAGCGCCAATCGCCGCGGTCGAATATCTCGAAGCCGCGCCTGCGTTAACGAGCAACCACCGCCTGGGCATGGCGATCGCACAGCTCGATTTGACGAACTGGTCGGCCCGCGGCGTCAATCTTCCGAAGAACTATCGTCGCGCGGTTCCTGGCGCATCGCGGCGCCCGGCAGGGACACGGATAATCGCATCGCCCGATCTGAACGGCCGTCGGCGCGGGATCGAAGTCAGGCTCAAGCATCGGGATGAGCGTACACCAGCGGGGCAAAGTACGGGCACGGTCACTCGAAAGCCATTCTCTCCGTTGGGCTCTGCGCAGGCCTGAGGTTTGGTAAACCTTCTTGCATCAGAGACTCGGCAGAACAGCTCGTCGTGGATGGCGGATCTCGATCGCCCTGGTCACGTGCCTCGAAGGCAGCGGGCGAGCGCCGCTACTTCACGCCGATCAGTTCGACGTCGAAAATCAGCGTGGCGCCGGGCGGGATGTCGCCGCCGGCGCCGCTTGCGCCATAGCCCAGGTCCGGCGGAATGATCAGCGTGCGTTTGCCGCCGACATGCATGGTGGCGAGGCCTTCGTCCCAGCCCTTGATGACCTGGCCCTGGCCGAGCGTGAAGGAAAACGGCTCGCCACGGTCGAGCGAGCTGTCGAATTTCTTGCCCTTCTTGCCGTCGACGAACAGCCAGCCGGTGTAATTGACTGTCACGGTCTGGCCGGCCTGCGGCACGGGTCCGGTGCCCGGCTTGACGTCGATGATGCGCAGGCCGCTGGGCGTGGTGACCTCGCCGGCGGCCAAGGCCGCCAGGGGCGCAGCGACGAGCGCAAGGAGGATTGCAGAGACGAAGAGACGCGCGTGGGACATGAGGACCTCGTGAACTGAATGACAGGTATTCGACGGCCGGCAACCGCCGGCCCTTATGCCGCCAGACATAGCATCATCAGGGCCGGTGCGCGAGAGGATGCTACAGGGGCATTGATAACCGCATCGCCCAATTTGGACGGCTGTCGGCGCGGGATTGAAGTCAGGTTCGAGCATGTTTCGTTTCTATCACGATCCGCTTTATGGGTAGTTTCGTGCCTCTGGTCCAGGTTCGCGTCTTCCAATTGGCCCGTCCAGTGGCGATACTCGGTCATCTGCCTCGGGAAAGTGGTCGCAATGCATTGCACGAAGTGCAGGACGGAAAACCCGCCGACCTCCGACTTCTGCGGCAAGTGCCGCATCCTCTGCACAGCAGCGATTGTTTCGTATTGGGCAGCCAAAACTCAGGTCGACCTGCCACAGAGGGTTTGGACCTGACCAGGAAGCGGATCGATGGACACGGGGCAAACCATTCATGTGCTTGCGCATATCACAGACGCGGGCTTCTTTGAGAGGCTTGCGACGGCGATCTTGCGCGACGCGCGACCAGAATATCGGACGCTCGCACACCTAGGGGTCAATGTTGAAGGTAAGACCGTCAAGGCTCCTCTGGACGGAATCGCATTTGTTCCAGGGGGAGAGCCTCCGCACATGATCGCCGTGCATCATACAATTTGCGCGCGCAACGATCTTCTCAAAAAATGGTTGCATGATCCTTCAAAGCACGCAGCGACGATCCCGCAGGGCGATGTATTGAAGACCATCAGAATCGTAACGGAGGAAAGAAAGCGCACACCAAATTTGCGCGTTACTTTGGTGCTAACGACTAATCAAGAACCAGATGAGAAAACGGTGAGAGATGTTCGTTCGGCTGCAGGCGCGGCAGGCATCGATATCGATCTTTGGCCTGGTTCAAGTCTAGCACATTTTCTCGACAACGATCCGAAGGGACAGTGGTTGCGTCGCCAATTCTTAGGCGTGAAACCTCAACGTCTTTCCGAATCGCTGCTTGCCGAGCTCTCGAAAACCAGTGTGGCCATCCACCCGCCGCAAGACGCTCCGGAGGCGAGAATCGATCGCGAGCTGGACCGCATTCTGACCGCACTCGGACCTAAAGAGGTCACCTTCCTTGTCGGGTCGTCTGGCTTTGGAAAGACCGTCGCGTGCCACAAATGGTTGTCGGCGCACATCGAGAAAGGCGGAGTCGGGTTGGTTCTCTCGCCCGGTAACGTTGCCGAAGCGGCGACAATTGACGCAGCGGTGGAAGCTGCACTTTTGGAATTGCATCCAGGACTGGCTCCCGGCTCGGGATCGGAAGCCTTAGCCATGTGTTCTGTGGAACGCCCGCTCTTTCTCGTTATCGAAGACATCAATCGGGCGGGACAGGCATCGCTTCTGGCGGAAAAGATTGCTGCCTGGGCAAGCAAACCGGGGAACAATACCACCGGGCCACGCGCCTTTCGCGCAATCTGTCCTGTATGGCCTGAGCTGCTGGAATCCGTAGGAGAAGATGCGCGCAAGCGGATTTCAGCTCTTACCCTTTTCGGACGGTCATTCTCTCCGACAGAGGCGCGCGGGGCAGTGCAGCTTCGTGCAAAGCAAGTTGGGCTCACTCTCAGCGGTATGTCGGCCGATGCGAGCGCAGCGGCGTTGGGAAATGACCCCCTACTGATCGCTTTATACGACCCGACTGAATCAACGGACGCCACTCGCGTCATTTCAAATTTTGTCGAACGATCGATCTCTCGGCTAGCGCAGCTGCATCGCGACAACACGCCCGCTGATTATCGGAGGGTTCTCCTCGCACTTGGAAATATGATGCTCGAGTGTCGTCAGCTCGATCCTCTGTGGACAGATTTCTGCGGATGGTCGGGAGTCGCCGGGCAGGACAGGGCCTTGCTCAGCCACATTCTTCATGCCGGCGACTTCCTCCATCTTGTAGGTACTTCGATGGAGCAAAAAATTGGCTTTCGTCACGATCGCGTTCGAGATTGTTTGCTCATCGATGCGGCTGCGGACCTGCTGCGTGCAGGAATGCTGAATGACGAGATCGTCGCCGAACCATATTTCGCCGAGATAATCGCTGGTGTTCTTGTCACAACTTCTGTGGCGGGAGAATTCGTGGATCGTGTGCGGGAAATGAATCCGCTGACGTTATTCCACGCCCTGCGTCTCTTTCAAGAACCTGTTACCGATGTACATCAGCACATTCTCTCGGCGATAGATCAATGGTTGAACGATCCGGAGTCGAGGGACCTTGAGCACCAGCGTCTTCGGTGGGAAGCGCTAGCCGCACTGGGGCAAACAGAATCTAGCAAGGTCGTCGGGATTGTCGACCGCTTTCCTGAGAAGGGTTGGCCCGGGCTTCAAGCGCTGTTTCGTAATGGGGACGTGCGAGGCGGAATTGAGCTTTGCCGAACTGTCCCTCCCGGCTCCGGTGCTCCTTGGCGCGACGAGCAGATCGAACACGCAAAATTAAGGTTTGGCAGCAGCCTGTCACAGGTTATTGCGGGCATCTTACGCCACAAAGAGTCGACCGCCGAACTGCGGAGCGGCGCGCTCAGACTCGCGGGTCATCTCGCGGATCCAAATCTCGCGGAAGCCATCGAGGTCTGCTGGAAATCTGACTCAGCGCCAAACGAGATCCTTGACGACTACCTCTGGGCAATCGCGCAGTGCTGCAGCGAAAATCCTGAGCGGTTTTTGAAGCCGGTCTGTGATGCGTGGGCTGCCTTATCGAACGAAAGCGAGAGCGACTCGTTGCCGTCACCTAGAGATTATTTAGCCGCTAACCATGTGCGTTGGGCCTTTCGAAAGTGGGTTCCTGTGGCCGCGATCCCATATTTTGTAAAACGCGCTGCGAATGAAGATTTGCGCGGGCCCATCACCAACATGCTTCACGACATCGATCACCCGCTCGCAGTTGAATTCACTTTACGAGAGATGGCATCAGCTCTACGTCGCCTTGAGGGTACAGCTTTGTTTTCACCTTTTTGGATGACGGTGCCAGGCGATTGGCAACGCCAGCAGAAAGAAGGCTCCGGTATGTCTCCGTCGTCACGTCAATTGCTCCTGCGCCATTGGACAGATTCGAAAACGGACAGACATCTCCGCGACGCGGCCTTCCGCCTGTGGGCCGCGACTAGAGAGGATCGCGATCTTGATATACTCAGATCAGCAGGACTGCCCGAAGACCTGTCAGACCCAATCTTGCGCGAACGGCTTGCGCGCCACGACGAGTTCGCGATTCCGCAATTGCTCGAAAAGCTTCAGGGAGATTCAGCCGGACACTGGTGGTATTCCGCCAGGGACGTGTGGTCGCAGGACCTGCTGACTGCACTTGACGCGGAGCTAGAGCGACGCAGAGCTAAAGTTGCATCTGGCTTGAGCGCCGGATACGACAGCGATCACCTAAAGGCAGAACTAATCATGCACCTGCCACCCGAGACAACAGAAATGTTGTTGGAAAAGCATTGGGACCATCTTGGCCTTTCGAGTTGCTTTGTCCAAGCGGCGCTTTTTGTCGGAACGCCAAAACTGCTTGCTATGGCAGACTCTTCTCTCAGCACCTATTCGAATCCTGCGGAACTGCTGAGCTTTTTCGGGATCGGACTCATCACGAACGGTTATCCGCCCATTGCTCGCGAGATTCAAATCCAGACGCTTGCACCATATCTGAGGTACCTGGATCAGCACGAAATCTCCAGGTTGTGGGATCTCTGCAACGAACACGGCTGGTACCGCACGCGGCAACAGTACTTGGATCCGCTCGTCCAGAAGAATGGTAGAGCAGTCTATCTCGACGATTTCGCGACTATGGCGGCACTAGACGAAATGGCGAAGGACAATCGCATTCAATGGATCGACCGATGGCTGGAAGATTATGCGAAGACTGGAGCATCAACGGACGTGATCATCGGGCTACTTGAGAGATGGCTCGCGTCCCGAAAAACGATTGAATCTTTTCGTTTGGTGAGCCGCGCGCTCTCCTTGATCGGTCGTCGCGATGACTTGGCAATACTGGACGTCCTGATTGAACCTGACGCGGTGGAATCGCACATGCTGCGCACCGACACTGCCTTTTCAGTCAGACGGCGGACATTGCGGTAACTCCGAGTACGCGTGCTGGCGAGACTAGCAGGGATCCGCCAGCGGCAGATCTTGATATCCCGAGAGCGTCATCACGCCGGCATGAAAGCAAACCCTCTTCGGACCGGATTATTCGGCCCGGCTACGCGCGCGCGATCCTGACCACCACCTTGACCACCAAGGGGGTGCATTCCGGCGGACAATGTAGCCTCTGGCGAATTGACTATTGTACGGAATCGCTCAACTTGGACACTGGCGGACGGCTTTCATCCGGCCTTTCACGTCGGTAACACAGGTTTCAAATCTCCTCTTCGTGAGTCGAAGATCCTTTCCTTTGGGACAGCGGGCGAGCGCTGCAGAAAAATAGTATCTGCAACGGAATCTGCGAATGCACCGGCTTACCGACAGTCCAAGTTGAGACCAAGTCGCCGAATGTCCATTGATTCACCTACTCGATTTAGGGCGCAGCGGATGGCAAGTTCAGAGCGTCGCGGCAGGAAGGCGCCGAAAAAAAGCCGGCGAGGGAGGAAAATAGAGGGTCTGCCGGGATTCGGGCCGCGGGAGACGCGCTCAAGAGTCTCCTGATGCAGCAGGCGCGTAGCGCGTCACGCCGCAGCCCGAGAGATGCAAGGCCTTGTTGTACTTTCTCTTAGCGAAGATCTTCTAGCAAATTTATGATTTGGGACAGAATATTGTACGCGGTAATCGGATCGGTCGTGTCAGCTGACCTTTTGGGGTTTCGATGCGCTATCCAGTCTCGATATTTCTTAATTTTTTTTGCCCAACCGAGCAGATCCGCATCGATATCACCCTTCAGAAGGTCGAGAATATCTTCTGACTTCCAACGCTCTATTTCGGAGTGAACTTTATCATAGAGACGGTGGGGCACCGCCGGAGGCGGAATCTGTTTCAGTGGCTGCGATTTCTCTCGTACAAACTCGATGACATGACGTTCGAAGACGGCCCAGAGCGCAATTATCACGAGGTCGTTACTCTGCTCGCTGCTCTTGCTAATCATCGCGCTCGATGTATCAAGGGACTCATAAATAAACCGCGTCCTTTCCAGCAGTTGTTCCACGCCATCTGCGATAACTCGCTGCGTTATTTTCAACGAATCCTTGGTCGTTTCGTATGCCTCAAGGATCGGATCCAAAGGCCCCTTAGCGGCCATAGTCTGAGACTTCTCGCAAAAGGTCCGAGAACAGTTGCTTATCCAGGGGACGTGCGCGCCCGAGTCGCCTATCCTCTATCCAGTACCAGCCCTCTTTCTCGACGCCTTGGAGCATGGAGCGATGATGGCGGTCGAACTCTTTAGCCGCAGCATTTCTGTACGAAAAGCGTATCTGTGGTCCCCCTTTTGCCAAATACACGATGACCTGCGAGCCTCTGGTTCCCACTAGGTCGGCGCGCCCGAGGGCGCCGAGGATTCCAGCACCAATCGGACGTAGCGTCGCGATCCCCCGGTGATTGGGGCCTTCTATTTCGAGGCTCTGGGCGGTGTAGCTTCCGAGTATCTCCTCGGTGAGGCTCATGGGCTTAGTTTCAGCCTCCAAGCCTTTCTCGGGCAGCCAGCTCCTCACGTCTCTGTAAAGTGAACTAAGCCGCGCCAGAAAGTCATCGATGCGCGTTTTTTTTGAAGCCGTCATGCTCATCTACTCCTCGAAACTTAAAGTTATCCAGATCCTCATCTTGACACGGTTTCATAGGCACGGCTACGCGCGCGCGAGCTGGCGCCAATTGTGCCCATTTTGTACCCTGACTGGGTTCCCGACCATTCAGGATCAACTTGATGGCCGCCGCGGCATCGAAAGGCCGTTATAATCGAGCGTACTTAGTTCGCAATGGTCTCGAGCGGTCTCGGCTTGATGGGTGCTTTCGAGCGTAACGCCTGCGCGCGCTGTTCAGATTCAGCATCGGCCAAGGATCGTGGGACTCGGGCGCGCTAGCTCTGATCATCCCATGGCTGGCGCACATTTCCTTGCTTATCGACGAAGGTATAACTACCAGACTGGACGTCGCGGATGATAGCGTGAGCCATTTGCTCACCTAGGACCTTGGATATCATAGTTTCAACAGCTACGTCGTATGTAAAATCTATTCCATCTATCTCTATGTCGAGTGTGCCCAGCCTCAGCCGGTGCGCCGGATATGCAACGTAGTATTGTCGGTCCTTAAATGGGGCGCCCGCCGTAGGTAGATTTTGCCGCAGCTGTTCATAGCTGGCCACCGGCTTCCCGTTCGGATCGAAAACGATGGGAGCGTCTGTCCACAAACCAACCTGACCAGTGACTGGCTCGGTGATAGTTTTGAGAAACTCCGGGCGCGCCCTCGGTTGAAATTTCGTGATCCTGGAGACAAGAATGTGGATGTTTATAACAATATCTTTAATGCGGCCTGCCCAGTCGTCTGGGGTGGGCAGACGGAGTTCCTTCAACGCGATACCGTAGTGCTCAGCGTATTGCTTCGCTCCTGACTGGTATCCGACCAACGTTGCGAAAATACCATTCAAATTCGTCACATCCGCAAGGACACCATAGAAGGCCCGCGGCATCGAGAACGGGCAGGACATTCGCATCTTCAACGACGACGCATCGATGGTCATACAGGCGCGCGTGACGCCGGCGGTGAGACCGGGTCAAGTGGTCTTGTATTCGGGATTCGAGCCGTATCTGTACCCGGGATGGAAGGACTTCGCGCATCTGGAAACGGGGATGGTCAAGTGGCTGAATCTCGCCGGCGGTTACGGCCACCTGCGCTATCGCCCGTTGCTCTGGCAGCCTGTCCCGATCGACCGGGGCGTGCGCGTGGACATCCAGAAGGCGATCTGACGAGCGGCAATTGACGTTTCTCTACGGAGAAGGAGTCCGAGGGCAAGCATCGATCGCGCCGAGTTCGACACGATCATCGTTGGCAGCGGCCCGAGTGGCGCGACTGTGGCGCGGTCACTGAGCCTCGAGAAGAGGAGGGTGCTGGTTCTCGAGGCGGGTAGCGACGCTCGGGTCGACTACTCCTTCGCGAGCCAGCTTCGAGCCACGCGGACCAGCTTCGTCGGCCAGGGCATCCCCGTGATCAGGGGCTTTACGCTCGGGGGAACGTCGATGCTCTACTACGCGACCGCTTTCGATCCGCCGCTGGAGATGTTCCGTTCGCACGGCGTCGACCTGTCGGCGGAGGTCGAGGAGGTCCGGCGCGAACTTCCAATCTGCCAACTTCCCGATCGGGCCATCGGCCCGCGGGCGAAAAGGATCATGGCCAGCGCACGCGACCTGGGCTACGCGTGGGAGAAGCTCGACAAGTTCGTCTACGCCGAACGTTGCGAAACGGGCGTACCGCACGAGGCAAGGTGGAACGCGCGTATCCCGCTCCGCGAAGGGGTGGAGAACGGCGCCGTTGTGAAGACCGGAGCCCGGGTCCGCCGGGTGATCTTCGAGCGGGACAGAGCCGTCGGAGTCGAGTTCAACGAAGGCGGCAGCGCGAAGACGGCTCGCGCCGGCACGATCGTCCTCTCGGCCGGTGGCATCGGTTCGGCGGTCATCCTCGCCGCAAGCGGGATATCGACGGCCGGCAACGGCTTCTTCTGCGATCCGCTTGTCATCGTCAACGGCGTGGTCGACGACATCTCCGGCAAGACGGAAGCCGCGATGTCCACCGGAGTGCACCTGCCGCACGACGGTTACATGCTGACCGATCTGACCCAGCTGTGGTTCATCTACGGTGCTTTCACCGCCCTGGCGCTGCGGTTCGACCGTATCCTCGCGCATCCCGGAACGCTGAGCATCATGGTGAAGGCCAAGGACGAGTTGGGCGGCCGGATCACCGCCGACGGCCGAGTCCGCCGGACCTTCTCCCGCGAAGACATCGGCAAGCTCGAGCACGGCGCCGCGCGCGCCGAAACGATCCTCAAGAAATCGGGAGCCAAACACGTATTTCGGTACGGGATCACCGCTGTGCATCCGGGGGCTCGGCGCGCATGGGCGACGTCGTCGATGCCAACCTCAAGACTGCCTACGACAACCTGTACGTGTGCGATTGTTCGGTCATCCCCGAGGTGTGGGGCCTGCCCCCGACCTTCGCGCTGCTCGCGCTCGGCCGGCGGCTGGCCAAGCACCTGCTGGGCCGTTCGGCCAAGCAAGTCTCGGTCGGAGAGATGCGGCGAGCTACATCCGGGATGTGAGTTGACAACCAGGTCCTAGACCCCCAACGACGTTTTGACTCGGGGCAGAGACGATGCAGACTTAGCTCCTTCTGGTTGCGGCCATCGCCGCTGAAGTGGGCGGCACGACGTGTTTGAAGCTGTCGGCCGGGTTTTGCGAGGCCCTGTGCCTCCTCAAAACTCCATCCACCCCGAAAGCACAGGAGTTTCGCGCCGTGCCGCGCGCCAGATGAATTTCCCTGCTCCGCCCTGAAAATTCCCTGTTACATCGAAAAAATTCCCTGTTCCTCCAAAATAATTCCCTGTTCGGTTGAGTAGGGAATTTCGACAAAAACCAGAGAGAAGACAAGACTTATTTGGTCCCAATTCGACCCCAAGGCGGCCGAAATCGCGAAAATTCCCTGTATTTTCCCTGATGATCAGGGAATTTGATGCAGAGAGCAGTTCGCATAAGACTGCGTCATCCGCCATAGAGTCTGGCATGTTTCCATACTTTCTGGAGAAGCGATGAAATCGGCGCGTGGGGCGCGATTCACGCGCGGCGGTGGAACCAGAGAATGCCAACGGCCGCGGCTGAGCGCGAAAATCCCACAAAATTCTCTGTTCGCGATTTCGGTGGTTCCATCTGCGAGCCGGCCGACATTTTGCGGGGAAGCGTCCTCGGGAAGAACACCTGACGCAAGCAACTACGCCCGCGTGAGCCTATCGGGGTTCCAGAGCTTGCTGCTGCGCGCTCCAGAGCGGGGGCAGTTCGATTCTCTGGGTCATCGCTAGAGTGGTAAGGTCCGCTGGCTGGCGGCCTTCGGCGATTGCCTCGACGATCTTGGGCGCCAGAAACGCCAGCCGCATCACGCATCGCACGTAACGGCCGGTCAGCCGTTCTCGCTTGGCGATCTCG
>Ga0097691_1001161_pt1 | contig 20136 bp, 9 predicted proteins | sample NGESurdeep072012_8_FD_72858 | JGI IMG/M metagenome (GOLD analysis project Ga0097691, IMG submission 72858) | Arctic peat soil microbial communities from Barrow, Alaska - NGEE Surface sample 210-1 deep-072012 | ecosystem: Environmental > Terrestrial > Soil > Wetlands > Peat ... | reverse complement strand
TGGGCGTTCTTCCGATTCCACTCCTGCCACTCACGGAGGTCGTGCTCCGCCAGCGCGTAGGTACCGGGTCGCCCGTTCAGCTTGGTGGTATGGAGGTAGGCTTCAGCCGCGACGTCTATCGGCATTCGCTTGTCTCCCGCGTCCACAGGATCGAGACCGTTGCCGTCCTGTAGCTGTAGCTGTTTGGCCTTGCCAGCGCGGATGGCGTCCGCCAGGTAGGGGAAGTGACCCTTGCTGAATTGTTTCTTGCTGCCGTCGTACCAGCTAATCTTGAAGCTGCCCGGTACCGTCTTGACGGAGCGGGTGTCCAGGTTAATGTCTACCGGCACGAAGGTCCAGGTGCCGTCCCGCTGCTTCTTGTGGTTGTAGATTTTCACCGCCCGGTTCGCCATGGAATTTTCCCCCTGGCGGGAATAGTAAAACGTTCTAGTAAAAAGTAAAGGGTACGTCGGTAACCGGGTGGCGGAAAGGCCAGTAAACAGTGGGAAAATAAATTTCTGGCGAGAGGTTGGTTGCGGGGGGTGGATTTGAACCACCGACCTTTGGGTTATGAGTGCAGACAGATGTTTCTATCTTGTTGAATGTGGGGCATGGGCGATGCCTTACAGGGCTTGAAAGTCACACTCGGGAACCTTCGGGAACAATGAATCGTGAGCGAACGTGAGCGCGACTGTGAGGGCAACGCCGTGAAGGGCATAGGCAAGTGTCTACGTGTGCGTGATTAGTGGCTGGAGTGCGCTCCGTAATATGCCAGAGTGGGTAGGAATAGGCCCAACCAGAAGAACCACCTGCTAAATCCTTTCCAGTCACCCTTCCGCCCTCGGACAAAGTAGGCGATGAGCGCCGGGAAATCACGCCAGCATCCATGGCTACCCGCAAACGATCGCCAAGTTGCTCGATTCGTGACAAAACGCCATGGATCGACATCTGCCCCAACACAACCAGCCCTCCGGCCGTGGGCTTGTTCACGAGGGCGGAGACGAGAGCAACGTAGAATGCGACTCCGAGATCTTCCGAATCCTTTCCGCTCATTGGGCTCATTACTTGAATGTTGAAATCGTATGACCCCATGTCCCGGTCAAGCCCAACCTTCTTACTGTTGATCCTCAAATAGTCAAATGCCATCCGAGCTGATTCGCGGATTGCCTTTGAAGTAATTCCAACGACTTGAAACTTTCCTGATCCGGCGGGAACTGCTGTCTGAACACGAAAAAGTACAACGCGGCTTCCAGAAGGGTCGTACCCGACGCAGAAAATGTCACCCGGTTGCAACGGTGTTTCGGGTATCAACTTGCTCGCCCCAAGCTCGGCGCATTCTGCTACGAACTCATCTCCGGTGTTTTTGTCGAGATATGACAGGTTAACCCTTGAAAACTCGATTGGGTTCAACCGCTTAAGCTGTTCCTTGACCCGGCGCCGCATCTCCAAGCCGAGAGCCACATATTCCGCCAACTCCTCCCGCGTGCACGTGCCGTTAGGATGTATCAGTTTCAGTAGGCCTGAAACTGTGCGAACGGCTGCCTTACGGTCTCGTTGGCCGACGTGGTTACCGAAAGCGAAGTGGGTATCGTATATATCGGTGAAATTGAGAGGACGGAGTTCGTTGTGAAAAATCGGCTCTGAGCGAGAATCTGGAGAAGTGCCTAATTGGCGCGGGTTTCAGGATTTCGGGCCTCCGACTGAGGTCGGCGGTTTTGGCGATTGCGGCCTCTCGGTGGCGAGCCTTCCAGTGGGGGTGTCAAAGTCGAAGGGTTGCCAGGTTGCGCCATCCTTCCCCAGGCATCTTCGACGCCCGGGACCAGCCGAAACTCTTTCATTCTAAGAGAGTTGGCGAGTTTCTCCCTTTCCAAAACGCTCCCTTCGAGGATACCAACTCCTGACTCTCGTAAACCTCTGGGCGTGACCGGAACACGGTGCGACCCGAACGACCACGGCAATTCTCGCGCATGGCCGAATACCGGTTGCCACTGAAATTCTGGCCTTCCACTCGAGTTTGGAATCTCTATGAAGTGCCTGTCAGCATTGGCTCCACAGTGACTCAGCCGCATTCAACTGACTGCGGAGCCGGGATTGGCGTTTCATCGAAACTCAGCAAAAACAGGGGGTCTATCAGATTCTTGTGCAGAGCCCAAAATGGTGCACAGGCCACCCGGCCCCCTTGCTTTTCTACTTCTTGACGATGCGCTTCAAGAAACGCAGGCCGCTGTTCACAAGGGTGCGCACGGTCGGGGCCAACAGAGGAAGCGCCGATTGCGATACACTCCAAACTGTGGGGGACTCTCTTTGTTGCCTGTTCGCAGATTGTTTTTCGGTGGCCTGATCGCCACTCCTCTGATGCTCGGTGCGGCCTGGGGGGCATTGGCTGCACAGCCTGGGCAGCAGGACGGGATGCAACAATCCCAAGGTGGAATGGCCAATGCCGGTCCCCAGAAGGCGGAGTTCGATAGCCAGCACCGTCCTATAACTTCCGGCGGCTTGGTGAAAACCGGCCCAATAATTTTTCAGAATGTTGCCGAGTCTGCGGGGCTAACTCGCTGGCATCACACGGCGGGCACGCCTGAAAAGCGCCTCATTCTGGAAGCCAAAGGACCTGGCGTGTGTCTTTTGGACTATGACAATGACGGTTGGCTGGACATCTATCTTGTGAACGGGTCGACTTATGATGCGCTTGCGGGCAAAGCTACTCCGCCGCACGCGGCACTGTTTCACAATAATCACGATGGAACATTTACCGACGTGACGGAGAAGGCCGGCGTTTCCAACGACCGGTGGGGATATGGGTGCGCGGTTGGCGATTACGACAACGACGGCTGGCCAGACCTATATGTGACTAACTATGGCAAGAACCGTCTTTACCACAATAACCACGACGGAACTTTTACAGATGTTGGAGAAAAGGCGGGAGTTACTGTCGGTACATGGTCCGCTGGCGCAACCTTCGGCGATTACGACGGGGACGGGCGGCTGGACCTTTTTGTTGACGGCTACGCTCAAATTGATTTATCCAACCTTCAAACCGGGTCGAAGGTGACCGGCGACCCTTCGTGTCAATACCGCGCGGTACCGGTGATGTGCGGTCCGCGCGGCCTGAAGGGCGAGCACGACCATCTCTTTCATAACAATGGCGACGGAACCTTTACGGATGTCAGCAAGAAGCTGGGGGTGGACGATCCCAGCGGATACTACGGTCTTGGGGCACTGTTTGTGGACGTGAATGGGGATGGCAAACCAGATCTGCTGGTGGCGAACGATTCCACCCCGAATTACTTATATATGAACAAGGGCGACGGAACCTTCGAGGATCAGAGCTATGAAAGTGGATTTGCTCTCAATAGCGATGGCCGCGAAGTGGCCAACATGGGCCTGGCGGCTGGCGACTACGAGAACAATGGCCACCTTTCCATCGTGAGCACCACCTTTGCCGACGACTACAATGTTCTTTTCCAAAATGACGGAAAAGGTATGTTTACAGATGTGAGTTATCAGGCCGGCATAGCCGAGTCCTCGATTCCTTTTGTCGGTTTCGGCGATGGATTTCTCGATTACGACAATGACGGGTGGAAGGATTTGCTCATTGTGAATGGCCACGTCTATCCGCAGGTGGATCAGCACCCGGAGTGGGGAATGAGTTATGCCCAGCGCCCGCTGCTATACCATAACCTGAAGAACGGCAAGTTTGAACTGGTTCCCGCCGTGGAGGGGACCGGACTTGCGGTGGTCAGCGTTGGCCGCGGCGCCGCATTTGGAGATATCTTCAACGACGGCAAGATCAGCGTGGTCATCAATAATATGGACGGCGTTCCGGTGCTGCTTCGCAACGTGAATCCGGACCACCATCAATGGGTTGAACTGAGGCTCATTGGGGGGCCAAAGAGCCCCCGTGATGCGGTTGGCGCGACTGTCTATCTGGAGGCGGCCGGGATTCGTCAACGCGGGGACGTGTTGAGCGGCGGCAGTTATCTTTCTTCCAACGATATGCGCGTTCATTTCGGGCTGGGCGATGCCGCCGATGCCGGGACCGCGGAGATTCACTGGCCGTCCGGCGCGAAGGAGATGGTGAAGCTGCCCGCGGTGGACCGGATTTACACCGTCACCGAGGGCGATGGAATTACGGGAGCGATGTGCGACGGCAGGCCGTGCGCGGTTGCGTCTTCGGCGCCAGCGACGCCGCCGATCAAGGTGATCAAACCCTGAAACGGGGCAGAGCATATTCACGCCACTCGCTCAGCATGACCGAAGTAGTGGGTGGGTGAGGGCCGAATTGGCGAAGGCTACACTGCGACGCTCAAAAAGGAATCGGGTGATAGCCCAGTGAGATGGGCTACCACCCGAAAGTCACATTTTGAATGACCAATTCAGGAGACAAATTCAAGAGACAGACACAGAGTATCGGCAGGCACCCGCCGTGTCTTGAGCCATTCGAGTGAGTCTGGAGTCCATCAATAGGTGGAGACTTGCGCCGGCTTTTCTTGCGATAGCCCGCTTTTGCTCCAGTGCAATCCCGCACCTGTCCAAATACTGAGGAGTTGCGCAGTTTGCACAGGTTGACGTCTGCTTGAACAATAGGAAAATCAAAATGTCATTTCGGAGGTAGGTCAAGGCAATGGCGACCCCGCGGAGCATTGGAGCCGCGATGGTCTACTTTTACTCCGCCACGTCACGCCGCTCTCGACGCGCAATGTGGTCAATTTTTGCTCCGGCGCGTACACGGAGGGTGATTCCTTTGCTGGTGGGTTTGATAATCACATGTAAAGTTTGTGTTCAGGGCGTGTTTCCCGTGTTAACCCCTTGTCAGATTCCGGCATTCGCGTGAAGACTTGGATTTTGTTCATGCCGGTACGGTCAACTGGTGCGTTTTTTGCCGGTTGGCGGACACGATTTCTGGATAGATGGGGGAGTGGATGCAAAGGGGAAAGATGAGCAAGGAGAGCGTGATGGCCAATGATGGCTGGCTGTTAAGCCGTCGGGAGTTTCTCGAAGGATTAGCGGCCCTGGGGCTGGCCGTGTGGACAGAGCCGGCGATCGGAGCGGCAGCGTGGACATCTGGTTGGAGCGGGCTGCCGGACCGGCCAGAGGAGCGGCCCCTGGATTTTCACGCGCTGGCCAATGCGTTTGACACCTACGTCATGGACCCTGTCCATGGGGTGAATCTGCGCGCAAAGGATGGCCGGCAGGTGTTTCCTTCCGCGCTGGAGCGCGTGGAGGACGGGGGACTGACAACCTACGGGCCGATGGCGCTGGGCAAGGAATTGCGCAAAGAGGGATTGGATGGCCTGGCGGCATCGCTGAAGGGTTACTTCAGCGAGCCGTATGGTTTGTTTCTGGACGGCGCCGGCGCAACCCTATGCGAGTACTGGTATCTGATGAATGTGACCGCGCTGGCCTATGGGCTGATTCGGCTGCGCTTTGGCCAGGATGCAGCGTGGCTTGCGCGGGTGGAAAAGAGCGCGTTGCGGCTGAAGGAGATGGCGCGGCAGATCAAGTACGACTTCAACAGCCAAGGCTACGATTTTGCCAAAGGGGCGGCCTTTACCAACCAGGATATTTACCGGCAGCCCGATGCGGTGGGCGGATACAGCTACGTAATGCTGCTGGCGTGGAAGTTGACCGGGAAAGAGTTCTGCCTGGCAGAAGCCAAGATAGGGATAGACCGCTACACGGACTTTGTCGCGAATCCGTGGTACGAGGTTCCCAGCGGCGCCATGGCGGTGATGGCGGCTGCACGGCTGGAGGCGATGGGGTATCCAACCAACGCGAGAAAGGCGCTGGGATTTGTGTTTGACGCAAAGGCCGGGCTGATGGCGACAGGGCAATGGGGCGGCCGCGCAGTAAACGGGCTGATGGCGGGATTCCGCACCGAGCCTGCCGGCCAGGTTTACAGTATGGAGTCGATGGTGGCGCTGCCGTATCTGCTTCCCGCGGTGCGATTCCGTCCGGAGCTGGCCGGGGATGTGGCGCGGTATGCGCTGAACGCGGCGGCCAACCTGCGCTGGTTCTATCCGGAGTATCTGCCGCGCGAGAATCAGAGCCGTCCGGAGTTGGCGCCGATGATTCCCTACGAGCGGCTGAGTCGCGAAGAGAAGGGCCACAGTCCCTACGCAACGGGCGACTTCGCGGGGCACCGCTCGATCTATGGCGGCGCTTATGTGCTGTGGCTGGACAAGATGATTCAGCCGCAGGGCGACCCGTGGCTGCTGCGCTGGGACTTGACCAAAACGAACTTCCTGGATCGCGATTTGCCGCCTGCGTTTCTCTATTACAATCCCTGGCCGAAGGAAAAGCGTGTTACGGTCGAGACTGCGGAGGGCCAAAGCCGGGTCCACGATCTGTCGCGCAACCGGTGGTTGCAGGCGCGCGGGGGCAGGGCGGAGTTGATGCTGGGTCCACACCAGGCGCGGGTGATCGAGATTCCCCGCTAAGACAGGGCCTGAAAAAATCCCCTTCTGCGCACCTGCAGGAGCGAGGCGCGGCTCAGGGATGAAGCACGCGCGTGGCGATGATGGAAGTGGCGCTGGGAGCGCCGGCCACCGCATGGGTGCGGATGAGGGCCTCGAAGTAGACGGGTTGGCCAGGGGCGCCGGCGATTCCGAGGGCCTGCTGGAGCTTTTGCCGGTTGCCTGCATCCGCGAGAAAAAGCCCGGCAGCCTCGGTGCCCTCCTGTTGCAATCCTTGCAGGATGAGAACGCTGCCGCGTCCGTTTGGGACCGGGAGCAGGGAGATGGTTGCGTAGTCCTCGCCCGAGCTGCCGGTAAAGGTCAGCCCCTGGTAGGTCTCCCGCTCGCCGGCCTTGGGATGCAGGTTCTGAAAGAACTTGAGGCTTTCGCCTACCACGCCCTCGCGTTCCTGAAAGTTGAGCTTGTCCTGGAAGTAAGAGACCCACGGGTTGGAACTTGGGCTGCCAACAAAGACGAAGCTGCCCTCTTCAAGGTCGCGTGGGCGCAACTCCCGCGCCGAGCGAATGGCCAGCAAGTCGCGCGAGTTGCCGCTCACCCGCATCAGCGTGCTGACCACCACCAGGTCGGCATACGAAGTCAGCAGCGCACCGGAAAGATATTTCATCACCCGCGCGTCGCGGGCCGTGGGATGAGCGTTGGAGAATGTCTGGCCACTCCTGTAAGCGGGGCTCAGATACTGCTCCAGCGTCACCGGCTGTTCATTTACCAGTCGCATCATGCCGTAGTTGATGTCGGCCACCACCACCTGGACAGGGCGGTGGTCCGGATCGAAGAGCGTGGCAAGAGGCCAAGGCGGCGGAGGCGGCAACGGGACCGCTGGACGGCGGAACCAGGCCGCCAGAGAGGTGACGAAGAAGAGCGCGGCCAACGCCCAGGGCAGCAGCCGAAGCCGGGACTTGAGTCCATGGCGCACGACAGCCAGCACGGGCGTTGCGGCAGCTCTCTTCTCGACGGTGCGAAAGAGCGTGGTGTAGGCCCCTTTCGGAATCTCGACGATGGAGGTTTCGTAGCGCCCTTCGCCGTCGAAGTACTCATGCAGCTTGAGCCGCAACTGGCGGACATGCACGCGGACGGAGCTATCTTCGACGACACTGTAGTCTTGGGCCTTGCCGAAGATGGCGCTGCCGATGCAGTGTTCACTCAGATCCTGGGGCTGGCCGTGCAGCGTTCTCTCCGCGAGAAAGCGCAAGAGATCCCTGAGTCTGGCCGACTTCTGGAAGGAACTGGAGGCGGTGATCCTTTCGATCAATTGCCACCTGGGATCTGTCCGAAGATCCGCATCCACTTCCATCATCCGCGCTTAATCCCATCTCCGTTCGACTTAGCCCAATTGTTTGCGGTTTTATACACAATCCGGAAGCATCGTCAACTCGATGCGCATGATAGCACATCGTACGCACGAGAGAAAAGCCCGTCTGAGGCTGAAAGCTTCCCCGGAAAGGCGGAAAATCCTCTAGGAAGATTTGAGCGGATTGCCTGAGTGGAATCCCAGCCCCGCGGTCCGCACCCTGCATCCATGGCTTCTTTCTGTATGTTTTCGCGCGAATAACATGTAATTCGCATTGATTCCAAAAGATTCTTGCAGTAAGTCCCTTTTCCGCGGCATGTGCTTTCCTCAAGGATAATCAACTGTCTTCCGAAGTCCGGTTTGTTCCGTTGCCAAACGCCGGCGCGAAGGTCCGATCCTCCACATCCGCAGAGGGCTCACGATGAACGATCTTGCGCAACGCTTCGGCCAGAACCCCATTCTCAGACCGCGGGATCTGCATCCGAGCGTAGAGGGCATGGAAGTTACATGCCTGCTGAATCCTGGTGTCTTTCGCTACCAGGGCAAGACCTGGCTGCTGGTGCGGGTGGCGGAGCGCCCGGCGCAGGTTCCGGGCAAAACCTCCTTCCCCATCCTGAGTCCTGACGGCCGGCTTGAGGTGCTTGAATTCAACTCCGGCGATCCACGGCTCGACCTGAGCGATCCTCGCGTCATCCATTTTGACGGGCGGGACTATCTCACCACTCTCTCTCATCTTCGCCTGCTGGCCAGCGACGACGGCATCCACTTCGCCGAGCCGGAGCAAAGCCAGCCCCTGATGGGGACCGGGGAACTGGAAACCTACGGCATCGAGGACTGCCGCGTCGCGAAGATCGGCGAAACCTACTGCCTGACCTATACGCAGGTCTCCAGCCATGGCGTCGGCGTGGGACTGCGGACCACGCGCGACTGGAAGGACTTTGTGCACGAGGGCATGATCTTTCCTCCGCACAACAAAGATTGCGCGCTCTTCGAGGAGCAAATCGGCGGCAAATACTATGCGCTGCACCGGCCCAGCAGCCCGGAGCTGGGCGGCAACTACATTTGGCTGGCCGAGTCGCCCGACCTTATTCACTGGGGCCGGCACCGATGCCTGGCCCACAGCCGCGAGGGGTATTGGGACAGCGCCCGCGTGGGCGCGGGAGCGGCGCCGATCCGGACCGCCGCAGGGTGGCTGGAGATTTATCACGGCGCGACAAAGGAGAATCGCTACTGCCTTGGCGCTCTGCTGCTGGACCTCGACGAGCCCTGGCGGGTGCTGGCCCGCTCCGAGGCGCCCATTATGGAACCGCTGACTCCCTACGAGCGGGAGGGCTTCTTCGGCCAGGTCATCTTTACCAACGGCCACCTGGTCGATGGCGACCGCATAACGGTCTACTATGGTGCGGCCGACAGCGTGATCTGCGCCGCTCATCTCTCCATCAAGGACATTCTTGCCAGCTTGACGCCGGCACGGGGAGAGAAGCCATGAACCACCTGCGCAAGGAGTTTGAAGTCTTCCTCCGCTGCTCTCGCTCCATGCAGGTATTGATGGTGGCCAACATGATCTATGCCCTTGTCCTGCCGGTGATCGAGGTCTTCGTGGCTGCTTATGTCATGCGGAACTCGCACGCCGTTGCCAAGGTGGTCACCTATCAGTTGTCAATTTACGCGGCCACGCCGCTAGCCTTCTATCTGAACGGCAAGCTGCTCAACCGCATAGGGGCCAAGCACCTGTACGCAGCCGGGATGCTGCTGTCGGGTGTGGCCATGATGCTGATGATGCAATTGAGCATCCTGACTCCCATCGGTGTTGCAACCTCTGGATTCACCATGGGACTGGCCACGGGTCTCTTTTGGGCCAACCGCGGATTCCTGGCGCTGGCCACCACCAACAATGGCAACCGGAACTACTACTACGGCGTGGAGAATTTCATTGCTTCGTTGGCCGCTGTCGCGGTTCCGGCGCTGATCGGCTGGTTCATCAGCGGCACCACCCTGTACGGGTGGCTCGGAGGGGTTGCCAACCGCGCTTACCACATCATCGCGATGGTGGTCTTTGGCTTGACTGTTCTGGCCGCCGGCATCCTCGAACGAGGCACTTTCCGCAATCCAGAGCGTACTGGTTTCGTTTTCTTCCGGTTTCATCCGCTGTGGCGGTGGATGCTCGAACTGGCTCTGCTCAAAGGCCTGGCCCAGGGATACATCGTCACCGCGCCGGCCATGCTCATCATGCTGCTGGTCGGCCAGGAGGGAACCCTGGGCGCCACGCAGGCCATCGGCGGCGTATTTTCCGCATTCCTGATGTATTTGGCCGGCCGGATGGCGGCTCCGCAGCATCGCAAGATCGTGTTTTCCGCGGGGCTTGTGCTATTTTTCCTTGGCGCGGTTGTCAACGCATTGCTCTTCAACGCTATGGGCGTGCTGATCTTTATCGGGTGTCTCCTGCTGGCCAAGCCGCTGCTGGATCTTGCCTATTTCCCGATCCAGTTGCAGGTAGTCGATGTGGTCTCTCGGCTGGAAGGACGCAACGAGTACGCCTATATCTTCAACCACGAGTTCGGACTGTTCGCCGGACGATGCCTGGGATGCGGATTGTTTCTGGGCATCGCTTACGGGTGGTCTGGAAATGCAGCGCTGAAATACGCCTTACCGGTTATTGCGCTGTTGCAGTTGTTATCCATCCGGGTGGCTGGCCAGATCTCTCGGGGTCTGGCCGCGGCGGGCAGCACCTCCCTCGCCGCAAGCTTCGCCGGACACACAATGGAGGCCTGAGAACAATGTTCAAGAGGAGACACACCATGATCCACACAAATCGAACCGCGCAAAGAACGTTGCGCCTGGCGGTCTGGCTGTTGGCGGTGTTCGGGTTAATCGCCGGCATCCCCGGCATGGCCCAATCGGGCAGAGGCACCTTGACCGGCTCGGTGAAGGACGCAACCGGCGCAAGCATTGTCGGAGCCGCCGTCACGCTGACGGAGACCAATACAGGCAGTCGCTATGCGGCTGTGGCTAACAGCCAGGGTCTCTACACATTTTCCGAACTCCAACCTGGGACTTACACCCTGGCAGTAACCTCTCCGGGATTTAAGTCTTACACGCAAATCGGCATCACCGTAAACGTAGGTAGCACGGCCAGCGTCAATGCGGTATTGCAGATAGGTGCGGCCACTCAAAACATCACTGTCACCAGCGATGCCTCGCAACTACAGACCGAATCTTCCGACGTCGGTACGACGCTGCCGAGCGAACTGATCGAAGACCTCCCGCTCTTTTTCGGCGGGGAGCCCCGCAATCCCCTGCAGTTCGTGACGTTAACGCCGGGGTTTTCCGGAGTTATGTCGAACTCCCCGACAGAACAGGGCGGCTTCAAGCTCAATGGCGGCCAACAGGCCGGCACAGACATTTTCGTGGACGGAGCCACCATCGAACTGGCATCCGCCAACTTGCAGATGAACTACGGAATCAGCGTCGAGGCCGTGCAGGAGTTCAAGGTGATAACAAATACCTTCGACGCCCAGTACGGAAGAACAAGCGGAGGCCTCATCAACCTTGTAACCAAGTCCGGCACCAATTCTCTGCATGGATCGGTCTATGACAACCTGAAAAACAGAAGCTTGGATGCCAATAGCTGGATCAACGATTTGCAGGGCTCGCAGAAGCCGATCGACACTCAGAACGATTTCGGATTCATTATCTCGGGCCCGGTCTACATCCCCAAACTCTACAATGGCCACGACAAGAGCTTCTTCATGTTCAACTATGAAGGCTTTCGGTACAACGTCGGAGGGGGCGGCCTGAACTCGGCGCCTACACAAGCGATGTCGAATGGCGATTTCTCTGCTCTTCTTCAGCCAACGACAGTCTTTGGAAACACCTACCCGGCACATATTCTGTACGATTACACCACCTGCACAGGTGCTAATCAGGGACAGCCATGCCAGCCCTATGGCGGGTTTGCCAATCCCACCAATATTATTCCCGCCTCACAAGAGGATCCCATTTTCAAGGCTGCGATCCCGTATCTGCCCATTGCGCCCGCGAGCGCGACCTCGCCATACATGAATCTCTATCAGTCGTCGCTAAGTAGAACCGATGCCAATATGTACGAAATTCGGATCGACCAGAACCTCGGGGCGAAACAAAAAATCAGCGTCAGCTACGACTACGATTGGCGCCCCACCGGATACGTCATTAGCGGCGCACCCCTTGACGCCAGCTCAACCAATCAAAGAACCCACTATGTGCGATTCGGTTACGACTACATTCTCAGGCCCAACCTTTTGAACCACTTCAATGCAGGCTTCAGCCGACGCTATCGCCAGGAGTTCAGCGGCATTGGGAGCTACGGAGGGAACTGGCCGGACAAAATCGGACTGAAGGGAGTCATGAACACGACTTTCCCCCAGATCAGTTATAACTATCCGGACAACGCAGCCATGCCGAGTAATGGAGCCAATCAGTTTTACGACAACACGTATCAATATAACGACAACGTTTCCTGGCAGCATGGCCGCAACAGTTTCACATTCGGCGCGGAAGTGCGTTTGCAGGAGTTCAATATCAACATCCTGACCAATACGTCCGGAAATTTCAACTTCGGCTCCGGCCCAACCAGCACTCCAGACCAGACCCAGCCAAACTATAGTCAGTCCGGATTTGGATATGCGAGTTTCTTCCGCGGCGCTGCTTCCGGCGGAGGAATCTCACTGCCCGAGGAACTCGGATGGCGAGTGAAGTACTATGCAGGCTTCGTGCAGGACAACTGGAAAGTCTCTTCCAAGCTGACTGCTAACCTGGGCTTCCGATATGAGATACCCACGCCTGTGACGGAGGCGCACAATCAACAGTCGTTCATGAATCCCACACTTCCCAATCCTGGAGCAGGGAACCTTCCTGGAGCCTACGAATTCTTAGGCACCGGGACAGGCAGAACAGGTTCCAATGGCTCACAGAATACCTTCCACAGTTCGTATGGCCCGCGCATCGGACTTGCCTATCAGGCAACTCCCAGCACAGTGGTGCGCGCAGGCTATGGAATTTACTACCAGAACCTGAAGATTGGCGGCTTTGGCGAAAATGATTCGCAAGGCTTCTTCGGGAGTTACAACTATCCCGGTTCCGCCAGTCCGCAGGCCCCGGTGGTTGTGCTCTCGCAGATTACGGCTTACCCGGGACCCAGACCTCCATTTATCGATCCCACGGTGATGAACAACCAGGGGCCGACGATGATTCTTTCCAAGACAGCGCGTCCCGGAACTACCCAGACCTGGACACTTGACATTGAGCAGCAACTGCCTGGAAAGTTCATGCTGGACGTGGCCTATGTGGGCGATCATGGCGATCACCTGCAGGCATTCATGCACGACCCCAATCAGGGACTGCCAGCCAACATGGCGCTCGGCAGTTGCCTCTACCAAGACATCAATGCCCAAGGAGCAGGTACACCGTGCGCGGGTCAAGCTCTTGTTCCGTCGCCGTATGCGGGATTCAGCGGCACGGTTTCTCAGGCACTGAGGCCGTTCCCGCAGTATGCAAATGCGGTGGTGGATTCTGTAACCATGTCCGATCCATTCGGCGTCTATACCTATCACGCCTTGCAGGTTAGGGCTGAAAAGCGCTTTTCGGCGGGGCTAACGTTGCTGGCAAACTATACCTGGTCGAAAACCCTGACCAATGCCGATTCAGAGTATCCGCCGCAATCAAATTGGAACGGAAATGGCAACTCAGGAGCTCTGAACACCTACAACCTGAAGGTCGAAAAGGGGCTTAGCCAGTACGACATTCCGCACCGCGTCGTTCTCAGTTACACCTATCAACTGCCTTTTGGCAAGGGCAAGCGATTTGCCAATCGGGGAGGTGTTGTAAACGCGTTTGTTGGAGGCTGGCAATTTGCCGGCGTGCAAACCTATCAGAGCGGAACGCCATTGTCGGTGAGTTCGCCGGGCTGGGACTCCGGAATCTTTGCCGGAAATCTTGGTGCCAACTCACGTCCTAACATGGTTCCTGGGCAGAATCCAAATGGTTATCACGGCGGTGGCTGGGTGTGGGGACAAAGCCGGCGATTGAACCCGGCGGCGTTCACTCTCGCACCCAACTTTACCTTTGGCGATGCACCGCGGGCACTCACGGTTCGCGAATTCGCCAGCCACGCGGAAGACTTGAGCTTCTCCAAACAAATTCCGATGTATACGGAAAGAGTGAAGACAATCTTCCGAATGGACTTCTCCAACGCGTTCAATCGACCGGGGCAATATACAGGCTTCGATACCGGGGTCGGCGACCCTAACTTCGGCATCGCGTCCGGCAGACAAAACTCTCCACGGAATATTCAAGCTAACCTTCGAGTGTCGTTCTAAAACGCTAAGATCTCCCGGACCTCTTCATCGAGGTCCGGGAGATAGGATGTATTATGCTCCGCACCCATACCCATTCCGGGCGATCTCTGCTCCTTCCCGGCGCCCTCCTGATTGTCTGCTTCCTGTCGGCATCGAGTGGCGCGCAGCAAAGCTCGTCCTCGGTCCAGGAACACTTCCTCGCGGCACAGCAAGATCAGCAACAAGGCCTGCTCGACCAGGCGGCGCATGAGTATCAGGCTGTCCTGCGGCTTCAGCCGGGATTAGCCGAAGCTTACATAAATCTTGGGCTGATTTATTATGCTCAAGCGAAATTCGAAGAGTCGGCAGCGGCTCTGGCGATAGCCGGCAAATTGAAACCAGGCATGCGCGGTGTAAGCCTTTGGCTGGGAATCGATGAAGTGAAGTTGCATCGGCCTGCGCAGGGCGCCGTGCTCCTGCGCGAGGCTATTCGACAGTACCCGACCGATAAGTTGGCTCAAAGCTGGCTGGGCACAGCGCTATGGGATGCGGGGCAGATGGATGCGGCCCTGCTCCAATTGCGAGTCGCCGCCGCGCGGTTCCCTGACGATCCAGATCTGCTGTTCGCGCTCGGCGAAGCCTATGGCAAGGCCGCCGTCCAGCAGACCGAGCAGTTGCTCGGTGAATCCTCCGGGACAGCGCTTTCCGACCTGATCTACGGGACGACTTATGCTGGGGAGCGCGAGTGGACCAAGGCCGAAGGCCATCTTCGCCGCGCCATCGAGCGCGACCCGCGCTCACTCGACGCGCATCTGGAACTAGCTGCGGTTCTCCTTGAGCAAGCCCGTCTGCCTGCCGCGCGGGAGATGTCGGAACAAGCTGTGGCTCTGGCGACGCAATCCGCTTCCGCGCTGGCCCGCGACGGAGAGTTGCTGCTCCTCATGCAGCAACCGGCGGAGGGCCTCTCGCGTATCCAGGCAGCCCTCGAAATCGACCGGAGCGAGGCGCTGGATGCATTGGGGCTTCCGATAGAAGACCGCGTCGGCCGTAACGTGACAGGCAACGAGACTGGCGTCGAACTCCCACGGCTGTGTCGCGAAGCGGCGCAGAAGCTGGAGGCAGACCCAACTTACAGCCCGGCCAAAGATGTTGCTCTTGCGGCTTTATATGCGCTGGCCGGCGACGAGGACGACGCGTCGCAGGCGTACCGTAAGATTGGACCTGTCCGGTCAAGTCCGAGTCCGTCCGCGAGCCGCTTTGCCAAGGCGGTGACGGCCATGCACCAGCACCGCTATGACGATGCCGAGACGTTGCTCCTGAGCTGGCTGGGAACCAATCCCCGCGACCGTATGGCGCGTTACGATCTGGCCCTGGTGCGCCACCAGATATCCATGGCGCAAGTTGCCCGCCTGATTGAGGTCGCGCCGGATTCCTATCACGTCCATCAGATGCTCGGCCAGCTATATGTCGGTCTCACCATGGCGAATGAAGCCTCCGACGGCTTGCAGGAGGACGACAAAGCGATTGCCGAATATCTCGCCGTAGCTGCCGTGCGACCCGATCTTCCCGGCGTTCATTTCTGGCTCGGGCACCTCTACTGGAAGCACGGCGATGCGGATCATGCGCTTGCGGAATTGACGCGAGAATTGGAGCTCGATCCCGGCCATCCCGAGGCCAATGGTGAGCTGGGCGCCGTTCTGGTAGCCCAAGGACATGTAGCGGATGCGATACCGCATCTCGAGTCGGCAATTCGCAGTATGCCCGATCTCTGGCCTGCCTATCTGCAACTGGGCCGGGCATACGCGATCGAAAAGAACTACGCGCGCGCCGAGGAGATGCTGAAGCGCGCGCTGACGCATGACCGGGACGGCTCCACGCACTATCAACTTGGGTTGGTCCTTCGCGCCGAGGGCAAGACCGCGCAAGCGGCTCAGGTCTTTGCCCAGGTGAAGGCCATCAAAAACGAAAAAATGGCCGCGCCTTCCGCCGATGACGCTGGTAACCAGGGAGCAAAACAATGAAATGGCGTTGGATGATTGCTTCTCCGCTTGTTTTCGTTGCTTTGGCTCTCTCGTTGAGCGCGCAGCCCACGGCATTGGACGAGGGGGTCAGGCTCTTTCGCGAAGGGCGGTTCGATCAGGCACTGGTCAAGCTCGAAGAGGCGCATCGCATTGCGCCCCGCAACGCCACCGTCGAAAACCTGCTAGGGATTACCGAGACCCGGCTCGGCCACATCAACGAGGCCTGCAACCACTATCGCAACGCAATCCGCCTCGACGCCTCGCAAGACGCGCCGCATAGGAATCTGGGCTTCAATCTGCTTAACTCAAAGGATTTTGTCCACGCGGAGCCGGAGCTGCACGAAGCATCGCGCCTGAATCCCAACGATCACTTTGCCCACTACTATCTGTTGCTGCTGGCGCTCGCCACGGGCCATGATGCCGAGGCGCTGGTGGAGGCATCTCGTGCTGGCCAGTTAGTCGACAACGATCCAGAGGCCGGTGCCGGATTGATCGAAGCGGAGATCCGCATGGGCCGTGTGGATGAGGCAACCAGCGGTATCGAGCGCTTGGAGAAAGCCAACCAACTCCCGTCCGCACGGGAGTATTCGATCGCCGTGCTTCTTAGCCAGCACGCATTCTATCCCCAGGAGGTCCACTGCTTCCGGCGAATTGCTACGCTCGATTCGTCCTGGGAAAACCGCTATAACTTGGCGCTGGCGCTACTGTACGACCGCCAGTCCGTCGAGGCATCCACGCTCCTGGCCGCCCTGCACACTGAGCGGCCCGCGCATGCGGACACACTCATGTTCCTGGGCTCGGCATTCGAGATGCAGCAAAAAATGCCCGAGGCGCTGGAAGCCTATCGAGCCGCTCTTGTGGCCGACCCCTCCAACCCGGACCGAACGCTCGATTACACGCGTCTGCTGTTGGATCTGGACCGCTACGACGAGGCGATCCAGGTTGTCCAGACTGGCATGGGGCAGACCTCCTCAACTGCCCCCCTCGAACTGCGTCTGGGCGCGGTTGAGATGATCAAGGGCAACTACGCCGCCGCGCGCGATGCCTTTCATGCGGCGCTCGCCACCGATCCCAAACTCGATGTCGCCTATGTCGGCCTGGCGCAGACCTATGCCCGCCAGGCCAACGACGTTGAGGCCATTCACATCCTTGAAGCGGCGCGCGACGAACTCCCCGGCCATTACCTGCTGGAGTATTACTTTGGCCTGTTGGCCAGTCGCTTGGGCCGCGAGCAGGAGGCAATCCTTGCGCTTGAAAAAGCAGCGCAGTTGGAGCCCAACTCCCCGGATCCATTTTATGAACTGGGTAAGCTCTACGGGGCGCAACAGAATTGGCCGCAGGCTCGGCAGGCGCTCGAGCATGTCATTGAGTTGAATCCTAAATCCTCGCCCGCCCACTACCAGTTGAGCAGGGTTTATGCGCATCTGGGCCTGAACTCCAGAGCCGAACAGGAAGCCAGGCAAACCCACACACTGGTGGATGCGCAACGCGACCAGGCACTCCGCAAGCAACGCGAGCGGGCCGCCAGTTTCCAGCCGGAGACCCCTGCAACACTTTCACACCTGCCGTGAACTGGAACCGATCCTTTTTTCTACAAAGACTACGGCTTGGAATAGAGAGTCCCAAACAATGCGAGGAACTACAGAATATGGTCTCCTTTGGAGAACTGGACCGCCGCGAATTTCTTACCCTTTCGGCACTCATGACTGCGGCAACTCTGCTGCCGCAGTCGTTGCACGCCGCTATACCAACTGAATCCGGTCTTGTTTCCCTCCAGGTGACAGGGGATGCCCAAAGTGGATATGGAGTCACGATCCTCTATCGCGGTCAAGTCATCGCACGGCATCATGCAGGTGGAGAATTCTCAGCTATCTTCCAAAACAGCGAGCGCAGCCTCGAAGATCGGACCGATGACTGGAAAGCCACCTCGTGGAGCGGAGATCAAACGCGAATCAATCTCACCGGAGAAATGCAACTCACGAACCTGCGTACAACCGTCTTTGTCGATGTCATGTACGAAGTTATGCCATCGCAAGTGGTGAAGAAGACGATTCAGTTGCGTCAAGCTGATATGTTCACGCTGCTTTACCAACTGGTCAATCGCTTGGAACCTGAAGCGGCGCCTGCAAAACTTTGGAGTTTCGACCACGCAGATTGCAAGGGCGGGGCGCTACATGAGTATTTCCCCGCAGCCGGTTTCCGCACACTCAGTGGAGTGACCGTAGGGCTGCTCACCGATTCCGGGTACCGCAATCAATGGAGCCGGATCATACGGCGAGATGGAACGCCCGTGAAACCCGCGCCGGCCAGGATTCCGGATCTGAATCTCTACTTTCTTCCCAAGGTTGCCGATCGCGCACAGCAAGGCGCATTCATCCAGCAGACATTCGGTGAGGCGACGGTCCAGTTGTCCGGAGAGGGTTCCCGTACTCCAATCGATCTCCCGGCGGCTTCCATATGGAAGAAAAACGGCGAGATCCAAGTTGAGCAGCAAGACGGAATCGTCAAGCTGTCTCCAAGGGCCAGGAAAGATTTCGTTCTTTTGCCATTCCCGGCAACGGCAGGCGATATCTATTCCGTGCATCTCAAGTATCGCTCTGCGGTTCCGATTTTGGTTCACGCGTGGGACGTGGACAATCAGTTCCAGAAACTCAACGATCTCACGCTGTTTAATGACACGGCGCCGGCCTCTCCCTCAACCTTTACAGAGTTTCATAATTCCTTTGTTGTGCCCTCGCTGCAGGGTACAGGCGCAGCTCTCGTCTTCTCGCTTACTGATTCTGGGGAGGAAGGCGCGAACGACGATCGCAGCGGCAGGCCGCCCTCAATCGAAGTGCAAGATCTTGAGCTATCACGTGTTGCGACCCGGAGCGAACCATACCATCGCCTGGAGATGGGTAGTTCGCAAACCAAGACCGTCTTTATCTTTGCGAGTGAGGCGATTCCCGACACAGTTCGCGGTTATCGGCTCGCCAGCCAGCTTCGCCTGGCCGAGGGTCTCGGCTTCAAAGGCGGTGAAACGGAGAAGGTGCTCTACGCAGACGTCATGATGCTGAGTTGGAGTGCGGAACAGGAAGGCATTCGTCCAATGCTGGCTCCCAGCATCTGGTATTCGGCCGCTGGTGAAATGTATATGCGCGACAGCTTTTACGCCCTCAACGGCATTCACAACCGCGAGCTGAACGAGAAGGTCTTTACCCTTTGGGGCGACAACCAGGGCGCGGACGGGGCCATCAATACACTGGCGGAACCGAACATTGCGAACGTCGAGCGCAAGTCGAACGACTCAACGCCTCTGTGGCTCGTGTGGGCGCTCCTCAATCGAAGGCGATTCGGCACTGAGCTGCCGATGGATAAGGTGCGGCAGGCCGCGGAATACTGCCTTGCCACCTATGACCCCCGGCGCGAGGCCATTTGCACCGCTCAGTTTGTCGTGGGTTGCCTCGACGTGATTAGCTACCCGGAAGGCACTAGCATTCTCTGCGAAAACCAGGGAATGCTAGCCATCCTGCTGAGAGTAATACGCGAACTTCAGATCCCGAAATTGAGCGCATCCATCTCAGAGAGCTACATTGCAAAGGCAGAAGAGGGATATCGGAGCTATTACGATGCAGCGCATGGTTTCTTCTGCCCAGCCAGGAATATACACGATGCAATTAGTTTTTCCGATATCTTTCCGGAGTTTCTATCGCTATGGCTCTTCAAGAGAAAACTCCTGACGGATGAAATGGTCGTCAATCACCTCAATCACATTCCGGTGATGTTGCCGAGAAAGGACTGTCCCTATCCGGCGGAGGGTGGATCGGCGAGACCATGGTTTATCGGTCTTCCGGCGGGAGGAAAGGAATGGAGTTTCTTTACTGAGAAGTGGCACCCGATGGTAAGCGACTCCTTTGCAGTCAACTATGCAAATAAGGCAATGGACGGAGTTTATTGCAACGGTGGAAGCTGGATGAGGATTGAAATCTGTGGCTATGTTACAGGCAAGTTCCATGGCTGGCAAAGAGCGGAACACGCGATTGCGAATAGACTCTGGGCTGAAATTTACACAGACGTGG
>Ga0097691_1001160_pt1 | contig 20153 bp, 22 predicted proteins | sample NGESurdeep072012_8_FD_72858 | JGI IMG/M metagenome (GOLD analysis project Ga0097691, IMG submission 72858) | Arctic peat soil microbial communities from Barrow, Alaska - NGEE Surface sample 210-1 deep-072012 | ecosystem: Environmental > Terrestrial > Soil > Wetlands > Peat ... | reverse complement strand
CAATGGCGACGACCCGAACGACGCAAACCTGGTGATCCCTGTCGCTACCAACCAGAATGTGCTCATCACTGTCGACCGCCTGCGAAGGCAGTTCAGAAGTCAAGTCAATGCGGGCACACTGCTAGTCGCCGGAGGCGTTTATGACCTCGGCACCCAGCTTGTTACGGTTCTGACCTATACGGTAGGCGCTACACGGGGTTCTGATTCAGCAGCTAGATAACGCTGCCCAATCACACATCGATGATCTCCCATTATAACTCCTGCCCTGGCATGTCCACGTGGTTGTCGCGAGTCTACGCTTATAGGTCTGCGCATGTACGTGGCAGCGCGCGCATCGGAGTAAGAAGCCGACGTGACATCGAAGGGTAAAATGGACTCAATCCGCATTGAACACGGTGAAAATGGCGGCTAACCCTTTCCCATAGTGGGAAGAGGAACAATCGCGGAGAGGAAGAGCGCAGAGCAGAGAAAAGATCCGGGTTCAATCGGCTTTCGATACGGCGGACGATTGCAATGCGGCTCATTCTGCTCTGCTGGCGGAAGGGGATCGTGACAGCATGAAGCATGAGCATGGCACGCTCGAATGGGCGGTCGCTATTACCTTCATGCAATCGCAATGTGTGGCGACCGACGATCCCCGCCTCAAGGAAACGAAGTGAATCCCCGCCACGCCGCGCTCGCGCTTGTGGGCTGGTATCTGCGCTTGGAGCATGAGGGATGATTCGACACGTTGCAAGGCTCATCTTGGTGATAGCGACCGTTGCCGCGATAGCCGCGGTTCTCGTGACCATCATGCGACTCGTTGGTGGACCGTTTTGATCGGATTGACAGCAGCGAAATGACGCCACTCTGGATTTCAAAAGACGCCACGCCCGTCAGCAGTAGGCAAGAAGCTGTACAGTGCAATAAAAAACGGCTAGCAGGTAAGACTCGTAAAGAAAATGTGTCTGTAGCATCTCAAATGTTACAGGCGCGTTTTTGTATCTAAATGCAATCAATTCTTCTTGACAGTTTCTTTGCATTCGAACTCGCAAACAGCGATCACGAAGACCGGAGCAAACTTTAAATCGATGTCTCAAGACGACTGTTCCGCACGGCGTCGGAACCCATCGATAGGGCAAACGGTCTCACCTTTCTCGAAAACATCTCCTGTGCGATCACCGCGCGCTTGCATAGAAGAAGAATTTTATTTTGGGATTTTAAGTCGTTTAACTATAGCGAAAAGCTCTTTATTTAATTGGCTTTATTTGCATCGGATGTGAAAGTGTGTAAGTTTCTGTGTAAGTATTGAAAAAAGCGCAACAATATCGGGCATCTTCAGCGCTGTCGTTCTTAAGGCTTTTATCGCATCCGTAAGTTCCGATTGTTTTTCGGTGTTTTGGGGGCCGGTTTCGTGGCCTTCCCATCATGCTCCGGTCAGAACGGGCGCGGTGTCTCGCGAGAGGCACCGCGCCCGCGTGGCTTATCTGCCGAGATAAAAGGCGCAAGGCGCGCGCAGTGCGATCGCTTTCCAGCGATTGTAGGTCTTGCGGAATTCGATAGTGGTCATGCAGTGGTATATCCGGCGACATGATCGGGGCAAGCTCGCGAATAGAAATTAACTGGCATTCTTATCGCTAAGGCGGACGCTGAGGCAAACCTCAGGACCTTACGAGTCTCCCACCTGGAAAAGGCGCCATGTATCCGGAACGCCTTTCAATTCGTGCGGGCCCCGGTCCTTGAAGCTTATGCCTGAGCCGGCGACCAGGTCTTTGACGGTACTCGACACCAGCACCTCGTCGGGACCCGCCAGTGCGCCGACGCGCGCGCCGATATTTACCGCGATTCCGCCGACATCGTCGCCCATCAGCTCGTATTCGCCGGTATGCAGACCGCTCCTCCCCTGGATTCCGAACGGATGCACCGAATCCCTGATGGCGCACGCACAGCGGATTGCGCGTGCCAGACCATCGAAGGTCGCCAGAAAGCTGTCGCCCGCGGTGTTCACCTCCTTGCCCCGATGCCTCTCCAACTCCTTGCGCACCGCCGAGTAGAAGCTATCCAGCAGGTCGCGCCAGCGATGGTCTCCGAGCTCCGCGGCCCGTTTAGTCGAGCCAACAATGTCGGTGAACAGGATGGTTGCCAGCACCCGGTCCGGCTCCGCCACGTGCCGGACGCCGGTCAGGAACTCTTCGATTTCGTCGACGATGCCGTCAGGGTCAATCCATGGCGCATGGCCGCCGGGCAACAAGACGAACTTGGCTCCGGCGATTTGCTCCGCTAGAAAACGGCCGTTGTCGGGGTTGATCAGGCGATCGGGGGTCCGATGGATTACAAGGGTGGGAACATGGATCGCGGGCAGCACGTTGCGCACGTCGATATCCGCTGCCATGCGAAGCATGGCGGCTGACAACCGCGCGGTGGTGCGCTTCTACAACAAGCGGGGAACGGCCGAGCAGTGGATCAAGGAAGGCAAGCAGGCGGTGAAGATGACGCGGCTGAGTTGCCATCGCTTTAGGTCTAACGAGGTGCGGCTGTGGCTGAGTGTGATTGCCTATAACCTGGGCAACCTGTGGCGGCGGCTGGTGCTGCCGATGCGCATCGGCGCCTGGTCGCTGACCAGCTTGCAGCAGCGGTTGGTGAAAACCGGCGGGCGTTTGATAAAGCATGCCCGCTACTACTGGTTGCTGCTTGCGGAGAGCCATCTGACGCGCCGGCTCTTTGGAAGCATGCTGCGAAGGATCGCGATGCTAGCGGTACCGGCAGGATAGCCGCCCGCGATGGTGGCTTCCAAATTGGCTGCGAGGAGACGGGGGCATGGAAGGGTGTCGTTGGAAATGGGCCGCAAACGGTCCGGAGCAGGCTTCCGGCGCGGACGAAGCGATGAAACTGGCCGCTTTTCGTGGACCAGCTTCAGCCAAGACCAAGGAAACGCCCCGACCGCTTGTGCTAAGGGCGGCGTTTGGCTATTGGCATCCTTATCCGAAGTGGAAAAACGGAAATTCCGGATAAATCAATAGCTGCTGAGATAGAGCCGGCTACAAAAGCTTGGTACAGAGGAGAGATCTGGGCGGCATAGTCGCGTCTGCTGACCCGGTTTTCTGAATGCATGAAAAAAGTACTGTTCATTGTTCTATTGATTGTGGCGGGTGGATTCTGGTCCTGTGGCGGGAGTAGCGGCGGCGGTGGCACCCCCCCCGTCAACCCGGCGTGCAAAAACTTGCCGGCTCTTCCCGATACATCGCCAGAATATGCAGCCAGCTTAGATGCTTTCACCAAGGCCCGGTGCTACGACGTGGCGTTTCACTGGAAGCACGACGCGCAGCGGCGCACCAGCCAGAAACTTCATGACACCCTCATCAGGATGTGGTACTCGCCCTCGCTGTTCAAATGGATGAGCGATCAGAACCCAAAGGGTGCGCGACAGGGTCCGGTACCTGACGGTGCGATAGTCGTCAAGGAAGAGTTTCCGAATGAGACTGGCCCCGAAGATTTTTGGAGCGTAATGGTCAAGGATTCAAGCCTTTGGTGGGACGGATGGTATTGGAGGGTCGTTGGGACCGAAGTCGGCGCCGCGGCCGCGCCGGCCGCGACTTCCGCGACGAGTGGATGCGCCGACCCGGGGGTGGTTGCGAGTAATGGCCCCACTAGTATTAACTGCATAGGCTGCCATGCCTCGGCAGACTATAACGTCCCCGGAACCGGAACCTTCTCCCCCCTGACATTCATACACACGAAGAAGGGGACCTCGGCGGGAGCGGCCGGAGCGATACCTGCTGATGAGATGCTTCCGGCCTTCGCGATGGACGCGATGCATTTGCAAACGCAGGCCGAGCCCAATCCGGCCGCGGGATTCACCGACCGGCTGCCGAGCTCGATATTTGCCAATGTGAAGACGCTCGCCGCTGCCCCGACGATACCGTGCATGGTGCCCGAGTCGTCGGATTTCTACTACTCGAAACCTGCTTCGGCGGGGGGGCCTTCGCTGTTCGTTACTTCTAATCAATGCGCGAGCTGCCACGACGCTACCAACAACGCCCCAATGCCCACTCACATGCTTTATCCGCCCGACTCATCGCCGACCAATCCGGCCACGGCCAACCTGTCGACCTATGGCGAATGGCGCTATTCGCTGACGGCGCTCGCGGGCCGCGACCCCATATTCCTCGCCCAATTGGAAACCGAGTCGACCGTACATGCCAACATCAAAGGCCAGCCCAACCCTCCCGGGTTCGTTCAGGATACGTGTTTTTCCTGCCACGGAGTAATGGGACAGCGCCAGTTCCACATCGACAAAGGAAACGCACCAGGTACCGTATTCACCCGCGATCTACTGGACGATCCCACCTCACCGTACGGAGCGCTGGCTCGTGACGGGGTCTCGTGCAACGTTTGCCATCACATGGCCGACGACCACCTGGACGATCCCACTACTTATACCGGGAAATTTCACGTCGGCCCCGCCGACCAGCTCTATGGGCCCTATCCTTCCGGCGATTCCGACGTGAAGGTGGGAGACAACGTAATTCCGCGACCGATGAAAAACTCGGTGGGAATGGTACCGGTATTTGGAGCTCAGGTCGGGGAGTCAAAAGTGTGCGCCTCTTGCCACACGATCGTGCTGCCGGTCTTTGACGCCAACGGCACCCAGGTCGCGACCGCGTTCGAGCAGACCACCTACCTCGAGTGGCTCAACAGCTCCTTCGCCAGCCAAAACCAGACGTGCCAGAACTGCCATATGCCCGATAATTTCAAGGGCGCGGAGCTGGCGTTCCAGGTCGCCAACATCGAGGACAGCACATTCCCCCGGGTACCAGAGATTGGTATGCAAACATCGTTGCCGGCTGACCAATTGATTCTCGAGAACCGTACATTCTATGCGCGTCATCAACTCCTCGGCATCAATCCCTTCGCACTTGAAATGTTCGATCAGTTTCGGACCGATCTAGGGCTGTTCCAGTTCGATGGGTTGTTACCGCCCGAGGACCAGAAAACCGCTTTAGGGCAGAAAACTGCGGTTGAGGGAGCGGTCATTCTGGCGCAGACGGCGACCGCGCAAGTGACATTCGATTCCGCAGCCAAAAACGGCGGACAGCTTACGGCAGATGTTCGGATCCAGAATCTTGCCGGTCACAACTTCCCTTCAGGAGTGGAATTCCGTCGCGCGTTTCTGGATCTCCAGGTGCTCGACGCTAGTGGGACCGTGCTATGGGAATCTGGCGGTACCAACTCCGATGGGGTGATTGTCGACACGACCGGAACGCCGCTGGTTACCGAATTCTTCAGCCCGACCCAGCAAACCTTTCAACCACATTTCTGGACTGGCAACCCGATTACCAGCGACAAGCAGGTGCAGATTTACGAGGCGAAGGTGCTTGATCCTCAGGGACAGTTGACCACCAGTTTCCTCGCTCTCAATAACAAGGTTAAGGACAACCGAATTCAGCCTACAGGAAGGTCTTCCACCGGTCCCAACGCCGATATCACCGCTCCGGAGGGCACCGGGGCTGACCCGAGCTATCAAAATGGATGCGGCTGCAGCGTGGTGCGTTACCAGCTACCGACGACGGGAGCACTCGCGAACGCGGCGAAGGTCCAGGCGACTTTGTATTACCAGAGCATTCCTCCTTCCTACCTGCGCCAGCGCGCTGAGGACGCTAATGGCCCGGACACCGCGAGACTGGTCAAGTTCACGAACGAGTTGGACGTGAACAAATACACTGAGATTTCCAACTGGAAACTGAAAGTCACCAGCTCCGGGGCCGTCGATATAAAGTGAACGGAGTCGGAACTTTGCGGAAGAGTGAACAGTTTACTCGGCCCGTCTACGACGCGCCGGGGACGACGGGACGGCTCACGATATTTGACAGCCAAGGCGATGAACATGCGATTTCCCGCTTAGTTGACGACGTGATTGCGATAGTCGCGGGCCTTGCGGCAGCCGGATGTCGGGTGCTGGTCACGCCATTCGACGTTCGGATCGGCAAGTGCGCAGTTCTTGCCGACCCGTTCGGAAATAAGCTCAATCTGATTTAAAATGGGGATCGTGAAGAAGTCAGTGAAAAAGACCCCCCGCGCGAGATGGACTTTGATGAAATCGAAATGGACCTTGCTTTGAAAGGTGCGCGGCAAGGCCTCGCGAAGCTCAAGGAACGCGAGGGTGAGGGGAAAGAAAAAAAGCCTGCCGTCGCGTCATTGCCGACTAAGAAAAGCCGCATCACAACCGTTACAGACCTGCCGGAAGGTTGGGCGCTGACGATCGTTGGAGCGAAAAAGCCGCCGGCATAGCACTTTCAGCTTGGAACTTTGCGATTAGCCGCCCGCTGACGTATTTTCCGAGCGACAGGCACACTCTCAAACGTCCGGCTTGTTGATCGTCGTGCGGCGCCCGTACTCCGGCGAGACCTGGCGCCATGGGATCGGTGCCTGCTCGCGCTTAAAGCTCTGGCCGCTGCTTGCAGCGCGGGCCAAGGAGCGGATGCTGCGCGGCAAGGCCGACCCTACGCAGATATCTGCGGAGGGTAAAGGCGAGACTCGCGATGAGGTCGCCAAAGCTGCGGGGGTCTCGCATGACACGTGGCGAGCTCGTAGCGGGCTAGGGTTATCGGCAGCGCGGCGCCAGAGGCTCCATCTCGAGGTGGCCGACGCAATCGAGCGAACCTATTCCGCGGCGTTGGAAGATTACTGCGCCGAGCTGGCTCATCACTACGCGCGCAGCTCGAACACCGAAAAAACTGTCCAGTACCTGGACCGCGCCGGCCGTCAGGCAATCAAGTGCGGGGCGCTCAAGGAAGCCGAGCTTTGTCTCAAGCAGGCGATCGCCACGCTGAGCACGACCCCCGAGACTCCCGAGCGGATAACCCGCGAATTCAATCTCCAGTACGCGCTCTGGCGGGCGCTCTCAAGCACTAGGGAAGCTCTGCACAGGTCGATCGATATGGGTAGAATGAAGTTGATCGGTGGATGGGTGCGGAGGTGGGGTGATGAGTGAGCAGCGGACGTTCGCTTCGATGGCGTGGGCGCACAAGGGCAAGGTGACCAGGCGCGAGCGGTTCCTGGCCGAGATGGACGCGGTGATCCCGTGGGCGCGCCTGATGGCGCTGATCGAGCCGCATTACCCCAAGGCGGGTCAGGGGCGCCAGCCGCTGGGGCTGGAGAAGATGCTGCGGATCTACTTCCTGCAGCAGTGGTTCAATCTGTCGGACCCGCAGGCCGAGGACGCGATCTACGACAGCGAGTCGATGCGCCGGTTCGCGCGGGTAGAGCTGGGCGACGACGTGGTGCCGGACGAGAGCACGATTCTGCGCTTCCGCCACCTGCTCGAGCAGCACGGGCTGAGCAAAAGCATCTTCGATGCGATTGCGGGGCTTTTGGAGGAGAAGCAGTTGTTGCTGAAGTCGGGGACGATCGTGGACGCGACCATCATCGCGGCGCCGAGTTCGACCAAGAACGCGAGCCAGACGCGCGACCCCGAGGGGAAGCAAACCCGTAAGGGCAAGAACTGGCACTTCGGCATGAAGCTGCACATCGGGGCAGACAAGCGGGGCTTGGTCCACACGGTGACCGCGACCAACGCCGCGGCGGCCGATATCACCCAGCTTCCCGCGCTGCTGTACGGGCAGGAGCGGGAAGTCTTCGGCGATCAAGCGTACTGGAAGGAAGCTGACCGGCAGGCCTATTAGGCCCGCGGGGTGCGTTACCGAATCAATCGGCGCCCCAACCCCAGGGCACCTTTGAGCGAGCGCTGGAAGCAGATCAATTGCGCCCGCTCGCGAACCCGCGCGCGCGGCGAGCATCCCTTCCGCGTGGTCAAGCATCTGTGGGGGTTCGTCAAGACCAGGTACCGGGGCTTGGCCAAGAACCTGGCCCGCGCGCACACCATGTTCGCACTGGCTAATCTCTATCAAGTCCGACGCCAACTGCTTGCGCTCGGCGCGAGCGGCGCGTTGTGAGCAAACTCCGGGCCGCCACCAGCCGCGGTGCCGACCACCGCGGCGCCATCCGCCCCTCGATGCCACTTCGCTGAACCCAATCCTCATGATCTCTTCTGTCAATCGCCTCTGCGCAGCGACCTGTGCAGAGCTTCCCTAGTGGCTTCGTCACGGAGGAGACTGTGCGGGCGGCCAGACGCATGCGGGAGGTGGGCGAAAAGACTGGCAACCCGGAGCAAGTCATAGCCGCGTTGAGAGCCGCTTGGCTCTCGACCTTTGCACAGGGCGAAATGACGGCTGCGCAGCAGATCGCCGAGCAAATGATGGAGATTGCCGAGCGCAGCGGGAGTCGCTACGGCCTGACCCTGGCCCACTACGCTCAGGGGGTATCCTTCTATTTTCGCGGCGAGCCGGCTCGGGCGATCCAACATTTCGAGGCGACGATCGCGTCATACAAGGAGACCGACTGGTCCGGCTCCATTACGCAACCTCAGATCCTGGCGCTGTCGTATATCGGCTGGGTGTTGTGGCATTTGGGGAGCGCCGATCAGGGGCGAGCGAAAATTCGCGAGTCGATTTCCTTGTCCGAGCGCATGAAGAGCCCCGCGAGTATCGCGCTCTCGCTCTTAAATGCAAGCGTTGTTTACATGGACCTTCGCGAGCCTGGCAATGTGCGGGAAGCCGCCGAACGCCTCTTCACTCTCGCAAGCGAACAACAACTCCGCGAATATGTGGCCTGGGGCTCGGTTTGGCGCGGTTGGGCGGTGGCCGAGCAGGGTCGGACTGACGAAGGCATCGCGCTGATTCGCGCCGGACTCGATTCCGCGGCGACGCTCGGCACCAGGGCTGGTTTGCCACACTATTTGATGGCGCTGAGTGAGGCGCAGGAGCGCGCGGGTCAATTGGAAGAGGCGCTCGCTGCGATCGAGCAAGCGTTCCCCGCCGTTGGAGAACAGCGGCTCTATTTACCTTACGTGTTGTGGCGGCGGGGCGAGTTGCATCTGAGGCGCGGTGATGAAACCAAGGCAGCCGGAGATTTCCGGGAAGCGATCGCCGCCGCCCGGCGCATGGGCTCCAAAGCATACGAACTGCGCGCGACGACCAGCCTCGCCCGCCTGCTCGACAAACAGGGCAAGCGCACCGAAGCTCGCGCAATGCTCGCCGGAATCTACGGGCAATTCACCGAGGGCTTCGACACCGCCGACCTCAAGGACGCCAAGTCGCTGCTCGACGAATTGGGTGCATAGCGCCTGGCTCGCGGCACGCACTGGCGGTGCGAAGCGTCGGACTTCGTGACCCTTTTTCACGGGTGCCAGTCCGACATCGTCAGAAAGGTGCTGACGGCCTTCGTGGTGGCAGCGCGCCGGGTGCTGGGCCCGTCTGCTAGGACCGATCATTCCCAGTATGGCCGGCGCCTTTTCGACGACGTGAGTGCGCAGGACCTGCTTGACGTCGAAGCGCTGGGCAGGGTCGAGATGATGCGGGGCGGCGGGCCTCATTGCACGTCTCTGCGTCTGGCGATCCAGAAGACTGCGGGCTTCGCAATCAAGTCGGGCGCGGTCATGGCGGAGGAAGTTGAGGAGGCGCTCGCACGATTGAATGACCCCGCCTTCGCCACCATGTCGGCCATCACCATGGCGGTGTGGGAACGCCGCCCGCCGGGCGGCTCCGAAGGAGCGGCACAGGCCGGAAAGGAAAATGCAGCTCGATGATGCGTTCTGTTCGGCTCATCTGCCGATCAACTCGCGCCGGATAGATCCGGGTATGCCGAGCAATGAGATCGCCGTTTACGTGGGCAACAACTACTAGGGTGAGCGATGTCGGATTATGACTTCTGGCAGGAAACTCACGCTCAGCCACGATAATTTCAAATGGTGCCGGGGGCGGGACTCGAACCCGCACGGAGGTTGCCCTCCAGAGGATTTTAAGTCCTCTGCGTATGCCATTTCGCCACCCCGGCCCGTAAGCGAACAAGATCGTTAAATCATAAAGACGCCCGCGCGCGAAGATGCCGCGATTCAAAGCGGCGCGCAATTGTTCTTTCGGTCTGGCGCGCGATGGATATATGCTCGATGCCGCGGCGTGTCGCGGATGCTGGCGGGCCGCTGATTGCATCGACGAAAAGGCGGACTCCTTGCCGCAAAAGCTGTTCATTGTCGCGGTTCTATTGGCGCTGATCGTGCCGGGTTGCTCCCTATACCGTGACTATGAAGCTTCGCGGCCTGAGGCCGTTCAAAAAACCGAAGCGATGCTCTCCGACGCGGGCTTCACCACGATCAAACTCGACACTTCCGATAAAGTCGGGCTCGTGGAAAATCTCCCGCCGTACGAGATTCGCAGCTATGCGGTCCAATCCGGCAAGGTCTATTGGTACTACGACCCTGACGTCTGTTCATGCGTGTATGAAGGACACCAAAACGAATTCGACCGCTACCAGATGGCGGTGAGGCAGCAAAATGACACTGCACAGTATGCCGCCGAATCGGGAGACCAGGAAGTTGCTTCATTGAACGCTTTGAACGGTACGTTTTTTCCTCCACCGCTAATCTGGGTTGGCGGATTCGCCCCCGGACCTCCTATTGGCCGCGGACATGGCGGCGGACATGGCGGCGGGCACGGAGGTCACGGAGGTCACGGAGGCCACCACTAGTTGGCCGCATAATTGCTTCACCTGAGATGGGCCCGGAGGTTTGCAGCCTGCAAGCGACTAAGCCCGGCGATGCTCACTTATGCCATCACGATCTTCACCGGCGCATTTCTGCTGTTCCAGGCTGAACCACTATTAGCTAGATACATCCTTCCCTGGTTCGGAGGTACATCGGCTGTATGGATCACCTGCATGTTGTTCTTTCAGTTGCTATTAGTCGTCGGGTACGCATATTCGCATCTAATAGCAACTCGCCTGCAGCCGCGGATGCAGGCGATTGTTCACATTGCGATTGTCTGCGCATGCGTCCTGCTGATGGGCACTCTCGCACTGACATGGCAATCGGCAATCACGCCCGGGCCGAATTGGAAGCCTCCTAATCCCGATTTCCCCATCACAAGAATCTTCATCCTCTTGCTGGTCAGCATCGGACTGCCATTCTTCATCCTGTCCACCACCGGGCCGCTGCTACAGACGTGGTTCGCGCGATCGCACGAAGGCGCCTCGCCCTATCGATTGTACGCGCTATCGAACGTCGGCTCGCTAATGGCTCTGGTGACTTATCCTTTTCTGGTGGAACCTTCCCTAACTCTCAAAGCGCAGGCGATCGTGTGGTCGCTGCTTTTTGTCGGATTCGCGATGGGCGTTGGACTATGCGCCCGGAGCATCCGCCACGTCCCGCCATCCGATGTTTCGGCAGTTGACGTTGCCGAATCCGAGGGCCTGCGCATCCCGGTTCCTACTCGATCGACTCGCATCCTTTGGATTGCACTGGCAACGGTTGCATCCGTGATGCTGCTGGCTACGACCAACCAGGTCTGCCAGCAGGTCGCCGTGGTTCCGTTCCTGTGGGTGCTGCCGCTGGCGATCTACCTGCTCTCATTCATCATCTGTTTCGACAATCAACGATGGTACCGCCGCAGTGTCTTTCATCCAGCGTTGGCTGTTACGGTTTCCCTGGCCCTTGTGGTTCTCTGCAGCCCCGACGCCAGCATCATGATTCAAATAGTCACTTACTCGGCGTTGCTATTCACGATCTGCATGGTTTGTCACGGCGAGTTGGCCAGCCTGAAGCCGCATCAGCGATATCTCACATCGTTTTACCTGATGGTCTCGATTGGTGGCGCCTTCGGCGGCATCTTCGTAGTCGTAATTGCACCATGGCTCTTCACCGGCTACTGGGAATTTCATCTCGCAATCTGGACCAGCCTGCTGATGCTCATCATCGTACTGATGCGAGATCCACACTCGTGGATTCACGAACGCAGGCCGGTGGTCGCGATGGCGTTGCTGGCCGGCGCAATCGTGTTGCCAGAGCTGATAGGCACTAAACATCTGGGGGAAGCAATCCGTCGAGCGGCCCCTCACTTGCTGCCAGCGTTTGTCGCGGTGGGTTTGATGTCCGCGGTGGCGTTTCAAAAGCATTCGCAGCTCGCTCGAAGATGGCCCGGCTCAATCGTGCAGGCGTGCGCAATCCTGGGATTGCTGGTGATAGGCGGCGTGTTGCTGGTGAATATCGAGGGAAATCGCGCAAACAATCTGATTGCAAGCCGGAATTTTTATGGGACCCTCGCCGTTTACTCAGTCGATAGTCAGAAGCCCGAAGGCCATTACTATATGTTGCGGCACGGCCAAATCATACATGGCGAGCAGTATTCGGCTGCGGATGAGAGATACCAACCCACTACCTATTACGGTCCGGACAGCGGGGTTGGATTGATCATGCTCCATCATCCGCGCCGGCTCGCGCGAATTCCTCGCGACCGCTCGCTCCGGGTGGGCGCGATCGGCCTCGGCGTCGGAACGATCGCCGTATATGGGATGTCCGGAGACTACATCCGCTTCTACGAGATCAACCCGGCCGTCACCAAAATCGCGACGGATGAGAATGGATACTTCACATATCTGCGAGATTCGCGCGCGGGAATCGAGATCGTGCCGGGCGATGCACGGCTTTCGATGGAGCGCGAACTAGCTAATGGAAACCCACAGGCATTCGACGTACTTGTACTCGATGCGTTCGCAGGGGACGCAATACCGGTGCATCTACTGACTATTGAAGCGATCGAGATCTTCTTGCGTGAATTGAACCTTGATGGAGTCCTCGCTATCCATGTCACCAATCGGTACCTCGACCTTCAGCCAGTGGTTCAGGAAATAGCCAATCACTTTGGCTTAGAGTCGGGGCGAGTGCATCAATCCGGGGGCCCGCTGGTTAAACCCAGCGACTGGATAGTTCTTGGGCGCAATAATTCAGTCCTTGGCCGAGCCGGGTTTACGAGCAGGCTCAAGCCCCTGGACTCGCGTCGGAGAGTGCGGCTCTGGACCGACGATTACAGCAATCTGTTTCAGATCTTGAAGTGATCAGCCGCATCGAATCTGAAAACGAGCCGCGCCGCCTCAACCAGGATTTCGGGGGAAAGTCGGCACGCCCGGGAAATTGGGGCAAGCCCGCGGTGCCTGCGAACCGTCGATAGCTCGCATCTTCGTTGAAACCTCCGCCCATGCGCTGCGTCTGTAGATGCGAGGCGGGCGGGTATGGACTTGCGTCGCACCACAGATTGAAATGAGGCTCTGAAATATCATTCGCGATGCTTATGAAGAATCGAACCGCGCCCGAGATGAATCGAAGCCTTGCCATCGGACTCCGAGTCGGCGCAATCGCGGCGGCAATCGCGATTTCCGGATGCGCCGTCGCACCGCCGCCGATCGCGCATACCCCCAACGTCGTCGCGACTCCGCAACCAGGCCGGTTGGCAGTGAGCGTCGCGGCCGCACCTACCGTCGGCGAGGTGACCCCTGTTTACGTGTCGATCGCCAACGGTACCGACGCGCCGCGCTCGGTCGTGCCAAGCCAGATCTTCGCGCTCAACGAGGCCGGCGAACGAGTCGCTCCTCTCCCGCCGGGTGAAGCGGCCCGGCAGGCCGGCAGTGCCAAGGAGCTGCAAGGAGCGATACAAAGCGCCGCCGTCAGCGGCATCGGGGGAGCCGCGGTGGGAGCAGCCGCGGGAGCCGTCGCCGGCGCTGCTGGTTCAGGTGGCGGATGGGGCTTCGGATCTCCGGGCGCCGGCGCGCTAATCGGCAGCGCGGTCGGCGGTGGAATGGGCATTATCCGCGGTGCCGAAAAAGGCCAATCGAGAGCCGACCAGCAGGCCAATCAGCAGATCGAGGCGCTCTCACTCAAACCCGAGGAAGTGCGCAAGAACTTCACGGTGAGCGGCTACGTTTTCTTTCCCAAGGGACAATACAACCAGGTCGAGATGCTACTGGTCGATCGCGAGACCGGCGACACCGAAGTCGTCCGCGAACCCTGGCACTGATAGGATAGTCCGCGCCCTACAGCAGCGACGAGATAATCACGATTGCGCCCTGTCCCTGGCCCTTCTCAGCGGGGTCGCAAATCACCGCCTTGCTGCCGAAGAACTTCATGTCCGTCGGATCCACCAGACCCGCGGCGAGCGGCCGAGCGATCCCTTTCTCCACTCGATAGACGCTGCCGTCCCGTTGGTTGTTGTTCTCGGAAGCAAATTTGCCGGTGTCCGCAATCATCAACTCGTCACCGTATGAGCCGAAGTTTGACGGCGCCCACGCGAAGCCCGACGGTCGGATGAATCCGACCAGGTAAACTTCATCTTTCATCTTGCCGTCGGCGCCGACCATGCTGATGCGGCCGACCTTCGATACTCCAGCCCCCTTCGCGCGCATCCCGACCAGCATCGTGTTCGCCGCCTTGGAATCCGAAGCGCGTGGAAATGTTATCGTCGTCAGCTCGAATACGACCGGTTTGTTGTACGTGCCGAATGCGCTCGCCTTGCCCGACGAGTCGATCGAATAAATCGTCGCGTTGCCGCTGGTCGCCGCGTAGAGCTTGCCTGCGAATGGTGTCCCGGCCGCGCCAAATTCCAGATCGCGGCATTCGGTCGCAGCCGCGCCCGCGTCGGGCAGTTTGGCGAACGTGCTGAGCGCGCCCGACTTGTCGATTCGTTCTACCTCGCACGGCGCCTTGATATCGCCGGCCGCGGCGAGCACGAAAACATTGCCCTCGTATGAGCCAAATCCCGCCGGACCGATCGCGACTCCGGCCGGGTTCTTGATCTTCGACTTGGCCGCGAGCGCCGTCACCTTGCCGCCGAACGTGACCGAGAAGACGCCACCCGCCTGGTCCGATACCACTATGACGCCGTGGTTATCCTGCAGGAAGTACGGTGCGACGAGGCCGGGCGCCTTCAGCGCATTGATCTCGTACGGTACTTCCACGTCCAGGCCCTTGCCCGCCGCGCTCGCGATCGAGTTGGTCACGCTCGGCAACGCGGCGATCGTCAGGGCGGCGACACTGAACGCGGTGGCGAACATTGAAAAAACTGAAAAACTACTTTTTCTTTTCGAGAAGTTCATCAAGTGCCTCGTTGACAACGTATTTTTCGTTCGGATCCCGATCGTCCAGCTCGGACTTGCGGCGCGAGACCCACTCCGCCATCCCGATCGTCGCGGCCTCCTCGGGATTCGAAATCCCCATCGCCTGCGCGACCCGCATGAGGTGCCCAAAGAGCTCGTCGGGCAGGTCGATCTGAATTCTCTTGCTCAAGCCGCTTGCCCGATCCATTTTCCGGCGATTGTTCGCTCTTCCATATAGTCTTACGTCGCGGCGGTCGTCAAAATGAATTTTGACGTGTCATCGCCGATCAAATACGCCGGCACTATTGTCGAGTACCTCGACCAAGGCCGGCTCAGGGCTGCTCTGGTCACCCGGGAACAGGAACGGCATTTCGTCGTGATCGATTCCGCCGGACACGAGCGGCTGGTTCCGCGCGATTTGGTCCTGATGCGCCATCCGGATCGACGCGCCGATCGCGAAGACGTCGCCGACGCCCTCGCCGACCTGGAGCGCGAGCGCGCCGAACTGGCCGCCGAACTCGATCTCCAGTTGCTGTGGGAAGTCGCCCAGGAGCAGGGCCGCAGCTTTTCCGCCGCAGAACTTGCCGAGTTGTTCTTCGGCCGGCGATCGAATGCCGCCGCCTCCGTGATGCTCGAGGCGCTGCTGGGCGATCGCACCTACTTCGTCCGCCGCCACATGGATTTTGTGCCGCGCACGCCCGATCAGGTCGAACGGCTGCGGATGCAGAACGATCGGATTCGGGCGCGCAGCGACGACTATCGTAAAACCCAGAAGCACCTGCGCGACGTCCTGGGCGGCGCCGAGAAGCCGCCCGCCGACGAAGCGGCCGCGCTCATCGAGGAGCTGTCGCGCTATCTCAAGAACCCGTTCACGCGCAGCCGCGACATGACCCAAATGCTCGCGCACGCGGCGCCCGACGTCGATCCCGCCGAAGCGGCTTTCGAAATTCTGGAGCGGCTCGGCGCGCAGCCTCGCGTACCGCGTTTCGCGTTTATCGCCGGGCTCAAGGACGAATTCAGCGACGCCGTCATGAAGGAGGCGGCCGAGGCGGTGCCTGGCCCACGCGCTATCTCCGACGGCGGATACGCCGTCACCGTGGATGACGACGACACCGTCGAGGTTGACGACGCTCTCAGTTGCGAGCCGCTCGCCGGCGGCGGCATGCGTGTGCGCGTGCATATAGCGCTGGTTGCCGATTTCGTCATCAAGGGCGGCGCGATGGACCAGGAGGCGGCCGCACGCGCGACCACGGTTTATCTGCCTGAAACAACCATCAGGATGCTTCCCGATCCGATTTCATGCCGCGCCGCGAGTTTAATCGCCGGCGAAGATCGCCCCGTGCTAACCACCGACGTGCGGTTATCGGCCGACGGCGAGCTCGTCGAAGCCTCGATCTATCCCGCGCGAATTCCCATCATGCGCCGACTCGACTACGACCAGGTCGATCGCATTCTCGAGTCAGGGACGTGCGCCGACGACGCTGCCGCTACCGTCTCCGGCCTGCATACTGCCGCTATCCAGCTTCGTCAGAGGCGCCGCACCGCCGGCGCAGTCCTCGTGCAGCGGCGCGAGGCGAAGGTCCGCGTGCGCGGCGACGACGTGGAGATCACCGTAATCGATAACGCGTCGCCGGGTCGCACGCTGGTGGCGGAGTTCATGGTGCTGAGCAATTTCGTCGCCGCTCGGTACGCTGCGGTGAACCGGATTCCGATCATTTACCGTGTGCAGCCGCAACTTGGTGGCGATCTGGCGTCGCAGCGCCCGCGCCTGTCGCTGCACCCGGAATACCACGCCGGAATCGGACTGGACTTTTACGCGCAGTTGAGCTCACCGATCCGCCGCTACGCCGATTTGGTCATGCAGCGGCAACTGTTGGGTGCGCTTAAGAATAGCGACAATCAAACGCCGCCGATTTACACCGTCGATGAATTACTTACCGTGCTGGCCGGCGCCGAGAATGCGGAAGCTTCCGGTCGCGAGCTCGAACGGCGCGCCAAGCGTTACTGGATTCTCCGCTACCTCGAGCGTCACGCCGCTGACGGCCCAATCCTTGCCTACGTCGCACGCGAAGGCCAAAGTGCGGAACTGGCTGATTTCGCCGTGCGCGGAACCTTGCACGGCGCGCCCAGCTTGCCCAATCAGATGCCGATAATGGTGCAGGTAAGTCGCGTCGATCCGCTGCGCGGATGGCTCGCGTTCGATTTCGTCGGTCCCGCCGATGAGACTTCGACAGGCGCGATCAGAGCCATCTGATCAGCCCCGCTTACCCTCTATCCAGTCCCTTAACCCCTCTCGTCTCGTGTCATTCTGAGCCCTTCGAGTACTCAGGGTAACCTGCGCTTGCGCTAGCCGAAGCCCTGAGTGCTGCCGAAGGGGAAGAATCCCGGCTCCTGTTCTTCGCGTCCGCACTTTTCCGGGTTCCTTCGATCCGCTCAGCATGACACGATGCGAACTTTCGTCCCGGAATCACCGGCAGTTGTCGGCCCGATCAAATCAGCTTCGCCCCCGGCCGCCCCGCGTGAGTGCCGCGTGTACCCGCGCTGTGCCCAGCGCTGTGCCCATCATTCATTGCGATGTACCAGGGCGCGCTTTCGTGGACGCGACTACCAGCGCTCGCCGCATGTGCGACTTTGGCCCTGGCGTGAGCGCCGAGCGCCGACTGGATCGCCAGCGCCACGCCCACGATCAATCCGGCTACAATAGTCATACGCATATTTGCTCCTGTCGAATTTGTCTCTGGTTGCTCGGCCTTCGCCGCGACGGCCGTAATTAGTCACGCCGGGCGCCCTCTCGGGCGCCCCTCTGCGTGACTCCCCTCTTTCCCGCTGACTCCCGCCCTTCTTCGCTACGCGCCCCGGACAATCCTAAATCGATTTGAACGCATCCTGATCCAGACGCCAGCGATCGATCGATTCGATATTGAAGCGCCAGTCGCTGCCGACCTTGAACGCCGGCAGCCGTCCGCGCTTGAGCTGCCGATAAATTGTCGACGGATGAACCTTCAGATAGTCCGAGAGTTCCTTAACCGTCAGTACGTGACTGCTGTCGTTTTTCAACATTCTGTCAGCTCCCCTTTTCAGATCCGCTTTATTGATTCGTGCGATTACCCAAGCCCCTCTTGAAGAGGGTTAACGCAATATGCATGCCGCAGGGATGCGGACGGAAATGTCAGCCGAATAAAGCGACCTGCGGCCACGATTGACCGCCGCAGGCGCTAGGATTTTGGCGCTTCGACAGAAAAATGCCGGTCCCGCCGGCAACCCAACCCATCAATGCTCGCCGTCACGCTCTTGAGACACTCGTCGTCCTATTTTGACCGGCTCGAATCCGATGTTAACTGCGGGTTCACACCTCACACCTTGCCGATCAAGTCGCGCCCGGTCTCGCGAACACCTTCGAGCAGCGCCGCTTCGTCCGCGCCGCGCTGCAGCAGGATCAGCCGACTCACGCCCAGGTCGGCGAAGCGCTTGGCGGTGTCGCGATCGACCTTCACTCGCGGACTCGGAGTGACGCTTATCTCCAGCTCCTCGAACCGACGTCGCGCCGCCGTGCATGCCGCCCGGATTCCCTCGACGCACTTCGCCGTCGCCTCCAGGTCCAGCGCAAACCCGTACCATCCTTTGGCCAGGCGCGCCGCCCGGCTGTAGGCCTCGGTCGAATGCCCCCCGAAGACAATCTCCGGATGCGGCTTCTGCACCGGCCGCGGCATCGCATTGACGCCCTTGAACTTGATCCACTTGCCGCTGAACTCCGGCTTGGGCATCGACCACAGCGCGATCATCGCCGCAAGGAATTCCTCCGCACGCGCACCCTTGTGATCGAACGGCGCGCCAATCGCCTCGAACTCGGGCTTCAGATATCCAACGCCGATACCGAAGATCAGCCGGCCGTTTGACAGCACGTCCGTCGAGGCGAGCTCTTTGGCGAGCACCACGGGATTTCGCTGCGGCAATATGATGATGCCGGTTCCCAAGCGAATCTTCGTCGTGTGCGCCGCGATAAAGGCCAGCGCGACCGCAGGGTCGAGCATCGGGTAGTCCGCCGCCACCGGCGAGGGCGGCGCCTGCGGATCGGGCAGGATTACATGCTCGCCCGTCCACACGCTTTCAAAACCCGCGTCTTCGGCCGCGCGCGCGACTGCGGCGGCACACTTGGGCAAAGCACAAGCTCCGTTGTTGATTCCGAACAGTCCGAATTTCATGAATTTAACCCTCGGAGATTGCTGGCTGTCATAATTGAGCGGCAGTGTACGAGCGGTCGAACGCGAAGGCAAACAAGTTGGCCGCTAGCGGGGAATTCACGACGCGAGATGAAGTTTAAGGAACGCGAGTACTCTGGCGGCGGGATGCAAGTGGTGGCTATTTGGTGGCAGGGGGATGCGTGAGCGCTGGCGGGAGAAGCAGTTGGCCGGTCGCCAGCTCATGCTCGACTTTGCGCGCGCGCTGGAGTGCGGCCGCGGGAATCCGCGACTCGAGCTTTGGGTTAAACACCACGCTCACCATCCCGTCCTGCATTCCAAATTCCAGCATTCCCGGATGAAAGCGCTTGTCTTTGACCTCGGTTGCAATTTTCAGGAAAGCCAGCGGAGTCGCAGTCACGGCGCTGGCCAGGACGACGTCCGGAGCGACGCCGTTCTGGTTGTTAAATACGCCGAAGGCGAAGACGTGCGCTTGTGCGGCCGCAAGGAAGACGCCAAGGCCGGCCGCGTCGGCGTTGTGAATCAGCACGTCCGCGCCCTGGCTGATTTGCGCCAGCGCCGCTTCCTTGGCCGCACCGACGTCGTCGAAATTGCCGGTATAGCTGATCAGAATACGACCTTTGGGCTGTACTGAAAGAAAGCCCCGCTTGAAGCCCTCGAAGAACAATCGTATCGATGGCAGTTCTATCCCGCCGACGGCGCCTACGACTCCGGTCTTCGAGACACCGGCTGCAAGCACGCCTTCCACATAGGTTGCCTCATCGACATTGAACGTTATCGACGCGACATTTGCGGACGACTCACTTCCCGAACTGACCACAAAGCAGGTATTTGGAAAACTTCGCGCTACCTCGATGGCGGAATCGGTGTACTCGAAGCCGTGAGCGAAGATAAGGTCGAATCCGCGCGAGGCGAAGTCGCGCAATGCGTCCTCGAAGTCGGCGGGCGACTTGGTCTGCACCAGGGCGGTATCGGCGCCGAGCCTGGTCTTGATGAGCTCGA
>Ga0097691_1001159_pt1 | contig 20153 bp, 18 predicted proteins | sample NGESurdeep072012_8_FD_72858 | JGI IMG/M metagenome (GOLD analysis project Ga0097691, IMG submission 72858) | Arctic peat soil microbial communities from Barrow, Alaska - NGEE Surface sample 210-1 deep-072012 | ecosystem: Environmental > Terrestrial > Soil > Wetlands > Peat ... | reverse complement strand
GTGAGTCACATTCAATATCGCGAAAAGATTACGGGAGTGTTGAACGGTATTTTCACTACCCAAGGCGAGAACATCGAGAAAGCTGCGAAAATTATGGCTGACTGCGTCGCCAATAAAGGGCTGATTCACCTCTTTGGCAGCGGACACTCGGTCCTGCCGGTACAGGACATCTTCCCGCGCTACGGCGCCTATCCCGTGTTCCGGCCACTGATGGACTCGCGCCTGATGTGGACGAACGTGATCGGCTCCGGTGGCGCCAAGGGGCTGCTGTGGCTGGAGCGTCGCGAAGGCTACGCGCAGGTTCTGTTCGAAAATGAACCGATCCGTAACGGCGACGTCATGATCGTCTTCTCCCACGGCGGATTGAACGCAGCCGGGATCGAAGTGGCGTTGGAGAGCAAGAAGCGCGGCTTGGCCATAATCGCCGTCACCTCCATGCAGAACTACAAGGTACGCCAGGCAACGCACTCCACCGGCAAGAAGCTGGCCGATTGCGCCGACGTTGTCATCGACAATTGCTGCCCGCCCGAGGATGCTCTGGTAAAAATCGAAGGCTGGAAGGCCCCCGTTGCTGCTAGCTCGACCGTTGCCACCGTGACCATCTCGATGCAGCTCGTCGCGCAACTCGCCGCGGAGCTGGCCTCGCGCGGCATGCAACTGCCCGTCTTCGTTTCGCCCAATGTCCCGGGAATTCCGGCGAACAACAACGACACGGTTTACGAGCAATACGAATCGGCACTGCACCGGGTCTAGGTGACAGCCGGATAAGATGACAAGGCGGCCAACGGGCGGCCTCTCGTTTCCGTCGCCTGCAAGGTTCACTGCCGATGGGTGGCTGATAGGGGAATTCGGCTTACAGGTCCGGCTGTCACTATGCCCTTCCGTTCGGAAACGAGCGGAAGGGCATCATCGTTTGCGGCGGGTCCTGAGCCCAACGAAGGGTCAGCCCGGAGGGACGGGAGAAACTTACCGGAGAAAATGCTTCCGATCAGCACCAATGCCCACCTTCGCGCTATTCCTGCACCCGCACCGCTCGCGTTACCATCCATACGAAGTTGTCCCCTTGAGTTTATGAACACACTGGAAGCGGTTCGCATCGCCCTGCAATCGTTGTGGGCGAACAAGCTGCGCTCCACCCTGACGCTGCTCGGCGTCGTGATCGGGGTGGCGGCGGTGATTGCGGTCGTCACCTTCGTCGAGGGGATCAACGGCTACGTCGCCACCAAAATTTTCAACCTGGGCGCCGACGTCTTCATTGTGAGCAAGATTTCACCGGTCATCACCACGGTGGACGAACTCGTCGAGAGCCAGAAGCGCAAGGACATCACGCTGGAGGACTACCAGGCGGTGGTCGAGGGTTGCACGCACTGCGAATACGTGGGCGCGAGCACCTTCATGACCGGCCACGTGAAGTTCAACGACCAGTCGATCGCCGACACGTGGATCCGCGGCATGACGCCCAGCATGTTCACCATCATGGACACCGAGATCATCGCCGGGCGCGCGCTGAACGATGCCGACTCCATGAACACCTCGAAGGTGGTCGTCATCGGCAACGACATCGTGGAGAAGCTGATGCCGGGGCTGGACCCGATCGGGCGGGAGGTACGCGTCGCGGGCGAGGTGTACACGGTGATCGGGCTGGGCAAAAAGGAAGGCAAGACGCTCGGGCAGAGTAGGGACAACTACGTCCTGCTGCCGATCACGACCTGGCGCCGCCAGTTCGGCACGCACCAGAGCATCCGCATTTCCGCCAAGGCAAACGGCATCGGGCCCCAGTTCGAGGCGGCGCAGGACGAAGCCAGGGCCATCGTGCGCTCGCGCCGCCACGACCTGCCCGGCCAACCCGATACCTTCGCACTGGAGACGAACGCCAGTTTCCTGGGGATCTGGTCGAGCATCAGCGGCAGCTTCTTCATCGCCATGATCGCCATCGCCGCCATTTCCTTGATCGTCGGCGGCATCGTGATCATGAATATCATGCTGGTGTCGGTGACGGAGCGGACCCGCGAGATCGGCATCCGCAAGGCGCTGGGGGCGCGCCGTCACGACGTGATGCGCCAGTTCCTGATCGAGTCCAGCACCATGTCGCTGGTAGGCGGGGCGATCGGCATCCTCCTCGGCATCGCGGTTGCCAAGGGCGTGACGGCGCTGATCGGTATGCCCTCTTCCATCAAGTTGTGGGCCATTGGGGCTGGGCTGCTGGTATCGGCCAGCGTGGGCGTGTTCTTTGGCGTCTATCCCGCACGGCGCGCCGCGGAGTTGGACCCGATTGCGGCGCTCAGGTTCGAGCAATGAGCGTCCGCCGGCGCGACTACGGTGAGATTGTCCGCATGGCGATGCAGACGCTCGCCAAGAACAAGCTGCGCTCGGGGCTGACGGTGCTGGGCGTGGTGATTGGCGTTGCGGTCGTGATCGGCATTTCTTCGGTCGTCAACGGCCTCAACGACAACGTGACCGGTGCGATCCAGTCGATGGGCTCGAACATCATCATCCTCTACCACCGTGAGCCGTTCCAATTCGGACGCATCCCGGAAGAGCTGCGCTTGCGCAAGGAACTCAGCGCTGAAGACGCCCTGGCCATGCGCGATCTGCCGCACGTCTATGCCGTCCATGCCGGCGTGCGCTACTTCCTGCCCCAGTTCGGGACCGGCAGCTACGTGGTGAAGTACCAGGGACGCAAGGCGAAAAACGTGATCCTGGAAGGCGACCAGGCGTCGGCCCGGATCGTTTACGACCTCCCCGTCGCGGAGGGCCGCTGGTTCGACGATTCCGACGATCTCCACCGCTCGCCGGTCATCATCCTCGGCGCCGACTCCGCCGAAACCCTGTTCGAAGGCGAGGACCCGCTGGGCAAGGAAATCAACATCGAGGGCCAACTCTTCCGCGTGATCGGCGTGGTCGGCAAGGTGAAGAGCGCGTTTGCCGGCGGCAAGAACCCGGAAGACAACATCGTTCGCTTCCCGCTCAGCACCTTCCGCAAGATGCATCCGGAGATCAAGGACCACTGGATCTCCGTGCGCGCCACCAGCCACCAGGACATGCCGCAGGCCATGGACGAAATCCGGCAACTGCTGCGCCGCCGCCGTCATGTTGCGCCCAACGCTCCCGACAACTTCGCCATGATGACGCAGGACACGCTCTCCGACGTCTGGAACCAGATCACCGGCGCGGTGTTTGTCTTCATGTTTTCGGTATCGAGTGTGGGGCTGATTGTGGGCGGTGTGGGCGTGATGAACATCATGCTGGTGTCGGTGACCGAGCGCACCCGCGAGATCGGCGTCCGCAAGGCCATCGGCGCGCGCAAACACGACATCCTCCTGCAATTCACGCTGGAAGCCGTGACCCTGACCGCCATCGGAGGCGCGCTGGGCGTGGTGCTGGGCGGAATTCTTACCTGGCTGGTGCGCGTGATCTGGAGCTCGCTGCCGGCGACGATGTCGTTCTTTTGGACCATGACGGGCTTTTCCATCGCCTGCGCCACCGGCCTGATCTTCGGCATCTACCCGGCATGGAAGGCCGCCAACCTCGATCCGATCGAGGCGCTGCGCTACGAGTGAACTTCGCGTTTTCTCCGCATCCCGCCTCTGTTAAACTTTGCCTCGACTGCGGTCATGTTTTCACTGAGAGAAATCCTGGCGTTAATTGCGGGGGTAGTAGCGGCGGCCGGATGCGGCTACTACGCGCTCTGCCTGTGGAGCGCGCGCGATTATCTGCGCTCGGTGCGCCGCCAGCAGCCCGCCGCATACACGCCGCCAGTTTCCATCCTGAAGCCGCTCAAGGGCACCGATCCCGGCATCTACGAAAGTTTCCGCTCACATTGCCTGCAGGATTACCCGGAGTACGAGCTGATTTTCGGCGTCAGCGATCCCGACGATGCGGCGGTGGAGCTGGTGCGCCGCCTGCAACAGGAGTTTCCAGAGCGCGCCATTCAACTGCATGTCTGCCCCAGCGTGCTGGGCACCAACATGAAGGTCGGCAACCTGGTGCAGATGCTGCCACGCGCGCGTTTCGAGCACCTGATCGTGAACGACAGCGATATTAAAGTGGAGCCGGATTACCTCCGTCGCGTGATCGCGCCGTTTGCGGACGAGCGCGTAGGCATGGTGACCTGCCTGTATCGCGGCATTGCCGGCCACACGCTGGGTTCAAGGCTGGAGTCCCTCGGTATCTCCAGCGACTTCAGCGCCGGAGTGCTGGCCGCGCGCATGCTCGAAGGCATTCATTTCGCGCTCGGTTCCACGTTGGCGTTTCCGCGGCGCGCGCTCGAAGCCATCGGCGGATTCGAGCCGCTGGTGGACTATCTCGCCGACGATTTTGAGCTGGGCGCGCGCATTGCCGGCGCCGGTTTCGAAGTGCGTCTGTCGGATGTCGTCGTGGACCACCACCTGCCGGATTACTCGCTGCGCAGCTTCCTGCAACACCAGTTGCGCTGGGCACGCAGCACGCGCGACGCGCGGCGCTGGGGCTACACCGGCGTGGTGCTGACCTTTGGCGTTCCATGGGCAACGCTGGCGGCCCTGCTGGCGTGGGGACAGGCGTGGTCGTTGGGATTGCTGGCGCTGGCGCTGGCGCTGAGAATCGCCATGGCCGTGGTGGTGGGAAGTACGGTGATGCGCGACCCGCAAGTCCTGCGCTATTCGTATCTGCTGCCGCTGCGCGATTTTGCCGCGCTCCTGGTATGGATCGCCAGCTATGCCGGTCACACCGTGTCGTGGCGCGGCGATTTGTTCATCCTCGAAAACGGGAAGTTGCGGCCCGTCTGAGCCGGCGGCAAGTAACCGCGGCGCGGCTTACGGGCTTCGAGGGCATGGGCGCAGATACTTCACATCGCCCGTGACCTTCGCCACGTCCCATCTCGAAGGCCCAGTCCGTTCCATCAATTCATCGTCACGTGACGGTTTTGCTGCTATTCTGCCGTGAACACCGCACGAGGTATGGGATGAAAATCTGCACGCTTTTCCTGGCTTTTACATTCGCCGCTCTGCCCATGGCGGCCGACTGCAAACCCGCAGTCAATAGCAAAGGCATGATAAACACCCGCGGCACGGTCGAGATGGCCGAAAACGTCTGTCCGATGACGGTCGCGGAAAAGGGCACTCTCTTTCTGCGGACCTCCGTTTCACCCTTCAACTTTGTAGCGGCTGCGGGCACCGCGGGCATCTGGCAGGCGACGCAGGACCGCACCCAGGGATTTGGCCAGGGATGGGAGGCGTACGGTTCGCGCTTCGGCGCCGCCCTCGCTGATCGCGAGAGCAGCGACTTCTTCAAGACTTTCGTCCTTTCCTCGATGCTGCGCATGGACCCGCGCTACTTCCGTAAAGGTACCGGCACAACCGGATCGCGCCTGGGATACGCCATCTCGCGCGTGATCGTTGGCCGCACCGACAAGGGACACGCGACCTTCAATGCGCCCGAGATCCTGGGCAACGTCGGTTCGGCGGGGCTTTCCAATCTTTATTATCCGGAGTCCGACCGCACCGCCAGCCGCACCATGGAAACCGCCGCGCTCAACATCGCCGCCGACGCGGGCTGGAACGTGCTCAAGGAGTTCGGGCCAGAGATTCGCAGAGTATTCGGCGGACACAAGCATTGAAATTCGCGAAGCAGGTTGGGGCGGCGTTCATGCTGCTGTGTTGCGCGGCGGCATGCTGGCCGCAGACGAAGCCGTGTGTTGACCTGACGCTCAAGCCGACTGAGCCCGCCAGCCATAAAGTGAGGAGCGGCATTACCGAGACCGTTAATCGCATGGTTGGCGTTCGTCCCTCGGGAACCGTTGATTCAACCGAAACCATTTGCCCGCTGACGAACTCCGAGAAGTTCCACGTGTTCCTGCACGACTCCTACTCGCCGTTCAACGCGGTCGCGGCGGCGTTCAACGCGGGCATCTCGCAAGCTTCGCAGGGCCGCCGAGGTTACGGCCAGGGGTGGGACGCGTACGGCAGCCGCTTTGGCGCAGCGTTCGCCGATGGTGAATCGAGCGACTTCTTCCAGTCATTTCTGTTCCCATCGTTGTTCCATCAGGACTCGCGCTACTTCCGGATGCGCGAAGGTCCGGTCATGCGCCGGAGTTTCTACGCGCTGACACGCGTCTTTGTTACCCACAACGACAGCGGCCGCCACCAGTTCAATTTTTCCGAAGTAATCGGTGGATTCGCGGCCGCCGGACTGTCCGACGCGTATTACCCGGCCGACCAGCGCGATGCCGGCGACGTCCTCGTCCGCGCGGGCCTCGGGATCGTCAGCGATGCCGGATGGAACCTGCTCAAGGAATTCGGCCCTGACATTGCCGGCAAACTCCACCGCAAGCACAAGGACGACGCCGCAAAGAAAGACGCCGGACATTACGAAAACGTTCCGCGTCCTTGAGATAACTCGTCTTTTGCGGGACCCCTCGCAGGTCCCCTCAAATGCTTCCCCCATGCGGCAAGTGCTTGCATCGCACCATTTTGGACGTCTCCACCCCCGCGAGAGCGTCAATTCCGGCCAGATTCCGCCGAAACCGGATACAATAAGAAGGTCCCCCACGAAACTAAGAGAAGGTCTGGATCATCCAAGTAACTGGTATGCGTAATTGGCGGAAAATGTTTCGCTTTCTGGTAGCGGTGCAGTTGCTGCCCGCGCTGGAAAGCGGTGAGGAGACCCTCGTCGGAGGTCAGGCGGTGCTGGAGGGCGTGATGATGCGCTCGCCGCACGCGTGGGGGATCTGTGTCCGCAAGAGCACCGGCGAAATGGTCACCGACGCCGAACCGCTCGAACGCCTTTCCGACAAGCACAAGTGGATGGGCTGGCCCGTGATCCGCGGCGTCATGACGCTCGGCCAGGCCATGGGACTCGGCTTCCGCGCCCTGCGTTTTTCCGCCAACGTCGCCCTCGACGAAATTCCTCTCAACAAAGACGGCAAGAAGTTGGAGATCAGCGGCTGGGTGGCGGCCGTGAACATCGCCATCTCGCTCGGCTTCTTCATCTTCATGTACAAGTTCCTGCCCCTGGTGGCCACCACGCAACTGAAGGAACACGTTTCGCCGGTCTTCGGCAACCAGATTATCTTTAACGTGGTGGACGGCGTCATCCGCATTGCGCTCTTCCTGCTGTTTATCTGGGCAACGTCGTTATGGAAGGACATCCGCCGCGTCTACCAGTACCACGGCGCCGAGCACAAGACCGTGTTCGCCTTCGAAGCCAAGGACGAGATGAAACCCGCGGCCGTGCAGCGCTACGTCACCTGGCATCCGCGCTGCGGCACCAGCTTCCTGATGACCGTGATGCTGATCTCGATGGCCGTTTATACGGCGGTCCCGGTGCACACGTTTGCCACCCGCTTTGCCATCCGCATCGCGCTGCTGCCGGTGATTGCCGGGTTGTCGTACGAGATCATCCGCTTCGCCGCCAGGCACCGCGGCTCGCTGTTCGCCATGATGACCACGCCCGGACTCTGGCTGCAACACATCACCACGCAGCCGCCCAGCGACGAGCAGTGCGAGTGTGCGATCGTGGCACTGGATGAGGCGATGAAACTCGAAGCGGTCCGCGGCGGCGAACTGGTCATTGCCTAGCGGCGCCCGCCGCGACTATTGCTCCACATCCACACGAATCCTCGCAGCGCCACTCGCGCGACTTCGTATTCCGTATCCCGTATATCGTATTCTGGGCCGGAATACGGAATACGGAATACGAAATACGGAATACGATTAGGAAGTCATCATGTTTGGAAGACTAGAACAAGTCGAAGCTCGTTACGCGGAGCTGGAAAAGGCTCTGGCATCGCCGGAGCTCGTCTCCGACTCGGCGAAATTCCAGAAAACTGCCAAGGCGCATGCGGAAATCGCCGAGCTCGTGGAAAAGTATCGCGAGTACAAGGACCTCATGAAAGGCATCGCCGACACCCGCGCCATGCTGGCCGACGAGTCCGACGCCGAGATGAAGGCCATGGCCGAGGAGGAGCTCGCCTCGCTGGAGCAGCGGCTTGCCCACGTCGAGGAAGATCTCAAGGTCCTGCTGCTACCCAAGGACCCCAACGACGAGAAGAACGTCATCCTGGAAATCCGCGCCGGAACGGGCGGCGACGAAGCGTCGTTGTTCGCCGCCGAACTCTTCCGCCTATACACGCGCTACGCCGAATCGCAGCGCTGGAAGGTGGAAGTGCTGTCAACTTCAGAGTCCGGCGTCGGCGGACTGAAGGAAGTCATCGCCATGGTGGAGGGCCGCGGCGCATATGCGAAGCTGAAGTATGAGGGCGGTGTCCACCGCGTGCAGCGCGTACCCGAGACCGAGCAGCAGGGACGCGTGCACACCTCGGCGGTCACGGTGGCGGTCATGCCGGAAGCCGAAGACGTGGACGTAAAGATCGAAGCCAAGGACTTGCGCATTGACACCTTCTGCTCTTCGGGGCCGGGCGGACAGTCGGTGAACACAACGTATTCGGCCGTCCGCATCACGCACATTCCGACCAACACGGTCGTCTCCTGCCAGGACGAGAAGTCGCAGATCAAGAACCGCGAGAAAGGCATGCGCGTCCTTCGCTCGCGTCTGTACGAGCTTGAGCAGCAAAAGCAGCAGGATGCGCTGGCGAAAGAGCGTCGCTCGATGGTGGGCTCGGGCGACCGCAGCGAGAAGATCCGCACCTATAACTTTCCGCAGAACCGCGTCACCGACCACCGCATCGGGCTGACCGTCCACCAGCTCGACCAGGTGATGGAAGGCAAGCTCCAGCCCTTCATTGACGGCCTCATCACCCACTTCAACGCCGAGAAGATGAAGGAGCAGGCGGCGGTAACGACGTAGGACGTTGTCGGTTCGGAAGATAAAACCAGCCGTTCTACCCAGCGTTCCTCTGCGTCCTCTGCGGTGATGTTTTCCGACCTACGACATACCACTTACGACCTACCCTTTAGAATCGCTCCATGCACCTCAAGGACGTTCTCCGCGCGGCCCTCATGCGGCTGGAAGACTGCCGTGTGGGCTCGCCGCGCCTGAACGCCGAAGTGTTGATGATGCACACCCTGGGCTGCGACCGCGCCTACCTCTACGCCCATCCCGAACGCGAACTCACCGAAGACGAACTCGCGCGCTATGACGACCTGCTCTCGCAGCGGGGCCGTGGCGTCCCGTCGCAATACATCACCGGCCACCAGGAATTCTGGGGACTGGATTTCATCGTCGCGCCCGGCGTGCTCATACCGCGTCCCGAAACCGAGCACTTGGTGGAGGCGGTACTCGACCTCGCCAACCATATTCCGTCCGGCGCGCGCATTGTGGACGTTGGCACCGGCTCCGGCTGCATTGCCATCGCGCTCGCCGACGAACTGCCCGATGCCTACCTCTACGCCACCGATCTCTCTCCGGAAGCGCTCGAGATTGCGCGCGCCAACGCCACGCGCCTCCAGGTGGACAAGGACATCGAGTTCCGCCAGACCGACCTGCTCGACGGCCTGCCCGACGAGTACTTCGATATCGTCGCTTCCAACCCGCCGTATGTCGGCGAAAGCGAGCACGACAAGGTGCAGCTCGAGGTGCGCAAGTTCGAGCCGCACATGGCGGTCTTCGGCGGGACGGAAGGCCTGGACATCTACCGCCGACTTATCCCGCAGGCGGAGCGCGTGCTCAAGCCCGGCCGCTGGCTGGCGATAGAAATTGGCTTCTCGCAGGAAGAGAGAATTCTGGCACTGCTTGAAGGCTGGCAGGACGTGCGCTCCATCCCCGACTTGCAGGGAATTCCGCGAGTGATCGTGGCGAGAAAAACAGGCGCTGGGCGCTAAACTTTAGGACGTTTCTCGAGCACGGCTGCAAAAAACCCGTCGCACGGATGCACGCCGGGAATCGTACGCAGATAGGGATCACTCATCAGGGATTCCGGCGAAACGGCCAACTCTTCGATCGGCGACAAACTCTCTTGCGCATCCACCAATTTCACGTCGTTCCTTGTGCGCAACACTTCCTCGACCACGCCCTCGTTTTCCTCCGGCTCCAGCGAGCAACTGGAATACACGACGCGGCCCCCCGGGAGAAGTCGCTCAATCGCCGCATTCAGAATCCGCACCTGGCGGGCGTGCAGGTCCGTGAAGTCCTCTACACTCAGCCGCCACTTGATCTCCGGATTGCGTGCCAGGGTGCCGGTACCCGAGCACGGGACGTCGGCTAGCACGCGGTCAAACCCAGCTCCGGGCGGGAGGTCTGCGACGTCGGCGGTCACAACCTGAACGTTCTTCGCCGAGGCCAGCCGCTGCTTCATCAACTCCGCCCGCTGCGGATGCAGTTCCGCGGCCACGATCCGCGCCTGCGGATTGCGCTCGGCCAGGATCGCGGTTTTGCCGCCAGGAGCGGCGCAGCAGTCCAGCAGACGCTCTCCCGTCCCCACCAGCAGCGCGACCAGTTGCGAGGCCTCGTCCTGAATCGCGACGCGCCCCTCGGCAAAGACCTTGGTGTGCGTCACGTCGCCTTTCACTACGCGGCGAGTGCTCTTCAACAGCGCACCGGGAGCAAGCTCGATGCCTTCACGCTTCAATTCCTCTACCAGCACTTCGGGTGCCCCACCCTGACTGTTTTTGGAAGGGTGGGCAAGACTCAGCCGGATCGCCGTCGGCGGCACTTCCTGGTCGTAGGCGCAGATCTTCTCCGCCGTTTCCAGCCCGTACGCGACCCCCCAGCGCTCCACCAGCCACAGCGGATGCGAGTAGAGCGCGGCGATGTCCACCACGGTCTTCGGCCCCGGAGACAGCACCGGCTCCATCAGTTCGGGCTTGGCGGCAATCTTGCGCAGCACGGCGTTGACGTACGGCGCCGAATAGCGGAAGCGCGCCCGCTTCACCAGTTCGACGCTCTCATTCACCGCCGCCCGCGCCGGCAATCGCAGCCAGCCGATCTGGTAGGCGCCCACGCGCAGCGCGATGAGCACCTCTTTGTCTAATTTGTGCAACGGTTCCTTGGAAACGGCGGCGATGCCGAAGTCCAGCCGCGCCCGCCAGCGCAGCGTTCCCATCACGATTTCGGTAGCGAGGTTCCGGTCATCCGGCGAAAGCGACTCCAGCCTTCCACCATGCAGCAGTTCCGACGCATACGCGTCCTGCTGCTCCACGCGGAGCAGGATGTCGTACGCGACCTCGCGCGCTGGAGTCGCCATGCAGGAAGCATAGCGCGAAAGCATCATCGCCGCCCGCGGTGCGCTTCACTGCACAATGATCTTCCCGACCAGCTTGGCGCCGTTCACGGCGTTCAGGACTTGCAGCGGAATCTCGCCCGGAGTGTCGGACTGGAATTCGAAGTCGTAGGTTTCGCCGGAGGCGATGTGCAGCGTGGCATCTCCGGTCTTCACCAGCCGCGCCGGGAGGACGGCCCCGTCCTTGGCGATGGCGCGCCAGGTTGCGGGGTGCTCCTTGCTGCCGAGTTGGAGGTTGGCCGGGAGATTGGGCGCCATGTCGATGATCCGCACGCGGTACTTCACGCCGTGGGTCAAGAGCATCGGACTCGGTTGTTCCGACCCATTCACGGTGAGGCGCTTGGTGGTGAAGGCGGGTTCGCGCGTGCCGAGGACCAGCAGCCTTTCGTGTTCGGCGTCGAACGATTCGCCCGGCTCGAGTACGATGAGCGCGCCGTACACGCCGCCGGAGAGCTGGTTCGGATCTTCCGCGTGCGTGTGGTAGATGAACGTTCCGGCGCGGTTGGGGGTAAAGCGCGCGACAAAGCTGCCGCCCGGCGCAACCGTCGGCGTCACCTGGTTGCCGACCCCGCCGCCGACCACGCCGTCGTAGTAGCTGTCGAGTTCTAGGCCATGCCAGTGGATCGTAGTCGGCTCTTTGAGGTGGTTTACGACGGTGATCTCCGTGGGCTCGCCGCGCGTCACCACGATGGGCGGTCCGACGGACTTGTCTTCCGAGGCCACGATCTTCTTACCCTCACGGACCGAGCAAGAAAACGTGGGCGACTTCCCGGTGTTTGCGTTGGGCTCGACGACGAGGTCGATCTTGTGCGCCGGACGCAATGCGGCGCGTACAGGCGCAGCGGCGGGAGCCGGCTTCACGTTGATGGCGAGCAGGAGTCCGGCCATGTCGGTCATGGCGCCCATGACCTCGTGATGCGCGTGGGCTGCCGGTTCGGGCGGACCGTAATGTCCGGGAACCGCGCGGGTGAGCATCGGGATTCGCTCATCCGTAGAGATATGGAACTGGAAGTGGCAGTGGAAAAGCCAGCGGCCGATGTGCGAAGGCGTCCACTCCATCATCATGGTGCGGCCGCGAAGCAGGGACTGGGTGACGACCAATTGCCGATCGGCGGGCGCATAGGCAGTGTCGGTCGCAAAGTCACCAAGACTGAGCACCTTGTAGAACGCTCCGTGCAGGTGCATGGGGTGCTCCGAGATACTCGGGTTAAGTACGCGCCAGCGGATCGAGTCGCCCGCCGTGTATTCCAGCGGCTCGGTGTAGGGATAAGACTTCCCATTAATGGTGACGACCTCGAAGCCGTCTTGCAGCACATCGGCGGCCACAAACATCGCATTGATTACGAAGATGCGGTCGGCAACAACGGGACCAACCGGGTCGACGATAAACGCGCCGTTCATTTGCGCATCGTCGTGGAGCGGTTGCGGGATGATGCGCTCGCCGACTTTGAGAGGCTCGCTGGTGCGCGCCCAGTAGAAGTACGTTCCGGGAGCGCCCGCTGTGAACGTCACTGCGCGGCTTTCGCCCGCGGCGAGCGGAATTCCCGCGTCTTGGACGTCACCCGGCCGGGTGTTCAACCCGCACACGGTCGCCTTGATCTTCATTTTGTTCGTGACCGTGGCGTGCACGGTAGTGCCTTCGGGCATGCGCAGCAACGGCCCGGGAATCTGCGCCGGGTGTCCAGCTTCCCCAAATGCCTGAACGAACAGCTGCGGGCCGTCCTCGGCCTCGGGATGCCAGACGCCGCTGCGGAGTTCCAGTTGGACGTTAAGGACTCCGTTCTCCAGCTTCCCCGCGGGAGTACGGTTCTGGTTGGCGACGATCTGGTCAACGGCAGGCGCTTGCGCAAACGCCAATGCCGCAAGCAGGCAGACTACTACCGAGCAACACAACGTACGTGAAGGTTTAGGCATGCCTCACCCTGAGTTGAGGCCATTATTACCTCAGGGATGGACTTTGTCATGGAGAATTTCGGCCAGTCTCGCTCGAAATGCGCCCGCACCACGGGATTAGAGCGTTTCCTTCGCCTTGGGCTGATGTCCATTGACGAAGTCGCGAGCGCTCATCCGCTTCTTTCCCTCGGGCTGAACCGTGATGAGTTCCAGCGCCGTGTTCTTTCCGCAGCCGACCAGCAGGCGTTCGCCCTCGACCTTCAATTCGCCGGGCGAGAGGTTGGAAGCTCCCGCAGGTTTTGCCTCCCACACGTTCAGGTTCTTGCCGCGAAACGTGGTGAACGCGCCCGGCCAGGGCTGAAAGCCGCGCAGACGGTTGTAGATTTCCTGAGCGGTGCGATGGAATTCGATGCGCCCATCTTCTTTGGTCAGGATCGGCGCAAGCGTTGCCTTCGAATCTTCCTGCGGACGTGGCGTGACCGTTCCCGCTTCCAGCGCGCGCAAGCTCTCGACCATCAGCGCTGCGCCCTTCTGCGACAGGCGCGGAGCGAGCGTCAACGAAGTGTCGCCGGGCGCGATTGGCTCCTCCTGCTGCAACAGAATGTCGCCGGTATCGAGCCCCGCGTCGATCCGCATCGTCGTGTTGCCGGTGACGGTCTCGCCATTCGCGATCGCCCATTGCACCGGCGCAGCGCCGCGATACTGCGGCAGCAGCGACGCGTGCAGGTTCAGGTTGCCGAGCGGCGGCAACTCGCGCATCCACTGCGGAATGATGCGCCCGTAACCGACCACGATGATCGCCCGCGGAGCGATGGCTTCCAGTTGCGCGCGGAATTCGGCGTTGTTCTTGATCTTCTCCGGCTGTGCGATCGCCAGGCCCAGCTTTTGCGCCAATTGCTTCACTGGCGGCGCGGCGAGTTCCATCCCGCGTCCGCTGGGACGATCGGGCTGCGTTACGACGAGGCGGAGGTTGTGTCCGGCATCGACGAGCGCTTGCAGCGTGGGAACGGCGAATTGCGGGGTGCCGCAGAAGACCAGGTCCATCGCACATCAGGATACTGCATGGCTGCTAGGGCTCGGCTTGCCGAAGTTCCAGCATGATCCCACGCGCGAGTTCGACGTTCTTCTTGTTGGACACGAGCGCGGTGGCGCCCCGGGGTTGCGAGACTCGCTGCAACTGCATGTTCTTCAGGGGCGGGCTGACGAACACGATGCGCTCGTCCACCGCGCCGATGCCGCGCGTTACGCGGTCGTAGCAGGGTGGAGGCTCGAATTTCGGCACTTGCGGAAGCGTAGTAGGGTCCAATGCCGTGCCTCTACGCCGCGGGGCCTGGAAGCCGGACGCTTCGGGACAGGCTGTGTCCGTATTGGCCTTGCGGACGGTGCGACGGGTGGCAAGCTGGCGCACGATGTAGGCGTTGAGGGTCACGGCTTCGCCGCCCCAGCGCGCCTCCTCGAAGCGAATCAGCAGGCGGGAAGGACCCCCGTTCCTGCGTCCTTCCACGGCGAGCGCATGGCCCGTAATCTTAGCGTTCGTGGGAATGAGAACGATGCCGCGAGCCAGAACCGGCGCCAGCAGGGTGGCCTCCACGGGATCTCCGGGATGTGCGTGCGCGGCGCTGACAGCGCGGTCGAGGCGAACGGCGAGGGTAGCGCCTTCGGACAGCGAGATGGTGGAATCCTGCGCACATGCGCCAATCGCGCAGAACGCAAGCAAGATGAACGTACGCATAACGCCCTCACCCCGAGCGCCGGATGCTTCGGGCCGCCATGGTACTGATTCTTTGTCCCCGCGCACGGTTACAAACCGCGCCGCAGCGATTTTTACTGTTCCGGAGGCTTTATCTGTCGAAAAGTGACCACCGTACCGGAGGGCAGCGACACTTCGCGGCTGCGGGAGACGATTGCGGTTGCGGTCTTCGGGTCTCCGGTTTCGCGCACTTCCGAGCCCTTAAGTTCCTGCGCGATGGCGGCAGCCATCAGCGCAATGGGATCATTGACGCTGGCGACACCGCCGGAATCTCCGCTCGGCGGCCGCTCTGCCCCCATCTTTGGCGCCGTAACGGCGGTCGGCACGGCATGCAGCGCCATGGCACCGCCGTGCCACTCCGCCTTGGAAATCATGAACGAGAGGCGCGATTCGCCTTCGCCTGCGCTACGGTCCCTGGCGTCGGTGACGGAGCCGATCAACTTGGCGCCCTTCGGCAATACGACCGCTCCGCCGGGCCCGCGCAGGTTGGCGGTGACTTCCAGCTTCACTTCGTCGCCGACCTTGGCCTTGCGGGCATCCAGATGGGTGATGAGTTGGGCCGGAAACTGCACGCCGGCGGGAAGGGTATTGGCAGTGTCCTGCGCCAGGCACGCCACCCCGAGCAGAACAGCGGGAAGGAGAAAAAGTACACGTTTCTTCATGGGAGTACCTGCCGTAGTGATCGGGAAAATAGTACTGGTGCAACTGAAGATTGGCACAGGTTTTACAAACTCTTCACACAACCGGGAACAGCGGGCTACTTCCATTCGCCGGCTTTTTGCAACTTCCTGATCTTGCGCTTCATCAGGTCGCGCTTGAGAGCGGAGATATGGGAGATGTAGAGCTTGCCGTGCAGATGATCGGTTTCGTGCATGAAGGCGCGGGCCAGCAGGTCTTCCCCGGTGCGCTCAAACCATTCGCCGGTTGCGTTCTGCGCGCGCACGGTCACGCGCTTGGGCCGGGTGACGTTCTCGCGAAACTCGGGGATGCTAAGGCAGCCTTCCTGCTGCGTCAGCTTGCCTTCCACCTTGATGATTTCCGGATTGATGAGCACCAGCCTGGCGGCGGGATCTTCCTTGAAGGTAACGTCGATGACGACAATGCGCTTGGAAACGCCGATCTGCGGCGCGGCCAGCCCGACGCCGTGCGCCTCGTACATGGACTCGAACATATCGTCGAGCAGCTTGCGCAGTTCCGCGTCGAACGTCCTTACCGGTTCCGCCGGTTTCTCCAGGACAGGGTCGCCAAATTTAACGATGGGATAGATCATGTGTTTGCAATTTGAAATTTTCAAATTTCAAATTTGAACTTTCCTGGGCTGAATCAGTACTCCTTCAACTGGCGAAGATATCCGTCAAAATTACGTTTGACTTCGAGCAGGCTGTCGCCGCCGAACTTGTCCAGCGCCGCCTGGGCCAGGGTGAGCGCGACCATCGCTTCTCCGACGACGCCCGCCGCCGGGACCACGCATACGTCGGAGCGCTCGTAAGCGGCCTTGACCGGTTCGCGGGTCTCGAAGTCCACCGACTCCAGCGGACGGCGCAGCGTCGAAATCGGCTTCAAATACCCGCTGACGACAACATCTTCGCCGTTGGTGACGCCGCCTTCGAGTCCGCCGGCACGGTTCGATCGGCGCGTGAATCCGGCAAAATCGCGGTCCGCGTCGTAGGCGATCTCGTCGTGCACCGTGCTGCCGCGGGAAGCCGCCGCCACCGTGCCGCTGCCGATCTCGACGGCCTTCACCGCCTGCACCGACATCACCGCGGCGGCGAGACGCGTATCGAGACGCTCGTCCCAATTCACGTACGAACCCAGCCCCGGCGGAACGTTGTGCGCGCGGACTTCGAACACGCCACCCACCGTGTCCGCCATCTTGTAAACGTCGTCCACCTCGGCCTTCATGCGCTGCTCGGTGTCCGGGTCGGCGCAGTTGAGCAGGACCTCGTCGCGCTTCGATAGTTCGACGATTTGCTCCCACGCGATGCTGTCGCCGGAAATCGAGACCGTCCCGAGTGCGACCACGTGGCTGAGGACTTCAATTCCCAACTCGCGCAGAAGCAGCTTGGCTAAGCCGCCGGCGGCTACGCGCGCCGCGGTTTCGCGCGCCGACGAGCGCTCCAACACGTATCGCGCTTCGGGAAAGTTGTATTTCAACACGCCCGCGAGATCGGCGTGGCCCGGACGCGGCGACGCCACTCGCTTGTGCTTGCCGGGGTCGCCTTCCTCGACCGGCAGCGCCTCCTGCCAGTTCTTCCAGTCGTTGTTGGCGATAAGTATCGTAATCGGCGAGCCGATGGTCTTGCCGTGGCGCACGCCGGAGACGATGTGCGCCGTGTCGCGCTCGATCTTCATGCGCCCGCCGCGTCCGTAGCCCTGCTGGCGGCGCCAGAGTTCGCGGTCGAGAATCGCCTGCTCCACGACGATGCCCGCGGGCATGCCCGAAACGAGCGCCATCAGCGACTCGCCATGCGATTCTCCGGAGGTGGACCAGCGCAGCATGAGAATTCGGATTGTAGCGCAAGGAGGACAGTTACGATTCCTTAGTGCGTCACCACTCAGCACACGAAGGCACACAAACAGGACAGTACGTCCATTGATACGAAATAATGAAAGCGTCCCTACGCTGCCGGGGCGCTGGTTTCCCGTCCCGGAGCGGGTTACAATCTAGGGATAACATCCCCGGCCAAAGTGGAACAAAAGCGCGTGATCAATGGAAGTGTCATGAAACGAGTCGTATTTCCCTTAGCGGTGGTGTGTCTGCTCGCCGCAGTCGCCTATGCCGGCGACACCGTCATTGAAGAGATCGTTGTCCGCATCAACGGTTCCATCATCAGCCGCTCCGACCTGCAACGCAGCAAGGAAGACGTCATGCGCGAATGCAAGGAAAAGGGCGGCAGCGACGCCGATTGCCAGGCCGAAATGGCGGCCCGCGAGAAGGACGTTCTGCGCGACCTGATCGACCAGCAATTGCTTCAGCAGAAGGCCGCAGACCTGGGAATCACCGGCGACACGGAACTGATCAAGCGTCTCGACGAGATGCGCAAGCAGATGAAACTGGACAGCATGGAAGCCTTGGAAAAGGCGGCGGAACAGCAAGGCGTCTCCTTCGAGGACTACAAGCAGAACATCAGGAACCAGATCATCACGCAGGCGGTGATCCAGCGCGAGGTCGGACCGAAAATCAGCATCACGCCGGAAGACGTCAAGCAGTTCTACGACTCGCACCAGAAGGAACTCGATCGTCCGGAAGCGGTGCAGTTGAGCGAAATCCTGCTTTCCACGGCGTCGAAGCCGGCCAAGGAAGGGGAAGCGCCGGAAGAGGACGCGGCCAGCATTGCGGCGGCACAGAAGAAAGCCGACGCGGCCGCGGCAGCGATCAAGAAGGACGAAAAGTTTGAGGACGTCGCCAAGAAATATTCCGACGGCCCGACCGCTGCGCAGGGCGGCGACCTGGGCGACTTCAAGCGCGGCACGCTGGCCAAACAGCTCGAAGACCGCGTCTTTTCGATGAAGAAAGACGAGGTCACGGAGCCAATCCGCACCAAGCAAGGATTCGTCATCCTGAAGGTGACCGAACACCAGGCCGCCGGCGTCCCGCCGCGGAAGGACGTTGAGAGCGAAATTCAGAACGCCATCTACTACCAGAAGCTGCAGCCGGCGCTGCGCGACTACATGACCAAGCTGCGGGAAGAAGCGTTTATCGACATCAAACCCGGCTTTGTGGACACGGGCGCCAGCCCCAACCAGACCAAGCCGGTCGTCACCACCGCCGCCGAAGACTCCGCCGCGCGGGAAAAACTGAAAAAGAAGAAGAGGTTCCTGGTGTTCTAGGAGCGGGCTTCAGATGGGAAAAGGCCGGTCGGACATTCTGGCCGGCCTTTTCTTTGCGTGCACCGGAAATTCTCGCCCCGCACGCTTCGCCTGATCGCAATCCGCGCTATCCCTATGCGTCGTGGGACGATGTTGTTCTCCTCCCGCGGCGTAACCAATCACGCCGCGGCTACTCACTCCATCGACAGGGCCTTCGGCCCGTCTCCAGCAAGGAGGTTCGAGAATGAGAAAACTATTGTTAGCCGTCGCGCTCTTCGCTCTGGTAGTGGGGACCGCATACGGACAGTACGGGTCTCAACCCGCAGCAACGACGCAACATCAAGTCGGCAAGAAAAGCACCGCCAACCCGCCGCTGAAAACAATTCCCGGCACCATCAGCGACGACGGTAAGACGTTCACGTCCGATAACGACAAGTCCACATGGACGCTGAAGAACCCGGAAAACGTAAAAGGCCACGAAGGACACCACGTGAATCTCCAGGCCCATGTCTACAGCGACAGCAAAGAGCTGCACGTGATGAAAGTCACCATGATGGGCGGCAAATCCGGCAAGAAAAAAGGCGGCTCCTAGCCCGTATAGTACCGGTGGCGGCCCGTCCGCGGGCCGCCGCAACTTCATTTGACGTCTTGCGAGGTAACCGATGCGCTGGATCGTTAGCGTGCTGATTGCATTCGTCGTGCTCGTCGCGATTCTGCTGCTGCGCCTATCCACCATGAACATGTCGGCCATCGCTCCCGGTGGTATGGAAACCGCGGCCGTTACCCGTATGAAGTATGCGCACATCGGCGGCAGGACCGATAAGAACCCGTCTCCCGACACGCCCGGCACGGTCAAAGAGGGCGCCGAGCACTTCCAGCATCACTGCGAAGTCTGCCATGGGCTCGACGGCCAGAATACCGGCGTTCCCTTTGCCATGAACCTGGCGCCGCCGGTCGCCGATCTCGCTTCGGAGCGGGTGCAGCGCTACACCGACGGCCAGTTGAAGTGGATCATCGAAAACGGCATCCGCTTTACCGGCATGCCCGGCTGGAAAGGAATCCTCAGCGACGAAGAGGCATGGAACATCGTTCGCTATCTTCGCCATTTGCCCCCGAAGGGCAGCCTGGGTGCGCCCGCCGTGTTCAAGGAAGCGGAAGAAGAGCACGAACACGGGGCAACCACCGAGCATGAGCACGGTGGCGCTGCGGAACATCAGCCGGGCGCCCCTGTGGGCCAGCCACAGAAACATCAGCATTGAAAAAGCTGGTCATCGTGACCAGCCTTTTGTCTCTCTAACGCCGCATGCCTAACGCCTGAAGCCCGCTGTTTACACGTGCTGTTCGTTCGGATGGTCCGGAGCCACGGCCGCAGCGGTACTGGTGGCCGAAGCCGGCTGGGTGGGCTGCGGTAGTCCCGGCTTCTGGTTGGCGGTTGGCCGCAACATATCGGGCCGGGTACGCTCGTCGTACTTGCCGAAGATCATTTTGCCGGCGGTGGTTTGCAGCACGCTGGTGACGGCGATATCGATGGTCTTGCCGATCAGC
>Ga0097691_1001158_pt1 | contig 20154 bp, 19 predicted proteins | sample NGESurdeep072012_8_FD_72858 | JGI IMG/M metagenome (GOLD analysis project Ga0097691, IMG submission 72858) | Arctic peat soil microbial communities from Barrow, Alaska - NGEE Surface sample 210-1 deep-072012 | ecosystem: Environmental > Terrestrial > Soil > Wetlands > Peat ... | reverse complement strand
CATCGGATCGAGCGACTACTCGACCAAGGCGTACACCTATGACGAAGGAGAAGCCGATCCGGAATTGAAGCGCTTTTCGATTGCGCAGGACCGCCAGTACATTCTGCCGATCTTGCGCGAGGCTCGAAAGGCGAATCCGGAGATTTTTCTTTTTTCGTCGCCGTGGAGTCCGCCGGGCTGGATGAAGGCCGGAGGCTCGATGCTGGGCGGTTCGATGCGGCGCCGGTACATGCCGGCCTACGCACATTACTTCCTGAAGTTTCTTCAGGGCTACGCTGAGGAAGGAGTTCCGATTCAGGCCGTCACACCACAAAACGAAGTGGACACCGACCAAGATGGACGGATGCCGGCATGCATTTGGCCGCAAGAGTACGAAATTGAGTTCGTACGCGACCACCTGGGGCCGCTGCTCGAAAAGCAGGGCCTCTCGACGAAGATTTGGATTCTCGATCACAACTACAACCTGTGGGGCCGGGCGGTTGCGGAGCTCGATGACGCGGGCTTGCGGAAGTACTGCAATGCGATTGCCTGGCATGGGTACGTCGGGACTCCGGAGATGATGACCAAGGCGCATGAGGCTCATCCCGACGCGGAGATGTATTGGACCGAAGGAGGGCCGGACTACACGAGCCCCGACTATTTAACGGACTGGGCAAAGTGGGGACAGACTTTTACCGCGGCTCTGCGCAACTGGTGCGGGGCAGTTACCGGCTGGAATCTGGCGCTGGACGAGCTCGGCCGGCCGAACATTGGGCCCTTTCCTTGTGGCGGTCTGGTGACGATTCACTCCCGGACTCGGGAAATCACGCGCAGCGGACAATACTGGGCGTTCGCGCATTTTTCACGGGCCATCCACCGGGGCGCGCGCCGCTTCGATTCCGGGAGCACGCTGACGAGGATCAGCCATGTGGCCTTCGCAAATCCGGATGGAACACGGGTGTTGGTGGTGACCAACCCCGGACCCGCGCAGACGGCAACGATGCAAATGGGAGCGATGAAGGCGGACATTGCTCTGGATAAGGATTCCGTGACCACATGGGTGTGGTCGAAAGAAGGGTGAGTTTGGCGAATTCCATGTCAGGTGTCAAGTTCCGGCCCGCGATCGCTGGGACGTCGCTGATTTGCTTTCTGGCTCTCATCCTTGTGGCGTGCGGTGGTGGCGGGAACCAGTCGGTTCCGTTTACGCCGAAGGGTCCGAATGCGCAAGTTGTCGTGACCACGGGTGACCAGGCCATGCTGCTCCAGCCTGGACCAACGGTGACGTTCGGGACGGGCGGGAGCCAGAACTCGCAAGTCATCACCGTGAATGAGGCCGCGCGGTACCAGACGATCGACGGCTTCGGCGCTTCGCTCACCGACTCCTCTGCCTGGGTGATCTGGAACGATCTGAATTCCTCGCAACGAGCCGCGCTAATGCAGCAACTGTTCAGTCCGACGGCGGGGATCGGCCTGAGTTTCCTTCGCCAACCGATGGGGGCCACCGATTTCGCGGTAGACGGTAACTACAGTTATGACGATGTTCCAGCCGGGCAAACCGACCCGCAACTCGTCAATTTCTCCATTGCGCATGACACGACTTACATCATTCCCTTGTTGCAGCAAGCGCTCGCGATCAACCCCGCCGCTAAAGTGGTGGCGCTCCCGTGGAGTCCGCCAGCATGGATGACGGTTAGCGGCACGATGAATGGCGGGAACGTGAACACGGCTTACTTTCCCAGCCTGTCACAGTATTTCGTCCTGTATCTGCAGGCGTATCAGCAAGCGGGAGTTCCGATCTACGCCATCTCGGTGCAGAACGAACCACTGAATTCGACCAGTTCTTACCCGAGCGAGTATCTGGCTGCCAGCGACGAATCAGATTTCATTGCCAACTATCTTGGCCCAGCGCTGAACAATGCCGGCCTGGGCACGGTGAGGATTCTCGCCTATGAGCATAACTGGGACAACACCGATTATCCGGAGTCCGTTCTTGCTAGCTCTGCTTCCTCCTATGTAGCGGGCAGTTCCTTTCACTGTTACAACGGCGATGTGAGCGCGCAATCGGCAGTGAAGACCGCCTATCCAGGCAAGGACATCTGGTTCACGGAATGTAGCGGCACGGTGGGGTCTAACTTCGCCGGCGATCTGGTGTGGAACTCGAAAAACCTGCTGATTGGCGCAACCCGCAACTGGGCGCGCAGCATTTCACTGTGGAACCTCGCCCTTGATCAGAACTCTGGACCGACCAATGGAGGCTGCTTGAATTGCCGAGGGGTGGTGACCGTGGACACCCGCACGTCTCCGGCGACCATAACCTACAACGTTGAATATTATGTGCTCGGCCATTTGGCTAAGTTTGTCGTTCCGGGGGCCCACCGCATCGACTCCAACACGTTCCACGCCGAGGGGATCGAGGACGTTGCATTTCAGAATCCCGATGGCTCGATCGTCCTGTTCGCGCTGAACTCGGGGAGTGCCCCAGAGACCTTCTCCGTGAATTGGAAGGACGCCTACTTCAATTACACTCTGCCTTCCCAATCGGTAGCGACCTTCGAATGGAAGTAAACACGAACTCGTATGGGCTTCCAGATCGCCGGAATCTGGACTCGGTGATCGGTGAATTACACTGGATCGCTTCCTTCTGGAAGCCCCTCACTCTTTTGAAAACTATGCGAACTCTGCTGATCGCCAGTGCGGCCCTTGTACTTGCATCTCTTGCTGAAGCACAACCCCAGCGAGGGCTCAACCTCATGCCCATGCCGTCCTTTGTCCAGCCCGGAGTTGGGCAGCTGCCGGTTGATCGATCTTTCTCCGTTGCGATCACGGATTTCAGGGATGCAACGCTGGAGCGCGGAGTACAGAGGTTTGTTGACGAGCTTTCCCACCAAACGGGAATGCCTCTCAAGCAGAAACCTGCCGACTCGACCAATCCGACTCTGCTGATCCGCGCCGTTCACGGCAGTGAGAGAGTGCCGAGACTCGGTGAGGATGAATCGTACGAGCTGGTAGTCAACCAGTCAGGCGCGAAGCTCACCGCACCCAGTCCTCTGGGCATTCTGCATGGCCTTCAGACCTTCCTTCAACTGGTGGAAACCACCGCAAACGGATTTGCTGTGCCGGTGGTGACGATTAAGGATCAGCCCCGGTTCGCCTGGCGCGGCCTGCTCATTGACGTTGGCCGACACTTCATTCCGCTGGACGTGCTCAAGCGCAACCTCGATGGAATGGCAGCGGTGAAGATGAATGTTCTGCACTGGCACCTGTATGACAACGAAGGTTTCCGCGTCGAGAGCAAGCGTTTCCCCAAGTTGCAGGAAGCAGGGTCCGACGGGCTGTATTACACGCAAGACGAGATTCGCGACTTCGTGGCCTACGCCCATGATCGCGGCATCCGCGTGGTCCCTGAGTTCGAGATGCCGGGCCACAGCCGTTCATTGTTTGCCGGATATCCGGAACTGGCGAGCGGGCCGGGGCCTTATACGATCGACCCCGGCGGCGCTGATGCCGTCATGGATCCAACGCGGGAGGAGACGTACAAGTTCATCGACAAGTTCATTGCGGAGATGGCCAAGCTCTTCCCGGACGACTATTTTCATATTGGCGGAGACGAGGTCAACGGCCAGCAGTGGGACGCCAATCCGAAAATCCAAGCTTTCATCCATGCTCACGGGATGAAAAACAATCAGGACCTACAAGCCTACTTCAATCAACGCCTGCAGAAGATCTTGAACAAGCACCACAAGATCATGATGGGATGGGACGAGGTACTGCATCCTGATTTGCCGAAGACCGTCGTCGTGCAGTCCTGGCGGGGGCAACAGTCACTGGCAACCGCGGCCCAGCAAGGCTACCGCAGCTTACTCTCCTTCGGTTACTATCTCGACCTGATGTGGCCGGCTTCGCGGCACTATGCCGAGGACCCGATGAGCGGCGCAGCTGCTTCGCTGAATCCAGAGGAGAAGAGCCGCATCCTTGGCGGCGAGGCTTGCATGTGGTCGGAGTGGGTTACCGCCGAGAACATCGATTCCAGAATCTGGCCGCGCAACGCTGCGATTGCGGAACGCCTGTGGTCTCCGCCCGAGGTGCAAGATCCGGGCTCGATGTACACGAGGCTCGATAAGTTAAGTTGGCATCTCGAGTGGCTTGGCCTGACGCACAGATCCTCCATGATCTCCGCGCTGTACCGCATGGCGGGAACGGACGACATCGCGGCGCTTCGCACCCTTGCGGGAGCCGTCGAACCGGTGAAGGACTATGCCCGCATGAATAGTTTGAAAACTGCCTGGGATTTTCGCGCTCCTCTAAACCGGCTGGCGGATGCAGCTAGTCCGGAGAGCGATCAAGCGCGGCATTTTCGCGATTCTGTGCAGGCGTACGTCGCAAGCGGCTATACCAACCGGGCCGCCGAAGGAGAGATTCGGACACTTCTCGCCGCTTGGCGTGACAATGATGCGAGACTGCGTCCACTTCTGGAACAATCTTTTTTGCTGCATGAACTCGCGCCCCTTTCCGAAGGCCTCTCGATCCTCGGAGTGGCTGGGTTGTTGGCGCTTGATTATCTCGATAGATCCGAACCCTCCCCAGAATCGTGGAGGGCGCAGCAACTCGTATTCATCGAGCGCGCAAGAATTCCCAAGGCTGACCTACAGCTCATGGTGGTTGCAGCGGTGCAGCAGCTGATTGAAGCCAGCGCAGGACAGACACAGAAGCCGTGAGTCCCGGGGTACACTGCTAAAACGGAGAGCCATGAAAAACGGTCTCCGAAACCGGTCTCTTGCACTCTGAACCATGACCCACTTTCTTGAGGACATACTCCGCCAGCCCGTCGAACTGCAACGGACGATTAACTATCTCCAGGGAGCCGGTCGCCGTCGCCTGGCCGAAGCAGCCGCGACGATCCGCAATGCCCGGCATGTTTATCTGACCGGAATTGGCAGCAGTTGGCACGCCGCCTTGACGGCAGCTCCTCTCTTCTCTCTTGGCGGTCATCCCGTGTACATGCAGGACGCCTCCGAACTCCTGCCGTTTGCCGCCATACCATCCGAAGCTGTGATCATCGTCATTTCGCGAACGGGCCGAAGTATAGAAATCGTGCATCTGCTGGCAAAAGCCCGCGAGTGTGGCGCCATCGTCATCGCTGTGACAAATTCGGAGGACGGGCCTCTGGCCCAGGAAGCGCAGATCCCGATTGTGATCGGCGCCGAGTTCGATCACGGAATCTCGGTCAATACCTATTCCACGTTAGCCGCAACCGCCGGAATTCTGGCCAGCGCCAGCATTGGCGTCTTTGACGATGCCCTGACAACCTCACTGTCGCGCTCTTTCGCCGCGGCCGCGTCAGCGCTCGCCGGCTGGCGGCAGCAGATTGCGGAATCAGCCTGGCTCTTGCCCGGCAGCGTGTCTTACTTTCTGGCGCGAGGTTCGAGTCTGGGAACCTGCCATGAGGCCAGACTTCTGTGGGAGGAAGGTGTCAAGTCGCCGGCCACGGCCATGGGGACGGGAGCGTTCCGGCACGGGCCGCAGGAGATGGTCACCGAAGGTGCGCGTTTCGGTATATGGATCGACGGGCGGAGCATGCGCGCCCAGGATTTGTCGGTAGCGCGAGATCTAATGCGGCTGGGCGCTTGCGTCATGCTGATTGGTCAAGATCTCCCGGAGCACTCCGGACACCTCGTCTTCCGTCTGCCTGAAGTGCCTTCCGAGTGGCAATTCCTCATCGATGTCATTCCGGCGCAACTCGTCGCTGAGCGATTGGCAGGGCTGTCAGGGGTGGACTGTGATACTTTTCGTCTCTGTTCTTACATCGTCGAAGACGAATGGGGTTTGTCGCACGAGAAATCGGGAGCTCCGAAAGAGGAGACATAACCTTCGCTTTTGATGCGTCATCTGTGAAACTGGCTTGGCCTGGCAAGGAACAGGCAGGGATATCTGATGATCGGTGCCGTTGACATCGGCGGAACAAAAATAGCGGTTGGCATGGTGACAGAGAGCGGGCAAGTATTGGCCCGGAAGGAGTCGCCCACCGATGCCGCTAGCTACGCGAACGGCTTGGCGACGATCGCCGGCCTGCTGCGTGAGACGGCACGAATTGCCAGCGTTGAAATCACCGGCATAGGGATTGGATCCACGGGTCCGGTAGACCCATTCACCGGAAAGTTTGGCGAAGTTGATTTTCTTCCCGGATGGCGCGGGCAGAATCCGGTGGAAGACTTGGCGCGCATATTCCATGTGCCGGTAGCCCTGGAAAACGACGCCGATGCCGCCGCCCTCGCCGAGGCAAGTTGGGGTGCCGGAAAGAACAAGTCGCGACTCATCTATGTCACGATTGGAACCGGGATTGGCGGCGGGATTGTCTTCGACGGACACCTTTATCGCGGCGTAGGTGGAGCTCATCCCGAACTTGGCCACCAGGTCATCGATCCCGCGGGACCGCTCTGTTCTTGTGGTTTCCGGGGCTGCTGGGAAGCGCTGGCTGCGGGACCAGCGATGGTGGCATGGCTGGATGCGAATGCGCCGGCCGATTATCCGCATCGCGAACATCTCACCGCCAAGCGCATCTGCCAGCTCGCGCGGCAGGACGATGCTCTGGCTCACCAGGCGGTTGAGCGGGAGGCCTACTACCTGGGGCTTGGTCTGGCCAACCTCATCAATCTGTTCACCCCTGACGTGATTGTCTTAAGTGGCAGCTTGATGAAGAGCGCGCCCCTGTTTCTCGACGGCATTCGCAAGTTGATTTGCCGCGGCTGTCGTTTTGTCCCATTCGAGAAGACCGAGCTCGCCCTGGCTTCGCTCGGAGAGGATAGCAATCTCATCGGCGCCGCAAGGGTCTGGCATGATGGCATCCAGCATGGAGTTCCACTTGCTTCCTGACCACCCCACCGCGGGCAGACTCCGGCAAAGGCCTTAAAGGGACACTCATGGCAAGAAATCGCTACATGGTCGGTCTGGTTTTCCTCACGTTCTTCGTGATGTCCTTGTTGACCAACATTCTTGGGCCGATTGTGCCGGACATCATCAGCAGCTTTCACGTAAGCCTGACCGCAGCGGGATTTCTGGCCTTCGCTTTTTTTATTGCATATGGGGTGATGTCGATTCCCGCCGGTTTTCTGGTGGAACGATTTACCGAAAAACCGGTAATGATTCTGGCGTTTCTGGTGGGCGCGCTGGGATCGCTGAGCTTCGCGCTGTTTCCGCAATATCGCGTTGCCATCGTGTCATTGTTCGTGATGGGGGCCGGGATGGCCACGCTGCAAGTAGCGATTAACCCTTTGCTGCGCGTGGCGGGCGGTGAAGAACACTATGCTTTCAATTCAACCCTCGCCCAATTGGTTTTCGGCAGCGCGTCCTTCATTAGTCCGCGAATTTATTCTTATCTCGTACTCAACCTCAAGGGTGCTTCGTCCGGCCAAAATGTTTTTCTTCGGGTTCTAGGAAGGCTAACCCCGGCTGGCTTGCCTTGGGCTTCAATGTATTGGATTTTCGCGGCTTCGACGTTGCTGATGGTCGTGGTTATATCTCTTTTCGGGTTTCCGCGTGTTCAACACACTGACGAAGAGAGTGCGGGATCGTGGGAAATGTATCGCAGCCTGGCGCGCCAACGAGTGGTCTGGATGTACTTTGTTGCCATGTTCGCCTACGTTGGCTGCGAGCAAGGCACGGCGGACTGGATTTCAAAATTCCTGTACCAATATCACGGTTTCGATCCTCATACCACGGGCGCAACTGCGATTTCCTGGTTTTGGGGGCTGCTAACGGCGGGCTGTTCCATCGGCATGTTGCTGCTGAAAATATTTGACAGCCGCAAGGTATTGATCGGCGCGGGTGTCGGCGCGCTCTTCTGTCTCTCCGCGGCTCTGTTTGGACCGGCGAATGTATCTGTGATTGCCTTCCCAGCCGTTGGCCTGTTCACTTCGGTGATGTGGCCGATTGTCATTTCGCTTGCGCTTAACTCGGTCGCCGAGCACCACGGTTCTTTCTCCGGGATTTTGAGCACCGCAGTCGTGGGCGGGGCCGTCGTTCCAGTAATTATCGGGAGCATCGGCGACCATCTTGGGCTGCGCGCCGGCTGCGCTTTTCTTTACGTCACATTTGGCTTTGTTCTCAGCGTCGGCTTCTGGGCTAAGCCGCTAATCACCAATGCCACGATCAGTCTCAAGAAAGTTTCCGCTGAGGCTCCGGTTTGATGGAGCACGCCCGTGTAACCTGTTGCAAGAAACGAAGAGATGAAGGACAACGATGGCCGGCCAAAGCATAGAACGTCGTGAAATCTTGCGTATCCTTATGACTCCTTGCGAACTCAAAAGAGCCTAGGCAACTTGCTCGTCGTCTCCTGGCATCCGGCGAACGTGCTCCAAGCCCATTTGAATTTGATTGACAAGAAAGACGACTTTCGGATGTTGTGGTTTTAGTTTGCCCAAGAAGTCGACGAGTCTCTGGGTAGCACGGATAGCCTCTGCGACAGCCGAAAGCCTTCTCGGCTCAGATGCTGGCAAAGAAACCGGCGTCGACCCAAACTTAAGACTGGCTAACCCTGCTCTCCCAAGAACACGTGCTGCGTTTGAGAGTTTCACACCCGATAGCCATTGAAGCACTCGCGTCATTCGCCAAATCCTGAGGGTTCTGGCACCCTCGCTAACTTTTTGGTGAAGAGCGCCATTGGTCGCGACACAAAGTCGCTCGTAAAGTTGGGTCTTGCTGGGTTCACGACCAAATTCCACGCGCAAATCGTCCAATTGCTTCCGGACTTTTTTTGCCTGGCTGTCGGTGAGTTCAGGCGTCCATGATTGTTGCTCGTCCTGTTGCTCGTCATTCATCGCTCATTCTCCTTTTCCAGCGTCGGCTTGCAATTCGGTCAGAGCGGCCACGCGCTCGGCTGGCGCTGGACTTGATACGTCTCCTCCCGTCATTTCCATGTTCATAACTTCTTCGCAACTCCAGCAACGATAGGAGCCGGATGAAACTGAGCGAATTGGTTTCCCTGCATAACCGCCAGTCAAGAATTTTTGCTCGGTCTTCGGTTTGCCGCACTTCTTGCAAATTGGTGGCGCTGGTGCTGCAGGCTGGACCTCGGCGTGCCAGGGATTGTGATCTCCGTAATAACAACTCAATGCCACCTGTGGCGACATATATGCCCAAAACACCATCTTATCGTCGCTACCGCACCGTGGACAACATTTCTGGTACCAATGATCGGCTGTACCGCGCAAACCTGCTACATATAAGGCAGTAGGAATGTTTCCTTGTCATCGCTCCCGCAGGCTGGACATCGTTCCGGGCGTTCCGTCTTGGCAGGATCGGTCATCGCGGTGCCTCGTTCACTGAAATCGCGTTTGCAACTTGCGGCGGATTCCGCTTCTCAAACTCTTGGCATCGTCCAATCGCCAAGGCTTCCTTTAACGCCTCCAGTTGCACATGGCAGTCATGTGATCGAAGTCGATGCCTCAGACTTGGAAGCCGACGATGATTATCATATCACCCACTGGATGCCTCTACCCAAACCCCCGGCGGCGATCCTCAAACGGAAGGAAGGAGACGGGCATGAAGTCTGACGAAGCAATCGCACTGGAGTTGATGGAGAAGTGGCAAGGAACCGGCGGCGGGATGCGACGCTGGCAGGATCAGGTGGATGTTTCCGGTCAACGCACCGACCAGCTTCAAAGAGACGAACGGGATCACGCTCGCCGGCGCTGGCGTGACATCGGCGCCGCCTGAGACGTCAATGACCGACTGCTGCGTCAGCGCACCATCCAATCCGTCGAGCGCGGCATTGACTGTCAGATGCTTTGAACTTTGCGATGGCGACAGGTGCGGGATGCCCAGGCCCGGAGTTGCTCACTTTGACCTCGAATAAGCGTGGCGGCGAAGGTAGAAACAAGAAGCCCTTCGCCGATCACCCTTCCCGCCGTGGCCAAGGTTCGACGCGCGGCGATCTTTCCCCATGGTACCCGATCAGGCGATCAGGCACTCCAGATTGCTGATCGCGATCTGCGTCGTGCTCGGCAACAATGATTTCTCGGCCAGCGAGTCCGCGAGATGAGACCGACAAAGCGGGCCGACCACTGCCGGAAATACGCAGCCTTTTACGCTGCACCTGCCATTCGCGGCAGGCTGCGGCGGCGGTGCTGCTCGCTTCGCTTCCGCGACGTTCGCTGAAGGTGGTGGCAACTGTGCCACCGCCTTGATCATGCGCTGGTAATCTTTCGGGAACAACTGGCGCAGTCGGGCGATGGCAAGTTCGAGCAGGCTGGGCGTCGCGGGATCGGGCAGGCTCGGCATGGCGAGTGCCTCCGATACGGACAACATTAGCAAGGGTGAGCGCCAATCGACTGCATCAACATGCCCAATTTGCACTGCCGTCGGTTCATCTCCGCGAGCGCTTCGGGCGAATCGAGATCGAACGGCTGCTTGTCGTCATCGTCCATGTGGTACTCCTCTAACCGAGCGTGGCCTCAATCGCGCCACGAGCCTGCTACTTCTTCCGGCGCGGCGTGATGCTGCCGGGCACTTTCACGGGCTGCGGGTTGGGCAGGTTCGGCTGGTCGTCGCTCGGCTTGCCGACGCCGTCGGGAAAAGTTGTATCGAGCTTCGTGCCTCCCTGCTGGGGCACGTTGCTGTCCTGGTTAGCCATGAGCTACTCCTCCTCGGATTTTATTTGCGTTCGAACTGCGGTCGCGCTCATACTGGCACTGCGTCCGAAACCCAATCGGATCGAAGCCGCGTGCGCTCCTGCCTTCTAGCGCTGCGGCTTTTTTGCTCTGGCAAGTTGCCCGTCTCGTTTCCGTCGCCCCACGCGCATGGGCGGCCTTCGCCACTATAGCGCGAATTTCCGGATGCGTGAAAAAGGGCCGAGTCCGGGCCGCAAAGGAGACGGAAGACGGCACGGGCTTCGGCCCTCGTCTCCAGAAACCAGGCAACGTGATGCGCTCGCACTCGGCGATCTGTCATGTGAATCTTTCCGTACCTCGCGATGTTTGTCCGATGGGGTTGCCACTGTCAGGCAGACCCTTGGGTGGGGCGAATAAACGGCGCACGCTTGCGCTATCGCCTGTTAACAGCAGTCGAGGGCTACAGATAGTAGCCAAGGCCTGAAAAGATCGTCTTGAACGAGCCATCCTTCATGACATCAACTTCAATCCAGTGATCCTCATAAGCGTCCCCTTCCAAAATGACCTCGATTTGGCCGTCGGCGTTGACATCGGCCAAATCGAGTGGAGACCAAGTCGTCACGGTGTTTTTATCAGCGTCAGTCTTTTGGAATCGCACTTTTCGGAGTACGGTTACGTGAGAATTCTGGTCGATGATCGCAATCACCTGGCACAGAGCCACGTCGGACCCTGCAAGGTGGTCGTAATAGGCTTCCAACAGAGACCAATCCAAGCCACTCGGCTGCCAAACAGTGAAGTAGATCTGTCCCCGCGCTTTGGCAGGCAGACCAAGGTTGTGCAGTTCGCGAACTAGAATGCTTCGCATTTCAGAAGACGGTTGTCCATTCTGTTGGCAATTTCGTACTCCATCAACCCATTTGCAATCGTAGTCAGCCGTGACTTTGATGTTGGGGCGCTTCTTCGGATGATGAATCTCGCAGCTATCATCGGGGCCATTTCCTTCCGGGGCGCCACAATAGTGGGCCTTTACGAACGTTTTCACCTTCCGACACTGAGCACCAATGCAGGGCGGGCGGTGCGGGTCCTTCGTATCTTGACCCATGACCTGTCCACCAACCGTTAACAATGAGATCAAGCCTGTGGCAAAAATACTCTTGATTGTCCATGAACACTTCGTGAGCAGCATAGAAGTCCGTGCCTCGAATGAGCGATTCTCGATGACACTCTAAATATATAACCGCGGTATCCCACTTTAGCCGGTCACACACCCGGCCGCGTCTTCACTCCTATCTGTGCGCTTAATGCGAGTGCCGCATGCGCGGCAGGCCTCGTAACATCTTTTTCGAAAGATTCGAAGGGGGCGGGGACTGGCCCCATGGCGTCTGCGCTGGGCGCGGGCCATGGCAAGAATTATTTTCCAAAAGGAGAACCATGAAACACAAACGCCCGAGGACCGAATCACTGGTCGCCGCTGCGGTTCAGTGGGCGGAGCGGATATCATGCGGAAGATTGATAATGTGTTCTCGGGCTGAGGATCCATTTTTGGAAGAGCGGGCTCAGCCGTTCACGACTGCCGATCCCCGCTCAAGCCCCACATCAATCTTCTGCCGTCCAGCTACTCACTCTTTCCTCAGAGTAGCTTTCATGTGTGGGACCGTCGGGCAGGGAACCGCTGCGACGACCGAGCCACGCGTTAAGCTCTGGCGAACCCCAAAGGTAGCGACAATGCTTGCCCAGCCTGAAAACCGGGATTGGATCGGCAGTCCGCGAGCTTACGGCAGAACTCCGCGAATTGTGTGAGAAGCGCATTCGCTGACGAGCATATTACTCAGAAAGCTGCCGCAGTCCGAGAGTTTCGCCAGTACCGTGTCGAGAAGGATCGTCCGAATCGCCGGCCACCCCCGGCGAAGCTGCCTTCCGCAGTTGTTCAAGCTCGGCCTGAACTTTTGCCCATTCTTTTGGCTTGCGCTTCGTCGCGTAAGGCGCATCCGGATGTGCGAAGAATTCCAGGAGTTCGGCCCGAACCGCTGGCGAAGCACCACTAAAATTCTGCTTTGCGAGCGCGTCGAGCAGTTCTGCGTGCGTCTCATCGTTGAGCCGATATTTTCCGGGACCCGCTACTTCACCGGTGTCAAAATTGTAGTTGGGCAAATCCGGCTGGCCGGCGCCTACCTGGGTTAGCAGCTTTCGGTAGCGATCCAGAGTCGCGTTGAAGCTGGCTTCGAACATGCGTCCCGTCTCCGGGGTAGGCGTCCGGAATTGCAGCACTTTTAGCGGACCGATCTTCGGGAGTATGCTCACAAGAAAGCCGAGAAATCTTTCGCAAAACGTGGGCGGCTGATAATTCTTTCCCCAGTTCTTTTGATAGCTCGCGCGCGACAGATTGTAGAGAAACTTCTTTTTCGTCATGCTGGGCTGGTCCTTCATGATCTCGTCTTTCTTCAGGCTCCAGGCAATGCGCGTCGCTTTGGGGAGAAGCTGGCTGACGTCATGGCGGTAAGAACCTAGCACCTTGTCTTCGTCAGAGAGAACGCTCTTGAGATCCAAGCCGTATGTTTCCTGAAAGGCTTGCTCCAGAAGAGGAACTGAAACCGCAAAGCCGATGAAGTCGTGGTAACTATCCGGAGCGTAACGTCCCTGCGCTACTTCCTGAACGTCGAAACCAAATTCCGTCTTGACGTGCGCCAGGGGGTTTTCTTCATACGTAACCAAGTCGCCGTACTTCTTTTTCAACTTGGGATACAGGAGCGGGACCGCGCGATTCGTGGCGATGAGGTGGCCGTCGTTGTCCGCGGCGTAGTGAGAGAGAGCTCCGAGCGCAAAAGCGTAGCCGTCAAGGTCCTTGGCATCGCGCAGCAGAGCCAGGATAAAGTCCCCGCTCCGCACATAGTGCGTCAAGTCGCTGAAGAAATGACTTCCGTGCGGGTAATAACCCATGTCCTGGATAATGGCACCGCCGTATGCATAGCCGTGGGCTTCCTTGATTTCTTCCCGCGTAGCGTCGGGAAAACGCTTCAAGAGTAACGGGCGTATGTTGGTGTCCCATACGCTGTCGATGATGGCTTCATGTGCAAGGACGGCGTAGGCTGCGCTCTGGGCCGGCCAGCCAAAAGACAAGAAAAGCGCCAGCACTAGCGCGCAAACTCTCGCGAACCGCTTTCTGCCTCCGCCGCGTCGCATTCCACCCATTGCTGACGCCTCTTTTACTCTCTTAGTACGCTTGTAACGCTGTACTCCCGGAGGCATCGACTACAGATTAGTTTCATTCGCAGGCGAAACCAAGTTACCGAGGTTACCAGTGGGCTACCGGCTTGTTCGAGGGACTATGACATGCCGATACTGGCGGGGTTTCATGTCGAAGGCAACGATCACCTCATTCTTCACGCCTTCGTCGCCAAGGTGCTTCTGCTACCCGAGGAAGAGATCTTGCGATTTGGGGGTTACCCCCGTAACTTGTCTCGGTCACCAATCGTTCCAATTCGTTGCTGGCTCAGGCAAGCTTGAACAGGATGCAATCTGGCGGTGTTCGACTAGAAAGTAAGCCCGATAAGGCTGACAAACCTGTTGAGTCCAAATCCTCGCGAAAACTGAGGATCATCGACCTGGTTCGTCCTCACTGGAAGACGCTGACCATCGCGCTGGTAGCCATGCTGGGCGAGGCGGTCACGGATATTCTCGAGCCGTGGCCCATCAAAATTGTCGTCGATAACATTCAGCAGTCGCACAAACTTCCAGGGCGGCTGGGCGGAGTGATTACCGGGCTGTTCGGCCAGAACCACTATGCAGTTCTGAACTTCGCCGTAGCTGCGGTCGCGGTCATTGCGATTGTCGGCGCCGTCAGCTCTTACTTCGAGAAATACCTTACAACGAGCGTCAGCCAATGGGTGGGACACGACCTGCGCCGGACCCTGTACCAGCACATTCAGTGGCTGTCGCTGGCCGAACACGATGAGTCGCGGACCGGCGACCTGATCACGCGGGTCACGAGTGACATCGAAGTCGTCCAGGACTTCATCAACTCCGCACTCCTCGGCATTCTCGTCAATGTGATAACGCTGGTCGGCATGGTCGGGGTCATGTTTTATCTCAACTGGCGCTTTACCCTCATTGCCCTCTCCGTCTCGCCAGTGCTCTTTCTGGTGGTCTATTACTACACGCGGCGCATCAAGAGGGCCTCGCGTGCGGTTCGAAAAAAAGAAAGCGAACTGCTCTCCCTGGTGGAGGAAGTGCTGACCTCCATACGCGTGGTCAAGGCATTTGCCCGGGAAGAGTACGAACAGAAAAGATTCGAATCCGAAAGTCTGGAAAACGTAGAGGCAGGACTCCAAGCCCGAAGCGTCAAAGCCAAACTTGCACCGGTAGTGACGGTCATCGTAGCCATTGGGACGTGTCTGGTCTTGTGGTACGGGGCACGGCTTGCCCTGGTCGGCCAGCTCACCATCGGTACGCTGATCGTATTCCTGTTGTATCTGGGGAAGATGTACAAGCCGATGCGTGATCTCTCGAAAATGACCGACACCGTTTCCAAGGCGGTGGTCGGTTACGAGCGCATTCAGGAAGTCCTGGGGATTGAAAGCCGCGTGCAGGACGAGCCGGGCGCACGCAAGGCCCCCAAGTTCAAAGGTCAAATCGAATTCGCCCAAGTCACCTTCAACTATGGAGGCGACCAGAAGAAGCAGGTACTCAAAGACATCAGCTTCAAGATCGAAGCCGGACAGGTCGCGGCGTTTGTGGGGCCTTCGGGAGCCGGGAAGACCACGCTCCTGAGCTTGATTCCGCGCTTCTACGATCCCGTTTCCGGACATGTCGTAATTGATGGCACGGACATTCGCCGCTATCGGCTGAAGTCACTGCGCGACCAGATCAGTTTCGTCCTGCAGGACACTCTCCTGTTCCGCGCCACGATTTGGGAAAACATTGCCTATGGCAAACCCAGCGCCTCACCCAAAGAAATCAAGCGCGCCGCCAAACTGGCCAATGCGCAGGAATTCATCGAGGAAATGGCCGACGGCTACGACACCATGGTCGGCGAGCGCGGCGTCACGCTCTCGGGCGGTCAACGCCAGCGGATTGCCATTGCCCGGGCGGTCATTCGCGATACTCCCATCCTGATTCTTGACGAGCCGACCGTGGGTCTGGATGCCGCCTCCGAACAATCCGTCATCGAAGCCCTGGACAACCTGATGAAGGGTAGAACTTCCGTCGTCATCGCACACCATCTCGATACCATCCGCCACGCGGACGTCATCTTTGTGATCAAAGATTGCGAATTGGTGGAACAGGGCACTCACGAGACTCTTTTGGTGAATAACGGCGTGTATGCAGAATTGCACAGAATCCAGACTCCCGAGGGGGCTATGCTGACCGCGGATCAACCGGTCGCCAGTTAACAGTTGTTTTCAATAGGAAAAGAGGCAATAGACAATGCCACGAGCGAAAACCAGGCTGTACTTCACAGTGATGCTGATGTTTTTGATGCTTTCAACCTCATTAACTGCCCAGAAGAAAAATAAAGGCAACGAGAAAGAAAATGCTGCCAACCTCCCGCTGGTGATTTGGCGTGATCCGGGCGACGTCGCTTCTTTGAATTTACTCTACGGCGTAGGCGGGAAAGAGCATGCGCCGGATCCAAACGGACAATTCGTCTTCGTCAGGGAAGACATGAAAGGCACCAGTCCGAAGTTCGAGGTCAAAGATGATCAGGGCGTCGAATGGAAGGTGAAACTGGGCCAGGAACCCCAGTCCGAAACTGCCGCGACCCGCTTAATGTGGGCCGCCGGCTATTTCGTAGATGAAGACTATTATCTGGAGCAGTTCAAAGTCACCGGTGTGCCGAAGTTGCGCCGGGGCGGGAAGTTGGTGTCAGCCGACGGCACAGTCCACGCCGCGCGCCTTAAACGTAAAGTGAAAGGGACGAAGAAGCTCGGCACTTGGGACTGGTATCACAATCCTTTCCTCGATAAGCAGGAATTTAACGGCTTGCGGGTGATGATGGCATTGTTAAATAACTGGGACCTGAAAGAACTAAACAACGCTGTCGAAGAGACGGAAGGCGAGCGCCGATACCTGGTCACCGACGTGGGCGCGACCTTTGGCAAGACGGGAAGTCCCTCCGCTCGTTCAAAGAGCGTGCTCAAGGATTACGCGAACTCGAAATTCGTCGAGAAAACGACGCCCGAATTCGTAGACTTGGTGATGGACAGCCGCCCCTTTGTTGCGTCTGCGATCAACGTTCCCAACTACCGGACACGCACTCGGATGGAATCGATTACCAAACATATCCCGCGCGCCGATACCAAATGGCTGGCGCAGAGGCTCTCTCAGCTTTCTGAAGAACAGATCCGCGACAGTTTCCGCGCGGCAGGCTATTCCACCGAGGAAGTCGAGGGTTACACGAGGGCTGTTCAGAAGAGAATCGCGGAGCTGAACGCCCTATGATCGTTTGAGGGAGGAACGTGGCTCGCGGAAATTGTCCCTTCACGGCAGTAGGGATGCGAGGCTCGAAGCAAAGAGATGCCTGACAAGGGTAAAGCCGGAGAAACCGAATCGTGAAACTGATCATTGAGCCCGCCGACGGCGTGGCGCCGTTGCTGTCCGCCATCAAGAGCGCGAAGAAGAGCGTGGAAATTGCCATCTTCCGCTTTGATCGCAAAGACGTGGAGACGGCACTGAAGGCGGCAGCGGACCGGGGCGTCAAGGTGACCGTCTTGATCGCATTTGCCAACCGCGGCGGCGAACAAGTCCTGCGCAAGCTGGAGCTGCGCTGCCTCGCGGCCGGAATCATTGTTGCTCGCACGGCCAACGACCTGATCCGTTATCACGGCAAGCATATCCTGATCGATCGCCGCGTCCTGTACATGCTGTCGTTCAATTTCACGCATCTGGATATCGACCACAGCCGTGGCTTCGGCATCGTGACCACCCACGCCAACTGGGTACGCGAAGCAGCAAAACTGTTCCGGGCCGACTGCACCCGCATCAAGTACGCGCCCAAGACAAAGACGTTTGTCGTCAGCCCGGCTAACTCCCGAAGTGTGCTTGGAACTTTCCTAAAACGGGCGAAGAAGCAGTTGCTAATCTACGACCCCAAGATCTCGGACAAGGAGATGCTTGGTATCCTGCAGGCGCGCGCGAAAGCGGGCGTCGAGATCAGGGTCATCGGCTCGGTGGCGGGGCGCGCCCCGTTCGCTGTGCAAAAACTGGGCGGAGTACGGCTGCACACGCGCACGATTATTCGCGACCGGCACCAGGCCTTCGTGGGCAGCCAGAGTCTCCGCACCGCGGAACTGGACGCGCGCCGCGAACTCGGTCTCATTATTCAGGATGCCAAGGCCGTGACAAAACTGGTCGATACATTTGAAGCCGACTGGGCCTCCATCTGCGAAAAGAACGCACCCGCCTCACCGAAGGATCCGGACGCTCCCAAGGACGAACCGGCGGCAGTCTCAGAAAAAAAAGCAGAGAAGGCGGTTCAGGTTCTCACCAAGGAACTGGATCCACTCGCAGTCAGTGTGAAGAAGGCCGTGAGAAAGGCGGTGGCCCAGGCCGGTGACGACGTGCTCCACGACAAGGGAGTCAAGGACACTATGAAGAAAGTGGTCAAGAAGGCGGTGAAGGAAGCCGTCAAGGAAGCGGTCCAGGACGCCCAGGACGCCAAAGAAGCGAAGAGCGAATCCTAGTTCATGAGCGGTGAACCTACCGCCGAGGAGAGTCGAATGAGAGCGAAGGTACGGGTCCGATATCGAGGGTTTGTCCTGCTGGTAGCATTCTCCCTCGCCGCCGGGGTGCTCGCGGGCCAAGATGCTGCTCGAACCAAAGAACAGACCGACGACGCGGCGGCCTTAAAGGAATTCACGGGCCGCGTGGATGAGTACCTCAAGCTGCGCAAGACGATCGAAAAGCAGCTTCCGGCCATGAAGAGCAAGGAGGAACTGCCGGAGATGATTGCCGCGCACCAACAGGCGCTGGCGAGAAAAATCCGTGAGGCGCGGCCACACGCCAGACCTGGCGACATCTTCACACGTTCTACCCGCGAAGCGTTTCGGCATGTGATCCACAGTGTGTTTCAGGATCCTCAAAACGCCACCACACGCGCCACCCTTCGACAGAGAGATACAGTCAAGGAAGTCCGCCTGCAGGTGAACGGGATTTACCCGGATGCGGTCGCCGAAACAACCTTCCCGTCCACTCTTTTGCAGAAACTGCCCACACTACCGGACGAACTGGCATACCGTATCATGGGCCGCGATTTGGTCCTGGTCGACAGCAAAGCGAATCTGGTGGTAGACCTGTTTCACGAAGCACTTCCGTAGATTTTGAAAAGACTGAAATAAATCATGCGACGCCGCAGCTTTCTCTTTCTCGGCATTCTCACCGTTCTCACGGCGGGCCTGCTAGCGGACGAGTTCAAGTTCCCTCTCAAGTCCGATTCGGTCCGTTTTGCGGCGATTGGAGATATGGGTACGGGCGCGCCGCCCCAGTACGAGGTAGCTCAACGAATGCTCAAAGTGCGTCAGACCTTCCCCTTCGATTTTGTGATCATGCTGGGCGACAATATTTACGGTGGCAGCAAACCGGCCGATTTTGAGCGAAAGTTTGCGGTGCCCTATAAACCGCTCATCGATGCCGGCGTAAAGTTCTACGCGTCGCTCGGGAACCACGACAATACCAATGAACGCTTCTACAAACCCTTCGAGATGAACGGGGAGAGCTATTACACCTACAAGAAGGGCAAAGTGCTCTTCATTGTTCTGAACAGCAACTACATGGACCCGAAACAGGCCGCGTGGCTGGAGACGCAGTTACGAGATGCCGGCAATGGCGACTGGAAGATTTGCTACTTCCATCATCCCCTCTATACGTCGGCCAAATTTCATGGTCCGTCCCTCGATCTGCGGCAATCGCTGGAGCCGCTGTTCATCAAGTACGGCGTGGACGTCGTGTTCTCAGGACACGAGCACGTGTACGAGCGGGTCCATCCCCAGCATGGGATCTACTATTTCACGGAAGGATCTTCTGGAGAGTTGCGTCCCGGCGACCTCGCACGTTCCGCGATTACAGACAAGGGATTTGATACCGACCGCTCGTTCATGCTGATCGAAATCGCAGGCGATGAGATGTACTTTCAGACGATCTCGCGCACCGGCGACACTGTCGACTCCGGAGTGATTCACCGAACCATTCGGTGATGTGCACACGAACAAACCGGAAGTTAGCCACGCTTTCATCCCAACTGTCGCGGTAGGGACGACCATCGCTGATCGCCCCCCGCAGTCGGGTAGGACAGTGGCGCGTAGCGGGCTTCGAATGATGCCGACGTTTCCACCGTCCCCCCTATCATTCCGTACGGCGGGTTTTCCCCAGTACGGCTGGAAGGCTGGCATGTCAGACGGGGCCTCCCCAGAGCATCGACGGCTTAAGCCTGCTCCCGGCATTCGCCGATGGACGCTTGGTTTGCCTCCGCCCTTCGCACACTGCGGAGTCTGAGTCGGTTGTCCCGCACTGTGTCGGGCCGATGACTCCTTAGGTGTGCCGCCGTGGAGTGGGGTTGTACTCCTGTGCTACGCAAGAA
>Ga0097691_1001157_pt1 | contig 20163 bp, 20 predicted proteins | sample NGESurdeep072012_8_FD_72858 | JGI IMG/M metagenome (GOLD analysis project Ga0097691, IMG submission 72858) | Arctic peat soil microbial communities from Barrow, Alaska - NGEE Surface sample 210-1 deep-072012 | ecosystem: Environmental > Terrestrial > Soil > Wetlands > Peat ... | reverse complement strand
CCTCGCTCGAATGTCCCACCGAACTCGCTGCCCTCGTTACTGACTTCTGGGGCCGGCACGCAGCCGTCGAGAGCGCCCCGCCGGACGTCGCATAGGACCCCTGGAAGCACTCAGAACACGCCTCCAGTCTGCTACTTGGCAATACCTAATAGCACCCACCGGCGCAGGTCCGTTGCGGTGGCGGTCATGACCTTCGCCGAGGTCGCATCGCGCTCACGGGCCCGCGCGGCCGCCGCGCTCAGTGAGTACGACGCTCCGGCCAGGCCCTGGACGACCCCGTCGTGCAGGTCGGCGGCGATCGTCGCCCGTTCCCGGTCGGAGGCGGCCAGCGAGGCGAGCAGCATCGCTTCGCGCTCGTCCTGGCTGCGCTTGAGGCGCCGGGCCATCCGGTAGGCGAGCGGAGCCTAAACGAGGTAGAGCAGCAGGAGCCCGCCGAGCAGCACCGGCAGGCTGGCCAGCCACGTCCGCCGGCTCGCGTCGACGATCACCTGATACGGCTGGTAGGTCTCGAACAGCAGCCGCTGACCGCTCGGGGTCTTCACGCCCAGGTAGACCTGAAGGAGCTTGCCGAAACGCTTCTCACCCATGTTCTCGGAGGCGGTCAGGTCGGTGACGTCCGCGGACGCACCACCGCTCTTGAGGACCGCCAGGTCGTCGGGTCCCAGCGGGAAGCGCAGCCCGACCAGTGACCTGTCATCGGAGTACACGATGCGTCCGGTCGCGTCCCAGACCTTGACACGCACAACCCGTGTGCCGAGCACGTACTCACGAACGACCCGGTCCAAGGCGTCCTGGGCCGATCCGGGCACCAGTGCTTGGTCGATCAGGACCGGGCCGACGACGCTGGACGCCTCAAGGCTGGTCAGCGATCGGGTCTGCAGAATGGCTTCCGTTGTCGCGGTCTGGCGCAGCGCCACGGCCAGGACTATACCAACGGCGGTCAGGACGAACAGCCCGGCGACCAGGAAGGCCGCGACGGCCTTGGGCACCGACACGGTTCGCAACCGTTCGGTACGGGCAGGTACCTGCGTTCGCTGAGTCACTCGCCGCTCCTTCCACCGTGTCCAATTGGAATCTGACAGCAGAACCCTCGCCGGACGCTCTGCGCTGAGCCAGGAGTCCCGACCTAACAGAGCGTAAAAGGGAGCCCTCTGACTTTCCTTGGGGTGGATGAAGCCGCGAGTATGGCGGTTGTCGGGCGCGCCACGGACCAGCCGCGGGCAGGTTTGGCTCGAGAACGCTTCCCCTTGTGACGGCTGGTCCCGAGTGACTTGGTTCAGGGAGCCATCATTCCTCGACGGGCGGGTTCAGTTGAGACGGACGTGGTGTACGGCGTGGCCCCGTTTGTGAGCGCGGCGTCGTGATGTGAGGCGGCAACCCAGCGGTCGTCAGTGGCGAGACGATATCGTCTGGAGGGACTTTCGGCCCTGTTGACCTGCCATCGAATCGGAGAGCCTGAAGATCGCAGGAAGTGTGCCGGTAACCAAGTACGGACGTCTTTGGAGAAGCCATGGCCGAGCGGCAGGACTCCAAAGCGATGCCGATGACGCGACCACGCAGTTTCTCGACCTGTCTGAGCCGCCGAGCGCGATCGTGTGCGCCAAAGACCTGAGGGTCATCTCCGCGATGTCCGAGGCGATCGGCCGCGGCGTCGGCGACACTGCGCTCGCGGCGGATCTGCAGCCCGCGCTCAACACCGTGCGCACCGCACCGGTGTTCGTCATCCCAGCGTCCACCGCGCCTCCACGTCGTCCCGGCGCGCGCGTACCCAGCAAGGACCGTCGCCGATCCGCGCCGATCCGCGACCGAACGGAGTCCCGATGAAGAACAAGATTGGCTCAGCAGCCGTGCTCACCCTGGCGATCGCCACGACCGCAGGCTGCGGAGGTTCCGGTGGTTCGGGCGCCTCAGGCGGCTCCGCCGCACTGACCGCGCACGGCCCGGTCAAGATCTGGCTGTCCAACAACCCCGAGGAGGTCGCCTGGGGCAAGGACATGGTGAAGGCCTGGAACACCGCCCACCCCAAGGAGCAGGTGACCGCCCAGGAGATCCCCGCAGGGAAGACGTCCGAGGAGGTCATCGGCGCGGCGATCACGGCCGGAAATGCGCCGTGCCTGGTCTACAACACCTCTCCCGCCGCCGTTCCGCAGTTCCAGAAGCAGGGCGGCTTGGTGGCGCTCGACAGCTTCCCGGGTGGCAAGAGCTACGTCGAGGCGCGCTCCGGCGCGTCGGCCGACCAGTACAAGTCGCCGGACGGGAAGTTCTACCAGATCCCGTGGAAGTCCAACCCGGTCATGATCTTCTACAACAAGGACATGATGAAGAAGGCGGGGATCGACCCCAACAGCCCACCGCTGGCGACGTACGACCAGTTCCTGGCAACCAGCAAGAAGGTCGTGTCCAGCGGCGCGGCCCAGGCCGCCATCTGGCCGGCGCCGTCGAGTGAGTTCTTCCAGTCCTGGTTCGACTTCTACCCGCTTTACGCCGCCGAGAGCGGCGGCGCGCAGCTGGTCAAGGACGGCAAGGCCACCTTCGACTCCGACGCCGGCAAGAAGGTGGCGAACTTCTGGCGGACGATGTACGCCGAGAAGCTGGCGCCGCAGGAGAAGTACAACGGCGACTCCTTTGCTGACAAGAAGGCCGCCATGGCTGTCGTCGGCCCGTGGGCGATCCCTGTGTACGGCAACAAGGTCAACTGGGGCGTCGCACCGGTGCCGACCTCTGCCGGCACGAGCGCCGACAAGATCAACACCTTCTCCGACGCCAAGAACATCGCCATCTACTCCGCCTGCAAGAACCAGGGAACCGCCTGGGACCTGCTGAAGTTCTCGACCAGCCAGGAGCAGGACGGTGCCCTTCTCACCAAGACCGGGCAGATGCCGCTGCGCAAGGACGTTGCGACGGTGTATGCCAGCTACCTCACCACGCACCCGGCATACAAGATGTTCGCTGACCAGGCCGCCCGGACTGTCGAGGTGCCCAACGTGACCAACTCGATCGCCATCTGGCAGGCCTTCCGAGATGGGTACTCCTCGTCGGTGATCTTCGGCAAGACGACGGTCGACGCCTCGCTGAAGAGTGCAGCCGACAAGGTCACGCAGCTGGCCGGACAGTCCTGATCGGGCGCGGGACATGCCCATCGCGACGGTGACCATGGACCACTCCGGTCCGACCACGCCGCCGCCGGAGCACGGCCCCCGACGGCTGACGACCATATTCGGTCGTCAGCCGCTCGGGATCGCGCTGGCCGCTCCCTACGCCGTGTTTCTCGCGGTCGTGTTCGCCTACCCGCTCGGCCTGGCCGTGTGGATCAGCTTTCACAAGTACTTCTTCACCGCACCGGGAGCGCAGGTGGAGCGGCCGTTCGTCGGCCTGGACAACTACAAGAGCGCCCTGTCCGACCCTGCGGTGCGACGCTCGTTCCTGAACGTGGCCGAGTTCCTCGTCATCAACGTCCCCCTGACGGTGGTGCTTTCGCTGCTACTGGCAACCGCTCTCAACGGCGCCACCCGCGGACGCACGTTCCTGCGGGTCGCCTACTACGTCCCGTACGTCTCGGCGAGTGTCGCGGTCGTGGTGGTGTGGCTGTTCCTGTTCAGCAGCAGTGGGATGGTCAACCAGCTGCTCGGCCCACTCGCCCCCAATCCGTCCTGGCTCGTCAACAGCACGCTGGCGATGCCGGTCATCGCCATCTTCGTCACGTGGAAGCAGCTCGGCTTCTTCATCCTGTTGTACCTCGCCGCGCTGCAGAACGTGCCCAAGGAGCTGTACGAGGCCGCGTCGGTCGACGGTGCCGGCAAGTTCCGCTCGCTGATGAACGTCACGGTCCCGGGCGTCCGTCCAGCAACCACGCTCGTGGTGATCCTCGCCACGATCACGGGGGCCAACCTGTTCACCGAGCCGTACCTGCTGACCAACGGCGGCGGACCCGACGGGGCTTCAGCGTCCCCCGTGCTCGTCATGTACCAGAAGGGGATCGAGCAGAGCACACCGGACGTGGCCTCGGCCATCGGCGTCATCCTTGTCATCGGCGTCCTGGTGATCTCGCTCATCAACCGCCGGCTGTTGGAGAGGGACTGACATGTCACGGACCCGCAGCTGGCCACGCATGGTCGTGCTCGTCATCGGGGCGTTCGTCTTCCTGTTTCCCTTCTACTACATGGTCATCGGCTCGCTGCAGCCAAAGCCGGACACCTCGATAGCCGGGGCCATTCCCACGCAAGGGGTGACCCTGCACAACTACGCCCAGATCAACGGATCGCTGAACCTGGTGCGTTCGCTGGTCAACTCGGGTATCTTCACCGGCGCGGTGATCCTGTTCACCGTCGTCCTCGGGGTGTTGGCCGGCTACGCGCTGGCACGGCTGCATTTCCGCGGTCGTGGGAGTCTGTTCGCGCTCATGCTGCTCGTGCAGGTCGTCCCGTTCCAGCTGTTGATCATTCCGCTCTACGTGATGATCGTGCGCAGCTACGGGCTGGCCGACACCTACATGGGCATGATCCTGCCCTTCGCCATCAACTCCACCGCAGTCTTCATCTTCCGGCAGTTCTTCCTGGCGCTGCCAGAGGACCTCTTCGCGGCGGCCCGCATCGACGGTGCCAGCGAGGTGCGGATCCTTTGGTCGATCGCGCTCCCGCTGGTCCGCCCGGCCCTGCTCACCGCCACCCTCATCACCTTCATCGGGCCATGGAACGAGTTCCTCTGGCCGTTCCTCGTCACCAAGGATGCCAGTCTGCAGCCGCTCGCGGTGTCGCTGGCGAACTACCTCGGCAACATCGCCGGACGGGCTACGAATCCTTACGGCGCGGGCTTGGCCGGCGCCGTGGTTCTGGCCACTCCCGCGGTGGCCCTGTTCGTGGCGTTCCAACGGCACTTCACGTCCTCTGACCTAGGCTCCGGCGTGAAGGGCTGACGAGCCTGTTGATACAGAGCAGCGTCCCGTACACCTTGACCCGTCTGGGCGTCGTCATGACGCCCGAAACCGGTAACCCCTTCGAGGCCGCAGGCGTGCTCAACCCCGCCAGCGGGCGCACGCCCGACGGGCGGTTGCACCTGCTTCCGCGCATCGTCGCGGCGGGCAACGTCTCGCGCGTCGGGTTCGCCGAGGTCGTCGTCCGCGACGGGGTTCCCGTCGGCGTCGAACGACAGGGGGTCGTCCTGGCCCCGGACCAGGGATGGGAACGCGGTGCCGACAACGCCGGAGTAGAGGACCCGCGGGTTACGTGGCTGGCGAGCCTGGCCGTGCACGTCATGACCTACGTCGCCTTCGGCCCGCTCGGCCCGCGCCTGGCCCTCGCGGTCTCCGACGACCTTGAGCACTGGCGGCGACTCGGTCCGGTGCAGTTCAGCTACCAACCGGACATGGACACCGACCTGTGCTTGTTCCCCAACAAGGACGCGGTGTTCTTCCCCGAGCCGGTGCCCGACCCCGACGGTCGACCGTCCTACGCGATGCTGCACCGTCCCATGTGGAATCTCGGCTTGGTGCGTCCGGGTCAGAGCGAGCACCTGCCGACCGGCTTGAGCGACCCGCGGCCCGGCATCTGGATCTCCTACGTCCCGGTCGACCTGGCTCGTGCCGATGTGCGTGCACTCGCCAGGCCGGAGAACCACCGGAGGGTGGCCCTGCCGGAGTTCGCCTACGAGCAGCTCAAGATCGGCGCAGGTCCGCCCCCGATCCGCGTCGAGGAGGGCTGGCTTCTCATCCACCACGGCGCCAGCGGCGACATCGCCGAGGGGTGGGACCCGACCACCCAGAACGTCGAGTACGCCGCAGGCGCGATGCTTCTCGACGCCGACGACCCCTCAAGGGTGATCGCCCGCACCGACCGGCCGATCCTTGCCCCCGAGACGGCGGGGGAGCGCAACGGCGTCGTCTCGAACGTCGTCTTCCCCACGGCCATCGAGTCGGTCGACGGCGTGCCCTATGTCTTCTACGGTATGGCCGATGCCAAGATCGGTGTGGCGCGGCTGAACCGCACGTGAGCGCGACGGCACGAGTGCGGGCGCCTCGCAGGTGAACGACCACCGAGCGAGCGCAAGGACTTCGCCGGTCGCCATACCGGGATGGTGGTTTGATGATCGTCCGGCGCTGAACCGGCCTGCGGAGGGATCGACATGGAACGACGGATCGACCTGGGTGAGGGCGCTCGCGGGACGGTTTCACTGAGCGAGCCGGTGCTGCGCTACGCCGGCAACCCGATCCTCACCTCCCATCAGGTCAACGCTGCGTGGGGGCGACCACACCTGCAGGTGGTGACGGTGCACAACGCGGGGGCAGCACTCGTGGGTGGTCAGACGCTGCTCCTGTTCCGCTCGCACCTGCGGCGCGGCCTCAGCGTTCTCGGTCTGGCGCGCAGCGACGATGGTGTCACCGGGTGGCGGGTCGACTCGCGGCCCGCGTTCGTTCCGGCGGGGCCGGGCGAGAGGTATGGCGCGCACGTCGACCCCGAGCAGGTCGCCGCGATGGAGTCCGGCGGGGTTGAGGATGCCCGCATCAACCCCGTCGACGGTGAGTTCGCCATCACCTACAGCGCGTACGACGGACGGGCGCCAGACCGGGTGCGGGTGGCGCTGGCGACCACGGCCGACTTCACCGAGTTCACCCGCTACGGGCCGATGCTCGAACAGGACATGCGCAACGTGGTGGTGTTCCCTGAGCGGATCGGCGGGCGGTATGTCGGGCTGTTCCGCCCCAATGACACCACCCCCGACCAGGTCGGCGGCGCCTACACCCAGATCCGCATCGGTTACACCAACGACCTCCGGTCGGGGCCCTGGTCGATAGAGGACGAGCCGATCATGCGCACCGGCGCCGGCCCGAGCTCGTTCTCGGACAAGATCGGCCCCGGTGCGCCCCCGGTCAAGACCCGCCACGGCTGGCTCAACCTGTTCCATGGCGTCCGCAGGACGATGGACGGCAACCCCTACGTGCTAGGGGTTGCCCTGCACGACGTGGGCGACCCGCGCAAGGTCCAGATGTCGAGCATCCCGATCCTCTTCCCGTCCCGCGCCGACTGCCGGGTGCCCGAGACCGACTATGTCCACGTGCCGAACGTGGTGTTCTCGTGTGGCATGCTCCGGCGTGCCGACGGCAGCCTGCTGATCTACTATTCCGGCAACGACACCGTGATGAACGTGGCCTTCTCGCACGAGGACGTCCTGGCCGAGCTGTGCCTGCGTTATGGCCAGGACCCGCACACCGGCGAGCTGCGCTACAACCCCTGGGACGGTCCGATCCAGGGGTTGTAGGGCGCGCCTGATCAGAGCGTCGGGACGGTGGCCAGCACGACAAGCAGCCAACCGCAGCAGACAACCGCAGCAGACAACCGCAGCAGACAAAAGAGAAGGCGAACCACGAACCGATGAACGCAACCTCCCATCGCGGCCCCCTCAACCCGAGCGACCTCGCGAACCTGGACTCCCTGCTGACCCCGGACGAGATCGCAGTTCGCTCCTCGGTGCGCGAGCTCTGCGCCCGGCGCATCGACCCCTATGTTGCCGAGTGGTTCGAGGCCGGTGAGATCCCCGATATCCGCGGCCTCGCCAGAGAGCTCGGCTCGCTCGGGCTGCTCGGGATGCACCTGGAGGGTTATGGCTGCGCGGGGATGAGTGCGACCGACTACGGCCTGGCCTGCCTCGAGCTGGAGGCGTCTGACTCCGGCATACGCTCGCTGGTCTCCGTGCAGGGCTCGCTGGCCATGTTCGCCATCTGGCGCTGGGGCAGCGAGGAGCAGAAGCTGGAGTGGCTGCCGCGCATGGCCACCGGCGAGTCCATCGGCTGCTTCGGCCTGACCGAGGCCGACCACGGCTCGGACCCCGGCGGCATGCGCACGACCGCCAAGCGCGACGGCGGCGACTGGGTGCTCAACGGCAGCAAGATGTGGATCACCAACGGCTCGGTGGCCCAGGTGGCTGTGGTCTGGGCTCAGACCGACGAGGGGATTCGCGGCTTTGTCGTGCCGACCAACACCCCGGGCTTCTCCGCATCACCGATCAAGCACAAGCTCTCGCTGCGTGCCTCTGTGACCAGCGAGCTGGTCTTGGACAACGTGCGCCTGCCCGCAGGCGCGGTGCTCCCCGAGGTCCGCGGGCTGAAGGGCCCGCTGTCCTGCCTGAACGAGGCCCGCTTCGGCATCGTCTGGGGGGCCATGGGCGCCGCTCGCTCCTCGTTCGAGGCGGCGGTGCGCTACTCCCAGGAGCGCGTGCAGTTCGGCAAGCCGATCGCCGGCTTCCAGCTCACCCAGAAGAAGCTCGCCGACATGTACCTCGAGCTCAGCAAGGGCATCCTGCTGGCGATCCACCTTGGCCGGATGAAGGACGCCGGCACACTCCGCCCGGAGCAGGTCAGCCTGGGCAAGCTCAACAACGTGCGTGAGGCGCTGGAGATCTGCCGCACCGCCCGCACCATCCTGGGCGCCAACGGCATCTCGCTGGAGTACCCCGTCATCCGCCACGCCAACAACCTGGAGTCGGTCCTCACCTATGAGGGCACCGTCGAGATGCACACGCTGGTGGTCGGCCAGGCCCTCACCGGCGTGGACGCGTTCCGTTGAGCGAGCCCGCCGTCCGGAACGGTCAGGTGTCCTTCTGGTATCGCGACACGGGTGTTCCGGTGCGACGCCCGACGTTGAATGGCCGACTGGACGTCGACGTGGCCATCGTCGGCGGCGGCTACACGGGGCTGTGGACGGCGTACTACCTGAAGAAGGACCAGCCCGATCTGCGGATTGCGGTGTTGGAGAAGGAGTTCGCCGGTTTCGGAGCCTCCGGACGAAACGGAGGCTGGCTCAGCGCCGAGCCCCCCGGACAGATGCGGCGTTATGCCAAGGCGCATGGCTGGCCTGCTGCCGTCGCGATGCAGAAGGAGATGTTCGCTTCCGTCGACGAGGTCATCACCGTGGCATCCGCCGAGGGGATCGACGCCGACATCCAGAAGGACGGCCTCCTGCACGTCGCCACCAGCGAGGCCCAGGCTCAACGGATGTTGGGCAGCGTCGCGTCCCTGCGCCGTGAGGGATGGGGTGCCGACGACCTGCACGTCCTGGACGCCGAGGGTCTCGCGCGCCGGGTGAACGTCGCCGGCGGGCAGGCGGCGCTCTGGAGCCCCCATTGCGCACGCATCCAGCCGGCCAAGCTCGTGCGCGGGCTGGCGTCCGTGGTCGAGAACCTCGGGGTCTCGATCTTCGAGGGCACGGAGGTCAGCGAGATCCGCCCGCACCAGGCGGTGACACGGAACGGGACCGTCCATGCTTCCTACGTGATCCGCGCTCTCGAGGGGTTCACCGCCAGTGTGGAAAGTCCCCGGCTCTTGCTGCCCATGAACAGCAGCATGCTGGTCACAGCGCCCATCCCGGACTCGGCCTGGGACCGGATCGGCTGGCAGGGCGCGGAGCTCATCGGCGACGAGGCGCATTCCTTCTGCTACATCCAGCGCACGGCCGACGATCGGATCGCCATTGGTGGCAGGGGGATTCCCTACCGTTACGGCTCGCGATGGGATGACCGGGGTGAGACCCGGGCGGCCACGCTCGATCAGCTGACCCGCACCCTGTGGAGGCTTTTCCCGGCTGTCCGCGATATCCCCGTCGAGCAAACGTGGTCAGGGGTCCTGGGAGTACCGCGGGACTGGTGCGCTGCCGTGGACCTGGACCGCAGCAGTGGGCTTGGTTGGGCAGGTGGGTATGTCGGGCATGGTGTCACCGCCTCCAACCTGGCGGGGCGCACGCTTCGCGACCTGGTGCTCGGCAGAGACACGGAGCTGACCCGGCTTCCCTGGGTAGGTCGACACGTGCGTCGCTGGGAGCCAGAACCGTTGCGATGGCTCGCAGTTCGTGGCCTCTACCTCGCCTACCGGGCTGCTGACAACCGGGAAGACGACGGTAGGGGCACCACCTCGCCAATCGCACGCATCGCCGACCGCGTCAGCGGCCGTTGACGGCCAGGTCAGGCAGGTCCGGTCAGGCGCGCCGGTCCCGCTTGTCGACCAGCGCAAGTCCCCAGGCAACTACCCCTGCAGTGCCGACCAGAAGCCCGTAGAAGGCATCCCATGGACTGGCGGCGCGAGCGGCCCACGCCGCCGTCGCTGTTCCCACGACGAGGGTCGCCAGCAATGGCTTGGAGTACCAGAAGACCATGGCCGGCACCCCTGCGTGTGGTCCGAAGACGCCGACCGGCGGAAGTCCGCGGAATGCGGCCATGAGGTGCGTGCCGGCCAGCAGAGCCCCGGCGCCCAGTGCAAAGACGAGTGCGGCTGGGCCGATCGGGCCGGCCAGCCACAGACCTGCTCCCACGACCAAGGTTGTCAGCGTCCAAGCAGACACCGGCACGGCGAGGTGTGCCAGCGCCGTGTCTCGGTAGGGGAGGCCCAGCAGTCGCGAGGTTCCCGAGTTGTCGGCGTGCAACCGCAGACCCTCACACCATGAGCCGAAACCGAGGTGGCAGAGAACCAGGCTGAACAGCGGGGCCATCGTGGGGGTTCGCGGTGACTGCAGCGACAGCATCAGTCCTGCCGATCCTGCGGCAGCAAAGCCCAGCCCGTAGAGCGCCGACCAAGGCGCCCGGCGCAGGCCCAGGAGGTCACGGCGGGCGATAACCGACAGCGGCCTGCTGGCTTTCAACCGCACGCGTCGGGCGTGCGTTGTGGGTCGCGCGGCGTCGAGACGGACTGTGCGCAGATCTCCGGCGAGGACGGCTCCGCCCAAAGTGACATTGCTCGCGGCCTGTCGCCGCAGACCGGTGATGTCCAAGCGTGCCAACGCGTTTCGGCGTCCACTCAGAGGTGAGGTGCGTCGCCGGTTGCCAAACGGCGGCGCCCGGAACTGGCCCTGTAGCTGTCCTTGTAGCCAGAGCTCGGCGACCACGACGCCGAGCAGAGCGCCACCGAGAGAAGCCGGCAACAACATGACCGGTGAGGCGACGTTGGCGATCGCCAGTCCCGCGACGCCGACCACCCCGACCAGGACGCCGCCGATGGTGGACCCGCCCAGGCTCAGCCGCCAATACCTGGCGAGCGTGACCCTGCGCGGCATGGGACTGGTGACGACCATCTCGAGGTAGGGCAGCGGGGGCACCACGGGACCGTGAAACCGCCCCACCAGCCGGAACACGGTCAGGAGCAAGGCTGTCGATGTCACGGCGACGACTGCGCCAGCAGGGGTTCCGACATGCTCGGCCAGCCACCTCTTGTCCAGCGAACGGAACAGCTGTTGGGAGGCCGGGACTCCGTAGGTGCTCGCAGCGATCACGGCGACGTACACGGGATACAGCGTGGAGCTCAACGACGTGTCCGAACGGTTGCCGAGGATGGCTGCGCGGACCTGGCGCAGCTGAGCCTTGTCCGCACCGTTCATGCGAGCAGGAGGTCGACGACGGTGTCAGCCAGAGCGTCAGTCATCGCCGGGTCGTGGCAGGCGATGAGCAGACTGCTGCCATCGGCCTTGCGGTCCAACAGGATTCGGGCGAGCAGGTCGCGCTTGTCCGTGTCGAGCCGTTGTTCGGGCTCGTCGAGGAGCAGGATCGAAGAGGGGCGCGCGAGCACCATGGAGAGGTGGAACAGCTGCTGCTGGCCTGATGACAGCTCGTGGGGGAACCGCTCCGCCAGGTGGTCGATCTCGAGCAGCTCGAGGATCTCGTCGGCACGGTCTTCAGCCCGCTGTCCGACCTGACCCCAGGTGGAGTCGATCAGGACGAGGTGGTCGACCAGAGTCAGGTCGCGGTAGGTCGCGGGCGCGCCGATCAGAGCTGCGATCGCGGTGCGCGTGAGGTCATCCCGTTCGTCCACCGGCGAGCCGTCCAGGGTGGCCTGGCCCTCCGACGGCGGGACGGTCCCGGCGAGGATCCGCAGCAGGGTGGTCTTGCCGCTGCCGTTCGGGCCGCGCAGGACCACGCACTGCGCCGGGCCCAGCTCCACGTCGGTGGGCAGAAGCAGTACTGCCTCGTCGATCCTCTTGCCGACGCTGGTTGCCCGGAGCACATGCCCGGCGGGTTCAGGCACAGCGGGCTCAGGCACGACAGGCTCAGGCACGACAGGCTCAGGCACGACAGGCTCAGGCACGACAGGCTCAGGCACAGCGGGTACCGCGGCGTTGCGACGTCCCGGCATGGTTGTGCCTCCCTCGGTGTCCCATGAGTTTGTCATCAGCACCCACCCTTCCTGCGTCCACGTCGGCAGGGCACGATGGTCCGTGTGGATATCGAGCTTCTTGTCGTGCCGGACTGCCCGAACGAGTCACGCGCACTCCTGGCGTTGGAGTCGGCGTTCGAGCGGGTCGGTCTGCGCGAGCAGTCCGTCCGCGTAACCGTGATCACCAGCCAGGACGAGGCGCAGGAGCGGGGGTTCATCGGCTCGCCGACCATCCTGATCGATGGCGTCGATCCGTTTGGCGTCCCTGGGCAGAGCCCCGCCGTGGCCTGCCGCGTCTATGCCACCCCTGCCGGTATGTCAGGTGTGCCGCCGCTTGACGACGTCGTCACCGCCCTTGCCGCCGCCCACGATCGAGGATCTGCCCAGCCTGAATAGGGGAACGCGCCCAGCGGGCAGGCCTGTCCCTATGAGACCCGCATCGTGACTCGGGCGAGCCGCCGGGGCAGGTCTCCCTCGACGAACTCGGCGACGTCGATGACCTCGAAGCCAACAGCGAGGCGGTCGATGAGTGCCCGGTCGAAGAAGTGGACGATGAAGCCGCCATGGTCGTACATGTTGTCACCACGGGGGATGCCAGCGCCGTAGTGAGCGTCCGTGGTGGTGCGGGCCGTGTAGACAACCAGTCCGCCGGGACGCAGCACGCGGCGAAGCTCTCTGGAGAGGTTCTCGAGCTCGCTGGTGGTCAGGGCCATGCAGAACAGCATGTGGGAGTAGGAAGCGTCGACGCTGGCGTCGGGCAGGGGCAACGGTTGGCGGACGTCATGGCGGGTCACGCTCACCAGCTGGGCCAGGCCGGCCTGCTGGGCTTTTGACGTGAGGGTCTCGACGGTGCCGGCGGCGAAGTCCAGTGCGGTCACGTGCATTCCTTGGCGCGCCAGGTACAGCGTGTCGCGTCCCTGGCCCGCGCCGAGCTCGAGCACGCTGCCATGACCCGCTGCCGTGAAGGCTGCGGCGGCAGCGAGCCCGGAGGCGCTGGGATCAGTGCCGTACATGTCGGGGTTGGCCTCGAACGTGGCTGCCCAGTGCTCCCGCTGGCCGGCGATAGCCTCGGCGTCGACGGGCGGCTGCTGTTGGGTCGCCGGGGTGTCCATGGTTGTCGTTCTCCTCTGGCTGGATCAGCTCGACGGCCTTTCGGGCACGTCGAGTCTTCGTTGGTGCGCCTCGACGTCCATGTTCGCAGCCTCGGCGACCCGTCGGTCAGGCTGACGCAGGGGCATCTGCCAGCGTTATCGATACATCCGGCGTCGTGGACAACGTGTTGTGCACGGTGCAGTGGGTGGCGACAGCCAGCAACGGATCACGACGCTCGGCAGGTACTCCGTCGGGGACGATGAGGCGCATGGTGATGCCGGAGACGCGGGCCGGTCGGCTTCCCATGTCGAACGTGGCCTCGACGGCGAGCCCCTCGGTGGGCAGGTTGTGCCGGGCCAGGAAGCGGCGCGCGTAGAAGGCGACGCAGGACGCGAGGCTCGCGATGAACAGCTCAGTTGGTGTGGGGGCTGTGTCATCGCCACCGTTTTTGACCGGCTGGTCGACGGTGATGGTGTGGCCGCGGACGCTGATGTCGAACGTGTCCCCGCCCCGGTGCTCGACCCGCATCGGTTGTCCTTCGGCGCGTTCGGCGGCGACGACCGGAGCGGTCGTGTGCCTCGGGGTCGCGGGTTGATCCGCCACAGTGCCGGTGGGCCTCAGCCATCGCAGGCTCTCGGTGTGGGCGAGCAGCTCCAGCCGGCGTCGGAGGACGCTGCCGGGCTGCGCCTCGCTGTCCTGCGCGTGGCTGGCCAGACGCTGTCGGGCGCGTTCGACGGTCATCTTCAGGTCGACATCCCCGTCCGCTTGACCGGTGACGGGTGGGCGGAAGTCCTGGTTCAGCCGTGTCGCCACGGATTCCGGCAGCGTCCAGCCCAGGACAGGCAGGTTGATCATCTCCCCTGCCAGAAGCGCCGCGGCGGTGACGGCCGCGTGATCGAGGTCACCGGTGACCCCGGCGGTGTCGAAGACCAGCAGCCCCTCAGCGCCACAGGCCTCGGCCGCTGTGACCACCTCCTCGGCCAGGCTCTTCCGGTCCAGCTCGCTCAGGGCCCCATCGGGGATGACGGGGAGGCTGACGCGGGTCGGACCGAGCACGTCTGCCGCCGATGCCAGCCCGGCCCCGCGCAGCGCCGCGAGGTCTCCGGGGGCTGAATCCAGCGTCCAGGTCTGGCCGTGGGTCAGGCAGAGCACCTGGACCTTGGCTCCGGCAAAGACGAACGCGTCAAGGATCGTGCCGAGACCGAACGACTCGTCATCAGGGTGGGATATGACTGCCAGCACGGACGTCCAGTTCGGTGGTACACCTGCGCTTCGGATCGTCGGGGTCATGACGTCCTTGCTCACGATTGGCTCCTCGATCGGGCGGCGGCACGAGAGTACCAACCGTCGGGCGCCCCACGGGCGTTAACTCTCAGATCTGTCCAACCTATATACCCCCGTGGGCACTTCGCCCGGGTAGGGCCATTGGTCCCGCGCACCGGTGAGCACTCGGCATACGCTCCAGACCATGAGCGCCCGAAAGCCGATCCCCAGCCCGCTGCTGGCCAGGGTCCGCAGTTCCGTCATCGGTGACGACCAGGTGATGCCGGGGCCTTATGGGCCGCGGCGCGTCACCTACGCCGACTACACGGCGTCGGGCCGGGCCCTGACCTTCATCGAGGACTTCCTCCGCGACGAGGTGCTGCCCCGCTATGCGAACACCCACACCGAGTCCAGTGGCACCGGCCTGCAGACCACCCGGCTGCGTGAGGACGCGCGCGCGATCATCCATGACGCGGTCGGTGGGGACGAGGAGACGGTGGTCATCTTCGCCGGATCAGGATGCACCGGAGCGATCGACAAGCTCGTCGGCATCCTCGGGATCCGGATCGCCTCGAGCATGGAGGACAGGTACCACCTCAGCGACCACATCACCGCCGAAGAGCGCCCCGTCGTGTTCATCGGGCCCTTCGAGCACCATTCCAACGAGCTCCCGTGGCGCGAGTCGGTGGCCGACGTCGTGGTGATTCCCCAGGACCCGGACGGGCACATCGACGCCGCCCAGCTCGAGCGGGAGCTGGTGAGGTATGCCTCCCGGCCGCTGCGCATCGGCTCGTTCTCGGCCGCCAGCAACGTTACCGGCATCGTCAGCGACACCCATGGCATCTCGGCGCTGCTGCATCGCCATGGCGCGCTGTCCTTCTGGGACTTCGCCGCGGCGGCGCCATACGTCGATATCGAGATGTACGACGCACCCGGGCGCGACCCGCTGTCCTACAAGGACGCCATCTTCCTCAGTCCCCACAAGCTGATCGGCGGTCCCAGCACCCCTGGTGTCCTGGTCGTGAGGCGTGAGCTGATGCGCAACCGGGTTCCCGACGTCCCCGGCGGCGGCACCGTTGCCTACGTCAACCCCAGTGAGCACCGCTACCTCGACGACCCGGCCCAGCGCGAAGAGGGCGGCACCCCGGCCATCGTCGAGGCGATCCGTGCAGGGCTGGTGTTCCAGCTGAAGCAGGCCGTAGGGGTGGACGTGATCCGTTCCCATGAGGAGGACTACCTGCGGCGTTCCATCGGCGCGTGGCTCCAGGAGCCGTCCATCGAGATTCTGGGCAACCTGCAGGCCGAGCGGTTGTCTATCGTCTCGTTCGTCGTACGCGCACCAAGCGGACGGTTTCTACACCACAACTTCGTCGTCGCCCTGCTCAACGACCTGTTCGGGATCCAGTCGCGCGGCGGCTGCTCGTGCGCGGGCCCGTACGGGCACCGGCTGCTGGGCATCGACCTTGACCGGTCGCGAGAGTTCGACCGCGAGATCGCTCACGGATGCGAGGGCATCAAGCCCGGCTGGGTCCGGGTGAACTTCAACTACTTCATCTCCGAGGCCGTCTTCTCCTACATCGTTGAGGCCGTGCGGCTCGTGGCCAGAGACGGGTGGCGCCTTCTCGGTGACTATCGCTTCGATCCGGCCACCGGCCTGTGGCGGCACCGGAGGGGACCGGCGGAACCTCCGCTTCGCCTGCGGCAGGTGGAGTATGACGCCCAGGGCCGCATGGTGTACCCGCGCCACCAGGACCGCGCCCCGGAGTCAGAGCTGCAGCGCTACCTCGAGGAGGCCAAGGCCGTGCTTGACGCCGCGACGTCCGCGGCCTCCGACTCCATCGCCGACCTGGTGTCCGCGGACTTCGAGCATCTGCGCTGGTTCGACCTGCCGTCCGCCTGCCTGCACGGCTCCTGAGCCTCGATCGGTCTCAGACCAGCTGCGGGATGCTGCGCGCCGCGGTGTAGAGGGCGACGGCCACGAGCAGCACGGCGAAAGCCTGCGTGAGAAGCCGGGGGCTTATCCGCGAGGCCGCCCGGCCGCCGAGCACGCTGCCGATGATGGCCGCAGCGGTAAAGGAACCGATGAGAACCCAGTCCAGGGTCAGGCCGTGGCCCATGCGCGTGACCAAGGCTGACGCGCTGTTGAGCGAGATCACCAGCAGCGAGGTGCCGACGGCAACAGGCATCGTGAAGCCCAGCGTCAGGACCAACGCGGGGACCACGACGAATCCGCCTCCGACCCCGAAGAAACCGGTCAGCAGCCCCACCGCCGTGGCGCTCGCGAGCACCTTCGCGGCGCGCGGACACGCGCACCTGAAGGACGGCCGCAACCTGATGATCGGACCCTCGTTGATGTCCGTGGGCTGAGCTGCCCCTTCGTGGCGCCGACTCCGAGCGAGCATCAGCGCGGCGACCACGAGCAAGAGCAGCGAGAAGGCAGCCAACAGCACATCAGGCGCAACCTTCGCGGACAGCCGTGATCCGACATACGACCCCGCGATACCGAGCACTCCGAACACGATTCCCGCAGAGACGCGCACGCGGCCCTCACGGTGGTGGGCCGCCATTCCCGCGAGGGCGGTGAGACCAACGATGAGCAGGGACCCCGTCGTGGCTGAGCGCGTGTCCTGGCCGAGCAGATAGACCAGGGCTGGCACGGTCAGGATCGACCCGCCGCCTCCGAGGGCGCCGAGGGTGAGGCCGATGAAGAGGCCGATGGGAATGGCCAGGGCGATCACGAGGAGGGGTTTTCCGAGGGCCGGGGAATCAGGACGCGGACACCGTCGATGACGATGTTGCCACGCTGTTGTGGCCGTCCGCGGTAACGACCGGTAGACCCACTGACGCGGCCTGCTCCGCAAAGGAGCCATCGACGGCGACCACCCGGCTCCCGGCCGCTGTCAGGATCGACGCGGCGATGGACGCGCGGTATCCGGCGGCACAGTGCACCCACACCTCCCCGTCCGGCACCTCGTCGACACGACCGAGGAGCTCATGGAAGGGGATGTTCACCGCGCCGTCGATGTGTGCCTCACGCCACTCACCCTTGCGTCGTACATCGAGCACGACCACAGGGCGGTGGTGGAGGACCTGGGCAAGGTCGGCGAACGTGGCCCGCTCAAGGCTGCTCAGCGGGCCGTCGGTCCAGTCCCGTGGGGAGCCCGTGGCTGCCGCGGCGGGTCGGTCTATGCCGATGCGGACGAGCTCGCGCTGAGCCTCGGCCACCTGCTCGGGGCTCTCCCCGAGCAGCGTGACCGGAGTCCCCCACGGGATGATCCAGCCCACATATGTGGCGAACTGACCGTCGATGCCAAAGTTGAAGCTGCCGGGCACGAAACCGCTGGCGAACGCGGCGCGGGTGCGCAGGTCCACCACCCACTCACCGGCCTCGAGGCGGCGTCTGAGGGCTGCGGCGTCCGCCGGCTCGGGGGCCCCGAGGTCGACCGCGCCCGGGCCTGCGGAGTTCGCCGGCCCCATGTGCGCGTAGTACGCGGGGTACGCGTCCAGACCTGCGAGCAGCTCGTCCACGTAGTCCTGCTCGGCCAGGGTGAGCACCGGGTTGGCACGTCTCTCCTGACCAATCGTCGAGGACGTGGCTTCGGACTGCGTCGCGGAGCAGAAGCTGCCGAACCCGTGGGTCGGAAGCACCTGTGTACGGTCGGGGAGCTCGTCGGCCAGCCGGTGCGCCGAGGCGTACTGGTGGTGGACCAAGTCGTTGGTGTGGTCAGGCCCCAGCAGGTCCGGCCGGCCGGTGGAGCCGAAGAGCAGGGACCCGCCGGAGAAGACACCGAGGTGCTCACCTTGGCACTCCAGGGAGTACGACAGGTGGGTGTAGGTGTGACCCGGCGTCGCAATCACCCGAACCCGCAGGGTGTCGCTGACATCGATGACGTCGCCGTCGCTGACCGGAACCCGTTCGTACGCAACGTCATCGGCGGCGTTGACGTGGTATGCCGCGCCGGTCATGTTCGCAAGGGCCAGGCCACCTGTGACGTAGTCGTTGTGGATGTGGGTCTCGAAGACGTGGGTTATCCGCACGCCTTCCGCCTCGGCAAGGGCGAGCACACGGTCGATGTCACGCTGTGGGTCGACCACGATCGCTACGTCACCGTCATGGGCGAGGTAGCTGCGATCCCCCAGCGTCGGGGTCTCGATGGGGATGATGGCGACCATCAGCTGAGATCCTTTCGGTCTGGTTTCGTAGGCGCCGGAACGAGAACCGCAGACTACTGCGGTGTCCGGGGTGTGGCTGCTGTGCTTCAGGCGGCGTTGGGGCGTTGGCCCATGACGATCGGGTGTCCGGCGCGGGTCCAGGCGCCGGTGCCACCGGTGACCGAGTGAGCGTCATAGCCGGCGCGCATCAGGTAGCTGGCGGTCGAGAGGCTGCGGTTGCCGCTGGCGCAGATGAGGTAGATCGGCCTGTCCTTCGGCAGTTCGGACATCCGCGATGGGACCTGTCCCATCGGTACGAGAGTGGCGCCCGGGACATGGCCACCCACGTACTCACCGGGCTCGCGGACGTCGACCACGACGGCGCCGTCCGAGTGGGCTGCGGCAAATGCTGACAGGGGGACCTCAAGCATGCTGACTCCGTCTGTAGAACTACAGGGGCTGATGGATACCTAGGGGGGTATCCTGCAGATGCCAACGCTACCCCGGGTCCGGGCATTCCTGCCTGTGGGGATCCCTGTATGGAATGTCCGGCACTGAAGGTATGTTGATACCCCCGAGGGTATTATTCCGACATCGAGAAGGAGCGTCATGACCACCCGACCGCTGACCGCAACGACCTTCGAGCAGACCGTGCTCGAGAACGACATCGTGCTCGTCGACTGGTGGGCGTCCTGGTGCGGACCGTGCATGATGTTCGCCCCGGTCTTCGAGGCCGCCTCAGCTGCCCACCCCGACATCGTGTGCGCCAAGGTCGACACCGAGGCCGAGCAGTCGCTGGCGGCCTCGGCCCAGATCACATCGATACCGACCCTGATGGGCTTCCGCGAGGGCATTCTCGTCTTCAGCCAGCCCGGTGCTCTGCCCGCGGCCTCCCTGGAGCAGGTCATCGCCAGCATCCGCGCGCTGGACATGGACGACGTCCGGGTCAAGATCGCGGCGAACTCATCAGAGCACGCGACCGCGGACAACTGAGTCGCATCAATCCCTGACCAGGGCCTCGAAGGAGCCACGATGGTTGAGCTGAAGCCTGACGAGATGGACGCCGTGGTCAACCGGCTGCGCCGGGCCCAAGGTCAGATCGGCGGCATCCTGCGGATGATCGAGGACGGCCGCGAGTGCCAGGACATCGTCACGCAGCTCGCTGCGGTCAACCACGCCCTGGATCGGGCCGGCTTCGCCATCATTGCCACCAACCTCAGGCAGTGCCTGGTCGAGTCCGACGGAGCCGACTCCAAGGACACCAAGGCTTTGGAGAAGCTCTTCCTCTCCTTGGCCTGACGACCGGGCACCGCCCATCGTGGCCCGTGCCCCGTAACCTGCCATCACCCTGCCCACGAGAGGCCACATCCCATGCCTGTCAAGCCAGACTCGTCCGGTTCGACTCCGGTCCGCGAGGTCGTCATCATCGGCTCGGGTCCGGCTGGCTACACCGCCGGTATCTACGCGGCCCGGGCGAACCTGAGGCCGGTGGTCTTGGAGGGCTCGGTGACCGCTGGTGGGGCGTTGATGAC
>Ga0097691_1001156_pt1 | contig 20166 bp, 26 predicted proteins | sample NGESurdeep072012_8_FD_72858 | JGI IMG/M metagenome (GOLD analysis project Ga0097691, IMG submission 72858) | Arctic peat soil microbial communities from Barrow, Alaska - NGEE Surface sample 210-1 deep-072012 | ecosystem: Environmental > Terrestrial > Soil > Wetlands > Peat ... | reverse complement strand
CTCCCTAAAAGTTGGCGGATTCTTTACCCTTCTCTTGCGAGTGGTAGGTGCGTCTCCTGGCTTTTTATATGCCAACTTATTTGTCTCCTCAAGGTAATTAAAAAACCTACAATATTTGTAGGTCTAACAAGTCAAGCATAATAAATTTTACTCTTTAAGTCAATCCTTTTTGGCTAGGCTGGCAGCTTTCGTTGTCGTTAAAATCATCGCTAGGATACTTATCCAAAAAAGAGTCTCCAGTTCTATATTTGTGACGTTAGTTAAATAGTAGGCGCCAATAAGCAGGCTGCTAAACCAGAATATATTGTTTTTAACCCCAGTCTTTAGAGATTTATATAGATTAAATACTATAAAAATCAGGTAGGCTAGGCCACCAATAAAGCCAACCATTAATATGTGATCAAGGTATATATTATGGGAGCTATTAAAGAAGAAGTTTTGGGCACAAGTTTTTTTCAGCTCAGGTTGGTTTAAATATTTGCAGTTAACAGCGTCGGCAATATTGCCCGGCCCCCAACCAGTCAGTGGCTTTTTAAGGCTTTGTCCGGCTGTATCCTGTTGCAAGTTTAGTCGATAACTAATACTATCCTTGGCATAATCGACACTAGTTAGGCGAGCAGTATTGGCCACCAAATAATTGGTCGATATAAAGATAGCTATAACTGCTAAGCCGAAAAACAGCGCTTGTTTCTTGATTTTTAATCCAAACTGGATGAAGTACCAGATTAGGCCAATAATTATTACTAAGTAGATGACTGTCCTGGTCTGGGTTAGAACAAGTTCCAAAAATAGGGCCAGACATATCATCTCGATTAATAGCCTATGCATTTTTGTCTTAGCCTTAATTATTAAATCTAGCCCAAAGACAATATTAAGCCCAAGCATCATCGCCATTAGATCGGCCTGAGAGTAGAAGCCCCCAAATCTATACAGAGACTGCAACCGGTAAAGCGTATAGGGGATGGCCAGTAAGTTTAATAAACAAAGGTAAATAAAAAGATAGAGGCTAAGTTTTGTTTTGGCAGACTGGTTAATGAGTAGGGCCAGTAAAATGACTGAAATAAGCCCCAGTAGGCCAAATCTAAAATACGGTGCTCCAAATAGGTTATATCCCAGGTGACTGGTCGTTAAGCTTGATAGTAGATAGCTAGCCAAGACCACTCCTACCAGGACGCAGCTTGACTTTGAATAGAGCTTAATTATATTGACCGGTTTAATCAGTAGGCTAATTGCTGCTAGCAGCCCTGCAATGATTAATATATATGCCTGGAGATCAATGTTGTTGTTGGGGGTAAAAGGCACCAGGAATGGCAGTAGGCAGACCAAGCTCACGGCGCTATATTTGCAAACAGTAGCTAGACTTAGTAAAAATTTCTGTCTTTTTTGAGGCTGGTTAGTTGTCATGGTCTAATAAAACAACTTTAGCATAAACGAAAAAAACAACTCGGTTTGGGCTTTTTTCTTAACTAAATTGGTATAGTTAAGAAAGATGATTACGCTTTTTATCCTGATATTAATTGCAACTAGTGCGGCAGAACTGGTACTTGGCTACTTGAATAAGGGTCGTTTACTGAAGTTTTCTGGCATTGGACTATCGGCGATAATAGTTGGCTTTAGTTCTGCGGTGCTACTAGAAGCGATCTCCGCCTGGCCAATTATCTTCGCTTTCTTTTCTATTTTTAGAGTGATTAATATCTTTCGTCTAATTGATGGACGCAAGCAAAAGGAGTATTTAAGGAGCGTCTACTTGAGGACGAGCCAATTTTTGGTCATCTATCAGTTGATCGTCTTGCTATTTGCCTTACTTGCTAAGTGGCTAGGCGTCGGCTACCTTGGAAAGTGGTATCTTCTTGCCGCTTTAGAGCTTATATCAGCGGCAGTAATCCTAATATCATTTAATAGGAGCGCAAAAAAGTCTCGGCCGCTAACTACAGGCGATCATCTCACAGATAGCGATCTACCAAGCATTACCGTTGCCATCCCGGCTCGTAACGAGACCATTGATCTAGACGAGTGTCTATCTAGTTTAATCGGATCTGACTATCCAAAAATGGAGATATTGGTGCTTGACGACTGTTCGCAGGAAAAGAAAACACCTGAAATAATTCGCCAGTTTGCCCACGATGGAGTTCGTTTCGTCGCCGGTACTGCACCGCCCGACAGTTGGTTTGCTAAAAATTTTGCTTATGAGCAGTTAGCTGAGGAAGCAAACGGCAAATATATTCTGTTTTGCGGAGTTGACGCCAGGTTCTCTGAAGATTCGCTACGCAAGATGATTGAAGTGATGATAGCGAAGAAGAAAACGATGATTAGTTTTATCCCGGTAAACTACTTGCCAAAAACCAGCCAGCTAAAAGCAATTAGCTTACAGCCATGGCGCTATTTCTGGGAGTTTGGACTGCCTAGACGACGGCTGAATCGTCCACCCGTACTGAGTACCTGTTGGCTTATTGAAAAGTCCAAGCTAATTGGCTATGGTAGCTTCAAAGCAGTTAGTCGAAATGTGTTACCAGAGAGGTATTTTGCTTCTCAGGCCATAAAGCGCAGTGATGGCTATAGTTTTGTCCAAAGTGATGATCTACTTGGGCTCTATTGCCAAAAAAACTACTCTGAGCAGTACGCTACGGCTATTAGGACTCATTATCCATCTTTAAAACAACGGATGGAGCTGGCTAGCCTACTGGCGCTTGCCGAGGCACTAATTTTCTTTTTCCCGTTAGTGATTGTTTATATTGGCTTTGTACATAGTTTTATATTTCTATTTAGCGCTGGCCTAGTTAGCCTAGTTATTAACTCAATAACTTTCTACCAGGTAGTTAGACTAACCTACCAAAAACCTATTGCCTTAAGTCTGCTAGTTACGCCTTTTATGGCGGCTCTAGATATATTCATGTTACTTAATTCAATGTGGCAATACGAATTCAATGAAGTTATCTGGAAGGGTCGCAATGTTTGTGTGCCGGTAATGCGGGTAGAGCCTAAGCTTCCAGAAGCTTAGTTAGACCTTAGTTACTATCCTAGGTTGGGAATAAATATAGTAAAGGTTGAGCCCTTATTAAGCTCACTGCTAACACTAATTTCGGCGTGAATTAATCTAGTTAGCTTCATCGTTACGTAAAGGCCCATACCAGTGCCGTTTGATTGTCTAGTCCGATAGTCTTCAGAACGGAAGAATTTATCAAAAACCCGTTCCTGGTCGCTTTTACTAATGCCAATTCCGGTATCGTTCACCGTAAAGCGTACACCCTTAGGGTCTTTTTTGGCGGTTATGCCAACTGTGCCTTTGGCTGTGTACTTAATAGCATTTGTTATAAAATTCTGTAATATTTCTCGGACGTATAGTTTGGTTGATTTAAGTATTTCTAAATGGGGGTCTGTTTCGAGCTTAAGTTTTAAGCCTTTTGATTTAATCTGCGGCAAATAGTTATCTGCTAGCTCATTCATAAGTTCAGCGACGTTAATTGACTCAATGTTAACCTCCAGAGTGCCCCTCTCGGCACGAGACAAGGTGGCTAGATCATTAATCATGTCTGACAGAAACATAACCTGCGAGTGGGCTTCCTTAAGCGCTTGCTTGACGGTTTTTATGTCGCCTGACTTTTCAACGATTAACTGGGCGTTTGAAATGTTACCTTCGCTAATAGCAATTGGCGTTCTTAGCTCGTGACTGACCACGCTAATGAACTCGTCGCGTTCTTCCTCCAACGACTTTTCTCTAGTAATGTCTCTGAGTAGAATAACGAAGCCTTTAGCTCCCTTTTCTTCGTAGCCAAGCCTGACGGGGGCAATTGAGGTGTATAGGTTGACCGTACTTCCGTCCGAGTAGCTAAGGGTATAGTCTCTGTTAGAACTTGGAAATTCTGTAGCTTTGACGATTTTGGTTATATCAATTGCCTGGTTATTCTTATCTTTTGGCTTGAACGCATCATCAAGTGCAGTTCCTGAATTTATGGTGTTGATATCTAGTAGGTTAAGCGCCGCTGCGTTATAGGTAACAATCTTTATTTTTTCGTCAACCGCTATAACCCCATCGGCCATGCTGTTGATTAGGCTAGTTAATCTTTGATGATCAAGGCGGGACTGGGCAGCAGATAATTTTAATGGTTGAAGCTTAAGCGGCATATTGACTACATTGTAATCAACTTAGCTGTTTGAATAAAGGATAGAATTAGCCGGCTAGATATTGGCCTTGTAATTCTTAAGCTCTTTTCGTAGCTCTTTGGTCTTTGGTAAACGCGTTTCTAGGTTGCCCCAAAATTTTGGTCCATGGTGCATGTACTGAGTATGATTTAGCTCATGCAGCAAAACATAATCGATTAATTCCCAAGGTAGCGTCATGAGGTATAAATTAAGGGTTATGTTCTGACTTGAATCACAACTTCCCCAGCGTGTTTTTAGGCTTTTAACCTTAACTTCGTTGTAGCTATATTCATATTTTTCGGCCAATTGCTTCAGTCTAATCGGCAACAACGCCTTCCCCTGAGCTAGCAACGCTTTTTTGGCTACACGCTTTGCAGCAACTTGTGCCTGAGGACTATCGAACGTAGTTCCTTTTGGCAAAAAAACTATTGCCTCTAATTCTTTTAGCCGGGTCGTGATGGCTGTTGAATCCGTCGGCACAAACTTCAATTGATGGTTTTTGCCAATTGGCTGTGAATCAGTAAGGATGGTCTGGTTAGGCTTTTGTTCTATGATCCATGCTGTCTTTGATTTGGCAAAGTCGTAACCCATCCTGAATGGCATCCAAGAAGGGATAGATACTCTGACTTCGCCACTAGGGGCGATGGTTAAGCGTATTGACCGGCTCGAAGACCGCTTCGATACTTTAACAGTAGTGTTCTCGTCGAGAACGAACTCTTTTGATTTCATAAGTCTTTTAAGATTAAAAGTGTAACTTAACGAATTCTGATATTTCTTCTAGTTAGGTCGACACGTCCGGCGTGACCCGGGACAAGGTTGACCATACCCGGCTTAGCCATGTTATCGGCTTTGTCGTTGAGATTCAAAATTCCTTTTTGACGCATGCTGGAAATAACTGCATTCTTTTGGGTTGGGAACAGGTGCTTGCCGCTAATGACCACAAAGTCGTCGGTCATATGAGGGTTTTGCATGTGTGACACAATATTTTCAAAACTACTTCTGTCCCACTGTGCAGAGAACTTATCGTCAGCGCGTCGTCGGTCGCGGTTGGCAATTCGTCCAAAACAAGTCTCTAGGTCTACTTGAAGCCATACCAGAAGAGGCTGTGCATGATGCCGCTTTGCCATATCGATAAGAGCTTTACGTTGAGAATGACGCATGGCGTTGGTATCGTATACAACGCTTAAACCGGCCGACAGGAACTCTTCTGTCATGTAGTCCATCAATTGATTTGTTATGGCATTCTCTTGTTTGTCATAGCGTGGTTCCTCAAATAGTTCGCTTCTGATACGATCTGTTTGCAAGTTAGCAGCTTGCATGATTTCACAGAACTGACGACCAAAATAGGTCTTGCCCGATCCGGGGTATCCATACAGCATGAGTAAAAACGGTCTTATTGGTACGATCTTCGACATAATGTACTACTTGTATAGCAGATATTTACTCTTTTTACAAAGTTAATTGAAAAATGACAAGCCTCTTATATTCCGGTAAAATTACTGGTTGAGCCTAGTAAAGCGTAAATACAGTAAATTTAGGGGAGTAGCTCAGTTGGTAGAGCACTGGTCTCCAAAACCAGGCGTCGCAGGTTCAAGTCCTGTCTCCCCTGCCATGAGATATATATTTAGTTCGTGTCCCAGATGGCCCTCCAATATGGTTATGATTGCCTTGTAAAGCATGTGTGATTAGAATTAAGGCATGCAACTAAGATTATCGCCTGAGTGTGCAGCTTGCCCAAATGCAGCTGAGCTACGAGAATGGGCTGAAGAAGTTGGCGTTACTATTGTTTATTTGGAAGACGTAGAAAGAGCGCACGAATTTGAAGTTGAAAGCGAAGGACGGGTATCATGTGATGGTTTTAACTTTGGGGTACCCGATACTGCACTCGATGACTATTGCCAAGTACATGTGGAAATGCCAATAATAAATAAACGGGTATACGATGAACGTACTGAGACAAGCTTAGGTTTACTGGCGCTGAGAATACCTGTTGTGGTACCCCCGCCTGAGTTATTAGGGGAAAAAGGAATTCATTCCGGGTTAACTGGTCTAGCTTTGCCTAAGTCTCAATAAATTTAATGGATTGATTCTATATCCAACTTATGACTGGTCGAGTAGATATAACAATGACGGTGGCCCCCCAATACACTTATGCTTAAACTTCTCTGTTTTGGGAAGTTTTTTGATACTATGTATTATATGAAGAAAGAATTTTCTGCTAAAGAAGCTCGAACAATCGGTGAAAAAATTGGTATCAATTTCGAAGTGTTTGATCTAGAACAATTTCGTATGGGGCTTGGCGTAGAGTTAGAACATGGGGCTGATGATCCAGAAACTAATGTTACTAATGGTGACTTTTATCTTACTGGCAAGATCGCTTGGGCTCACTTAAAAGAAATTAGTGATTACTATACACGACTGCAGAAAATGGAAACTGATGCAGGCAGCTAAAATTTGATAATTAGACACAAACCAGGCCCAAGCCAAGTTTAGCTTTTATTTTTATGTAAAATGGACTGGATCTTTTCCTGAGATATTAGACCGACCATCACTGTGTTAGTAATTATCATTGCTATTGAATGAAGTGTCGTCGCAATATTGTAAGCCTGCAATGAGAACAGAGTTAAGATGTGGCGTAGCACATTAGAGCCATAGAGAACTGGTGTTTCGGTTTCGGGATGGAGATAAGTTTTTCGAAGAGTTGGTATAAAAGCTATTAAATCAATGGTTACAGCAATGGTTACAGAAATCGTTGGGTTGTCAAAAATTAACCATGGGATAATTCCGAACAAAGCTGCAGCTAAAAAATATTTATCGGTTTTTTTAACATATTTAAAACCGTATTGTAATGAAAATACAAAAATAATTATCGTAAATATCTCTGCTACACCTGCAGGCAGAGCACCGATTCCTGCCCCTTTCGCCACCTGCCCAAAAAACACAATTGCTGAAACGATTGTCCAGACAAGCCACGTAAATGGATGTGGCTTCACGCGGCGGGTAAACGCATCCCTAATGTAGGGTAAGTTACCTGCGACAGCTAAAATAGCTGCAATAATTGCCAGTATGTCTTTCATAACTTAATTCTACTACTCGTATGAAATTTTAGTTGCGATAGCGTCTACTATGGCCCTCCAATTCATAGCATTTCTTAATAAATAATGTTTAAATAAACAAATATGAATGAAAAAGATCCTGGGTATGTAGATCCATCTAGAATATCTAAAATTGCCAATTACTTCATTGGATTTGGTCAAAGGGCATTCAGAAGACCGAATAGTGGAAATGAAGTTCTAGTTAATACTGCACGGCTTGCTGGTTATGATCTGTATGGCCCAGTTCCGCATGATCCTAGATTAGGAGTCGATACTCGTAGCATAGAGTATCGAATTGAAGAAGCTAAGGTTATTGAAAGAGATCGTCTCGAACTTATTAATTAAAGTTTTTATTAGCTATATTGATGTGAAAAGCTTCTAAAATTAGCCGATATAGAAAGTATGATGGCCCTCCAATAAGCTTATGCATAAACTTACCTGCTCTGCTATTCTTTATTTATGATTAGACCCGTCATAAAAAGAGGTGATCCAATACTTTTACAACCAACAAGAGAAGTTGTCGATTTAGAAAGCATAAAAGAACTTGTAACTGACTTGTGGGACACTCTCATAGCAATTCAGGGTTTACGCGACTTTACTCGTGGCAGCGGCATAGCCGCTAACCAAATTGGAGAGCCTTGGAGAGTTGATATATTAGAGTTTGAAGGACAGAGATATACACTTATTAATCCACGCATAACTTCATATTCCGAGGAAAAAGTACCAGTTCGTGAAGGCTGCCTTAGCTTTTTTGATTTTAGAGGTTTAGCACTGCGATATGCCGACGTAACTGTTACAGCCGTTGATCTAGACGGTACGCCTTTTACTATCTCTTCAGACGGTGACCTAAACAAATCTTCAATACTTCAACATGAGCTAGGCCATCTAGACGGTGAGCTTTATGACAGTCATTTAGCACATGGTGAAGAATTGGTTAAAATGCCAGACATGCCAGCTATACCTTAAGTATATAGCTGAAACTTAGTTGCGATAGCGTACACGGTGGTCTTCCAATACGCTTATGCTTAAACAGAGATAAAATGTCTCTGTTTTTTTGTTATTATTAGTTATATGCCATTACCAAGATTTAACTTTGAGAGTGCCGCAGAGGACCTACTAGTTGATAATGGTTTAGTTGGTCGAGGTTCACGACATAGACGGGTGTGTATAGAGTGCATTGGCTGTAGATGGCTAACCAAAGAACAGAATGGTGAAGAGCCCATAGTTTGGGGTTACGAGATACTAAAGTGTACAAATATGGAAACTGGTACTTTATATCCTATGCTTGGTAAATTGGCTGAGGCTGGAGTTATAGCTGCTGAACATGAAGAATATGGTCGTCGTCCAAGAACAGTATATCGTCCTGTAGATACTGAGCTTGGAATGGAATTCAAAGACAGGCTATACATACCTAAACAATGTCCACTTGAAATATAGTTGTGATAGCGTCTACGGTGGCCCTCCAATAAAGATATCGTTAAACTCCTCTACTTTGAGGAATTTTTTGTTGATATGCTTTAGCTTTCTAAATCGCTTGTCCTTACATGTTATCATTGAGGCATGAACCATGTTCTAATCGGTCAGTTAGCTGGTGCACTAGCTATTTTGCAAATTATTCCGTATGTGAGAAGCATCCTACGTGGCGATACCAAGCCGGAGCGTATGTCCTACCTTATATGGTTTATCGTTGATGTCGTAATCTTATCGAGCTATTTTGCTGTAGGGGCTCGGACGACTATTTGGGCAGTTCTGGTATTCACGGTATCCAAGTTGTTGATCCTTGGCCTGTCTATAAAACGAGGTATGGGAGGTGTTAGTCATTTTGATATCGGCTGCTTTCTGCTAGCACTCGTAGGAATCATTATTTGGATTAGCACTAAGAATGCCCTGATAGCCTTATATTTTAGTACATTCGTAATGTTGCTCGGCTATTTGCCCACGTTCAAAAAAGCTTATTTACTGCCAAAAACTGAAAACCGGTTGTCATGGGTGCTTGCAACGATGGCAAGCGTCCTCAACCTCTTTGCTCTGACTACGCTCATGCCAAGTATTTCGCTGCTACCCATAGCAGGTATGGTTGCAGATGTGCTCGTTGTGTACTTGTTACTATTTCCTGTAAGCCATGCAAAGAGAGCAAAGAAGAGGCATCCTCGAATTCATATAGTTTTAACCCATCCCATATTTCTACGCTGAGAGTTGATTTTAGTTCCAATAGCATCTACAATGGGCCTCCAATACACTTATGCTTAATCCTACTCATTGTCGGGGAGATTTTTGTTATACTGGGCCTATGAAGACATCGGCTGAGGCTATGCGCCAAATCCTTACGCATTATTTTGAAGCTTGGCAACAGCAAGACAGTAACAAACTTGTCAGCCTGTTCAATAAGGATGGGATTTATAGAGTTAAGCCATTCGACTTAGAAGAGTACACTGGAACTGATAGTATCAGGGAATATTGGCAAACCCACCCTGTCGCCATGCAGACTAACCCTCAACCCAAACTACTAAATTCCGCATTCGGTGAAGATATTTGTTTCGCTGAGTGGGAAAATACATTCACAAATCAAGCAGGCATTAGTAAAACAACACGTGGCATGCTTCTTCTTGAATTTCAAGATGGGCTTATTCATGAATTACGTGAACATTACTTATCGACTGAAAACGTTTAACCCGAGTAGATATAACAAGGATGGTGGCCCTCCAATATGGTTATGCTTAAACGGAGATGAAATGTCACTGTTTTTTGATATAGCCTGCAGCTTATGACATAATATCCCCAAATGAAACAAGAACAAGAAACCGTAGATTTAAGTTCTTTGCGGCCTTGGCTACTACTGTCTGCTCTCGGCACAGCTACAGTTTTGGGGGCTGGCTTAGGTATTACTGAAAGTCCAAGTTTTACTGCCGCACCAGACCCAATAGCAGAAGCCTGTTTGCCTGGCGTGGGAGCTGCTCTTCCCGCACAAGACGAAGTAGGTAATATAGTTCAGGAATCTCAGACTGTTCAAAACATGCATTTGTTTGTTTCGGCATATGAGCAAGACCATGGGTTGAATAAAGGTTTATGGCAAAAGCTAACATCCGGCCTGGATAAAGTTCGTGGTAATACGCCAATAGGTGGCGCTTACACTAAGGCACAGAACAAAGAAGTAGACAAACTTTGGAAACAACTTAATACAGGCCAGGAGGATCGTTCGAGGCAGTATCTAGCTATTAGAGGTATTTCTACAGCTACAAATAACCCTAGTTGGCTAGGATTACAGTCAGCACAAGACTGGGGTTCCAACGGAGTCAATGGGTATCTTATTGAATCTATGGCGGATACACCGAATGGGATAGTTAGAGCTAGCGGGCTTAACCAGGTTGTATTTGAGAAAAGCCCGCATCCAATCGTAAGTAACATAGCATTTGATATGCCAGAGGTAAGTGGCAGTAGTTAACGGTTAATAATTCTCTTCAGATACCCTATGGCCTGGCCGAACTGGTTTTGAATAACTGCCCTGATAAGCAGGGTGTTTTAGATATGTTGGTAGCTTTAAGTGGTAATGGTGGTTATCAGCCGGGTTCACATGTCAGTTACGACACCTACACAAAGAAGTATCAGACTATGTTCACTAGCCCTGAGGCTGTTGCTAGCCCTGAGGTAGAGTTTGTTGAGCTATTTGCTGATGCTATTCAAGGGCAGAATTGGTTTGCTACAGCTGACTTGCAGACGTCTCTGGGTCAAAAGAGACAAGTTGTTCAAGCTATTTTTAATAGATTAGTCCCCGGAGGTAATAATTATGAAGAATTTGCCGATGCTATGGGTAATTACGGAGATCCAGGCGGCTTTAATCTTCAAGATTTAGCAAGACAGATTCCTGATTACGTGACTTTATTAAATAGTGCTAGATCTGTAGAGGAACAAAAAACCATTGAGAATTTATGGGGTGAAGGTGAGACTGTTCGTCAAATTAGACAAGATATAGGTCCTTCGTCAAGTCAGCAAAAGACTGAAACCGTACAATCAGGACAAGCTTGAATTCGAGTAGATATAGCAAATACTGTGGCCCTACAAAATGCTAATGTTTAAACAGAGGTAATTAGCTGCCGTTTTTGTTATAATACCCTGATGAAACTTACCCTAGAGCAAGTAAAACTATTCCTGGACGAACACGCTAAACAGCCAGTTAGTGATATTGTAACTCTTAGTGGTGGTCAGTGGTCCCAGGCTTTTGGGTTTGGTGAAGCAGGTAAAGATTATGTTATCCGTTTTGGACAACATGAAGAAGATTATCTAAAAGATCAGCTTGCTTCAAAATTCATGTCAGACAAATTACCCATCCCCAAGGTTTTGCATGTTGGTAAGTCTTTTGATGGTTACTTTGCAATCTCAGAACGAGCTTTCGGTACCATGCTTGACGACTTAGACAAACCAGCAATGAAGCGAGTTATTCCGTCACTATTTAGAACCTTAGATGGTATTCGAGAAACACATATATCAAATGGCGGCGGATATGGTGCATGGGACACTAAAGGAAGTGGCAAATACCAATCATGGCGTGAGTTTTTGCTTGATGTGGTGAACGATCGGCCTGACTCGAGAACCCACGGATGGAAAGCTGGTCTGAAAAACTCACCTATTGGAGATGGTCCATTTAACGAAGCTTATTCTTTATTAACTAAGCTTTCTAGTGGCTTACCTGAGGTCAGGTCGCTCATTCATAATGACCTAGTTAACTTTAATGTGATAGTGAACGAGGATCGTATTACTGCGGTTTTTGATTGGGCTAACGCTCTTTATGGTGATTTCCTTTATGATCTAGCAATGTTTACCTTATGGGGAGCTATTCATAAACCTATCATGGGTGTTGATTGGGAGGCTGAAGCTATAGCTCACTACAAAGCAATCGGACTGGAAGTCCCGCAGTTTAAAAGACGTCTACAGTGCTGTATGGTGCATTTGGGACTTGATGCTCAAGCCTATTATGGCTATAAGCAGGATTGGGAATGGCTTGAGCCAATGGCTAAAAGAACCCTAGAAATCGCAAACTCAATTTAGAAGATACAACCAGCACCGTGGCCCTCCAAGCATAGACCTTCAAGACCTCTGTTATACGGAGGTCTTTTGTTATACTTATACAGATGAGGAAACAGTATCACTTCTGGCCCGGGGAAAAGCGACTTGATGCCTGGGATATAGACCACCTAGTTAAACTCTCTACTGACTTCAAAGTAGAAGATGTGAAGCTTGAAGATATTAAGGAAATTGATTCTAGTTATTGGTTTAATGAATACGATAAACCCACTGTTCGTAAGATCGTAGAACATGCCAAGCTAATTGAAGATGTGGATACGTCATATCCCATTATACTTGGCCCAGATAATCGAGTTATGGATGGAATGCATAGAATTGCTCGGGCTTTGTTGAATAACCAATCAACAATAAGAGCGGTACGTTTCACTGAACTACCTGAGCCTGACTACAGGGACTGTAGTCCAAGTGAACTTCCGTACTGATATTTGTAACAAAAGTTGATATAACTATCACAGTGGCCCTCCAATACGGCTTATGTTAAAACAGAGATGAACGGTCTCTGTTTTTTGTTATAGTAATCATATGCTTCATAGCCATAAACATTTACAGAAAATTCAAAAACGAAAAAATAAAAAACCTGCTGACATCATTATCATAATAGCAAGCGTAATTTATCCCTTAACAACGTTGCCTGGGTTTGAAGCAAATGGTGGCAATGACAAAGCCTTAATGACACAAGAATTTAAGTATCACCTAGTCAGGAAATGCTTAGGAACATCTGGACTATTAAGTGAAGGGCACATAAGATTTTCACCTGATGCTAATTCCATACAAGATAATGGGATTGCAGGAGACTATGGTAAAGAAGATGCTAATATTGACGGTGCTTATAATGACAATAGAGGTAATATTTTACTTAATAACCCGTTAGTTATTCAAGTTGATAACAAAGACACTGTTTCGAGTAATTGGTACATATTTGGACTCCCAAATGGCCAAGAAGTGTTTGTAAATAGAAATGCCCTTGTCACTGATAACTTTTCATGCCATCAGGCCGCCACTCCCAATACTGAATTAGGTACAGTCACTGAACGATCTTAGTAGATATAGCAGAGTCTAAGAACCACCAATATAGCTATGCTTGTACATGTGTGTATTTGTATTTAGATGACGGCTTTCATTTGCACTACAATATTTATATTGCAAGGATAAGAAATAGCAATAGATATAACCATCACGGTGGCCCTCCAATTTGGTAATATACTACCACAGTAACTCCTTAGGCTTAGCGGGACACTTCAGCTAAAGAATCATAACTATTTTTGCTATTATGTACCAATGAGTAATAGCGCAGCCACAGTTGAGAAGTTACTGCAGTTAGCGGATGTAAAAATAAATGGCAGCAGAGCTTATGACATTCAAGTTCACAACGAGGGGTTTTACAAAAGAGCGGTATCGCAGGGCGAACTAGGGATAGGCGAAGCTTATATGGACGGTTGGTGGTCGTCCAAAAGGCTAGACGAAACCGTAGCCCGAATACTGGCTGCAAAAGTCAGAGATAAAATACCCATTACCCCCAACTTGGTTAAGACAGTAGTTCTTGCTCGTTTAACTAATAGCCAAAAGCCAAGCAGAGCATATGACAATGCCGAGGCTCACTACAACGTTGGTAACGATTTGTACGCCTTAATGTTGGATAAGCGTATGATTTATAGTTGTGGCTTTTGGCAGACAGCTAAAACACTAGATGAGGCTCAAGAAGCCAAGCTAGATAGGATTTGTAAAAAGCTATACCTGAAACCGGGCATGACATTATTGGATATTGGCTGCGGCTGGGGTGGCTTTGCTGAGTTCGCTGCCAAGAACTACGGAGTAAAAGTTACGGGCATATCACCGGCTTCTGAACAAGTGGAACTTGCTAAGCAAAGAACAAAAGGGCTTGATGTAACCATACTTCGGCAAGATTATCGTGAAGCAACTGGTAAATATGACCGCATTACTTCAATTGGAATGCTTGAACATGTAGGGCCAAAAAATCATCGCACATTCTTTACCAAGTGCAATGTTTTACTAAAAGACGGCGGCCTAATGCTGCATCACTCAATTGGTCTTTCTAAGTCATCACACACAGTAAGCCCTTGGATAGACAAGTACATATTTCCTGGGGGTGTTATCCCATCTTTGGCACAATTAAGTAAAGCCACCGAACGTTTATTAGTCATTGAAGACGTAGCACACTTCGGCCCTGAATTCTATAATCAACTCATGGCCTGGGTTAACAACTTTACCGACAATTATTCTAAGTTGCAGGACAAGTACGACAAACGGTTTTACAGAATGTGGGAATATTACTTGCTAACATGCGCTGGCGGTTTTCAGGCAAGGGAGTTTCAGCTCTATCAAATTGTTATGCGCAAGGTAGAACAGTCACAATCATATAGGGGATACCGTTAATTGGTGTTAGTTCCATTAGGAATGTCACTTAGAGCTGAGATAGGTGCGATATGTATCAGTTGATTACTCTAGATTTCGGTTGCTACAGCTTCCACGATGGCCCTCCAATCCGATTATGCTTAAAACTCATCTATTTCGATGAGTTTTTTGTTGCTATGATAATAAGCATGGAACAAAAAAACTACGGCGGCATTGAGGCGGGTGGAACAAAGTTTATTTGTGCCGTTGGTACTTCACCACAGGAAATTACAGAGCACATCCAAATAGCCACTACTACGCCCTCCGAAACACTTGACCAAGTAATCGATTTTTTCAAGCGACAACCCAGACTGGAAGCAGTCGGTATCGCATCATTTGGTCCACTCGGTCTAAACAAAGACTCGTCAACATACGGCTACATCACGACAACCCCGAAGGAAGGCTGGGCTCAAACCAACCTCGTCGGCATGATGAGCGAGGCATTTGACGTGCCCATAGTACTTGAGACCGATGTGAACGCTGCAGCATTGGCTGAGCATCGTTATGGTGCAGGCAAAGGCTTCAAATCCCTAGCTTACATGACCGTTGGCACGGGAATAGGCATTGGCTGCGTGATAGATGACCAAATCTTGAGCGGCGGTTTGACACATACCGAAATGGGGCACATGCAACTTCCTTTAAGACCTGGAGACACCGACTCAATAAGTGCCTGCCCTTATCACAATAACTGCCTCGAAGGGTTAGCCAGCGGTACTGCATTGAAGTTACGCTCAGGCGTAGCAGCCGAGAGCTTAAATGACTCTAGATTTTGGGAACTGGAAGCATACTATTTATCACTGGGCGTAGTGAATGTTATTACTAACATAATGCCGATGAAAATTGTTGTGGGAGGAAGTGTAATGAATCATTCTGGATTACTTGATGCCGTACGTTTACAAGTTCCACGAATATTAAACGGGTACTTGCAAATCCCAGAGATCCTAGAGAAGATTGATGGCTATATCCTATCACCACAACTTGGTTCTATGAGCGGCGTTAGCGGAGCGTTGGCATTAGCACTGAACCATAAATAGCTCGCGGGAAGCACGAATTTGAGTTGCGATAGTGTGAACGATGGCCCTCCAATTTCTCTAAAAATTGTATATATTGCTTATCCTGACTTTAGCCCAACCACAGGTTTCTCAACTCTGGAATCTAAATAGATTGCATAAAATATACAAAGATTATATAGTATTAAGTCAGAATTATGTCTTCAGAAATACACTTTCCTGCACCGCAACCACTATATAGGTTAAATGCTCGTCATTTTAGACATATAGGTGGATTAGCTAGCGATATGGGTGGGAGTTTAGAGTTTGCCCACACAGATATATGTAGGAGAGGTTTTGTTCAAAGACTAGGTAATAGAGATGGGAGAAGAGCTTATAGAATTCTAGAACCAGTTATATCTGCTAGCTCAACATTCTTAAAAAAAGCAGAACAAGTGGAAGTTGCTCGTAAAGAGGTTAAACCAGGGTTCTGTCTTAGATTCCCTGGTTGGCATACTGACGGATCTTCAAAAACAATCATTATTAGAGATACATTGCTCACTAAATTTGTAATAGGAAGCATTGATATAGAACACCCAGTGGCGAAAGCCATGGCTACTTGTAATGACGACTTCCGCCCGGAAACGCGAGATGCATTTAGTAGTGCCGTCGATCTTGCTATATTGGAGGGCGACTTACAATTATTTGACGAGATAGAGCCATTTACAGCTTTTGGGTTTACAAACAGACATGTACACGAGGCGCAAACGAATTCTACGAGACAGGCTGTCAATACCTGTATGGTGAAAATGTCTAGTCGCACTGCTTAGCTAGTAGGTAAATCAGACAGAAAACCAATAGGAATTAGTGGAGACATAGCATACCTTCAAACCAGTAGACACAAGCACCACTGTGGCCCTCCATATTGACAGATTTATACTTCTCATGTCATAGTATTTTTATGAACGCTGTTGAGCAACGTACCCCGAATGGCATTCGTGTTCTTCGTAAAAAGATTAAGCCCTCAATATTGCCTGAACTGAGGACAGAGTTAGCTGAATACTGGCAATCACAAAAGATAGATGTCACTGCCGTAAAAAGCACTAGGGGTAGACGTCTAGAAGAAGTTACTGAACATTTGGGTACCGTGACAACAAAACTTTTCACAGACTTAGGCATTCCAAACGATTCACTCCTGTTCGTTAATCTTCAACCTCCAGGGGCAAAACAATTTTTTCATCCAGATGGTACTAATGCAGTTGTACTTTATCCGCAAGGTGTCGGAACGTACGACTATGCAACAAGCGAAATGGCCCATAAGAGTATAGCTGTTAGTGCTGGAGACGTAATCACGAGTACCGCACCAAATCTAGTACATCGTGGACATAATACTGGTACAGAAGATAGACTGACGGTTGCTTTACTTACCCACGGGTCTATACCAGTACCGCTTCAATCCTAGTAGATATAAACTGCACGGTGGCCCTCCACTAGCACCTCTGTCATTTTTGACCTCATCAGAGGTTATTTTATTTGATATGATTAGTCTATGAAAACAGTATTTCTTGATCGTGATGGAACAATTATTGTTGATCCTAAAGATGAACGTGTTGATAGTATAGAAAAGATAGAATTATTCCCCGATAGTATAGAAGCCCTCAAATATCTGGCTGATCATTATTTTAATGTAGTCATAGTCTCTAACCAGGCTGGCATAGCAGAAGGACGAATTAGTGAACCTGACTTCTGGAAGATTCATTCTGTAGTGTTAAATAAACTGTCTGCCAGTGGCATAAAAGTACTTAAGACATATATGAATGGTGAAGCACCAGGTGCAATAAGTAATATGCGTAAACCTGCTCCCGGGATGTTGTTACAGGCTGCTAAAGACTTTAGCCTTAACTTATCTGAGATATATATTGTCGGAGATAGTCAGTCGGATATAGAGGCTGGCATTAATGCGGGATGTAAAGGCAGCATCCTGGTTAAAACTGCAACTAATCACGATGTGGTATCACCAGATGCTATCTATACGGCTAAAAATTTGCTAGAGGCCGTGCATTATATAACCGATAATTGAAGTTAGTTGAAATATCGAAGGTCGTTGTATCCCATTTCGCACGACTTAAATAAACATTAAAGCCCTCTGCTTTGTTATTATTATGCGATGGATACTATCCTTTATATACTCATAGCCCTATTTGGAAGTGCATCATATTTGGCAGGTTCATGTCAGATAGTTAGGGGTAAATATAGGCCAAGTGTTTTTAGTCGTGTTGTTTGGCTTTTGTTGGCCGTAAATACTTTCGCTGGGGTTGTCGTAAGTAAAAGCAGTGAAGCATCAATTTTATTGGCAATCATTTTTCTAGTTGGGAATGCAATAATTTGTGTCCTAAGCTTTTGGAGAGGTACATACGAGTTTGGAAAGTTAGAATATATCTGCTTAGCTCTACTTCTATTTAGTGCAGTGGTTTGGACTGTTTTTGATGTCCCATTGATAAATTTAGGCATTGGTCTACTCGCCCACTTTATTGGCGCTCTGCCTACATATAGAAGGGTATGGAAGGATGGTAGTTCGGAAAGTACAGCATTTTGGTCATTATTCTTTATAGCAAGCATACTAACTATTATTGCTAGTGCTGGGGATCCTGTTAAAGAAATTGTGTTCCCTATTTATTTCACATTGTTTGATGGTAGTATGACGGTTCTGTCTTTACGCAGGAAGAGAGTACAGTAGATATAGTCACTACTGTGGCCCTCCAATATGTTAATGCTTGCAACACTATCTAATTAAGATAAGATTAAATAATGGATAGTCGTGAAAGACAGAGAAGAATACATGAACAACACCCAATTGCCTCATACTTGGGTGATCCTGACAACGTAGTAACGATTCGCTTACCAAAGTTCCTTCAACCTCGTGCTGCACGTCGTCATGCAAAACGATTAGCAAATGAGCAATCACGCCAGACAGGGCTAGTAGACACAAATAGAAATGCGTCACAACAAGTCCTTAACAGCTTGTTGGGGTCGTTAGTTAAGGCTTTTCCTGAACATGTCGATCCATCTATTACCGAAACGCAAGTTGATGATTTAAGCACTACTCAGCTAGAGCACTTAAGAGTAGCTGGGTCTTGGATGCTGTCTGATAGCCTAGGTACTTATATAGATGCTCGTGATGAATTAGCGTTGTTAGATCAACCTCCAGCTGAACAAATAGCTGAACCTGCAACTATAACTGAATAATTACTGTCGATAAATACAGTTGCGATAACGACTACTGTGGCCCTCCAAGCCGCTTATGCTTAAAACAGAGGTAAATTACCTCTGTTTTTTGATACAATTAGAAAATGAAAATATTCAATAGAGCTGAGATAGAAAAAGTTATTATAAAATCAGAGCTAATCAAAGCAGTTGAAGAAGGTTTTAAGCAGTATAGTCTGGGTAATGTTATTGTGCCTCCAGTTGGTCATCTGGACTTCGATAATCCCCCTGGAAATGTACATATTAAATATGGTGCTGTTAAAGGAGATCAAACATTTACTATCAAAGTTGCTAATGGGTTTTATGACAATCCCATGTCAGGCTTATCCTCTAGCCAAGGCGTCGTCATGGTATTTAGTCAAAAGACAGGGGTACTTGAGGCACTACTATTTGACGAAGGTTTAATAACGGACTTAAGAACAGCTGCTGCTGGGGCAGTTGTAGCAAAATACTTAGCCGCGAATAAGATAGATGCAGTAGGTGTTGTCGGAACTGGTATCCAGGCTCGTTTACAGATCGAATTCTTAAAAGAAGTGATCGACTTCAACAAAGTCTATGTCTACGGTAGGAATGATGATTCTGTCGAAAAATATATTGTCGATATGAGAAACAAGGGGTTTAACGTTGAGTCAGCAAAAACCGTAGATATACTTACAGAAAAGACAAACTACATTGTTACTACTACTCCTACTACGAAACCTCTTCTGTTTGCCAACAACCTAAAACCCGGTCTGCATATCACCGCAATGGGGGCAGATGGCCCTAATAAGCAAGAGATTGATGCAAAACTTATAGCTGATGTTGATATAAAAGCTGTCGATAGTAAGAGCCAGTGTTTTGCATATAGCGATACATCTTTCGCGATAAATGAAAGTCTCATTGATAAAACAAGCGTCTTAGAGATTGGTGAAATTATTGCAAACAAAGACTTAGGCAGAGTTAACGATAAACAGATTACATTTGCTGACCTAACTGGTGTAGCTGTACAAGATATTGTTGCTGCAGAACTTATACTAAGCAAACTTGGTGAAATATAGTTGCGATAGCGTCTACGATGGCCCTCCAATACGCTTGGTCGAGCCACTAAACATATAGGACACTTGTATCTACTGTAGCACTCTCAAAGCCGTTTAGGCTTTGTAAATATTCAATTGGGGTCTTCATGCCCAGCATAGAATGAGGTCGGT
>Ga0097691_1001154_pt1 | contig 20204 bp, 18 predicted proteins | sample NGESurdeep072012_8_FD_72858 | JGI IMG/M metagenome (GOLD analysis project Ga0097691, IMG submission 72858) | Arctic peat soil microbial communities from Barrow, Alaska - NGEE Surface sample 210-1 deep-072012 | ecosystem: Environmental > Terrestrial > Soil > Wetlands > Peat ... | reverse complement strand
TGCTGGATGGTCTTGGTCTGCGTCCGGTTGAGCACGGTGAGGACCGCGCGCCCGGCTCGGCACCGAAGACGTCGGGTACCGACCGCTCCGCACCGGCACCGGTGCTCCTGGCGGCGGCGCTGAGCGGCTTTCTGCTGGCGATGCGCGAGAACCTGCCCGGTCTGCTCGACGACGTGGACACCGAGTTCCTGCACGACTTCCGGGTCGCCGTGCGACGGACCCGGGCGACCCTCAAGCTGGGGCGGCCAGCCCTGCCTGAGGTGATGCGCAGCCGTTGGGAGCCGGCCTTCAAGTCGTTGGGTGACCTGACAACCCCGGTCCGCGACCTGGACGTCTACCTGTTGGACCTACCCACGATGAGCCACTGGCTGGTTACCGCGGGCCCCAAAGACCTGGACCCTCTTGCGACGCATCTGCGAAGCCGGCGGACGGTCGCACGACGCCCTCTGGTGGCCTCGCTGAGGTCTGCCCGGTTCCGGCGGCTGGTCACCCAGTGGGAAGAGGAGCTCGCCGGCCTTGTGGACATGCCGCAGGATGGGGACCGGGAACACCTGTCGGCTGGCCAGTGGGCCGACGCCAGCATCTCCCAGGCATACCGGCGGGTGGCGCGTGGCGGTGCCGCCATCAGGGCCGACTCGCCGGCCGCGGACCTGCACGAGCTGCGGAAGCGGTGCAAGGAGCTGCGCTATGCGCTGGAGGTGTGCGCGCCGGTCCTGCCCGAGGGTCCGCGCAAGCACGTAATTGCCGACCTCAAGGGTCTGCAGGACGTCCTGGGCCGTTTCCAGGACGGCGAGGTGCAACGCCATGCACTGCGGGGGTTCGCCGAGGAGATGATGACCGATGGGACGAGCGCGGGGGCGGTGCTGGCCATGGGCGAGCTGATCGGCCACCTCGACGTCGAACAGGACCGGGCCCGCCGCGAGTTCGACGGCGCGTTCGCCCGCTTTGCAGGTCCCTCCAGCCAGAGGCTGATGCAGCGGTTGGGGGGCGGGCGGTGAAGGTCCTGGCGACGTACAACATCAAGGGTGGCGTCGGGAAGACGTCGACAGCGGTCAACCTCGCCTACCTTGCGGCACGCGAGGGCCGCCGTACCTTGTTGTGGGACCTCGACCCACAGGCTGCCGCCACGTACATGTTCCGGGTGCGGCCTCGGGTCAAGGGTGGCGGCCGCGCACTGGTGACCCGCAGGCGTCCGATCGAGGCGTTGTTGAAGGCAACCGACTTCGAGAACCTGGACCTGCTGCCCGGCGACTTCAGCTACCGCAACATGGACCTCGAGCTCGACGACACCAAGAAGCGGACCCGGCGCCTTGGCCAGCTGCTGGACAGCGTGGGTGCCGACTACGACATGGTCTTTCTGGACTGCCCGCCGAGCATCTCGCTCGTATCCGAGAATGTCCTCCACGCCTCCAATACGCTCTTGGTGCCGCTGATCCCGGCGACCCTGTCGCTGCGCACCCTTGACCAGCTGACCCGGTTCGTGGCCGACTCGCAGGGCAGCCGGCCCGAGGTGGTCGCCTTCTTCTCCATGGCCGACCGTCGCAAACGCCTGCACAGGGACGTCATCGACGCGATCCCGCGGGACCGCACCCGTGTCGCCGACACGGTGATTCCGGCGCTCTCGATCATTGAACAGATGGCCGAGCGCCGGGCGCCCGTTCCCGCCTTCGCGCCGAACAGCCGGGCGGCGCAGTGCTATGAGCAGCTGTGGGCAGAGGTCTGTCCACAGTGACGCCCTTCCTCAGCTGATCGATGTCCGCAGCCGCGGTGCAGGCGACGATCAACTGGCCGGGGCGCCGCTGGACGAGGTGGGCATCGGCCACGAAGACGCAGCTGCGGGAGGCTCAGGCGTGCTCGAGGAGACCGTGTAGTTCGTCGTTGACATAACGTCGTACCAACAGGGGGACGAAAGAGCGCACGGTGGCGTCGTCGAACTGGGCCGCCACCCGGTTCAGGCACTCGTCCACCGCCAGAGGATCCAGATGTTCGTCGAACTCCTGGTGGACCCGGTGCGCAACGTCCTGCAGGTCCGGGTTGATCTTGGCTTGTTCTTGGCGGGTGTCAGACATTGTAGGACTTTGCCATGTCTTGAATGTAGCCCCTCGAAGCACCGACCCATAGCCAAACTCGTGACCCTCGCCGGCATGAGTCACCGGAAGCCCGCGATGAGGGTTGCCAGGACGTCATCCCACGGCGTCGGCGTGAGCCCGAAAGTCCGCTGCGCGCCAGTGGAGTCGAGCAGGAAAGGGTTCTTCCACCTGGTACACCACCTCTGGGAGCTCCCGCATCATCGGGTTGACGGTCCATCGTGCGAATGAACATGCTGGCGTACTCCTTCACCTTCACAGGTTGGAGTCCGGCGCCGCGACACAGGTCGCCCACCCCCTCGCGGTGGGGCCACGGCAGGTTGCACGGCACGTGCCACGGCCGACTCCACGCACGTTCGTGCAGCGTCACTATGACCAGGAGGCGGGGGACATGGTCGGTCGTGGTCCACGTGTGCTGTGAATCTGCGCTCCTTATCACTGTGACGCCCCGCCCGGCGAGCAGTCGCGATACCACTCGCTCGCCCAGGTGGCTCTGAGCTCCGGGCCCGACAAGCCCGACGCGCGCACCTCGGTTGCGTGAATGTGGCAGGCGTCGTGGGCGGCGAGGGCGTGGCGCCACATCTGCGTGCGGGGGAAGTCTTTGGGACCTTGTGCGGCGAGTGGAATGTCCTCGGTCAACGGGCGCAGACCCGCCCGTAGCCGTAGAGGTTGCTGAGGGTGACCAGAACCGCGTTCGAGCGCTCGGCTGCCGTGAGCAGCGCCTGGGCAATCGGTGGCCAGTCGGTTGGCCAGCGGTGGTTGGCGGGGTTGGCCCAGTTGCAGATCGCTACCCGCGCCGGTGGCGATCTGGATCATGTCGGCCGACGATGACGCGTCAGCTGCGGTCCGGGTGATGGCAGGGTGAGTGGGCCCTGAGCTCGAACTGGTGCCGTCATCGGGCCGCACGAAGAGCTGTTCGCTTCCCGGACGGTGACCTTCAGATCACGTGCTTAGGCACGGCTCCAGACACGCTCAGGAAGAACTTCATGCACTTGTGCCCAACGTCGGCAGTGGGGTCAAACATCAGCGGGCAGCCACCGTCGATCACCGTGATGCCCTGTTTTCGGCCGTAGTCGGTGGCTGACGGCGAGACGCTCCCGGCACCCATGGACCGGTGCATCCACATCTGGTTGATCCCCAGCTCTGCGCATTCGCGCATGGTGGCATCTGCAGTCTCGGGTTTGGTTCCGATCACGACGGCGCCGACACCACCGGGGATCGACTTTAGGTCGGGATAGGCACGACCCCCTTCGACGGTCTCGGCATTCGGGTTGACGGCGAAGACCTCGTAGCCCCTCTGCCGCAGCCGCTGGTACACGACGTTGCTGCCGTGTCCCTTCGCGTTTCTGGAAACCCCTGTCACGGCAACCCTTTTCGCGGCCAGAAACCTCGTTGCGGCTTCTTTGATGCTCTCCATGAGGACCACCATACTGACTGTGCAACGATCGCCGAAGGCGATTGAGGGAGTGGTCATGTTCTGGCGCGGCAAAGAGATGTACCGGCGGCTGTCCGAGGACGTCTGTGCGGCGGGAGTGGCTGCGGGAGGTGCCGAGCCCCAGCCGGTGACCGAGGAGGACCTTGCCGGGCTGCCGGCGACGGTGCAGCGATACATGCACGCCATGGGGGTGGTGAACCGGCCGCGCGACTGGTCGTTCCAGGCACACATCACCGGACGCTTTCGGCTGCGGGGGCAGGGATCCTGGATGCCCGCCGAGGTCTGGCAGTACAACAGCGCGGTGGAGGTCGCCCGCATCTTTCACATGCGTATCGATTTCGCCTCTGTGGTGCCGATGGTGGGCCGTGACACCTACGTTGGCGGCAAGGGAATCATGCACGGCAGGCTGCTTGGCCTGCTCACCGTGACGCACACGCAGGGCCCGGAGACGGACCTGAGCGAGCTGGTCACCTACCTGAACGACGCGGTGCTGATGGCGCCGTCGATGCTCTTGCGGCCCAATACCTCGTTCGCGCCTGTGGACGACCAGTCTTTCGACGTCACTCTCGTCGACACCGGCCAGACGGTCACCGCACGAGTCTTCCTGGACGACGACGGGCACCCGGTCAACTTCACCACGACGGACAGGTACGCCGATCTTCCTGGCGGGCTCGTCCGGGCGGAATGGACTACGCCCATCGACGGCTGGCAGCGCCTGGGTGATCGGCTCATCTTCACCCGTGGCAGTGCCATCTGGAACCTGCCTGAGGGCCCGCTGAGCTACCTGGACTTCAGCATGACGCCGGGAGATGTCCGCTACAACGTGGCACCGGCCGACATCTCGGCGCCATCCTCGTGATCCCCGGATAGGTGACCGCACTGGTCGGAGCCTCTCCGCGGCACCGCCCAGTCGTCTGGGCAGAGGCGGTTACACACTTTGGTTCGATAGATGTCAATATTGATGAATATCGTTGCAGAGCCAAGACCGATGAGCGGGGCAAAGTGGTGTTCGGTGCCGACCCCCATGGGCCGACGCGGCAGATGCTGCCCCCGACGCGGCTGTGGCTGCTTCGCTCGGCTGCGGCGTACCGAACGCGGTCGCGGTCGCGGACCTGCGCCCTGGTGAGTCTGTCCTGGGTCTGGGCTCCGGAGCCGGAGCCGACGCCGACGTCCTCATCTCCGCTCATCGGGTCGCCCCAGGTGGGCCGGCGACCGGGTTGGACATGACGGACCAGATGCTCGAGCCTTCCCCACGCAACGCAGCGGAGGCAGGGGCGGGCCACGTGGAGTTCCTCAAGGGTTATCTGAAGGAGATCCCACTGCCCGACGCCAGTGTCTACGTGGTGATCTCGAACTGGGTCATCAACGTCGCTGCCGACAAGAACGTGGTGCTCGCCGAGGCCGCCAGGGTGCTGCGCCCCGGTGGGTGGCTGGCGTTCTCCGACGTCACAGCCGACGACGGCATGGACGAGATCACGAAGTCCGACATGACGGAGTAGACTGCGTGCATCCCCGGCGCACTCACCCGCAGCGAGTTCACCGATGCGCTCACCACCGCGGGGTCGCCGAGATCGAGATCCATTTTACCCACCCGGTGCACACATACGCTCAGCCCGCGATTATTCACGCCGGCCGCTGAACAGACCGCAGTGAGAAGTCCTACTGGGTCTGCGGCAGGCGATTCTTCAGCTCTTCGCGGACGTAACGCATCACCAGCAAAGGAATGAAGGAGCGGACCTGGGCGCCGTCGAACCGGGCGGCCACCTGTCCCAGGCACTCGTCGACGACACGCGGGTCGAGCTGGCCGTCGAACTCCTCGTGCACGAAGTCCGCGACGGCGTGTAGTTCTGTGTCGATTTCGGGGTGACCCGGGCCAGGGCTAACCGGCAGCACATCGGTCATACCTCAAAGGTGCCACTGCAGAGTCCGACCGCGCAAGATCGTGTCGCTGAACGTTCCGGGTTCTCCTCGAACAGGTCGGCGGCGGGCGCTCAGCTCGCCATCACCGAGTGTTCACTCGCAGGCCAACGACGTGACACCAAGGGCTCACCTACCGGCGACGGTGACGCTGCTGTACTGCCAATATGAAGGTCGCAGTGGTTTCCGAGTCCTTCCTTCCGCACATCAACGGCGTGACCGGTTCAGTGCTCCAGGTGCTGAAGCATCTGAACAGGACCGGTCATGAGGCCCTGGTCATTGCCCCGGGAGACCCACCCCGAACGTGTGAGGGCTTCGAGGTGGTGGCGCTGCCGTCGGTCGGCTTCCCCGGCTACCCGCAGGTCCGCGTTCCGATGGTCGTCGCGCACAGGCTCGTGCGGGAGTTCGAGCGGTTCGCCCCCGACGTCATCCACCTCGCCTCTCCGTTCGTCCTGGGTGGGCCGGTGATGCGCGCGGCGGCTTCCCTCAACATCCCCGTGGTCGCCGTCTACCAGACCGATGTCGCCGGGTTCGCCCTGCGCTACGGGCTCACCGCAGTCTCGAATGTCGTGTGGCGCCGGATCCGCTCGATCCATGATCGAGCCCACATCACCCTGGCACCGTCACCCACCGCCGCCCACGATCTGGAGCAACACGGCATCCCTCGGGTGCAGGTCTGGCCGCGGGGCGTTGACACTGCGGCGTTCTCTCCGGCACACCGCGACGGCGACTTCCGGGCTCGACTAGCCCCCTCGGGGGAGGTACTGGTTGGCTTCGTCGGCCGTCTCGCGGCCGAGAAGCAGGTCGAGGACCTGGCCGTGCTGAACGACCTGCACGGCATCCGGCTCGTCGTCATCGGTGACGGGCCGGAACGAGAACGGCTGGCACGTCGTCTGCCCGGTGCCCACTTCACGGGGGAGCTCTCCGGCACAGGCCTGTCGCGGGCGCTCGCGAGCCTGGATATCGTTGTCCACCCCGGCCCCTACGAGACGTTCTGCCAGGTCGCGCAGGAGGCGATGGCCAGTGGTCTGCCGGTTGTGGCAGTCGGAGCAGGAGGGCTGCTCGACCTTGTGGACAGCAGTCGGACGGGGTGGCTGTACCCGCCAGGTGACCTGCGGACCCTACGGGCCCAAGTCGCCGACCTGGTTGGCGACGAGTGGAAGCGGCGAGCGATGGGTACGGCAGCCCACGACAAGGTGCGGGCGCGCACCTGGCCGGTCGTGTGCGACCGTCTCTTGGGCCACTATGACGAGGCCGCCAGCAGTGTGGTTGTTGGCGGGCACTGAGTGCGTGTCGTTCATGTCGCGAACGCCTACACCCCGCTCAGCGGGGGGATCCGCACCACCGTCCACGCCCTAGGGCAGGGGTACCGGGCCGCAGGTCACGATTTCGTGCTCGTGGTCCCAGGCCCACGAACAAGCGATGAGAACCTGCCGTGGGGTCGCCGCGTCACCCTGGCGGGGCCTATGGTCCCCGGGTCAGGCGGATACCGCGTCCTGGCGGATCTGCGGAGGGTGCGTGCCGTGCTGGACGCGCTCGAGCCGGACCGTCTCGAGATATCCGACCGTCTGACTCTGCGCGGGCTCGGCCTGTGGGCCAGCGCCGCCGGGGTGCCGTCGACGGTCATCGCGCACGAGCGGGTGGACGGTGTCTTGCGGGCCTTTGTGCCGCTCGGCGCACGAGGCGCACAACTGGCGGCCGACCGGCACAACGCAACGACGGCACAACGCTTCGACCGCGTCGTGACCACCACCCGGTTCGCCGCGCAAGAGTTCGCGCGCATCGGCATACCCACTGACCACGTGCCCCTGGGGGTGGACCTGGAACGCTTCCGGCCGGCGCCCCGCCCTCAGACAGGCCCTCTGGCAGGCACTCAGAAAGACGGCGTTCCTTTGCTCGTGTTGTGCAGTCGGTTGTCGAGAGAGAAGAGGCCCGACCTCGCCGTTGAGGCCTTGCGAGTGCTTCACCGGGTCGGCTGCCCGGCTCGGCTCGTGGTGGCTGGGTCCGGCCCGCTCACTGCGTCGCTTCGGCGGCGGGCCCGAGGACTGCCTGTGGAGATGGTCGGGCATCTGGCGGACCGCTCGTCGGTCGCCGGCTTGCTCAGTTCGGCGGACGTCGTCCTTGCCCCAGGGCCGGTCGAGACGTTTGGGCTTGCAGCGCTGGAAGCCCTGGCGTGCGGCACGCCCGTCGTGGCGGCGAGCACGTCTGCGGTGGCCGAACTCGTGGGAGGCGGAGCCGGTCGTAGCGCACGACCCGAGCCTCCCGCGCTCGCCGCGGCTGTCAAGGCACTGCTCGCCGTGCCCGAAGGGCAGCGTAGGCAGGCGGCGCGGGCGCGGGCGGAGTCGTTTCCCTGGTCACGGACCACCAACACGATGCTTGCTTTGCACGGCCTCACAGAGCCCGAAACGGTCGGATCACGACGGGACGAGGCGAGCGGTGGGAGCCTGATCGATCGTTGAGCCGCAGGCGGCGGGGATGGATGGGCAGCAGGTGAAGGCTGAGTGAACGTTCTTGCATGACAAGCGATTTGGCCGTGGCGACGTCGTCGAGTAGGTCATTGTTGACACATGAGGTATGGCGATGGATCCGGACCGCTGGCGATCGCTCACCGAGGTGGCGCGGCGCTCGCGCAGGAGAACTCACTTGCCGCGTTCGGCCTCGCGTCTGGGCTGGGCCTGCGTTATCTCGAGACCGACGTCCGGGTGACCAGTGACGGCCACCTGGTGTGCTTCCACGATGAGACTCTCGAGCGAGTCACCTCGGCCACAGGTCCGGTTCAGTCGAAGTCATTGCGCGAGCTACGCTCCCTGCGGATCAACGACCTTGAGCCGATTCCGACCTTCGACGAGGCGCTCGACGCCTTCCCTGACCAATGTTTCACGGTCGACCCCAAGGATCTGGCTGGTCTTGATGCGTTGGTGAAATCCCTGCGGCGCAAGGGAGTCGCCGAACGCGTGTGTATCGCGGGTGCCTGGGACGGGTGGCTTGCCCAGGTCAGCAGGGAGGTTCCCGAGGTCACGACGGCGCTGGGCTGGCGATCGCTGACTGCTCTGCTGATGTGCGCTTGGGCAGGGGTTCGGCCGCCGAGGGTTCTGGCCACCGCACCCTTCGCGCACGTCCCGGTCAAGCTCGGCCGCGTTCCGATCTTCGTCGAGAGGCTCGTCGCGATGTCGCACGATATTGGCGTGCGGGTTGTGACGTGGACGGTCAACGAGCCCGTCGCGATGGTGCGCCTACTCGATGCGGGGGTGGATGCGATCATCACCGACCGCCCCGACGTCCTGCGCGAAGTCCTCGTCTCGCGCGACCAGTGGGAGCCGATGGCCTCCCGCCATGAGGGGTCACCGAGTACCGGTTCAGATGAGCCGGAACCAGCTCAGTCAAGCAGGAACCAGCCTCGCACCTGGGCTTCGTGGTCTATGTAGCGTTCGCCGGAAACGTCCACGACAACCTTCTCGATGGAACCGCCGGTGAAGCGGAACGGTGCCTTGAAGGCAGGGGTCACGGGCGACGCGTCGTTGCGGCCCACGCAGATGCCATCCCCAACCGTGCAGAACAACCCCGGCTGGGTGACGATCTCGCCGGCACCCACCTGCTGGTCGTCCATGTAGAGGGTCAGGGTGCCAGCGGCTCCGGGCGTGGCCGGAGCGGCGTTTCGGACGGCGGCCGTGAACTCAGCAGTGAGTATTTGTTTCCCGAGAACGATGTCCCGGTCGGGGTCCACGGCCTGCAACTGGGTTCCCACCCAGTTGAAGACGTAGTGCAGCCGGCGATCCTTGACGTAGAGGGGTGCCCGCAGGCGCCCCCGCCGTGGGCGTCGATGACGCCCTCCGCATCAGTCGAATCCACCGTAAGCCCCCGGAGATCGTGGAGGGCCGGTTGCAGATCATGACACCCGACTGCTCGGGGACCGAGGCACAATCGGGGTAGATGTAGCGCTCCCGTGGAGGCGTCCCGTGCGCGCGTTCGGCGAGAGTCTCATCGAGGACGGTCCGGTCGTCCAGGGGTAGTCCGTTGTAGAGGCCCGCGTTGTAGAACCAGACTCTTGAGCGTCTCCAGGCGGACCGGCTCCTGCTCGGCCAGGTTCTTCGACTGCGCACGGTCGTGCTCGAGGTCGTAGAGCTCCCACACATCCTGGTCGAACTCTCCTCAGCCGCTCGGTGGCGGGTGCACGCTGCAGGCCAGCCAGCCCTTGTGGTAGATCGAGTGCTGCCCCAGCATCGCGTAGAACTGAGTCCGCTTGCCTGGCGCCCGGATCGGTCAGCGACGCCGCGAAGCTCTCACCCTCGATCGGTGGGCGAATACCTCGGCCATCCGCATGAACAGCCGGTTCTCGTCGCCGCTGAGGGACTCCCCCGGACGGACCGTGCCCAGCAACGGCCACGGCTGCCCGTCCGGGCTCGTCGTGGCGGGCTCACCCTGCGGGTTGATCGGCGACAGCTAGCGGGACCTTCCTGGCTAGCGAGTTCATGCGCTGGCTCGGATGACCACTGTTTGGGCCGCACAGCCCCTCACGAAACTCCTGGTCGTACTTCCTTCGTTTCTCCGACATGACTACTCCTCATAGCGCATGTCTCCACGGTTTTGGGGGAGGTTCATCATGTGCGCACGACGAGATTGAAGAGAATGACCAGAGTCCGACCCAGTGGGTAGGCCCCCTGAGGTCGTGTGACTTTCCGCGGCATGTGCCCTGCTGATGTGTTGACCTTGGTGGGCCGCTCGTATGTCAATCAGGTGCCCAGATCGTCGTGGACGCCCTGGCCAGCATGAACCCTTTGGGCCTATCCATTGCCTCGTCAGTTGAACCAGTGGGCAAATGCAGCCTCCTTTGAGTGCCAGACCTTGAAGCAACCACTTTGGCCAAGCCTGGCTCTCGCTAGTCCTGGTGTAGTAGTCCTTTCGGACAGCATCTTCTGTTCGTTTGGCCGACCGTGCAGCGGGGCGCCCTCCAAAGGCCTAGGTAGTTGGCAAACTAGTGGCCAGCACCTGGCAACTGCAGGGCTGACGGATCAATGGGAGCCATCATGAACCTGAAGTCGGCGTTCTTGTGTTCCACTCGGTTCGGGGCGGCTACTGTGGCGGCCGCTGCGGTGGCTATGTGCGTTCCGGCTAGCTCGGCCCAAGTGGTCGTTGGGGAAGGTGCCTCGGCGGGGTCTGCCGCAATGGTTGTTACGACGACCGGCGGCTTCAGTGGTGCTAGGTGGGGTGACCCCACGGCTGACCGCGCGTCGAAGGACGCGTATGGAAACTACCAGGCTGCCCAGGATCCGGGTTCGCTATACACGGTGGAGAAGGCGATCGGTGCGCGCGGATTGTGGACCAAGGAAGACTCGACCGGGCAAGCACTGACCGGAGCGGGCGTCAGCGTCGCGGTACTGGACTCCGGGGTCGCCCCGGTGCCCGGCCTGGACGGCGCCGGCAAGGTGACCTACGGCCCGGACCTGTCGATCGAGGCCAACGGTGTGTTGACGCAGCAAGACACGTTCGGTCACGGCACCTTCATGGCCGGCATCATCGCCGGCAGGGGAACAACCACTTCTTCGTCGGATCTGTCCAAAGCGCCGGCCCGCGTGCAGCTGGGCGTGGCGCCGGATGCGGGACTGCTGGCTATGAAGCTGGCGACCACGGACGGCAGCGTCGACGTGAGCCAGGTCATCGCCGCGCTGGACTGGGTCACCCAACATCCGGTACTGCCCGGCGGCTCGCGGGTGCGGGTGATCAACCTGTCCTACGGCACGGACTCGGCCCAGGCCTACCTGGCTGACCCGCTCGCAGCCGCTGCAGAGAACGCCTGGCAGCACGGTATCGTCGTGGTCACGTCGGCGGGCAACAACGGATCGCAAGACGGGCGGGTGACCGACCCCGCGACCGATCCCCACCTCATCGCCGTCGGCGCCACCGACGCCAACAACAAACTCGATGGCTGGGCCAACAATCACACCACGGTCGCCTCCTACTCCCAGGTGGGTTCGACTGAGCGTCATGTGGATCTCGTCGCACCGGGCACGTCGCTGGTATCTGCCAGGGCCCCCGGGTCCTTCGTGGACGTCAACAATCCTTCAGGTCTGGTTACCGGCGACGTCAGCGGGAAGCTGTTCCGCGGCAGCGGAACCAGCCAAGCGGCCGCAGTGGTCTCCGGCTCGGTCGCGCTACTGCTGCAGGCTTACCCGACCCTGACCCCCGACCAGGTCAAGTTCGCCCTGACGTCCTCGGCGGATCCGGTCAAGAACGCAAACCCGACCGCTGTCGGGGCCGGGACGCTCGACCTGAGTGGGGCGCTGGACACAGCCAGTCACTTGACCCGGAGTGGCAAGGCCGCAGCGAACCTGCGGGCAGCCGCCGTCCAGGACTTCCCCAGCTCGACCGGGCAGGGATCGATCGACGCCGCCCGCGGCGGATCCGTCCTGGTCGACGCCGACGGCAACGACCTCTCCGGTGAAATCGATGTGCAGGGCAACGCCTGGAACCCCGCCGCCTGGTGGCAAGCCACCTCCACCGTGTCGGCCTGGTCTGGCGGTCAATGGCTCGGCGCCACCTGGACCGGCGACGACTGGGCGCCTGCCGCCGACGGCCTCAGCTCCTCGCGCTGGTCCTCCTCGCGCTGGTCCTCCTCGCGCTGGAGCAACGCTAACTGGGATTCCTCGCGTTGGTCCTCCTCGCGCTGGTCTGCTTCGGACTGGTCCTAGCAGATGCGCCGTGCTCTGGGCCCCACGCAGGTCACGTGGCTCCTGAGCGCGGGCCTGGCAGCCGGAGCGTTGGTTCTCACGACCCGGACAGGTGCAGGGCCGATCATTGCCCTTCACCTGCCTGTCGCCGCCGTCGTTGTCGCGCTGGGAGCAGGGTTCTTCTTTGCTGAACAGTTCCTGCTGAACGTTGAGTTCCGGCGACAGGCCCACACGTTCACCCTGGCCGGTATCCCGTTGGTCATCGGCGTCCTCGTGGTCTCGCCGCTCGTCTTCGTGCTGACACGTCTGGTGGCGTCGGTGCTGGCGTTCGTGTGGCAGCGGGTATCGGTGGACAAGATGGCCTACAACTCTGCGGCCTACGCCTTCGAGGCGGCAGCGGACGCCCTACTTGTACAGCTCCTGCTCCGCCCTTACCACGGCCTGGACCTGCGGAGCGCCGCTATCCTCATCGTCCTGCTGGCCATGGTGGACCAGCTCATCAGCGCACTGGTACTGGTCATGATCCGCGTGCACAACGGCCCGCTGAGCCGGGCAGATGCCATCGAGGTGCTCGAACCCGCCGTCGTTCTGAGCGTGACCTCGAGCATGTTCGCGTTCAACCTGATCATTCTGTTCGAGCACGGAGCGCTGGGTGCTGCGGTCGCCGCCCTGTTCGTCGGTCTCGGTGCGGCCGGCTACCGCGCGTATGCAGCCACCAGGCACCGCCACCAGTCACTGACCCTGGTCCACGAGTTCGTCACCGGCGGCGTCGGCGCACAATCTCTGGAGACCCTCGCCGAAGAGCTGCTGACCCGCATCCGCCAGCTGCTGCGAGCCAGCACCGTCCAGGTGAAGATCGTCGACAGCGACAGCGACCACAGGCTCCCGTCAGAGTTTGGATCGGCGCTGACCCTGGCCGTCGACGAGGAAGACAGCCTTGACGTCAGCCACCACGATTTCGACACCGGCGACTGGGTCGTGGTGCGCGCGCTGACCCAGCAGGAACCGCTGCTGGCCGGCCGCACCACCAAGGACCCTGGTGTGCGGCACTGGCTCGACGAACACGGATTTCGGGACGCGATGATGGTCGCGCTGCCAGACTCCAGCGGCATGCGGGGGACGCTGCGGGTCACCGACCGGCTCGGGGAGACCTCCACCTTCACCGCAGAAGACCTGACCATGCTGCAGACCCTGACCGGCCACCTGGCAGTGGCGCTGCGTAGCACCCGCCTCGTGCAGAAACTGAGCTACGACGCCGCCCATGACTCGCTCACCGGCCTGGTTAACCGGCGGGGCCTGTACACCGACGGGCAGTCGCGGCTGGCCAAGACGCCCGGCCGGCGCCGGGCGTTGCTGTTGTTGGACCTTGACAAGTTCAAGGAGGTCAACGACAGCCTGGGCCACCACGCCGGGGACCAGCTCCTGGTCGAGGTGGGGACCCGGCTACGCGGGCAGCTACGCGGCGGGGACCTGCTAGCGCGCCTGGGCGGTGATGAGTTCGCGATCCTGCTCGAGGACGCCGGCTACGAGGAGGCCGCGAGCGTCGCCGAGAACCTGCGGGGGAGGCTGGCCGAGCCCTTCACAGCCCCGGCCGGGCCATCCGCGGTGGGGACGCTGACGTTGCACTCCACTGTCAGCATCGGCATCGCCCGGTTCCCCGACGACGGCCCTGACCTGAGCGCCCTGCTGCGCAAGGCCGACATCGCCATGTACAAGGCGAAGACCTCCGGCGAGGGACATCACGTCTACAGCGACACCGACAACGCCGACGGCGCGGCCCGGCTGCGTACCATCGATGAGCTGCAGGATGCGATAACCAGCGACCAGCTCATCCTGCACTACCAGCCCAAGGTCAACCTTGACACCGGCGACGTGCATGCCGTCGAGGCGCTGGTCCGCTGGGATCACCCCACCCGGGGCCTGCTCTACCCCGATGCCTTCCTGACCCTGGTGGAGGTATCGGGGCTGATGCGCGCCATGACCCGGCTCGTGCTCGAGATGGCCCTGGACCAGGCCGCGCTCTGGCAGGGGCAGGGCCAGGACCTGACCATTGCGGTCAACCTGTCGGCCAGCTCACTGGTGGACGACGACCTGCCCGACGAGGTCTCTACCATGCTCGCCGCCCGGGGTGTCCCGCCGGGTGCCCTGCAGCTGGAGATCACCGAGGAGTTCCTGATGGCCGACCACGACCGGGCACGGTCGATCCTGACCCGTCTACGCGACGGCGGTGTCCAGATCTCCGTCGACGACTTCGGCACCGGCTATAGCTCGCTGAGCCGTCTGCGCGAAATGCCCATCGACGAGCTCAAGCTCGACCGGTCCTTCGTCCTGCCCATGGCCGACGACGCCCGTGCCGCCGCACTCGTCGCCTCCACCATCGCCCTGGCCCACAGCCTGGGCCTGCGCATGGTCGCCGAGGGCGTCGAGATCGAGGTCGCCTACGCCGAGCTGAAGCGCCTAGGCTGCGACCAAGCGCAGGGCTTCTTGATGTCCAGGCCCCTGCCCGCCGCCGAGCTCGACCACTGGCTCAGCAACCGGCGCGCTATCGATGAGTGGGCTCATATCCCGCCGCGGCTCACCTCCGTGGCCTCGGCTAGTGAACCGCCGGAATTGATCGGAGCCGGCTGACGAGACTTGCAGAGCTGTTGCCTGGCGTCGAGGTCATAGGCGAACAGGCCGGTGTAGACGTTCAGCGGCATGGCGGCGGACGCGTGGCGAGTCTGGACGGGGCCGTCGTGGCTACAACGATTGAGTGACGTGTGGGGACACGCCTCGGCGTGGCGGATCTTCTGGCACCACGGCCCGGTAGGGGCCAGATCACCATCCTCACCGTCAGCCCGAATCCCTGACCGCAGGATTCGTGGGTTCAACGACTGCATCGAGAGCAAGGCGGCTGTAGTAGCTGAACCCCGTTCTCCGTACCATACCTCTGGGGGATTCTTCGGGCCAGTTCGGCTGGCTTGATGACCGAGACCAAGCGACAGTGGCGACCTTCGCCTGCGACTCGGCGTAGGAACGTTGTCTGGGCTCGACAGCCCCCCACTCTCACCAGCGCTCTAGCTCGCACAATGCGGCTTCAGGGTCTTCGAGGCAGCGCCATGCCGGGATGCGTATGACGCGTACTCCGATGGTGTTCAGGATTGCGTCGCGGGCAAGGTCTTGGCGGCGTTGGCGGCCCCGTTCATCCGTGTGCTGGGTGCGGTCGACTTCGATGTCGAGAAGTCCGGTGGGCGTGTCGATGGTGAAGTCGCACTCGTAGCCCTCGATGACGGGTTTCAGCTGAACGGGTGCCCGCAAGCGCAGCAGCGCGGCGTACAGGCGACGCTCGGCTTCGGAATGCAAGTCGGCGTCCGTCGGGGCATCTGTCGCAAGGTCGGCGTCTTCAACGCGCGCAGAGGAAACCAGGGCATGGAGCGTGGGAACCGGCAGCGCCTCGATGGCGCCCTGGTCGCCAAAAACGACCAGGGCGCGCTTCGAGCGGGAGACGGCGACGTTGATCAGGTTGCGCTGGTCCTCAACCCATTGCGCCGTGCCAATGGGTGCATCGGTGGCCAGCACCAGAGAGAAGAGCGCGACGTCGCACTCCCCGCCCTGGAAGGCATGAGCAGTGCCGATCGTGATGCGCGATGCGGCGAATCCTTCCGGCCCGAGAGCCTTTGTGAGCTGGCGGCGTATTAGATTGACCTGGGCGGCGAACGGGGTGACGATGCCCAGCGTGCCGGTGATATCGGGGTGAGCCTGAACCCATGAGGTGATCGCGTCGGCCTCGGCGATGTTGAACACGCCACTGGCGGGGGCACGCTCGGTGCGGCCATCGACATTGATGAATGACAGTCCGCGGGGCTTCTCGTCGAAAGTGGACACGTCCGTCAGGACACGCAGAACCCCTCCGTAAAAGTGCTCGTTGATGAACGCGGCGATCTGGGGGTGGCACCGGTAGTGCTCATCGAGCAGATGCGACCGGGGCGCGCGGGCCGCGTAGGCGGTGAATGCGGAGTCCGTGAGCGCGGACGAGCTGGATTGGTGCATTGCCGCCTCAGTCGTTCCGCACGCGTGGGCGATGGTCTCCAGGTGCGAGCGGTTGAGCTTGACGATGGGGGTGAGCTGGTTGGGGTCTCCGACGACCACGATCCGCCGGGCACGGTAGGCCAAGGGCAGGATCTGGGCGATCGAGCACTGGCTCGCCTCATCGACGACGAGCAAGTCGACCAAACCGGCTGTCAAAGGGAAGTTCGCTCGCGCGGCCAGGGCTGTGCAAGCCCATCCGCGCAGGAAGGGTAAGGCTCGGGCGATGGCCTCTGTCCAGACGGCTCGAGCGGGTTTGCTCGCCTTGGTGAGCTGGTACACAGCCCCCCGTCCGGCCTGAAGGTCCGCGTGTACGGTCGCCAGCAACGCTCGGTGGCCCGCCTCAGACCAGCGTTCCTCGGCTTGTGCGAGCGCGGCCCGGTCCACGTCGGGATCAGCCGGCCCTATCAAGGTCAGGTGCTCGGTGAGCTCGGCGGCCCGTGCGGCCAAGGCGACCCACGCGAGCACGTCGCCCAAGGTGACGGTGGTCGCGCTGGGCTTGGCCAGTGCGAGGATCTTCCGGCCGCGCCTGGCGGTGAACCACCAGGACACCGCATGCTTGCGGGCGAGAGCTTGAAGCTGGCACCGTTCGGCTCTCGCGGGTTCCGTCGTTGGTTTCCCCCAGATCAGGCTTCGCATCCCTTCGAGCTCGCGGAGAGCTTGGGCCAACTCGTACTCGGCCGCCGACCTGGCGGCTAGCCCGTCCAGCACGCGAACGCGTTCGGCGGCTGCCACCTCGAGCTGACGGCGGATCAGGCCACGCGACAGACCCGCGGCGCTCGCGCGCCGGGCGACCGAGATGAGGGCGTTGGGCAGGGCATCGCGGTAATCCTTGTTGCCGGTGCGCATGAGCAGCGCTGGGTCAATCGATGCGCACCGCTTCGCCGCCACGTTGACCGCCGTGTTGTTGGTCGATGCGACCAACACGCTGTGCCCGGCGAGCCACTGGTTGGCCACGATGCCCGCCACGAGCTGGCTCTTGCCGGTCCCTGGCGGACCGGTGACCACGGTGACCGGTTCCGTGGCCGCTGAGCTGAGGGCCTGTTCTTGGGAGTCGTTCAGGCGAAGATCCCGCACACTCAACGGCGGCAGTCCGTCCACGAAGCTCACGGAAACCCCCGCCTTCACCGATCTCGCGGCCGGGGCGGTCGAAGGGCGCGGGCTCAAAAGTACGGCCGCGGCACTGCGGTCCCAGTCAGCCCGTTCGCGTAGCTCAAGCAGCTCATGACTCAAGGCCCGAGTGGCGTAGTCGGACGGGCCCTGGAACACCATGGCAACGTTGTGGACACCGAGGTGCAGTTCCAGGCCCCGATCCAGCGCGAGCGGGTCGATGTGCAGGCCGTCCAGTCCGAGCTCGTTGAGCATCTCCCGTACTCGGGCGCCGATGCCCACGTCATCCCCGAACGGCAAAGGTGCAGTCAACGCGTCACCGGCCCCGGCGAGGATGTCGCATGGGAAGAACTCTTCTGAGAACAAGCCCGGGTTCACGTACGGCTCATCGTCGCGAGCCACGGTCGTTCGGTCACCAGTCTCGGGGCTCTCGAGCTCCGTCATGAGCACCGGAGCGATGCATTGAGCTCCCTTTGTGTCGGTAACGATCATCACCGGCCAGCCGTAGTACACGGTCTCCCCGGGGGTAGCGCTGGCGAACATCTCTCTTGCGGTGTCCGTCAACGGCAGAGCGTCCGCGACGCCGGTCACCAACTGCTCAGCATCCAGGCTCAGGATGTGCCACTTCGCCCCGTGGCTGACCTTCATGGGCCTGGCAACCCCGGCCTGGGCGACTGCTTGGCGGTGGTACTCGACCAGTCGTTGCCAGGGGTTGTCGACGTCCGAACACACGGGCGGTCGGGGAGTTGGCTGCTTGATCTGGGGCCGAGCCGGCCGGTCTTCGACGCGGGTCACCTCCGTCGCCGGCGAGGTGGCTTGAACGAGATCGCACCGCAGACACGACGTCGCCCGACTGTCCGAGGACCACAACGCCCGGATGCCCACCGGCAGCTGCTTGCCACAGCGTTGGCATGTGCCCGGGTGTCGCAGCGTGATCTCCCGAACCGGCATTAGGAGGTCATCTTCCCGCCGGGCCCGTGGGAAGGTGCCTTGTTGTGTTCTCGGCTGGGCACTCCGAGGATGCATGCGAAGACTCGTTGATCGAATGGTTCCAGAGCCTGGAGCTGATCGAGCCGAGATTCGACGCCACTGAGCTGCAAGGGGTGCTCTTGCAGCAAGGGGTCCATGTCGCTGATCTTGCTGTATCGGGGATGGCGCTGAAGTCTTCGGGCTGGTTCACGCAGGTGATGAACCAGTTGGAGCCACCGTTCGGCGACTTGGTAGAGATCGACGTGATGTTCGTCGTCACCGGGGGCTGCCAGGCGCGCGATCGTCTCCCCCGGTCGGCCAGGTCGTATTTGTGGGCGAGTTGGTCAGCGTGTGTCCAGAGTCGACAGTCCGAGACCATCTGTGGCAATCCTCGCTGCAGCCTGCGGGGGATCAGCTGGGCCTCAGCCTCGATCCACCGCGGAAGTATTTGCGGGTGGTAGAGAAGAGTTCTGAGGCGGTGTAAGCGAGCAGGCATGGAGAGGCCACCGGTCTGTCCGGTTCTTCCACTGTTCTGCGGTTGTGCCTGTTGGGGCTGGGTGGTCAGGTCGTTGCGGGGGTTGGTGGCCGGCAGGCCGCGTTGAAGAGCCCTTCCCAGCTGTCCTGCCAGGGCCATTCTTTGGGTAGGTGCAGGACCAGTCGTCTGGCGGAGGTGGCGAGTCGGGCCGGTACGGCGATCAGCTGCCGTGGTGGCCTTGGCGTGGAAGACCGAGGCGATGGTCCCGGCTGCGCGGGTGAGGTTGAACGCGATCGCGGCCATGACGAGCCATGCACCGTTGGACGAAAATTGGCCGGAGGGTAGGTGGGCGAGGGCGCCGCTCTTCAGGTCGGCGATGATCTGCTCGACGATCGCGTGGCCGCGGTGGGTCGTCTCGGCTTCCAGCATGATCAGTGGGGAGTCGGTGAACACCCCGTGGTGGCGGTAGGCCGAAAACAGCTCGCTCTGGCCCTGCGGGACCGACTTGGGGTTGAGCCGTCGGACTCGGCGCACGATCAGCCGGGCGCTGATGTGGTCGGCCTTGGGCCGGGAGGTGAACGCGGTGTTGCGACACGAGGTCACACGTAGCGAGTGAACTCGCAGGATGGAGGGCCGACTATGTCGGTGGCGTAGTTCCGGGCCAGTGCTCATTGGCCCGTGCCCGCTCTGACGTGCGTCACTGGTAACGGTGGGGTGCGAAGCTCAGGGTTCAAGCCCGAGGGTCCCCGTTCCATCCATGGAGGCTACAGGGGAGGGCAAGACCGGACGGGTGAATTGCGTGGAATGTGGTTTCCATTTAGGTGCCGTGAGCTGAGAAAGTCGGACTCGGCTCTCGCCAGGGCAGCTGGGGCCGCCCCACGTCCAGACTGGGCGGGGATGACCGTGGACCGTGCGCAGGTGGCGGCGCTGGCCGGGTCCGCCCGGCCTTGCGCAGGGACTTGTAGGTCACGGGTACGCCGCCGACGGCCTGGCGCACTAGCGTGTGGAACAGCAGGCCGCGGCTGCGGGAGTGCCGCCGGTTGAACCGGAACACCCACTCGTCGAAGTACGCCTGTACGTGCTCGGGGCTGACCGAGCCCTGCCTGGTGCCCATCACCCAGCGTTTCACCAGGGAGAAGACCAGGTGCACTCCTGGCAACACCTCGTGGGCCTGCCTGCCCGAGGAGGCGACAGAGGTGCCCCTGTGCGTGTAACGGCCCTTCGTGGCCGCCGGGTAGGCCGACCAGCCGTCGGTGATCACGCAGCTGCCCGGCTCGAGGTTCGCGTCCAGGAACGCGGCCAGACTGTCCGCGCTGGCGTCGGAGATGACGCCGAGCCGAGCCCGCCCGACGCCACGCTCCTCGACCTCGACAGCACCCGCGAACAGCACCTTCCCGAGCGCGCCACGGCCCGGGACTCCCGGCTCCGGACCGCCAAGGAAGCTCTGGTTGACGCGATGGACTCCTCGCGGCCACGGATCG
>Ga0097691_1001153_pt1 | contig 20207 bp, 18 predicted proteins | sample NGESurdeep072012_8_FD_72858 | JGI IMG/M metagenome (GOLD analysis project Ga0097691, IMG submission 72858) | Arctic peat soil microbial communities from Barrow, Alaska - NGEE Surface sample 210-1 deep-072012 | ecosystem: Environmental > Terrestrial > Soil > Wetlands > Peat ... | reverse complement strand
CCGCCTGCAAAGCCAATCGCGCCCTGGATCAATCCACCGCCGAAAACGCTAAACATCCGAGCTTAAATTCCACACTGGGCTGTCTCAAAATCGTTGACACGTTCCGTCCGGTCCGCCAGGCGAGCGTGTCCAGGTTGGTGCGGCCTTCATACAGCAGCGGGCCATCGGGATAATTATCATGGCCATGAACGACGTGCAGTTTACCAAACCCGCTCGAAAATCCCTTCGGATAGCGCTTCCACAAAAGTGTCGCTTCGCTCTGCCGATCCAAGGGGATCTCGGGATCGACGCCGGCATGAACATAGACCCGGTAGTTGTCGACATGCATCAGCCGCAGTCCATCGAGCCACCCGATGTGCGTTTGCGGCACAGCGGCGGGATCGCCTCCGTAGGACGCCAGCGCCGCATCGCCGCCTTTCTGGATCCACGCAGTCATCTTGGCGGAATTTCGCAGCGCCTCGACCATCATGGCGTCGTGGTTGCCCTTAAGCGCAACGAAGCTCCAGTGCTCGGCAACGCCGAGCAACAACCGGTCGATGACTTGTTTGCTTTCCGGCCCTTTATCGACGTAATCGCCAATCGTGACAATGATGCCGGCTTCACCGCCTGATCGAGCGGTTATCTCGGCCAGAGCATTGCTGAGCAGATCGTATCGGCCGTGAATATCGGGGATGACGTAGGTCAGGCCCATGCCGCTGCTGCATTTCCGGCGTCATGAAAGGAAATCACGTCCTATTACAATCGGGCATAGCCGTCCACCAGCGCGCGCCGGAAGGGTGACGATCGAGGTTTCTCAGAGATCGACCTGGCGGAGCTTGCGCACGCGCGAGCGCGAATGGGGCCGGCCGTGCGCACGGCCTTCTTTGCTTTCGTGTATGGCGTAGGCCACGACAGCACAACCGCTCCCGAAGGCGGGCGGCCTAGTTGAGGCGGCTCAGCAAGTCCTCGGCCACAACCCGCTCGAAATTCTCTTCCTTGCTCTTGATGCGGTACCGCGGGCGCCCGTCCGCCTCTATGGGCAGGCGCGCGAGGATTGTATAGACGTTGCTTTGCGCGACAACATCGCGGCCCTGCGGTCCGTGATGCTGGTGCAGGACGTGATCGTCGATATGGTAGATGTGTTGCATGGTGTGCCTCGATTGGTAGATGTGTTGCATGGTGTGCCTCGATTGTAAGGGTGGCGACCGCCGACCTGTCGCGCGACGCGCATTCGCGACTTTCAATCATTCATGAATCGGCTGGGAACGACGCTGCAGCATCTTTTCAACGTGCGGGTTACCAAGGTTGCCGGATTTCTCCGCCCGACCTCGCCATGGCTTTGATGGCCGTAGTCCACGCTGCCCACCCGAACCTCTTGCGCAATGCTGTTCCCAAGAGCAGGATTTGGCGGATCGCTCATGGAGCCAATAGACCGCTGCGACGATGGTTCCCCGGTTCCTTGAAATCGACGGCGAGTCCGGGTTTGATTTGCCAGCCAGCGCAATATTGACCGCCCGGAGCGGCATTTCGGCCGTAACCCTCCGGGGTTGTGCTGCGTCAATATGACTCCTGGAACGAGCAATATTGACCAGCGACTCCTGAGCTTTGCGATCAGGCTGGCTTCATCACCAGAAGGTCCTTTGGCGATTGCTGGTGACCGAGAGTATTGCGCTCCCGCCTCATCGATGAGGAACCCGACATGCCGGGCCCGGCCTCTTCAAAGCCATTCGCAAACATCGGCGATCGCTTTCCTGCGCTGGTTCATTGTCCGACCTGCGACGTCCTTCAACCCATGCTTATCAATGGAGTCGAGCCCGCGCTCTATTGCGGGAAAGACACGATTTTCTATCAGTGCACGAAGTGTGGCAACGAAACGACGCAGCGGGTGGCGAGCGAGGAAGGACCGTTGGAAGGGAGTGAAATCCAATAGCTGTCCCCAAAATAGACGATGCCACCGCGAGAAAGAAAACAGCTCGCTCAATGACCGTATCGCCCATACGGGCGAAGCCTTCATACGTCACGTCAGGAACAAAAACAGAGCGCAGGGCTTTTGCTCTCGGCCTCGCTCTTCCGTGCGGCCACTGCCAGGGCTGCTGACGGTATTCATCGATGAACTTCTATCGCGACTTTGGCGGCTGGACGCTGGTGTTCGCCGTTCTCATCTCTGCTGTCATCTGCGATGCCCTGGGCATCTGGATGGGTTGGCTTTCGATACATTGAAATTCGGCGACGCGCTGGGCCCTCCCCGTCGGAGAGGGTGAGCATTGGGCGACCATTGTTTGTCGCGTCGCCGTCCGGGGCCCACGTTGGGCGTTTCCTCCCCGACTGCCCGGTGGCCCCACGGCTGCCGGGCCTCTTTTTGTGATTTCGAAATGCCGCATCAAACTGACAGCTGACGCGCGTATTGTCCTGCACCGTCACCACATTGGCACGCCGGTTCAAAATCCCGAAGGCACAAGGCGAACTGATACAGGCGCCGAGTCGTCGTCGGGCTAGCAAAAGAGCTCACTTCTGGAGTAAAAAAAACGCCGCCGAAGGATAAATTCCCGGCACGGGCGAAAATTGCGGAACCAGCCAATTCCGTCCGTCGTTCGGTGCGTAAAGCGAGCTTTTCCGGTCCCTGACCGCGACCCATCCTGCAACCAACCGGCCCCACCACGGTTAACGCCGTTAGGAGATTCCCCGCCCGGCTCGCTTGAAACCGGGTTCCCCGGTGGTATCCTTGGCCGGTCGTCTGTTGCGTTTTCGGAGTATCCCATGGCCCCCCGCGCCAACTGGAAAGGCTTTTTGCGCCTTTCGCTCGTGACCTGCCCCGTCGCCCTGTATCCGGCGACGTCGGATACCGAGAAAGTCAGCTTCAACCAGATCAACCGCAAGACCGGCCATCGCATCAAATATGCCAAGATCGACGCCGACACTGGCGAGGAAGTCGCCTCCGAAGACATCGTGAAGGGCTACAAGGTCGACACCGATACCTACATCGAGGTGTCGAAGGACGAACTCGACGACATCGCGCTGGAATCGACGCACACCATCGAGATCGACGAGTTCGTGCCTAAATCCGATATCGACAACCGCTATCTGATCCGCCCCTATTATCTCGTGCCCGACGGCAAGGTCGGCCATGACGCCTTCGCGGTGGTCCGCGAAACCATCCGCAGCTTGAACAAGGTCGCGATCGGCCGCGTGGTGCTGACCAACCGCGAGCACATCATCGCGCTGGAGCCGCTCGGCAAGGGCCTGATGGGTACGCTCTTGCGTTACCCCTATGAGGTACGCAGCGAGAAGGAATATTTCGACGACATCCAGGACGTGAAAGTCACCAAGGACATGCTGGATCTCGCAAAACACATCGTCGAGAAAAAATCCGGTTCGTTCGAGCCCGACAGGTTTGAAGATCACTACGAATCCGCGCTGATCGATCTCATCAACAAGAAACGCAGCGGCATTCGCACCACGGCGAAAACAGCGCCGAAATCGAGCGGCAACGTCATCAATCTGATGGACGCGCTGAAGCGCAGCCTCGCCAGCGAGAAGCAGTCCGCGCCTCCCGCCAAGGGCAAGAAGCCGCGCAAGCCCGCCTCCGGCCAGCGCGAGATGCTGCTGCCTATCAGCGGCAAGCGTGCCGCCAAGGAAGAAGCAAGAGCGCAAGAGCCGAAGAAGGCGGAGAAGCCGGTGCGCGCGCCCGCTAGGTCGAAAAAGGCGGGATAGGTGCACGAGCCCTCGCGACGGCGCGCGGTGATCCCAGGCAGTTGCGAAATGGCTTCACGACCGGCGCAACACCTGGCCTAGTGCCGCCGATTTGAAGTTCCTGCACTGGATGCTGCGAGCTCACGTCAGGAACTTCAAATCGAAAAGCGGCACTAGAAACACGGATTTGCTAGTGCCCCTTTGTTTTCCGAAGTTCGTGTCAGAGGGTGCGGCAGCGGTGCACGGACTTCGGAAACGGGGCACTAGGATGCCGTGGTCGACGCCGTTCGATGAGCCGATTGCGCTGCGTGGCGGCCGCAAGCTCATGACGCTGCAGCACGCCGCCGACTACATCATGAAGCTGCCCGAACACGTGCAGCAGCAGGAGCGCTGGCAGATCGCGGTCGAGAACCTGATCAACGCCGCGGAGACCGGCGGCGGCTGGCTGATGTTCGCCCGGATCGGGGTGATGCGAGCGCTGAACGGGGATGGAAAAGGGCGGTGACGGTGACGTCAATCCCCGCAGCCGCTCCCGACCCGCCGCTATTTCAGCGACGAATTCACCGAGCTGAAGCTGGCGTTGAGGCTGGTGCCGATACCATTGACGGCGGTAATGATCACGATGCTGAGGCCGACCGCGATCAGGCAGTACTCGATAGCGGTCGCGCCGCATTCGTCGCTCAGGAATCTTGAAATCAGCTACCGCATTCAAAGCTCCTGTCTCCGCTCCACGGGCAAAGGCCGGGCGCAATCTAGATTGGATTGGTTGCCAGCTCGTTGACGAACACACTGAACGATTGGTTAAGGCTGAGACGGTCATTTTGCCTGACGTAACAGGCGGCAATTCCAGCGCAGCCCCCCGCAGATAGCGTGATTTTTTTGGCGCGCCGGTATTCATACGGGGCCGAAAATTTACTTCCGATTTCGCACTGGCCTCGCATGGTTGCCCGATCGGCGTCCCGTGGAGTGAACGAACATGCCAGCGCAGGAGCGGGAATTGAGAAAGAACTATATCGGCATCCTGAGCGACATGATCGAAGATCAGCGCGCCGCTGAGTCGCTGGCGAAACCCGACCGCCCCGTGAAAGACTACCTTCTCGGTTTGATGGCTGCGGTGCTGAGACGCCGGGCGGCGCCAGATAGCTGTCTTCACCCGCCGGCCTCAACCGCCCTGCCCCGCTCGCGCGATTTCGCCGAGCTTGAGCCGGCGATCAAAATCTAAATCGGCGGACCGGAATTCGCCTTCGCAAGGGTCATTCGGGCTGCAAATTCGCCCGTGACGCGGGTTCGAGGCCATAATCATGATTTGGGTCAATCGGGCTCAAGCGATAGGGCTATAGGGTTATCTGGTTCTCGTGTCCGTAACCGCCGGTTTTGCCAAATGAACCCTGTCGACACATCCCGCCCACAGCTGAAAATTCGAGGCGTTAATCTCGATACCGGACGCGAGAACGTCGTCGTCATTTCGCGGAAGTCGAAGGCATTGCGCGCGGAAATCTTCCGAGGATTCAGCCGGGTCGAACTGCGGCGAGATTCGAAGGAGCTGCTGGCCACGCTTCTCATCACGGACGACGACGCCTTGGTAGGCCCCGATGAAATTGGCCTGTCTGAGCCCGCATTCCGTCGCTTCGCCGAATCTGCCGGCAGCCTGGTGACGGTCACTCCGGCTGCTCCGCCGGAAAGTCTCGAAGCGGTACGCGCCAAGATCCGGGGCCTGACCCTGAGCGCCTCGGAAATAACCGCTGTTGTCAATGATCTTACCCATTATCGGTACTCCGACATGGAGATCGCCGCGTTCCTGATCAGCTCCGCCAGTTTCATGACGAGCGACGAACTCATCGCCCTCACCGGCGCGATGGCTCAGGCGGGAACGCAGCTGAGGTGGACCAGTCCGATAGTCGTCGACAAGCATTGTATCGGTGGAATTCCGGGGAATCGAACGTCAATGATCGTGGTGCCGATCGTGGCGGCGCACGGCCTCCCGATCCCGAAGACCTCTTCGCGAGCCATTACGTCTCCGGCCGGCACCGCGGACACGATGGAAGTGCTGGCGCGGGTCAATGTCGGCGTTGATGAGATGAAGGCTATCGTTGCGGCCTGCAATGGCTGTCTGGTCTGGGGCGGACATGTGAATCTGTCGCCGGCTGACGATATTTTGATTTCCGTGGAGCGGCCGCTCAGTCTCGATACGCGCGAGCAGATGGTCGCCTCGATCATGTCAAAGAAACTCGCGGCGGGTTCGACCCATCTCCTGATCGACCTGCCGGTTGGTCCGACGGCCAAGCTCACCAGCGGCACGGAGGCGATGAGGCTGCGTAAGCTGTTCGAGTTCGTCGGCGATCACTTCGGCATATCGGTCGAGGTGATCACAACCGACGGCCGCCAGCCGATCGGAAACGGCATCGGTCCGGTTCTCGAAGCCCAGGACGTCATGGCCGTTCTGGCGAATGATCCCGCAGCGCCGGCGGATTTGCGCGAAAAATCCCTGCAGCTTGCCGCCCATTTGCTGGAATACGATCCGAAGCTGCGGGGCGGCGCCGGTTATGTTCGAGCCCATGAGTTGCTCGATAGCGGAGCGGCGCTCCGACAGATGCAAAAGATCATTGATGCGCAGGGGCCGGCGAGCTGCCGCACCGAGCTGGGAAATATGACGTTCGATGTCATGGCCGGCAGCGACGGCTTCGTCTGCGGCATTGACTGCCTGCAGTTGAACCGGCTGGCGCGGACCGCAGGCGCGCCTATCGACAAAGGGGCCGGCATCCGGCTGTTCAAGAAAATCGGCGACCGCGTCGAAAGCGGCGAGCCGCTTTACCGGGTTTACACCTTCGATCGGTCGGAGCACGATCTCGCGGCAGCCAGCGCGAAGGTCGATACGGGCTACACGATCGACGCGCAGACATCGCTTCACGGCAAGACGGCGCCGTGAGCAAGGTCGCCATTCAGAGCCTGCCCTCCTGCGTCAGCGATGCGAAACGGCTGGCGTCGCGCCTTGGCCTCACCTTGCAGGAAATTGCTTTGCACCGGTTCCCCGACGGGGAAATGCGTGTGACGGTCGGCCGGGCCGCATCGACGACGATCATCTACGCTTCGCTTGACCAGCCGAATGACAAGCTGCTTGCCATTCTGTTCGCCGCCGAAGCGCTGCGACGCGGGGGCGCAAGGCGGCTCGTGCTGCTGGCGCCGTATCTCTGTTACATGCGCCAGGATGCAGCCTTCCACGAAGGTGAAGCGATCAGCCAAAAGGCTGTCGGTCGGCTGCTCGCGGCAACTGTGGATCGCGTCATCACGGTTGACGCTCACGTGCATCGCACGACAGACATAAGAGCGGTTTTTCCCGGCATCGAGGCCGAAAACCTGTCGGCGATGCCGGCCATCGCCAACGCGCTGCGCATAACCGGGATTAATCCCGCGACCATCGTGGTCGGCCCGGACTCGGAGTCCAGACCATGGGTGAGCGATCTCGCAGGCCAACTCGGCCTGGCACATACGATCGCGCGGAAGATACGCCGCGGCGATCGCGCCGTCGAAATCGGGTTTGCCGAGCCGGCATCGGTCGCTGGCCGGCCCGTGCTGCTGGTTGACGATATCGTCTCGTCGGGAGGTACCTTGATTGCCTGCGCGAAGGCGCTCAGCGCCGCGGGCGCCAAGGCGATCGACGCCGTTATTACACACGCCCTGTTTCCACAGGAGATGGCGATCGAGTTTGCCGACGCCGGCATACGTTCCATCCGTTCGACAAGCAGCGTGCCGCACCCCACCAATGCCATCCCGCTCGATGATATTTTCGCGACTGCTCTGCGCAGCGAGATCAACGGCACAAGTTTCCCGGAGATAACCCCATGAGCGTGACGATTCGATTTTGCGGCGCGGCGCGTACGGTGACCGGCGCGTGCTACCTCGTGCAAACGCAGTCCGGACGTTTTCTGATCGAGTGCGGTCTGTTCCAGGGTCAGAAGACCCTGAAGGAACTCAACTACCACGCCTTTCCGTTCCGGCCCGCCGACGTCGATATTGTGCTGCTGACGCATGCTCACATCGACCATAGCGGGCTGCTGCCGAAGCTGGTGCGCGAAGGCTTCCGCGGCAGGATCCTGGCAACCCGCGGAACGATCGACTTGTGTTCCTATATGTTGCCGGATGCCGGAAGCATTCAGGAATCGGAGGTCGTTACCCTCAACCGGCGCAATGCAGCGCGCGGCAGGTCCGAGGTTAGTCCAATCTATACCCAGGCCGATGCCATCGCATCGCTGCAGTCGTTCCAGCCGGTCGATTACGAGAGGTGGATCGATGTGATACCGGGTGTTCGCGCGCGCTACTGGAATGCCGGTCATATCCTCGGCTCGGCGTCGATCGAACTTGAGTTCGACGGCGAGGGTTCCTCCGGTCATCCGCTTCGCCTGCTCGCATCCGGCGATATCGGGCCCGACGCAAAACTGCTGGAGCCCGATCCCAAGGCGCCGACGGGCTTCGACTACGTCATTTCGGAATCAACTTACGGCGACCGCATTCGCGCAGCAACGACACCGCAACAACGCCGTCAGCACCTCGCTTCCGAGGTCCGCGACGCGGCGGCGGCAAAGGGCGCCCTGCTGATCCCCGCCTTCGCGGTCGAACGCACCCAGGAATTGATCGTCGATCTGGTCGATCTGATGGAACGCGGCGAGGTGCCGGCCGCGCCGATATTTCTCGATTCTCCGCTCGCGATTCATGCGACCGAGGTGTTCCGAGAACACGCTGCAAGCCTCGATCGGAATATCGACGTCAATCGCCTGTTCAACTCGCCACATCTCAGATTCACCGAGACAGTCGACGAAAGCAAAGCGATCGCAAAACTGACCGGCTTTCATATCATTATCGCGGCAAGCGGCATGTGCGACGCCGGCCGCATTCGCCATCATCTCAAACATTGGTTGTGGAACGACCGGGCCACCGTGCTCCTGGTCGGCTTTCAGGCGCATGGCACCCTCGGCCGGTTTCTTCAAGATGGCGCCAAGGCCGTTCGAATCCAGGGCGACGAGATCAAGGTGGCCGCTCGCATCCGCATGATCGATGAATATTCGGGTCATGCCGACGGGACCGAAATTGCGCGATGGATCGCAGCACGCCGCCCGATTCAAAGGGGCGTATTCCTCGTTCACGGAGAGGAGACCGCCATCGCAGGCTTGGCCGAACGCATCGCGGAGCGGGTCATTCCGGCGGCAAACTCTTTCAGCCGGTGCTGGACGACATTTACGAGCTTTCGACCGCTGCACCCACGCTTATCGACGTGGCGCATCGTCGACGGCTCACGGCTGAGGCGGTGACGCACCTCGATTGGCACAATGAGATGTCAAGACTTGTGCTGGATATCAATGATCTGATTGGGGCGGCTGCCGACGACCGCGCCCGCGGCGTCATCATCCGGCGCTTGAGACGTGCGCTGGAGGGATCCGGCTGAACCTGTAGCGGCCTGAGATAAGCCGGAAACCCGGCATCGAACCCCGCCGCGGCCGTACGCAACCGCCGCACGTGGGAACCACTCGTCAAGATGCATATCAGAGCTTCCCGGCAGAGGCGGCGCGCACGCTTTACCGATCGATGGATTCCTGTTCCAACTAACCATACTAGGCCGAGCCCAACATCGGCCAGTTTTGGGAGGATCGGCATGAAACTCGGCACCGCCATTGCAGAAATCATGAAGCGCGAGGGTATCGAGATTCTCTGCGGCTATCCGGTCAATCACCTCATCGAACACGCCGCCGCCGCCGACATCCGCCCGGTGATGGTACGGCAGGAGCGCATCGGACTGCACATGGCCGACGCGATCTCGCGGGTCACCTCCGGGCGCACCATCGGCGCTTTCTGCATGCAGCACGGCCCCGGCGCGGAAAATGCCATGGGCGGCGTGGCGCAATGTTACAGCGAATCCGTGCCCGTACTGGTGCTGCCGATGGGCTATGCGCGGCGGCTTGCGAATATCGAACCGAACTTCAATTCCAGCCAGGCGATGCGCGCTTTTGCGAAGTCGGCCGAGCCGATCAACATTGCCGCCGAGGTCGGCAACATCTTCCGCCGCGCATTTACAAAACTGAAAAACGGCCGCGGCGGACCTGTCATCGTCGAAATCCCGGCCGACATGTGGAACGAGGAAGTGCCGGAACCGCTGAACTATACCCCTGTGCTGCGCACCCGCTACGGCGCCGACCCCCTGCATGTGAAGGAAGCGGCGGCGCTACTGATCGGCGCCAAGCGGCCGGTGATCTATGCCGGCCAGGGCGTGCATTACGCGCAAGCCTGGCCACAGCTGAGGCGGCTGGCCGAAAGGCTCGCCATCCCCGTCACCACCAGCCTTGGCGGCAAGTCGTCGTTTCCGGAGACCCACCCGCTCTCGCTCGGATCGGGCGGACTGGCCGTACCGCGCGCGGTGCCGAAATTCCTCGCCGAGGCCGACGTAATCTTCGGCATCGGCTGCTCGTTCACGGAAACCTCGTTCGGCGTCGCCATGCCCAAGGGCAAAACCATCATCCATTCAACGCTGGACCCTGCGCATCTTAACAAGGACATCGAGGCCCGGATCGGACTGGTCGGCGATGCCGGGCTGGTGCTCGACGCCTTGCTGAAGGAGATCAACAAGAGCGTCAGCGTTGACCGCGATGCCACTGCCATTGCTGCAGAAATTGCCGCGTCGCATACCGACTGGCTGGCGAAATGGATGCCGAAGCTGACCAGCAACGACGCGCCGCTGAACCCCTACCGCGTGCTGTGGGATCTGCAGCACACGGTCGACATCCACAACACCATCATCACCCATGACGCCGGCAGCCCGCGCGACCAGCTTTCACCATTCTGGAAGCCGGTCGAACCGTTGTCCTATATCGGCTGGGGCAAGACCACGCAGCTCGGTTATGGACTGGGGCTGGCGATGGGCGCCAAGCTCGCAAGACCGGACAAGCTCTGCATCAATGTCTGGGGCGATGCCGCGATCGGCTTTACCGGAATGGACTTCGAGACCGCGGTGCGCGAGCGCATCCCGATCATGTCGATTCTGTTGAACAATTTCAGCATGGCGATCGAATTGAAGGTAATGCCGATTTCGACGCAGAAATATCGCTCCACCGATATCTCCGGCGACTACGCCGCCATGGCGCGGGCCTTCGGCGGCTATGGCGAGCGCGTGACAAAACCGGAAGACATCATCCCCGCCATCCAGCGCGGCATCCAAAAGACCAAGGAAGGCATCCCGGTGCTGCTGGAGTTCATCACCAGCAAAGAGACCGAGGTTTCGAGGCCGGGGACCTGAGCTGCTGCGGCGATTGACGCAAGCAATACTATTTCACCCACAGCTTGAGCGGAACCGCCTCTCGACCGGGGCAGTTCATCGTGCCGTTATAGGAGTCTGACAATCGTCCGCTGTAGGTGCATTCGACGCCGGCCACCAATAGCGTTGCATTCAAGCGGTTGAATAAGGCCGATATCTGAAAACGCATTTCACCCGTCTTCTCCTCCGGGCCATCTTGAGTGCACAAACCGACGTGCTTCATCGTCAATGGCCCGGAATATTCCTTTGTTCGGCCCGATACATTTTCCGTGACAGTGGCGGTCAACTCCCACTCGCCGAGATAACCCGCGTATCCGATGACCTCAAGCGACTGGGCCTGCGCCGACGCCGCAAAAGTGCCCAGAATGATCAGCGGAAACAGTGCTCTCACGATGTGCTCCCGTGGCTGTCGCCATGGCCCTCAGCGTTTCGTCAGGAACGCTCGCGCGTCGGCAACCTCGGTCCGGGTGTTATCCGCCGCATCGGCGATCGCGACGACCTTGGCGTAATACTCCCGAGCCTTGGCGGACTCAGCGGCCTTTTCGGCGGCCTTCGCCGCGCCTACATAGGCGCCCAGCCGGTTTGGCTCCTTCTTCAGCGTCACTTCAAAGGCGGCGAGCGCGTCCTTGGCATTGCCGCTATCGAGCAGCATGACTCCATAGAGTTCGCGCGCCGGCTTGGGCACGCCCGGCGTCACCGGATGCTTTTCCGTCCTGTCCTCGACATCGGCGGCGGCACTCATCGCGTTCAGCGCGTCGTCGCGTTTGCCCTCGGCATAGAGCACCCAGGCGGTCGCGACCTGCCGCTGAATATCCACTTGCTCCGACCAATAGGCGTCCTTGGCATCACGCAACCTGTCCCGCAATTCGGCGAGTTTGGCGATATCTGTCTTGGCGGCGTCCGGATGGCCCGAGCGGGCTGCACCGAGCGCGCGCGCAAAATACGTGATCGCCTGCACGTTCGCCAGCGGGCTGGGACGGACCTGCAGCTCCGCCGCGGCCTTCCAGTCGCCACGTTCCACCGCGTAGCGCGCGGGCGAGACAGCCAGCGCATATGGCCCGGGAAGGAATGTCTCGGTGAAGCCGGTGACGTTCGTCATGTCGTCGATGACGGCCTTGGCCTTGGCGTCCTGCCCGAGCTGCAGATAGGCATAGACGAGGTAGTCCATGGAGTGCAGCTGGTCGTGGAAATCGGCCGCCTCCTTCGCGACATCCGGCTCTTTGGATTGATTGATCAGAACGCCAGCGAGAGCTGGCTTGATACCTGCGGTTGGTTGATTTCGTTCCAGAGGCTGCGAGGCGACGTTGGATTCAATCGACTCCTTCCAGTAGCCTACGCGCGTAAAAATGTGTGACGGCATGTGCAGGGCATGTGCCGCCGCGGGGGCGATCTTGGCATAGCGCCGGGCGGCATCGAGGCCCTTCTCGGCGATCGCCGGATAATCGTAGAGGTGGATCAAATAGTGTGCCACGCCGGGATGTTGCGGCTGGCGTTTTGCGATCACTTCCAGGATGGCCGCACCTTTGAGCTGGCTGGCATAGGTCTTGTCGGCCGGCGAAGCCGAGGTGTTGAGCGCCAGCGCGTAGTGGATTTGTGCTTCGTCATCATTCGGATAGCGCTGCGCCAACTGCTCCATCGCCTTGGCATAGGCTTGTATGCGCGTGCGGTGATCGACCTTGTCGTAGTCGGCGTACATGACGCCGAGCGCATCCAGATAGTCGCGCTCGCGCTGGGTCTTGGCGCCGACGCTCTTTGCCTTCGCCAGCACGGCGGCACCCTCGGCGAGATTCTTCATAGGCGCCGGGATGTGGGGATTCCACAGCAGGCTTAGCGCAATGCCCCAATAGGCGATCCCACATTCCGGATCGGCCTTCAGCACGTCCTCGAATACGTTTTGCGATGCGCGGTACCAGAATGAATGCTGATAAAGCATGCCGCGGTCAAACAGCTTCTGCGCCTCCGGTTTGCACGATGTTTCGAAGTGCACAGTGCCGAGCGCCTTGTCGTCAGGTTGTCCGAACGCCGGCGGCGCGAGCGAAACCAAGGCAGCTGCCGTGAAAGCGAGTGTTGCCGTGCTCAACATTTTGCTCATGGTTTTCTCCCGGTCCAGGACTCGCAATGCTGCGATCGGCAACCCGCCGCATTTTCGAGCGCGTTTTCGCGAGGAGCCGCTGAGGCGGGTCCTCAATCGCAACATGCGCAGCCAAGCCAATATCGCGTGGCGCGCAGCCAACAAGTCTGTTTTTCGAACCGGTCTGCTACCGGCAAAAGTGGTTCAATGGCCAGTATGGAAAGCGGGTACAACCAGTTCTGCTCGATTGCCAAGGCATCGGAAGTTCTCGCCCAGCGCTGGACGCCCCTTATCCTGCGCGAGTTGATGGCTGATGTCCGCACGTTCAACGACATCCAGCGCGGCGTACCATTGATATCGCGCGCGGTGCTGGTCGCGCGATTGCGCGATTTGGAACGTCAGGGAATCATTGAGCACCGCGCCCGTGTGGATGGGTCCGGCCATGAGTATTGGCTCACGCCTGCCGGCGACGCATTCCGTCCGGTCGTGAGCGAACTCGGTCACTGGGGGCTGGTTCACGCACGTGATACCCTGAGGCCCGATGATCTCGATCCGACCCTCCTGTTATGGGGCTTCCGCAAGCGGGCGATACGGGATGCGCTGCCGGACCGGCGCATCGTCGCCCGGTTTGAATTCTCGGGCGTGCCGGCGAACAAAACCAAGTTCCGCATCTTGTGGCTGATACTTGAGCGCTCGGGTGTCGACGTCTGCGCCAAGGATCCAGGCCATCCGGTGGATGTGATCTTTCGCGGCAAGATCGCCGATTTCGTCGCGGTCTATCTCGGGCACGCGCTTTGGCGCGATATGGTCGGAAAAGCCCTGTTTATCGAGGGCGACCAGAAGTTGGCGCAGTCGCTTCCCGGCTGGATTCGGCTCGATAAAGTGGTTGGCCGGGACTTCCCAGTGGTGCGTCCAGCCGCCTAGTAGCTCGCCTATCGACCGGATCGTTCGATAATCCTTCAGCATTTAGGCATCGGGCCGGGCCAGCTCCCACCATGACGATGGCCTGTGATACACTTTCGGAAGAAGCGAGGAGGCCCAATGTCTCTTTCTTCAAATACAGACCTCCGTCCCAAGGCGGCGTCAGCTTGGTCGCTGCTGATGCACGAACTCGGCCCACGCTTTGCGGAGCGGGCGGGCGTTCATGATGCCAACGACAGCTTCGTCGCGGAAAATTTCGCTGAACTCAAAGCACGGGGCATTTTCGCGGCGGGTGTGCCGAAAGAGCTCGGTGGCGGCGGCGCGTCCTACCCTGAACTCTGCGACATGCTGCGCACGCTGGCCCATTACTGTGGCTCCACCGCGCTTGCGCTGTCGATGCACACCCATGTTGTGGCGACAGCGCTCTGGCGCTGGCAGCGCGACCCCCAATCGTCAGAGCGCCTGCTTCGGCGGGTCGCAGAGGAAAACCTCGTTGTGGTGACCAGCGGCGGGTCCGATTGGCTTACCGCATCGGGAACGGCGGAGCGCGTCGCAGGCGGCTGGAGGATCAACGGGCGAAAGATTTTTGCAAGCGGGATTCCCGCCGGGGATCTATTGATGACGCAGGCGGTTTGCGACGATCCGAAAGCAGGTCCAACCGTGCTGCACTTTACGATTCCGGTTATGGATCCTGGCGTCACGCCCCAGGACAGCTGGTACGTGCTGGGCATGCGGGGGACCGGATCGCCGGACGTGATTATCAGCGATGTCTTCGTTCCCGACTCCGGCGTCTTGTTACGACGGCCCGCCGGCAAATTGAGCGCACCGTTTCACCTAAGCCCGGGCATGATTCCCCTTCCGCTCGTCCATGCGGTATATCTGGGCGTTGCCGAGGCCGCGTACGACACGGCTCTCGCGATCGCGCGCAAACGTCTCGACGACCATGGGCTTCCATATCTCATTGGCGAAATGCAGAACGATTTGGCTTCCGCGAGAATGGCGTACCGCGACATGGTGGAAACGGCCAACACCGGCGAGCCGGGACTGGAGACGACGAACCGTATCTGGATAGGTCGCACGCTGGTCGGCCGCGCGGCCATTCGTGTCGTGGAAAAGGCCATGGAGGTGGGGGGTGCGGGCTCGTTTTACCGCACATCGCCGCTCGAGCGGCTGTTCCGCGACATTCAAGGGGCGCGGTTCCATCGACCGCAGGAGCGGTCGCAGCTGCGTTTCAGCGGACGGCTGGCGCTTGGCCTCGACGTCGACGAGTATCGCCAGTTCGCCATCCAGTTCGTTGAGGACGATGTTGGATAACAAGGGCGAAAGCGGACCGCCTTGTGGCGTTCCTTAGCACCCGTCTGCGCGCGACAGCCATAGCCTTCGGCGGCTATGGCGAACGGGTGACAAAACCGGAAGACATCATCCCCGCCATCCAGCGCGGCATTCAAAAGACGAAGGAAGGCATCCCGGTGCTGCTGGAGTTCATCACGTCAAAGGAAACCGAGGTTTCGAGGCCGGGGACCTGACATCGACCTGCGCGACTGGCCATTTTGAGCCTTTGGCGGCCCGTTGTGAGCATTAACGCCAACCGGGAAAATGGCCCGATGGCGCTGGCCCGGATGCGCCCGGGGTGGAATAATCAGTTATTGTTCTGCTGGACTTGCAGGCCCGCCGCCCGGCGGTCCGGGCGGACCCATCTTTGATTGGGCCCGACGCCGCCAGATATTGCGCGAATTGGATTTGAGTGAATGACCGCGCTTCCCCCGGACGTGGTAACCGATCTCAGCCAGGAGAACGCCCGGCTGCAGGCCGAGTTGCGTACTGCCCGGGATCGCCAGGCCGCCAGCGCCGAAATCCTGCGCGCCATCGCCAGCACGCCGGGCGATGCCGAACGGGCGTTGCAACAGGTCGCCGAAACCACCGCCCACCTGTTCGGCGCTCCCAGCGTCTCGATCCAACTCGTCCAAGACGGCGAATGGGGAGAGGCGTACCGCTTTGGCGACAGCGCGCAACGTATCCGCTCCGCTATTCCGCTCGCGAAAATTCGCGTCGGAGGCCGCAACATGCCCGGCACGGTGGTGTCCGAGAACAGGCAGATTCACATTCCGGACCTCGATCATCTTGATCCTTCGATTGCCGATTTTCCGGGCCTGCCGCATGCCCGCGCGGCGGGCACCCGCACGATGTGCGGTACCCCGCTCCGGCGCGAAGGCAAGGCGATCGGTGTTCTCATCGTGTACCGCGACCGGCTATTGCCCTTCACCGAAGAAGAACTCGCGCTCCAGCAAAGCTTCGCCGACCAAGCCGTGATCGCCATCGAGAACGCGCGGCTGTTCAACGAGACCCGGGAGGCGCTGGAGCGGCAGACCGCAACGGCCGACATCCTGAAGGTCATCGCCAGCTCGCCGTCAGACGTGCAGCCGGTATTCGACGCCATTGCGACCAGCGCCAACAGGCTGATCGGCGGCTTCTCGACCGCGGTTTTTCGCTTCGTCGACGGCGTAAGTCACGTGGCGGCGTTCACACCGACCAATCCGGCCGCGGACGAAGTTTTGAAAGCTTCTTTCCCGCGGCCCCTCGCCGAATTTCAGCCCTTTGAATTGGCGCACAAGGGCGAGCCCGGGCAGATCGCCGACACCGAAGTCACTTCTGATGCGCGGATTAAGAATATAGCGCGGCGCGCGGTTTTCGCAGCATGCTGTTCTCGCCACTGATGAGCAACGGGGCGCCCATCGGCCTGATCAGCGTCACGCGGCTGGAGCCCGGTTCGTTCGCCGCGCATCACCTACGTTTGCTTCAGACCTTCGCCGACCAGGCCGTGATCGCCATCGAGAATGTCCGCCTGTTCGACGAGGTGCAGGCGAAGACCCGTGACCTCTCCGAGGCGCTGACTTACCAGACTGGAAGCAGCAATATCCTCAGCGTGATCGCTTCCTCGCCGACCGATGTCGGGCCGGTCTTAGACGCCATTGTCGAAAGCGCCTGCGAGCTTTGCGATGCCGATGACGCCGTCGTGCATTTGCGAGAAGGCGATGACCTTCGCTATGCCGCACATCATGGATCGATTCCAGTGGACCTGCAAAAGAGAGCCATCAACCGGAATTTCGTGACCGGACGCTCCGTCGTCGACAAGGTGCCGATACACCTGCGCGATGCGCTCTCCGCTGAAGGCGCCGAGTTTCCGGAAGCTCAGGAGATGTCTCGCCGTGTCGGTACCCGAACGCTCCTGAGCGTGCCTTTGCTGCGCCAGGACGAGAGCATCGGCGCGATCGTGCGTCGCCGCACGGAAGTGAATCCGTTCAACGACAAACAGATTGCCTTGCTCCAGACTTTCGCCGACCAGGCTGTGATCGCGCTCGGCAATGTCCGTCTGTTCGAGGAAGTGCAGGAACGCACCAAAGAATTGTCGCAATCGCTCGATGAACTCCGCACCGCGCAGGATCGACTGGTGCAGACCGAGAAGCTGGCCTCACTCGGCCAGCTCACCGCCGGCATTGCGCATGAGATCAAGAATCCCCTTAATTTCGTCAACAATTTCTCGGCACTCTCGGCGGAGCTGACCGAAGAATTGCTCGAAGTGCTTGCACCCGCGAGCCTTGACGGCAAGACACGAAAGGAGGTCGACGATCTAACGCAGATGCTGAAAGACAATCTCCAAAAGGTTGTGCAGCATGGCAAGCGTGCCGACTCGATTGTCAAAAACATGCTGCTGCATTCGCGCGAAGGTTCCGGCGACCACCGGCCTGCCGACATCAATGCGCTCTTGGACGAGAGTCTCAATCTCGCCTATCATGGCGCGCGCGCCGAGAAGCCGCAGTTCAATGTCACACTGCAAAGAGACTTCGACGCGATGGCCGGCACGATCGAAGTGTTTCCGCAGGAAATCACCCGTGTATTCCTCAATTTGATCTCGAATGGATTCTATGCGGTAACCAAACGCAAAGCGGAGAATGGCAATTCAGGTTTTGAGCCGCTTCTCAGCGCAACCACTAGAAATCTGGGCAACACTGTAGAGATCAGGATTCGCGACAACGGCACCGGCATCCCGGCCGAGGTGAAGGAAAAGATGTTCAATCCCTTCTTTACCACAAAGCCCGCCGGCGAAGGGACCGGGCTTGGCCTTTCAATGAGCCACGACATCATCGTGAAACAACATGGTGGCACAATCGATGTCGAGACGGAGCCCGGGCAGTTCACGGAATTCACCATCGTTTTGCCGCGGACGAGTAATCTGCAAGACAAGAAACGATGTGAGACGTGAGCGTTTTGGTTCTTGTGGTCGATGACGAGCCCGACGTCGAGGCGCTGTTTCGCCAGCAATTTCGGCGGGATTTGCGCGCGCAACGTTTCGTGATGGATTTTGCAATTTCAGCAGCGGACGCGCTGGCGCGCATCGCCAGCACGATCGAACAGTCGCTGATACTGATTCTCTCGGACATCAACATGCCAGGGATGACCGGCCTTGAAATGCTGCTCAAGGTCAGGGAATTGCGGCCCGATGTTCCCGTTATCATGATTACCGCTTACGGCGATCCCGAGACCAAACGCAGGGCGATCGAAGGTGGCGCGGAGGGCTTGTTGACCAAGCCGATCGACTTCACCTTGCTGCGGGAGGAAATCGACACGCGGCTGGCACGAGCAGGTTGAACCCGGCGGCTCCACGATCTTCCCGGGCGCCTCGACGGGAATCCGCGAGCAGACGTTCTCGCGTTTCTTGCACTCACCTGAGGTCCCGCCACGCAAGAGATATGGCAGCTATTAGCCCGAAATCTGACATCGCAAGGCTTCGACAGATCCGGCCGGGGACAATAGCGGCCTCGCGCAATCGACGCCTATGACCCAGCTCGGACATCGGTGTCGATACCATCCAGATAACTTGACAATTCTCCCAGGCATTTGCGCGACACATCGGCGTCGGCGATCTCGGCTGCCTGCTCAAGGGCGGCGCCGATGTCGGTGATGGCCTGAAATCCAAAGGCGCCCCCGGAGCCCCTCATCTGGTGCCCCAGACTGGTTACGGTCTCAAAGTCGACCCGATCCAGGGCGTCCAGCATCACGATGACATTCTGCCTGCAGTTCTGCAGATATGCGGGGATCCGGTCTGCGAATTTAGGTTTCACACGCAACAGGATCGGCTCCATCCGGCTGCTTTCCTCATCTGATGACGTCGGCGCGACCAGGGACCGCTCCTTGATCGCTTGCAGCAGCACTTCTTGCTTGATCGGTTTCGTCAAGAAAGCCGTACATCCCGCCGCCAGACACTTCTCTCTGTCCCCCTTCAAGGCGGAGGCCGTCAGTGCGATGATCGGTGTAGGCGGCCGGTCGTTGGCTTGTTCCCACGCTCGAATCGTCCGCGTCGCGGTCAAGCCATCCATTACCGGCATTTGCCGGTCCATCAGGACAAGGTCGTAGTGTCCAACTTTAAACTTTTCACAAGCGATGGCACCGGTCTCGGCGATTTCGATCTGGTACGGCGTGTCCTCCAGATAGGCCATCGTGATCAGGCAGTTGTCGGGAGAGTCCTCGGCCAGGAGAATTCGCAGCGCGGGCAGCGGCAGCTCAGGATCCGTGCCGACCGGCGCTGCCGTCGGCCGATTGACCGTAGCCGCGATCTCGAATGGTACGGCGAAAGCAAACACGCTGCCTTTCCCGACTTCACTTTCGACCCAGATGCGCCCGCCCATCAGTTCCACCAGGCGCCTCGAAATCGTGAGCCCCAGCCCCGACCCCCCGAACCTGCGCGTGGTGGATGAGTCGGCTTGCGTGAAGCGTTCAAACACCCGGCCTAATTTCTCGCCCGGAATACCGATGCCGGTGTCCGAGACTGTGAACCGCAATGCGGTCGGGACGGAGGGGTTCGCATCCGGCGCGACTCGCAGGGTCACTTCGCCCGCTTCCGTGAACTTGATCGCATTGCCAAGCAAATTAAGCAGCACCTGGCGCAGCCGTGTCGGGTCGCCGACCAGGTCGTTGGGCACGCTCGGCGCAATTTCGCACACCATGGCCAGTCCTTTTTCATGGGCCCGGGCCGTCACCATCTCCGTCACTTTCTCCAGGTGATCGTTCAACGAGAAGCCCGTCCGCTCCAGCTCCAGCTGCGAGGCTTCGACCTTGGAGAGATCGAGAATGTCGTTGATGAGATTCAGCAGGTTGTCGCCGGCGCGGCGAAAGATCTGCACATACTTGTCTTGCTCCGGCGAGAGAGCGGTCTTCGCGAGCAGGTCCGAAATGCCCATGATCGCATTCATC
>Ga0097691_1001152_pt1 | contig 20210 bp, 20 predicted proteins | sample NGESurdeep072012_8_FD_72858 | JGI IMG/M metagenome (GOLD analysis project Ga0097691, IMG submission 72858) | Arctic peat soil microbial communities from Barrow, Alaska - NGEE Surface sample 210-1 deep-072012 | ecosystem: Environmental > Terrestrial > Soil > Wetlands > Peat ... | reverse complement strand
GATCGACAACGACGGCACGCTCGACACCCTACGCGTGCGCGTCGACGCAACCTGGCGCTCGATCGAACACGACCACTTGCCCGACCACTTGCCTTGAGAACGCGACGCGCGCGGTCTACGTTTCAGTTCTCGAACGGATGATCGTCCGCTCCCGAATCCCGCATTCCTTTTCTGCATCCTGCATCGCTGAGAGCCATGTCGTCCATTCCAGCTGATCTCCGATACACGACCGACCACGAATACATCAAAGCCACATCCGACGCGGGCGTCTTTGCGGTCGGCATCACGGACTACGCGCAGGGTGAGCTCGGCGACATCGTCTACCTCGAGCTCCCCAAGAAGGGCGCCAAGTTCGCCGCGCACGCGACCTTCGGCACGATCGAGGCCGTCAAGGCGGTGAGCGAGCTGTTCTGCCCGGTCGCCGGCGAGGTCGTCGAGGTCAACGCGCGGCTCGACGGCGAGCCGGCGCTGGTCAACACCGAGCCCTACGAGGCCGGCTGGATGATCAAGCTTCGCGTGACCGATGCGGCTTCTGTGAGCGCACTGCTCGATGCGGCGGCATACACCAAGCAGCTGGCGGGGAAGTAGACAGAAAGACGAGTAATCGGTCGTTGGTGATTGGTTGTTGGTAATTAGCCCCGGCCACGAATCCGTCCAAGCGGATCGCAGCCGGGGCTGATTACTAAAGACCAACGACCAATGACCGATTACTCGCCGTTGGGCCTGCCGGGTCACGCACTCTCTGCATACTCCGAGATCGGCGGGCAGGAACAAACCAGATTTCGATCGCCGTACGCCGACTCGATCCGCCCCACCGTCGGCCAGAACTTCCGCTGGCGCACCCACGGCAACGGAAACGCCGCGCGCTCGCGCGAATAGGCGTGCGTCCACGCATCGGAGACCACGGCCTCCAGCGTGTGCGGTGCGTGCTTGAGCGGGTTGTCGTCACGCGGCAGGACGCCCTTCTCGATGTCGGCCGCCTCGCCGGCGATCGCGATCAACGCGTCGCAGAAACGATCGAGCTCGGCCTTCGGCTCGCTCTCCGTCGGCTCTATCATCAGAGTGTCGTGCACCGGAAATGACAGCGTCGGCGCGTGGAAGCCGTAGTCCATGAGCCGCTTCGAAATGTCCTCCGCTTCCACGCCGCTGCTCGCCTTGAGCGCGCGCGGATCGACGATGCATTCGTGTGCGACGCGGCCGTTCGCCCCGCGGTACAACACCGGATAATGCGGGTCGAGCCGGTGCGCCATGTAGTTCGCGTTGAGGATCGCGATCTTCGTCGCGTACGCGAGTCCGCCGGCTCCCATCATGTCGATGTACATCATCGAGATCGGCAGGATGCTCGCGCTTCCCCACGGCGCGGAGCTCACCGCGCCGATCGCGTGGTCGCCGCCCGTCTTCACCACGACATTGCCGGGGAGGAACGGCGCGAGATGCTTCGCGACGCCGATCGGACCCACGCCCGGGCCGCCGCCGCCGTGCGGAATGCAAAACGTCTTGTGGAGGTTCAGGTGGCAGACGTCGCCACCGATGTCTCCCGGCCGGCAGAGTCCCACCATTGCGTTCATGTTCGCGCCGTCGAGGTAGACCTGGCCGCCGTGCGCGTGGATGGTGGCGCAGATGTCCTTGATCGCCTCTTCGAAAACGCCGTGCGTGCTCGGGTACGTGACCATGAACGCCGCGAGGTTGGCCGAGTGCTCGGCGGCCTTCGCCTTGAGATCCGCGACGTCGATGTTGCCGCTGGCGTCCGTCTTCACGACCACCACCTGCATCCCGGCCATCACGGCGCTCGCCGGATTGGTGCCGTGCGCGGACTGCGGAATCAGGCAGATCGTGCGGTGCGTGTCGCCGCGCGACTTATGGTACGCGCGGATCACGAGCAGCCCGGTGTACTCTCCCTGCGATCCGGCGTTCGGCTGGAGCGAGACCGCCGCGAATCCGGTGATGCTCGCGAGCGCTGCCTCGAGCCGGCGGAACAGCGAGGCGTATCCTTTCGCCTGTGCACGGGGCGCGAACGGATGGATCCCGCCCACCTCGGGCCAGGTGACCGGGAGCATCTCGGCTGCCGCGTTGAGCTTCATGGTGCAGCTGCCAAGCGGAATCATCGAGTGCGTGAGCGAGAGGTCGCGCGACTCGAGCGTGCGCACATAGCGCAGCATCTCGGTTTCCGAATGGTGCCGGCGGAACACGGGGTGCGTGCAGAATGCGCTCGTGCGCGCGAAGCGCTCGTCGTAGCGGGCGTCGATGTCGTTCGCGAGCGCGTCGTGCCCGAGCGCGGGCGCGGTTCCGCCGTTGAACACCGCGAGCAGGTCGTCGATGTCGGCGACCGTCGTGAGCTCATCGAGTGAAACGCCGATGTCACCGCCGTCGAAGTATCGCAGGTTGATCCGCTTCTTCTCGGCGGCGGCGCGCACCGCAGCCGGCGTCTTGCCGCCGGTTCCCGGTCCGACCCTCAGCGTGTCGAAGAACACGTCGTCGCGCACCGTCAGCCCGAGCTTGCGCAGGCCGGCGGCCAGCGTCTCCGCGCGATGGTGCACGCGCGTCGCGATGCGCGCGAGTCCATCCGGGCCGTGCCACACGGCGTACATGCCGGCCATGACGGCGAGCAGCACCTGCGCGGTGCAGACGTTGCTCGTCGCCTTCTCGCGGCGGATGTGCTGCTCCCGCGTCTGGAGCGCCATGCGCAGCGCCGGCTTTCCGTGTCTGTCGCGCGACACACCGATGATGCGGCCTGGAATGTGGCGCTTGTATTCGTCCTTCGCCGCGAAGAACGCCGCGTGCGGGCCGCCGTAGCCGAACGGCACGCCGAAGCGCTGGGAGTTTCCGACCGCGATGTCCGCCCCCCACTCGCCCGGCGGGGCGAGCAGCGTCAGCGCGAGCAGGTCCGTGGCCACGATCACCAGTGCCCCGGCGGCGTGTGCGGTGGCCGCGAGCGCACGATGATCGCGCACCGCGCCGTCCGAAGCCGGATACTGGAGGAGGATGGCGCAAACGCCCGCACTGATGTCGAACTTCGCCGCGTCGCCGACGATCACGGTCATACTGCGTGCCGCCGCGCGCGCTCTCACGACGTCGATGGTCTGGGGATGGCACGCGGCGTCGACGAGCACGGTGTCCTTGCCGTCGCCCGCGATGCCGTGCGCCATCGTGACGGCTTCAGCGGCCGCGGTCCCTTCGTCGAGCAGCGACGCGTTCGCGATCGGCAGCGCGGTGAGGTCGCTGACCATCGTCTGATAGTTGAGCAGCGCTTCAAGGCGGCCCTGCGCGATCTCGGCCTGGTACGGCGTGTACGCCGTGTACCAGCCCGGATTCTCGAGCACGTTGCGCTGAATCACCGCGGGCGTGTGCGTGCCCGAGTAGCCCATGCCGATGAACGAGCGCCAGATTTCATTGCCGGACATCTCCGCCCGGAACGACGCGAGGGCGTCCTGTTCGGAGCGCTCGGCCGGGACGTCGAGCGCGCCGCGGAACCGAATATTGGCGGGAATCACCGCATCGATGAACGCGTCGAGCGAGGGATAGCCGAGGGTGTCGAGCATGGCGCGCACGTCGGCATCGGATGGTCCGATGTGGCGCGAGACGAAGGAATCGGGCTGCGGTATGGCCTTGGACACGGATCGAAGCTCCTTCTCGGCGCGACTGAACGCGCCAGTTGATCGCAGGAAAGTCAGATGTCAACGCATGAAAACTAATGAGACAAACAAGCGCAGGTACGGAGCGCGATCAGCAGCCACCTCCCAGCCCCGTGCATCGTTCTCTAGATTGCGGTATGTCCGAACCTCGGAGGGCCCACTTGATGTCCTACAGATCCGAAGCCGCGCGGGCCGGGATCAGCTTCGGCAGCGCGCTCGCGATCGCGATTTCGTGGAGCCAGCATCACTCCATCATTTGGGCGATCATCCAGGGCTTCTTCAGCTGGCTGTACGTGATCTACTACGCCATTACGCGCTGACCCGCTGAATCGCATCAGGACAACCGTGCGCTGGCGATTCCTCGACTCGGGCGACCTCGACGGCGCCGAGCAGATGTCGCTCGACGCGGGGCTGATGGACCGCGCGCGCGAGACGGGTGAAGCGTTGCTGCGGGTGTACGGATGGTCGCGTCCGACACTCTCATTCGGGCGGCACGAGTCCGTGCGCGGCCGGTTCGACCCTGACGTGCTGGAACTCGAAAACGTGGGCGCGGTGCGGCGACCGACCGGCGGGCGCGTGCTGATGCACCACCACGAGGTGACGTACAGCGTGACGGCGCCCGCTCCGGAGGACGAGCGGTTGAAGGAGAGCTATCGCCGGATCAACGCGATGCTCATGGCCGCGATCGCGCGGCTGGGCGTGCAGGTGGCCGCGGCTCCAGTTTCAACACCGCGCCGTCCGGGCGGAGCCGCCTGCTTCGCGGAGCCCTCCGCGGGAGAGCTGGTGGTCGACGGACGCAAGCTCGTGGGGAGCGCGCAGGTGCGTGAGCGCGGCGCGCTGCTGCAGCACGGCTCCATCCTGATCGACGACGACCAGCCGCGCATCGCCGAGCTCGCGGCGCAGCCGCTGACGCCGGCGCTGCCGGCGGCGACGCTGCGGGCGTGCCTCGGACGCTCCCCGACGTACGATGAGGTGCGCGACGCGCTCGGCGCCGCGCTCGCGGAGGCGGAGGGCGAGCCGTCGGGGCTCGACGCCGATGAAGCCGCACGATTTGCCGCGCCGCATCGCGCTCGATTCTCGAGCGCGGAGTGGACGTGGCGCATTTAGCCGGATAATGTTGGCCGTGTCTCTACGGAGCCCAATGCGATTCCACTCGGTCAGGCGCGGCGCGTGCGTGATGCTCGGGGCGGCCGCGTTGCTCGCCGGATGTGGAGGAGGCGACGGGTCCGGCGGCGGGACGGTGATCATCGGAACCGGCCAGGATCCCAAGACGTTGTTTCCGCCAGCCTCCGACAACATTCAGGCGCGGGTGGTCACCGAGCTGATCTTCGAGCGGCTCGCCGATCGTGGAGGCTCGCTCAACACGCTCGGCGATGCGGGCTTCGTACCCCGACTCGCCCAGCGCTGGGACTGGTCGGCTGATTCGCTTCGCGTGACTTTTCACATCGATCCGCGCGCGCGCTGGCAGGACGGTCGCGCCGTATCCGCCGAAGACGTGAGGTTCGGCTTCGCCGTGTTTACCGACACGATCGTCGGCGCGCGCACGGGTGCCGACCTGCGCGCCGTGGTCGATTCGATCAGCGTCGGCGACTCGCTTACGTGCACCGTGTGGTTCCGCCAGCGCTCACCCGAACGATTCGACGTGCTCGTCACGTCGCTGACGCCGCTCCCCGCACATCTGCTGCGGGCAGTGCGGCGCGACTCGCTCGCGCTGTCCGGGTTCGCACGCAATCCCGTCGGCAATGGGCCGTTCAAGCTCGTGAATTGGGAGCAGCAGGTGAGGTTGGAGTTGGCGCCAAGCCCATCATACGCCGGCGCACGTCCGGCGCTGGACCGCGTGATCTGGACGTTCGCACCCGATGCATCAACGCTGGTCAAGCAATTCATGGCCGGTGAGTCCGATTTTCTCGAGAATCTGTCCGTCGATGACGCCGCCGCGGCCGCCAGGCAGCCGAACCTCCGTGTGATCCGCCTCGGCAGTTTCGGTTACAACTTTCTCCAGTTCAACCTTCGCGATGGCGCGAGCGACAGGCCCCATCCTCTCTTCGGCAGCCGCACTCTCCGCCGCGCGCTGACGATGGCCCTCGACCGGCAGCTTCTCGTCCGCAGCGTGTTCGACTCGCTCGGGCGCGTGGGCCTCGGACCGTTCGTACGCGCCCAATGGTCTGCCGACACGACCATCGCGCAGATCGCGTTTGACCGGCAGCAAGCAGCCCGCCTGCTCGACTCGCTGGGCTGGCACACCGGCGCGGACGGCATACGCACGCGCGACGGCCAACCGCTCGCGTTCACGCTCATCGTACCGACATCGAGCAATCCGCGTCAAAGCTTCGCGGTGCTCATCCAGGAACAACTGCGGATCGCCGGCGTCAAGGTCGATATCGAGAGGCTCGACGGCAACACGCTGGTCGATCGCATCCAGAAGCACGCGTTCGAAGCCGCTATGGGCGGACTGGCCGCCACGCCGGCGCCGAGCGGCGTGAAGCAGACGTGGACCGGCGCTGCGGCGCGTGACGGCGGTCTCAACTACGGGCGCTACGAAAACGCCGCTTTCGACGCGCAGGTCGACAGTGCCATCTCGGCGGCCGCGCAGGCGAGCGCGAAGTCGCACTACCGCGCGGCGTATCAGATCATCGTCGACGACGCGCCGGCGATCTGGCTGTACGAGCCGCCGACCCTGGACGGTGCGAGCGCCCGCCTGCAGCTGGGCACCCTGCGCCCCGACGCCTGGTGGATGGGAATCCCGAGCTGGTCCATCGCGCCAGGCAAGCGGCTGCCGCGCGACGCCGCGCCCGCAAAGACTCCGTAGCGAGTGCGCCGTTTTCTCCTCGCGCGCGGCGCGCAGGCTCTCGCAGTCATCGCGCTCGTCGCGACGCTCGCCTTCACGCTCGTGCACCTCGCGCCCGGCGATCCGTTCGCCGCCAGCCTCGACGATCCCACCAACACCGCCGCGCTGCACGCGCAGCAGATGCATCGCTGGGGATACGACCAGCCCCTGCCGGTGCAGTACCTGAAATGGCTCGGCAATCTCGCGCGCGGTGAATTCGGCTGGTCGCATTCCCGGAATCGACGCGTGGCCGACGTGCTGCTCGAGACCGTTCCGCGCACATTCCTCCTCATGGGCGCGGCACTCGTCGCCGGCGTGCTCGCGGGCCTCGCGTTGGGCACGTGGCAGGCCGCGCGCCGCGGAACGCCCGCCGAACGCGCGTCGGGTACGCTCGCGACCGCGGTGCTCTCCGTGCCCGAGTTCCTCGTCGCGCTGGCGGCGCTCGCGCTTCCCGCAGCCCGCTGGCACTGGTTCCCCGTCAGCGGCATCGCGGACCCCGCCTTGCACGACTCGATGAGCGCGATCGGCCGCGCGTGGGACGTCACCCGCCATCTGGTGCTCCCCGCGGGCACGCTGGCGCTGCTCACCGCCGCGGGCGTCTCGCGCTACCATCGCAGCGCGATGCTCGCCATGCTGCCGGAGGAATTCGTCCGCACGGCGCGAGCGAAAGGCGCCGGTGAGTACACCGCGGTCGTGCGGCACGCGCTGCGCAACGCGCTCGGTCCACTCATCACGATCGTCGGACTGCTCCTCCCCACGCTGTTCGGCGGCGCCGTGTTCGTGGAAACGATCTTCAGCTGGCCCGGTGTTGGGCGAATGATGGTCGAGGCGGTCGGCGGCAACGACTATCCGCTCGTCCTCGCCGGCGTGCTCGTGGGGAGTGTGCTCGTCGTGCTCGGCAGCGCGCTCGCCGACGTGCTCTCGGCGCTCGCGGACCCGCGCCTGCGGATCGAAGCGTGAAGTTCGCCGCCGCGGTCCTCGTGCTGTTCGTGGTCGTGGCCGTCGCGGCTCCGGCGATCGCTCCGCACGATCCGCGCGCGACGCCGCAGTCGGAGACGCAAAAGAACCTGCCGCCGTCCGGCGCGCATCCGTTCGGCACCGATCAATACTCGCGCGACGTGCTGAGCCGGGTCATTTATGGCGCGCGCGTGTCGCTCGGCGTGGCGGTTGTCGCCGTCATGCTCGCGCTCACGCTCGGCGCGGCCATCGGCGCCGTCGCCGGGTACGCCGGCGGGTGGACGGACATCATCTGCATGCGCGTCGTCGACGCGATGCTGTCGGTGCCGCGCGTGTTGCTCCTGCTCGTGCTCGTGGCGAGCACGGGACCGCTCACGGTCGGCGGAATCATCGTGCTGCTCGGTTGCACCGGGTGGCCCGGCACGAGTCGCCTCGTGCGCGGCGAGGTGCGCCTGCTGAAGGAACGCGACTACGTGGTCGCGTCGCGCGCGATGGGAACGCCCGAATGGCGCGTGTTCGTGTTGCACGTGCTGCCCGGCCTCGTGCCGCAGCTGCTCGTGACGGGAACGCTCGCGCTCGCAACGGTGATCCCGCTCGAGGCCGGCCTCTCGTTCCTCGGGCTGGGCGTCCAGCCGCCGACCGCAAGCTGGGGCAACATCATCAGCGACGCGGCCGGGCGTCCCGGCGACACGTGGTGGGTCGTGCTCTTCCCCGGCCTGGCGATCGTGTGCACTGTGCTTGCGGTGAACACCATCGGCGAACGGCTGCGCGAGCGCATCGACCCGCGAGGGAGGTCGCGTACATGACCCCGAGAGCCGTTGCTCCCATGATCCCTCCGCAGAGGCCGGCGACGTGACCGCCCCCGTCCTCCTCGACGTACGCGATCTCGTCGTGACGTACGTGTCCGACGCGGGAGCGGTGCGCGCGGTGGACGGCGTTTCGTTCGCCGTGCATGCCGGCGAGACCGTCGCACTCGTGGGTGAGTCGGGGTGCGGCAAGACGTCCGTCGCGTTCGCCCTGATGCGCGTGATGGCGCCCGGCGCGCGCATCGGCGCAGGGAGCCGCATCACGTTCGACGGCGCCGACCTGCTCGCGCTCGACGAGCGCGCCATGTGCGACCTGCGTGGCCGGAAGATCTCGATGATCTTCCAGGAACCGGCCTCCGCGCTCAACCCCGTGATGAAGGTCGGCGCGCAGGTCGCCGAGGTCGCGTTGTTGCACGGCGAGCGATCAAAACGGGCGGCATGGGACCGCGCGGTCGCCATGCTCGACCGCACCGGGATCGCCGACGCGGCGCGGCGAGCGCACCAGTACCCGCACGAGCTCTCGGGCGGCATGCGGCAGCGCGTGCTGATCGCCATGGCCCTGATGATGCGGCCCGCGCTGGTCATTGCCGACGAGCCGACGTCCGCACTCGACGTGACCGTGCAGGCGCAAATCCTCGACCTCCTCCGCGACCTGCAGCGTGAAACGGGAATGGCGGTGCTGTTCATCACGCACGACTTCGGCGTCGTGGCGGAGTTGTGCTCGCGCGCGATGGTGATGCGCGCCGGGCGGATCGTCGAGGACGCGCCGGTCGACCGGATCTTCCACGCGCCGGCCGACCCCTACACAGCCGAGTTGCTGCGCGCGGTTCCACGCCTGACGGCCGACCGATGAAAGAAGACCGAAGACGGAAGACCGAAGGCCGATGAGCGATACTCTCATCTCGGTGAGCCATCTCACGCATGAGTTTGCTGCGCGCCGCACGATGTTCGGCGCGCCGCACGCGCCGGTCCTTGCGGTGAACGATGTGAGCTTCGACATCGCGCGCGGCGAGACGCTCGCGCTTGTCGGCGAATCCGGGTGCGGAAAGACCACGACCGGGCGCGCGATCCTGCGATTGATCGAGCCGACCTCCGGCCACGTGACGTTCGACGGGATCGACGTGCTGACACTCCAACGCGAGCCGCTGCGACGGCTCCGGCGCCGGATGCAGGTCGTCTTTCAGGATCCCCACACCTCGCTCGACCCGCGGATGAGAGTGGGCCGCACCGTTCGCGAGGGTATCGAGGCGCACGAACTCGCGGAGGGCGCCGAGGCGGATGCGCGCGTGGCGCGCACCCTCGAGGAGGTCGGGCTTCGCGCGAGCGACGCCGCGAAACTCCCGCACGAGTTCTCCGGCGGACAGCGCCAGCGCATCGCGATCGCCCGTGCGCTCGCCGTCGAGCCGGAGTTCGTGGTGCTCGACGAGGCCGTGTCCGCGCTCGACGTGACCGTGCAGGCGCAGGTGCTTGCCCTGCTGATGCAGTTGCAGCGCGATCGCGGCCTCACCTATCTGTTCATCGCGCACAATCTCGCGGTCGTCGAGCGGATCGCCACGCGCGTCGCCGTGATGTACCGTGGCCGGATCGTCGAGATCGCGGCGGCCGCGGCGTTGTATTCATCGCCGCAGCACGGGTACACAAAGGCGTTGCTGTCGGCGGTTCCGGTTCCGGATCCGCGAGTGAAGAAGAAACGCATCGTTTGGGATGGAAACTGATAGCCGTCGCCTGACAGCTGTCTCCTGACAGCGATCAGACAACAACCCTTCGCAATCACCCGCTCATGTCTTCTTCCGTCGCGCGCTCCGAAGTTTTCGCCGACCGTTCCCTCTTCGGCCATCCCAAGGGCCTCGGCCTGCTCTTCCTCACCGAGATGTGGGAGCGCTTCTCCTACTACGGCATGCGCGCGCTGCTGGTGCTGTATCTCGTCAACGCCCAGCACTGGACCGCCGCGCGCGCGGCGACGCTGTACGGCAACTACACGATGCTCGTGTTCCTGACGCCGCTCATCGGCGGATACCTCGCCGACCGAATCATCGGCACGAGACGGTCGCTGGTGATCGGCGGCATCATCATTTCGGCGGGACACTTCACGCTCGCCTTGCAGGGCGAGACGGCGTTCTATGTCGGACTCGGCCTGATCATTGTCGGCACCGGCTTCTTCAAGTCGAACGTGTCGACGCAGGTCGGACAGATCTACGCCGACGGTGACACGCGTCGCGACGCCGGCTTCACGATTTTCTACATGGGCATCAACACCGGCGCGTTCCTTGGGCCGATCGTGTGCGGCTATCTCGCCGACAGCCCGAGCTGGGGCTGGCACTACGGGTTCGCCGCCGCCGGCGTGGGCATGGTGCTCGGACTGATCACCTACGTGTGGGGCCGCGAGAAGTACCTGCCGGGAATCGGGCTTCCGAATTTCGGCGGTGCCGCGGCGACACCGGACGCAGGAATCCCCGTCTCGAACCCGATGCACGGGATCGGCGGCGCCGCGGCGGGATGCATGGTCGGCTTCCTCGGCGGCGGATACCTCGGGCTCGCGATGGGCGGCGTGATCGGCGGCGCCCTCGGGATCGCGATCCTCGGCACGCACGGCGAGGAGCGCCGTCGCGTGTTCGCGATCTTCATCGTGGCCTTCTTCGTCGTGTTCTTCTGGGCCGCATACGAGCAGGCCGGCAGTTCGATGAACCTCTTTGCCGACCGCAACACCGACCTCACCCTCGGCGGGCTCGTCTCGAAGCCGATCCCCGCGAGCTGGTTCCAGTCGGTGAACCCCGCCTACATCCTGATCTTCTCGCCGGTGTTCGCATGGATCTGGATGACGCTCGGCAAGCACAAGATGGAGCCCTCGACCGCCATGAAGATGGTGATCGGACTGTTCCTGCTCGGCACGGGATTCGTGTTCATGATATTCGGAGCAAGGGGCGCCGATCAGGGGCTGCGCGTGAGCGGACTCTGGCTCTGCTCTGCGTATCTCTGCCACACGCTGGGCGAACTCTGCCTCTCGCCGATCGGGCTCTCGTACGTGACGAAAGTCTCGCCGGTGCGGTTCGCATCGCTGATGATGGGCGTGTGGTTCCTCGCGAACGCGGCGGCGAACAAGCTCGGCGGAACGATCGCGGCGATGGTCGAGAAGATCCCGACGCTCACGCAGTTCTACACGATCTTCGTGGTGTCGTCGTTCGGCGCGGCCTTCGCGATGCTGCTGTGCGTGCCGCTGCTCAAGCGACTGACGTCGAGCGTGAAGGCGTAGAAACTACGTTTTCACGGAAAGCAGTTGCAGTTGTTATTGCCCCATTCTCTTTTTTAGCTCCGCGAGCTTCGCGTCGGCGTCGGCGTCGGCGGCGCTGCGCCTGTTCGCCCGGGCCAGATTGTCGAGCTCGGCGTGGAGCTTGGCGTCGTCCGGGAGGCCCAGTTCCTCGTCGCTGATTCCGCCGGCGCGCGAACCGGTCGGATCGGTGTTCGATCCCACCCCGGCGTTCGCCGCCTTGAGCTGCGACATCATCCCGGCGAGCTCGCGCTCCGCGAGTTGCGCCTCGGCCTCCTGTGCCTCCAGCTTCCGCTCGAGCACCGCGACGTGCTCGCCGTGCTGCTGCTCGTACTTCACCGCAAGCGCGACGGTCTCGGCGTCGTTGATCCCCTCGGCCAGGGTCTTGCGGCGCTGGACGGTCGCGAGCTGTTCGCGTTCGGTGTCGAGCTTGCGCCGCGTGATCTCCACGCCTTCGCGAAGGTCTTCAACGCCGAGCTTCGCGCTGACGAGGGCGCGTTTCATCTCGTAGATGGCGGCGCGGCGGTCGGTGGGGGCGACGCGGCCGTTCAGGAGATCCTGGATGGTGGACTTCAGCGATTCAAACACGTTCTTGGATGCGGGATGCGGGATGGGATTCTGGATTTTCGACCCAATGCAGGATGCAGAAGAGGAATGCGGTATTCGGGAGAAGAGTTGAGATCGGAGTTGAATGCGGAACGCGGGAGGGGAAACGGGCGAGAAGCGAGGCGAAAGTCTCGCCGCTCAACTCCCATCTCGCCGCTCAACTCCCATCTCGCCGCTCCACCCGGCATCCCGCATTCCTCTTCTGCATTCTGCATTGGGGACGCATTGGGTCGAAGTCCCGCATCCATACTCGAAGTGTTAGGATACGTCATGTCCAAGCTCATAGCCATCAGCGCGACCGCGGACAGTTCAAAGATCAGCCTCTCGCTGAACTACGCGCGATCGCTCGAAGGCGCGGGTCTCGTTCCCATGATCGTTCCGCCCCTCACCGACCCTACGCGCGCCGGGGACATTCTGGATTCAGTCGGCGGTCTCCTGCTCACCGGGGGCGAGGACGTCGATCCCAAACGCTTCGGCGCGCCGCCTCATCCGAAGCTCGGCAGAATCAACCCGCAGCGCGACGCAACCGAACTCGCGCTGCTCGAGGCCGCGCGTGATCGACGCCTGCCGGTGCTCGCGATCTGTCGCGGAATTCAAATCCTCAATGTCGCGTTCGGCGGAACGCTGTATCAGGACTTGCCAAGCGAGCATCCGTCCGCCGTTGGGCACAACTCGCCGCGCGATGCGGCCTCGCGCACCCACGACGTGACCATCACCGCCGGCTCACGCCTCGCCGCGGCAACGGGCGCCGCGGCGATGGCCGTGAACTCGTACCATCATCAAGCCGTGTGCCACGTCGGCGCGGGGCTTCGCGTGACCGCCGTCGCCGCGGACGGCGTGATCGAGGGCGTCGAGGTGGACGATCCCGCGTGGTGGGTGCTCGCGGTGCAGTGGCATCCCGAGGATCTCACGACCGACGTGCGATCGTGGGACCGCGGAATCTTCAAGGCGTTCGCGGACGAGATAGCGCGCGCGGAGAAGGCCGCTACGCGACCTTCCAGCGCACCTCGTCCCGGACTTGCCTCATGAGCCGCTCGGGTGAGCTGGCGTTCGGGAACATCAGCGTGTCGCTCACCCGGTTCAGCGCCACCCGCATGACCGCGAAGCGCTCGGCCGCGAGCGCGAACATCGGTTTCAGCCCATGCTCGTTGGCGAGGCGATGTTCCGCGGCGAGCTGGAAGCCGCGCTGTCCCATCTCGTCGAAGTAGTCGATCGGCGGGCCGCCGCGCCTCCAGCGCCGGTGCTCGATGAAATCGGGAAACATCCCGGCCAGCCAGAGCGCGTAGTTGCCGAGGTGCGCACGCACCAGCAGCGTGCGCCGCGTGTCGGGCCCGTCCACCTCGGCGATCAGCGCCGTGAGCGTGTCATACGTCTCGTCGTCGGCGTCGGCAATGCGATTGGCCCGGTCGCGCAGCCCAAAATGGAGCAGGATCGACGCCGCGTAGTCGGCGAGCAACACTTCGTCCTCGCCCGACTGGAGCATCGCGTGACGCGCGACGACGTACAGGAAGAGCGGCTCCGAGGCGCGCGAGCCGAGTCGCGTGGAAAGGAGCGCGCGCAGCAGGCGCGGGTCGTCGAGGATGGCGTCGAGTCCATCGTCGCGGAGCCGCTCCTCCGACTGGTCGGCCGTTTGCTCACCGGACTGCGCGAGCAATGCGAGCACGAGGTGGGCGTCTGCACGTGTGAAGCGCGACCGAACGTTCGCGACCAGCATGTCAGCCTCCCGTTCAAGAACGACGAACCAGCGCGCGACGGGAAACTCGCGCGACGGGCGACCGCCCGCGGTCCCTGGGGCGGATTCCAGCTCCGAGGTGTAGTACCCCGTAGCGAGGCGCCCCAGCGCCCGCCTACTATTGAGGACCCGCTCCTCCAGAAACCTTCGAGATCCCGTGCTCTACCTGTGCATCCCCTCGTACAACGAAGCCCCGACCGTGGGCGTGTTGCTCTGGCGCATCCGAAAGGTGTTCCAGGAGTATTCGCGTGAGTATGAGATCATCGTATACGACGACGCCAGCACCGACGGCACGCGCGAGACACTCGAGCCGTATCGGAAGGTGATGCCGCTCACCGTGATCGGATCGCGTGAACACGTGGGTTACTCGCGCGCCGTCGAGGCGCTGCTGAGGACGGCAAGCGATCGAACGAAGTATCCGCGCCGCGACGCCGTCGTGCTGATGCAGGCGGACTTCACCGACCAGCCCGAGCACCTGCCCGAGCTGGTGAAGCGCTTCGAGGGCGGCGCGGACGTCGTCGCGGTCGAACGCGTGATGAGCGAGTCTGCACCGGAACCCGTGCGAAAGCTCGCGCGGCTGGCGCGGTGGCTCCCTCGGCTGTGGCCCATTCGCTCGTTCGTCACGGTGCCCGGGGTGAAGGATCCGTTCGGCGGATTCCGGCTTCTCAGGATCAGTATCGTACGCGACCTGCTGAAGGAGCAGGGCGACCGGCCGTTTGCCGATACGCCCGTGTGGGCGACCAACGTCGAGCTCCTGCGCACGGCCGTGCGACTCGCCCGCCGGACCGAGAGCGTGCCTCTCGAATCGCGATGGGACCTCCGGCCGCGCGAAAGCCGCGTGAGGCCGTGGCCCGACGTGATCGATCTGGCCAAGCGCGGGTGGGCCGCGCGCTCGAGACCCTCGCCCGGCGCCGTCGCTTGAGCCGCTTCCTCGCGAGACGCGTCGCGGCGTTCGCGAGCCTGCTGCTCGCGCTCTCAGCCGCACCGCTGGCGGCCCAAGCGCATGCACGGGTGCCGTGGGCCGCCGGAGAGCGTCTCGAGTACAACGTCAGGCTCGCCGGAATCAGCAGCGGCGACGGCACCATGCAAGTCATGGGGATCGACACCATGCGCGGCCGCGCCGCCTGGCGGCTGCACTTCAACATCAAGGGAAGCACGCCGTTCGGCACGTACCACGTCGACGATTCGTACGACAGCTGGCTGGACGTCGAGTCGCTCAACTCGCTGCGCTTCGAACAGGATCTCTACGAGGGCGGGCGGCACACGCTGCGAAAGTACGACATCTTCCCGGCGCGCAGCATGTTCCATCAGGAGGGGAAGGAAGAGCGAAAATCCGTCGCAGAACCACTCGACGAAGCGTCTCTCTTCCTGTTCGTCCGGACTCTGCCGCTCGAGGTCGGGAAGGAATACACGTTCGACAGGTACTTCGATCCGAAAGCGAACCCCGTCGTGATCAAGGTGATTCGCAAGGACACGATCAACGTGCCTGCAGGACGCTTCGCGACCATCGTGTTGCAGCCGAGCTTCAACACGAGTGGACTCTTCTCACAGGACGGCCACGCCGAGATCTGGCTCTCCGACGACGACCAGCGCATACTCGTTCAGATGCAGACCCGCTTCGCCAAGGTCATCTCGCTCGGGCTGCAGCTGAAGAAGGTCACGTACGGGACTCCCGCGCCGGGTCCGTCGCCGGGAAAGAAGCCTTGAGCAACGGAAAGAAGCGGCCGGCCGAGACCGACCTCTCGCGCGTGCGCACGGTCCCGATCGCGAAGCGGCCGAACAAGGTGCGCGCCGAGGAGTTCTCTTCGCCGCCCGCCGACGATCGCTCGTTCGCCGCCTTCCTGCGCGCACTGCCGGATGTCCTCGTCGCGCGCGATTTCCTTCTGGTCGCAGACGCGATCGCCGGCGCCGCGCGCCGCAAGCGCGGCGTGATCGTCATGCTCGGCGGCCACATCGTGAAGACGGGCCTGGCACCCGTGCTCATCGACCTGATGAAGCGCGGCGTCATCACCCATCTGGCGATGAACGGGTCCGGAGCGATCCACGACTACGAGATCGCACGCTTCGGCGGCACATCGGAGGACGTCCAGAGCGGACTGCGCGACGGCACCTTCGGGATGGCGGAGGAGACGGGGCGCGGCATGAACGACGCGTTCGTGCGCGGCAGCAAGGAAGCGCGCGGAATGGGCGAGGCGCTCGCGGTCGCGCTCGACGAGGAAAAATCGCTCGCGCACCCCGAGCTCTCGATCCTGCTCAACGCGTGGCGGCTCGACGTGCCGGTATCAGTGCACGCCGCGATCGGCGCGGAAATCATCCATCAGCACCCCGCGGCGAGCGGCGCCGCGATCGGCGATACGAGCCACCGCGATTTCCGGCGCCTCGCGGCGAGCATCGAGCGGATCGACGATGGCGGCGTGGTGCTCAACCTCGGCAGCGCCGTCATCATGCCCGAGGTGTTCCTCAAAGCGCTGACCATCGCGCGCAACGTGAACGCCGGCGCGCCGCGCGGGTTCGTCACCTGTGATCTCGACATGCAGCGCCACTACCGCCCGCACATGAACGTCGTTCAGCGGCCGACGATGGACAGCGGGAAGGGGTACGAGATCACGGGGCACCACGAGATCATGGTGCCAATGCTGGCTTGGGCGGTGGTCGAGCGCCTCGACGCGGGGATCAACAACAAGAGCGGGTAATCAGTAAGTCGTCGGCGCCCCCGAAAACCTGTCCCTGAGCCGCTTTGCCGAGCTCGGACTCACGATCGCGATCACGACGTACGCCACGGCGCCGATACAGATGATCTTGAACGCCAGGAAGGCGAGTCCGATGAACAGCCCGAGGACTCCCCCGAGAATTCCGAAGACGAGCTTCATCACGAAAAGGCCGAGTATGGCCATCACGCCGATCGTGAACAGTGTGCGCAGCATAGAGGAATCCTCGAACGGGTCTGGTGGCTATACGAGCGGTGGCGAGAAGGTGTTTCAGCGAGTCCCGGGCCACACGATGACGCCCGGGATCCCCCTACAACGAGCCGTTGAAAATAGTAACTGTCTAACGTGATTATAGCAGTTACTCCGCTCTGGCATCTACTTAAACCTCTCTCTACATTCATCAGATGGGCGAAACCCTCTATCACATCATGGGCAGGCACCGCAGCGAACCGCTGCCGGAGCGGAAGCCCAGCTGGCTCAAGGTGAAGGCCCCCGGCGGGCGCAACTACGTTCACCTGAAGAACCTCATGCGCGAACTCGACCTGCACACGGTCTGCGAGGAAGCGCACTGCCCCAACGTCGGCGAGTGCTGGGAGCACGGCACGGCCACCTTCATGATCCTCGGTGACGTCTGCACGAGGAACTGCGCGTACTGCGCCGTCGCGCATGGCCGGCCACCGAAGTATGACATGGCCGAGCCCGCCCGCGTCGCGGACGCCACCGCGCAAATGTCGCTCCGCCACCTCGTCCTCACCTCGGTCGACCGCGACGACCTCCCGGACTTCGGCGCCTGGGCTTTTGCCGAGACCATCCGCCTTGTGCACGAACGCGTGCCGGGCTGCTCGGTGGAAGTCCTCGTCCCCGATTTTCAGGGCAGCGTCGACTCCATCCGCGCGGTGCTCGAGGCGCAGCCGGAGATCTACAACCACAACACCGAGACGGTGCCGCGCCTCTACAAGAAGGCGCGCCCCGGCGGCCGATACGAGCGCGTGATGGAGATCTTCCGCGTCTCCAAGTCCATCGCGCCCGACATCCCGACCAAGACCGGAATGATCCTCGGCATGGGCGAGACCAACGAGGAAGTCCTCAAGACCATGCGCGAGCTGCGCGAAGTCGACGTCGATATCCTCACGCTCGGCCAGTATCTCCGTCCGTCGAACGACCATATCGAACTCGACCGGTACGTGACGCCGGACGACTTCAGGATGTTCTATCGCGAGGGCATGCAGATGGGATTCAAGCACGTGGAGAGCGCGCCGCTCGTGCGCTCCAGCTACCACGCGTGGGAACAGGTTCAGGCGGCGGGCGTGTAATGGCCATCAAGAAGCGAGCAGACTCAAGCGCGGCGAAAGGGCTGCACACGGAACTGCTCCACACGATGCTCCTCCAGCGACGCTTCGAGGAGAAAGTCGCCGAGGCGTACGCACTCGGAAAGATCGGCGGCTTCTGTCACCTGTACATCGGACAGGAAGCCGTCGGCACCGGCGTGATCTCCATGCTGCGCGACGACGACTACGTCATCACCACCTATCGCGATCACGGCCAGGCGATCGCGCGCGGCGTCACGCCGCGCAGCGTGATGGCGGAGCTGTTCGGACGTGTGGACGGCTGTTCGAAGGGCAAGGGCGGCTCGATGCACATCTTCGACCGCAACGTGAACTTCCTCGGCGGGCACGGCATCGTCGGCGCTCACGTACCCATCGCGACCGGTGTGGCGTTCGCCATCAAGTATCGCGGCGGCAACCAGGCGATCGTGTGCTTCATGGGTGAGGCCGCCGTGAACAACGGGGCGTTCCACGAAGCGCTGAACATGGCGGGGCTCTGGAAGCTCCCCGTGATCTACGTCATCGAGAACAACAAGTACGGCATGGGCACGGCGGTCGAGCGCGCATCGTCGATCAAGGACATGTACAAGCGCGGCGAGACGTACTCGATCACGAGCGCCGAAGTCGACGGCCAGGACGTGCTCGCCGTGCGCGACGCGATGGCCACGGCGCTCGAGCGGGCGCGCGACGACTATCAGCCGACGCTGCTCGAGATCCGCACGTACCGCTTCATGGGGCACTCGATGTCCGATGCGGTGAGCGGCACGTACCGCACGAAGGCGGAACTCGAGGAATACCTGAAGCGCGATCCGATCAATCTGCTCGAGGCGAAGATGAAGGCGGCCGGGGAGATCACGGACGCGCAGATCGCGGAGATGGAAAAAGAAATTGGGTTGGTGGTCCAGGATGCGTGGGATTTTGCGGATGCGAGTCCGGAGCCGCCGCTTGAAGCGCTATACGAAGATGTGCTCGTCGAAACCACCTCGGGCTAGAGCCAAAACTGCGAGTAATCGGTTCTTGGTCATTGGTCGTTGGTACTTGGCCGTGACTTCGAGACCGCTCGACGCGGCGCGATGCTTGGCTAAGAACCAATGACCAACGACCAATGACCGATTACTCGCTTTTCAGAAGATGCCGCTCATAACCTACCGAGACGCCCTGAACCAAGCCTTACGCGAAGAAATGCATAAGGACGACCGCGTCTTCCTCATGGGCGAGGAAGTCGGCGTCTACAACGGCGCCTACAAAGTTTCGAAGGGCCTCCTCGAAGAATTCGGCGAGATGCGCGTCGTCGACACGCCGATCACGGAGCTCGGCTTCGCCGGCGTCGGCGTCGGTGCCGCGATGGTGGGGCTCCGCCCGATCGTCGAGTTCATGACGTGGAACTTCGCGCTCCTCGCGCTCGACCAGGTCGTGAATGCCGCCGCCAAGATGCTCTACATGTCGGGCGGCCAGTTCAACATGCCGATCGTCTTTCGCGGCCCCAACGGCGCGGCGCTGCAGCTCTCGGCGCAGCACTCGCAGTCGTGGGAGTCGTGGCTCGCGCACATTCCCGGCCTGAAAGTCGTTGCACCCGGAACGCCGTACGACGCGAAGGGTCTCCTCAAGAGCGCGATCCGCGACGACAACCCGGTGATCGTGCTCGAGGGCGAGATGCTCTACAACATCAAGGGCGAAGTGCCCGACGAGGAATACCTCATTCCGCTCGGCAAGGCCGAACTGAAGCGCGAGGGCGACCACTGCTCGATCATCACGAGCGGCAAGATGGTGCTCGTCGCGATGCAGGCAGCCGACCAACTCGCGAAGGAAGGCATCAAGATCGACGTGGTGGACCTGCGTACTATACGCCCCATGGACGTCGACGCGATCACGACCAGCGTGAAGAAGACCAATCGCGCGGTGGTGCTCGAAGAAGGCTGGGAAATCTGCGGCATCGGCGCGCAGATCGTGGACTACATCCAGCGCGATTGCTTCGATCATCTCGACGCGCCGGTGATTCGCGTGCATCAGGCCGACACGCCGATGCCGTACGCCAAGGCGCTCGAACGCGCGGCGAAGCCCGACCTGCCGAAGACCATCGCGGCGGTCAAGAAAGTCATGTACATCGAGGCCTGACGATGGCGACGAAAGTGTTCATGGAAGCGCTCTCGCCCACGATGGAAGAGGGGCGCCTCGTGAAGTGGCTCAAGAACGAGGGCGACGCCGTGAAGAGCGGTGACGTGCTCGCCGAAGTCGAAACCGACAAGGCCGTGATGGAGCTCGCGGCTCGCGGCGCAGGCGTGCTGCGCAAGCGGCTCGTCAACGAAGGCGAGGCTGTGCCGGTGGGCACGCTGGTGGGGGTGATTGCGTCGG